>Ga0233445_1000049_pt1 | contig 176635 bp, 151 predicted proteins | sample SI_124_October20_5_FD_182779 | JGI IMG/M metagenome (GOLD analysis project Ga0233445, IMG submission 182779) | Seawater microbial communities from Saanich Inlet, British Columbia, Canada - SI_124_October2016_100_MG | ecosystem: Environmental > Aquatic > Marine > Inlet | place: Canada: British...
AGACGCTAGCGAATGAGTCGCCCCTCAGTCAGTCGGTATGAATGAGTCATATCCGAGTCATAGGGTTCCTCAGCAGAACCCAATGAAACAGCACCCGTTGCATAGGGTTGCACTCATGCACCCTGTGAGTCACGGGTGAGTCAATGGGGTTTCAATGGGTTCAATGCCGGGAACAACTTCATAACCTGATTATTCTATGATTACTCATGGAAACGGACAATCTTGACATAGCTGCAGCCCTCGGGGACACCGAAACTGAAGATACAGAAGTTTGGAACATGAACCTCTATGATCAATTTACGAACTTAGAGGGTAGGATAAACCGTCTCAGGTATTTTCTACTCACTATTCTGTTTCTGATAATCGGACTGGTCTATGCAATAATTGTGGGCGTGATTTTAGCAGTTTTATTGATTGGAATGGGTTTACCAGAGATTATCTTCGACATCACATTCGGGCTCGCAATGATACCGATAGTGTACGTCGTATATGCGCTTACCGTGAAGAGACTCCAGGATACCGGCAGAGGAGGCGGATGGATAACCTTCTCACAAGCCTACGCCGTTCTAATCACACTCTACCTCATGGCTCCAATCGGCTCCTCCGTCGAGGGAGTCCTTGACATCACTACCGCCATCATGGCTCTTCCTTTGGGAATAGTGTGCCTGTTCTTCGGGGGAGACTCAGGTCCCAACCAATTCGGCCCAGACCCCTTGGGCTAATTCTCCTTAGAGCGCGGCGTTCAAAGCCGGCCCCGTTGCATAGGGATGCCCCCCTAGCCCTATGACTCACGGGCGTATCACAGGGTACCCTTTGATTCGATTCCTCAATGTCAACAATTAGAGCAACTACACTTTCCAGACTCAGCCTTGGTCCCTTTCCAGATTGTAGCCATGCCAGGGAAAATCACCTTTGCTCGCACGTTAACGAATCCGGCCTCTTCAAGCATTCGAACATAATCTTTTGTTGTGCCAAAATGAACATAGGTTTTGGTCAACCATTTCCATGGATGATCATCGATATTACAGACGATTCGCGCGTAGGAACCAACCCAAAATCGCATCCACATCCAGCCAAAAAATCCATGCATTTTGTTCATTTTAGCCGGATCGACGATAACGACGGATGAGTCTGGTTTCAAAACGCGTAAAACTTCGTCAAGTCCAGCCCGCTTATCATACCAATCTCTGAATGAAAATAAAGAGCAAACTCCATCGAAAGAATTGTCCTCAAATGGAAGCTCTTCCGCCTTACCTTCTACAAATTCAACAAGTGAATCTCCACGTGCAGTTCTACGAGAATTAACTCGTGGTTCGGCAACACGAAGCATCTCTGGAATTGGGTCTAAGCAAACCAATTCGCGACCGACCACATTCTCTGCAAAACTTCCTGGACCGCATCCAATTTCTAGAATTCTACCTTCTTCAGGCAATCGATTTTGAACATAATTGCGCCATTTCGATACTTGACCAAGAGTTGCAAAGCGATTGATTCGGTCATAGACTGGTATCGTCGCTTCGAGATTTCTCTGGAGTTCATCCCAATCCTCCTCACCGATATTCTCGGTATCCATGTTCATCCGCGTATGCCACGAGTATTTGGTAGGTGCTGGAAACTAGTTGTGACGCGCCGGCGCCAAGTTGTGTAAGTACCTTCTACGGTTAGCATCATAAACTAATCTTAGGTCGCCACCTTCACCAAAGGTGATTAGTATGGCTAGACAAGACGTTCTACGTACAATTCGAGACGCTGAAACTGCTGCTACAAAAACCACCTCAAATGCAGAGAAGCATGCATCCAGCATCGTCTCGCAAGCAAGGCAAAATGCATCAGAAATCATCATGGATGGTAGAGCATCTTCCGAGTCTGATTCTCAAAATTTAATCGCAGCAGCACGAGCTTCTGCTGATGAAGCAGCGAGTGCAGTTTCGAGTGCAGGAGAATCAAGTGTTGATTCGATACACAGCGAAGGTTCTTCTAATCGTAATAAGGCTACTCAAGTTGTGATTGACGCCTTCCGAAATTGATTTTGATACTTATTTTGGAGGGATAATATGTCGCAATTGAATACGCAGCAAATGGGTCGCCTCATCGCTGCTGGTTCAAAGGAAAACCTTGATTCTGTAATCGGCGCACTCGCTTCACTAAACGCAATCCACTTCGTTGAATATGATGGCTCCGAAGAGGGCTTCGAATTGGGTGCACCTAATGATGCAGCCGAATCTGTTGGCCGAACTTTGATGAAGATTCGATCTGCTGCATCTTTGGTTGAAGCAGATGGTCCTTCAGATCCAATTTCCATTCAAAATGTCCGAGAGTTGCTCGGTTCAGATTTGACAGTAAATGTCGAGGCTCTCCTGGAGAAGAGTGGGCGACTCGATGAGGTTGAGAACAGTATTGCTTCGCTCGCTGAAGAGGCCGGACTACTGGGTATGATTGCCCCGCTGAATATCGATGTCGATTTGCTTAGCGGATATCAAAATTTAACATCATTTGTTGGAACAGTATCCGATATTACTGTCGCTGAAATTGCTGGTGATAAGGGGCTGTTCTTTTCTTGTATCGCAGACAAGCAAAATGTTGTTGCCGTGTTCGTCCATAACGACTTTGCAGACGCTGTTCAGTCGACTCTCGATGCAGCCGGTTTCCAAGCATTGGGACTACCTTCAGGGGCTGGTGATGCGGCTGCTCGATATACTGAAATTAACCAATCTACTGAAGCACTAGTTGAGGAACAATCTGGACTCAATGAAGATTTCTCAGATTGGGCAGATGAAAATGGTGAGTCGCTGGCATGTGGACTTGAACTGCTCGAGCGCGACCATGAGATGTTGACCACGCCAGTAAAAGTCGCAGTTTCAAAACACGCATTCATCGTTGACGGCTGGGTTGAAATGTCCCGTGCTGATGAAATCCAATCTGCACTTTCAGATTCCTGCCTCTACACAGAGATTTCTCCATTCGTAATCGAGGCTGGAGGGGGTGGGCACGGCCATGCCGATGAACACCATCATCAAGCCATGCCTCCAATCGCTTATGCTGAGCGCAATCTTAGCAAACCAATGGAATTGCTAACCGATGCTGTCGGCCGTCCTGCGTACGGTCGAATCGATCCGACAATTTTCATGTTCATCACCTATCCACTATTTTTCGGAATGATGCTCGGTGATATGGTATATGGAATCGTCACGATGGGCTTGGGATACATGTTAATTCGCAAGGCTGGCACAAATGAGTTACTCAATTTGGGTGGAAAATTCTTACTCTACATTGGACTTGGTACATTCATTTTCGGATACTTATATGCTGAATTCGCTGGTTTTGAGATATTCCCACACCACGGAACTAATCCTGCCCAAGCTCTTTCAGTTCTCTATCATGAATTAACCGATGGACATTTCTGGACCGCTTCCTTACCATATGGAATCGAGTTGGCATATCCATTCCATCGTGTAGTTTCAACCGTTGACCATGGTAATCTAGAACATTTGATTCTTCTAACTATTTACATCGGTGCACTCCATGTTATGTTCGGACTAATCATTGGATTCCGCGACATTCTGCTCTATGGTAACGGACACGGTGGTATCGGTTTGGTCTGTGCATTCTTCGAGAAGGGTTCTTGGATGATATTACTGATTGGTGGGTTCTTCTTCGCTTACGGATTCCTCGGTCCAGCCGAAGGTACAGCGATGATGATGCCGGGTGCGGCGATGGCTGGATTTGCCACTGTCTTACTGATGTGGACTCTCTACAAGTATCACGGAGTTCCTTTCCCAATCAATATCGGGCTCGCTCCAATTGAAGCAATTGGGATGATGCCGACAGTAATCTCGTATGTGCGATTATTCGCAGTTGGTGTTGTCGGCGTTAAGATCGCAGAAACCGGCAATGACAAATTATTCCATCCAATGGCTGAAATGATTTCCACCGGAGATACACTCTACCTTGTCCCACTTCTACTCATAGGTTGGCTAGCCGTGCAATTTTTCGCATGGGGTTTGGGAGTTTTCAGCCCAAACATTCACGCTGCTCGACTCCATTTCGTTGAATGGATGAGACAATATTACGATTCAAGCGGAGAGGCATTCTCGCCTTTCGGGTTCCGCTCGCGCCATGTGGAGGTCGAGTGATATCACATTCCAAGCATTTGCTTAGAAAACAAAACGGAGGAAAAAACATGAATAACAAGAATATGAAGAAAGGACTGACCACTCTTCTAGCCCTAAGCGGTATCTCGCTAATTGCGAGTGCTGTACAGGCTCAAGAGGGAGACACAACCGCATCTGCTGCATCGTTCGATGCAGCAAAGCTTGGAGCAGGAATTGCTCTAGGTCTAGCTGGTGTTGGAACTGGCTTAAGCCAGGGACCTATCGGTGCTGCTGCAGTAGGAATGATCGCTGAGGACTCAAGTAAGTTCGTTACCGGTCTAATCTTTACTGCTCTGCCTGAGACTATTGTCCTATTCGGATTCCTTGCAATCTTTCTGCTCTGAGCAGTTAGACAAGGCCGAGATAAAAAATCAAAGAAAGAGGTGTGATGATGACGCTAGATGCATTAGCAAACGAGATTGCTGCCCAGGCTAAGGCCCAGGCTGCAGCAATCGTTTCTACCGCAAAGACGCAAGCCGCTCAGATTGAGGCGGATGCCAAGGCTGAGGCCCTGGCAGCTGCTGAAATTCAACAGGCTCGCGCTGAGCGTGAGAGTGCTCAGTTGTCAGTCGAAGTAGTCGCATCAGCTCGACAAGCGAATCAGAAGCAACAATTAATCGCTCGCCGCGAAGAATTGGATGCTACTTGGAACGCTGCTCGCGAACAAGTTGGATCAGCCGACCTATCCGGTCGCGCAGGCCTTCTTGAATCGCTACTTGCTGAAGCGAAATCTGCTGGAGGAGACATGGTTCTCCTACCGGTTTCAATCGACCGCAAAGCACTCAAGTCCGGGGGTTTTACTCTCGGAGACGATGTTGATGGATTAGGAGGCTTTGTTCTCGAATCTACCGACGGATCAATCGTATTGGATTACCGCTTCGATAGCCGATTAGAGGCAGCCTGGAAGGCTAACCTCGGTGCGGTTAACAAAGCATTATTTGGAAATTAAGTGGTGGAAAATGGCGAGAGTAGCAAACGGTCGTTCCAACTTGTACAATGCTGCAGCGCGTGCGAAAGCACGCAAGGCATCATTGATTGATTCAACTCGTATGCGACAATTGTTGCAACAAGGTCCTGAATCGATTGGTGTCAGCATTGGTGAATTGGGATATCGTACCGAGATGGATATCTATGCTGCTCGTATGAGTGGTGCAGATGCTGTTGAGGCCGCACTGTTTCATAATCTCGATAATGATACCGCTGAAGTAATGAGATTCTGTCAAGGTCACTTGAAATCATTGGTTGGCATTTATGCTGAACGCTTTGATTATGAGAAGGCAAAAACCGTTTTGCGTGCAGTAAATGGTGGCGCTTCGGATGAACTCATCGCTTCACAAATTCTTCCATCTGAAAATCCGCGAAATGCCCGATGGCTCGACATCGTTCGAACCACTGAAACAGTTGCTGAAGCGGCTGCTGCGATGAGCGGAACTTCTTGGGGCAATGAAATCGCCCTTCTAGATGGCGAACCATCCCTTGAGGAAATGGAAGATTCTCTCGATCGACGATATTATGCTGATGCATTGAAGGCGGTTAAGGGGCGAGATGGAAGTCCCGACTTGACTAGATACATTCGTACTGAAATCGATTATCTGAATATTGTAAACCAATTCCGTGGAATTCGTCAAGGGCTATCTGCTGAAAAACGATCACAACTGAACGTACCGGGAGGAAAACTTGGCGATGCAGTCTTACGACAAGCTAGCCAAACTGAATCGCTCGAGGCTCTACTAGATGCCCTCCGCCGCAGTAATACCTTCGATGATTCAGGATTTGAAGAAGCGATTCAAGAATCGACGAACTCTGGTTCGCTCGACCCAATCGTTTCCTTGTTGACACATAAGAAATCAGCCATGCTTTCACGCTTCGCTTATCTCAACCCCGTGTCACCATTCCCGGTAATATATTACATCGAGCGAAAGTTGCTCGAAGTTCGTAACCTACGCTTACTCGTGCGCGGTAAAGCGATTGGCCTCTCCAATGAGGCCTTGGAAGCGCATATGGATTTTTGAGGTGAAATAATGGAGATAGCAGTAGTTGGAACCACTGATTTTACACTTGGATTCCAACTTGCTGGATTGAGTCAATTATTCAATCCTGCTGACGATGAGGAGATGATCGCAATTATGCGCTCGTTCCTCGATCAGAAAGAAATCGGTGTTGTCGTTATCGACTCCGCCGAATTAATTAAACTCCCAGAGAGATTGAGAATACAACTCTCAGAGAGCATAACCCCAACTGTGTTGGGTATTGGGACAGAAGAGGATAATACCCTCCGAGAGTCCATCAAATCGGCACTAGGAGTCGATTTGTGGAAGTAATTCCTAGAAACTTTAGAGGAAGTGAAAAAAAATGAGTGAAGAAAATGGAGTGATTTATCGCATCTCAGGGCCAGTTGTTACCGCTATGGGTATCTCACCACGAATGTATGAAGTTGTACGTGTTGGTGATGAAGGTCTGATGGGAGAAGTCATTGAATTACATGGAGATCAATCGGTTATTCAGGTGTACGAGGAAACCTCGGGCATTAGTCCTGGAGAACCAGTTGTTAGAACTGGTCAGACTTTGTCTGTCCAATTAGGTCCAGGTCTTTTGACCAAGATCTACGACGGAATTCAGCGTCCCCTTCCAGAATTGGAACAGACGATGGGTGTTTTCATCACACGTGGTGTTGATGCAGACGGTCTAGATCATGAGAAGATTTGGGAATTCACCGCAACTGCAAAGGCGGGCGATGATATCGCTTCAGGAGCAGTTCTCGGTACGGTTCAAGAAACTGAAACAATCGAGCATCGCGTTATGGTCCCACCAGGAACATCTGGTGTCATCAAGAGCATCAAATCAGGTGAGTTTAATGTTACTCAGACTGTTTGTACTCTCGAAGACGGTACTGAAATCGCTATGATGCAGAAGTGGCCAGTTCGAACTCCTCGGCCATTCATCCAGAAGTACGCCCCAGATACTCCACTAATCACAGGCCAGAGAATCCTCGACTTCCTCTTCCCTCTGGCTAAGGGTGGTACTGCTGGTATTCCAGGTCCATTCGGATCTGGTAAGACAGTAACACAACAGCAACTCGCAAAGTGGTCCGACGCTCAAATCGTTGTCTACATTGGTTGTGGAGAGCGTGGAAATGAGATGACTGAAGTTCTAACCGAATTCCCTCATCTCATCGACCCTCACACCGGAAAGGCTCTGATGAACAGAACCACCATGATCGCAAACACTTCGAACATGCCGGTAGCAGCTCGTGAAGCATCTGTTTACACTGGAATTACCATCGCGGAATATTTCCGTGATATGGGATACGATGTAGCATTGATGGCTGATTCTACAAGCCGCTGGGCTGAAGCAATGCGTGAAATTTCCTCACGTCTTGAAGAAATGCCTGGTGAGGAAGGATACCCTGCTTACCTCTCAAGCCGTCTGGCTGAATTCTACGAGCGCGCAGGTCGTGTCGAAACATTGAGTGGCGATGACGGCTCAATTTCGGTTATCGGAGCGGTTTCTCCACCTGGTGGAGATATTTCTGAACCGGTCAGCCAAGGTACACTTCGTATCGTTAAGGTGTTCTGGGGATTAGACGCAGGTCTTGCTCGACAACGTCACTTCCCTGCGATTAACTGGTTGAACTCATACTCACTATACCCACCTGCACTAAATCAGTGGTACCGCGATAATATTTCGAACGATTTTCCAGAAGTTCGTACCGAGATCAGCGCTTTACTTCAGGTTGAGGCTGAGTTGCAAGAAATCGTTCAACTGGTCGGCTCAGATGCACTTCCTGTCGACCAACAATTGACTCTCGAAGTTGCTCGTATGATTCGTGAATTCTTCCTACAACAGAACGCATTCCACGACGTTGATACTTACAGTGATTTGAAACTACAATACACAATGGCAAAGGCAATTCTTTCCTTCCAAGAAGAATCGAAGAAAGCCCTTGCAGGTGGTGCAATGCTTGAAGATGTGGTCAATGTTCCAGCGCGCTCAGATTTGATGCGTGGTCGATTCGCAGAAGGATATGCAGAGAAGATCGAAGGTCTTCTCGATGAGATGAATAAGCAGATTTCTGCAACGATGGAGGCGAACTGAATGAGTGGCAAAGAATATCGCACAATTACTGACGTAAAGGGGCCTCTTGTGTTCTTGAATAAAACCGAACCAGTGGCATTTGGGGAAATCGTACAATTACGCCTATCTGATGGCACCATGAAAAATGGCCAAGTTCTCGATACTTCAGATGACCAAGTCATCGTTCAGGTTTTCGAAGGAACCGCATCCGTCGATAGACAAACCGGTGTCAAGTTCATGGGTGATGTTTTCAAGTTACCAGTTTCAACCGATTTAATCGGTAGAATTCTCGACGGCGCTGGCCGTCCTCGTGATGGTGGCCCAGAAATCGTTGCTGACGAGATGGCTGACATTATCGGCGCTGCAATCAATCCTTACTCGCGTGAGAGCCCAGAATCTTTCATTCAAACAGGAATTTCAGCAATCGATGCTTGTACTTCTCTAGTTCGTGGACAGAAGTTGCCAATCTTTAGTGCAGCAGGTCTTCCACACAACGATATTGCACTACAGATTGCTCGACAAGCAAAGCTTGTCGGTAGCGATGATGATTTCGTCGTAGTTTTCTGTGCAATGGGAATCACAGCAGAAGAGTACAATTTCTTCGTTCACGATTTGGAGCGAACTGGTGCACTCGAGAACGCTTGCCTTTTCGTTAACTTAGCTGACGATCCAGCAGTCGAGCGTTTGATTACTCCTCGTCTAGCTCTGACCGCAGCAGAATACCTTGCATTCGAGCACGATTATCACGTTCTCGTCATTTACACTGACATGACAAATTATTGTGAATCATTGCGTCAAATCGGTGCAGCCCGTGAAGAAGTTCCTGGTCGACGTGGTTATCCAGGTTACATGTACACCGACTTGGCTATGCTCTATGAACGCGCAGGTCTTGTGAAGGGCAAGAAGGGTTCAATCACTCAATTCCCAATTTTGACAATGCCTGGTGACGATATTACTCACCCGATTCCTGACTTGTCTGGATATATTACTGAAGGACAGATTGTTATCTCTCGTGAATTACATCAGAAGGGAATTTACCCTCCAATCAACGTACTTCCTTCGCTTAGCCGTCTGATGAACGCTGGTATTGGTGAAGGCAAGACTCGTGAAGATCACAAATCTGTTTCCGACCAGCTTTATGCAGCATATGCACAAGGTCGAGAACTGCGTGGATTAGTCGCAATCGTTGGTGAAGATGCATTGAACGAGCGCGATTTGCAGTTACTAAAGTTCGCTGATATTTTCGAGAATCAATTCCTACGCCAAGGACGCGATGAAGATCGTTCAATAAACGAAGGAACTCTTGACTATGCTTGGGAATTATTGTCGAACATCGATACAAAGTATCTAGTTCGCCTAGACCAAAAGTGGATTGACAAGTACCATCCCACTGACAAGAAGGAATGAATTCGTTTTACAGAAAAAAAGAGGTGAGAAAAGATGGCATTAGACATCAAACCGACCCGGTCGGAACTCATCAATTTGAAGCGTCGTATCAAGCAAACATCGAGCGGATATAATCTGTTGAAGATGAAGCGAGATGGATTGTTTCACGAGTTCCGAACCTTACTCTCTGAGATGATTGCAGCTCGAGAGGATCTCGTCGGAACTTATCGAGAATCTCTTGAGACGATTGCATTAGCTTCCTCTATCGAAGGTGGAATGGCAGTAAAAAGCGCAGCAGTTGCAGCTTTGACACATCCTGAAGTTGTAGTTTCACGACGCAATATCATGGGTGTTGTGGTGCCGAAAGTCGAAGGTACAAATTTGGTTTCTACTGTGGAATCTCGCCAGACTGGATTGATTGGGGGCTCACCGTATATCGATGAAGCTGCAGATTCCTATTCGACTTTGATTCAGGCGATTGTTAAAGCGGCCGAAATGGAAGCAACATTGAAGCGATTACTAGCGGAAATCGAAGCGACCAAGCGCCGTGTAAATGCCCTTGAATTCGTTGTTATTCCTGAGATGAAAGAGGCTCAAGCCTTCATCCAACTACGATTAGAAGAGATGGAAAGAGAGGAAACTTTCCGGTTGAAGAGATTCAAAAATAAATAATCAACTTTGATTGAAGTAGATTATTATTATTCTCGTTAAGCGTGTTGTTTCGGTGCGTGATTTGAATAAGGAGCGGCACCCTCTCTGTCACTACCAAAGGTAGTGAATTGCTATGACGGATGCCGAACCGATAATTCTCGACACCGAAACTTGGGGTCAAAGAGAATTTCTCGAAGTAATCTGTAATCGCTATTTTATCCTCGGAACCGAAGCTATTGGTGACGCGGCTTGGCAGGTTAATGCAAGGCTTGGTGAAGATTTAGACGAGAATTTAATTTCGTTGAATAAGCATCTCAAACCGCTTGGATTTATCAGTCTACTCGATGAAGGAAATCCCCCTGTCCTCAGTATAACTCATCGCCCAATTGATCCGGTCAACATCGCATTTTGGCAACAAATTTCTATCTGGGTTTTGATGTTTGGTTTCGCTACTTTACTCGGCGGCTTATGGGTTGATGAATTTGAATCGAAAACAATTGTATTTTCTATATCGGTCGTTCTCGATTCAATAAAAAATTACAGTGCACCGTTATTTTTGGTTTTGGCCATAGCTCATTATGCTCGATTGCGAGTTGCTGCACATTTCGACGTCGAAATAGGAAATTTAATTCCAATTATTTTCCCAGTAATTTCGCCGATGTGGCCCTTTGGTTTGGGTGGAGTTTTTGGTCAGAAAAGAATCGATGCTGCACCCATTCCAAACCGCTTCGCTCTCGGAATTATTGAACTCATAACACCTCTTATTCTATTCTTTTCTGGAATGATATTGACCGTGGCTGGCCTTTCACTAACTCCAGACCACCCTCCAAGCTATATCGTGGATCCTCTTTCATTCCAACTCAATCCTTTGACCGATTGGCTTGCATCGAGTTCCATTTCTGCCGACCTGAGTATTCGCCTCCAATGGCTCCATCCACTAGGATTAGCTGGGCTCGGTCTCTCAGTGGTCGGTTGGATTCTACTCTTGCCGATTCCTGGCTTGCCCGGAGATAGGATTCTGCAAGCCATAATCGGCCCAGAGCAGGTTATTTCTAGTGAAAAGCAAACAGGAATTTTTGTTTTCACATTATTATTGATGGTGATTATTTTTGCATTTTCGGACTATTGGCCTTGGTTAATTCTCGCCTCTTTAGCTGCATGGCGCCGATTCAGTGGCGAGCACATCCCCAATCCATTTATCGTCAATGAAGCAATTGGCATCGAAGATACCCAAAGAAATGCCTTGGTTGCAATCACTGCATTCGTGCTTTTGCTCGGTTTCCCTGGATCTTATCCTGTCTATGAAATGACTGAGTGGGATGGTGATTTAGACACCTCCATTTGGCCGAATGAACTGACTGGAGATGATTGGTTAGGTCAAACTCTGGAGTTTGAATTAGCTCCCGACGGTATCCTTCCCGTATCCGGTTGGATTCAAGTTTTAGTTGAAGGTGAAGCGAATCGATGGAGTATTGGTTCTGATTGTTTTGTCGAATCTCATATTTGTCGGTTCGATTCGGTTACGCAAAGTAATCACCTTTCATTCAATTTGACAGTAGTTGATTTACAGTCAACAAATTTCTCGCCGGTGCAACTTCGATTCATCGTAATCACAGACAATTCTAGAGAAGAACATGTGCTGACTCTTCGTCATTTTGAAGTCACTGCACCAGCCTCTGCTGCTTGGACTAGAGATGTTGATTTGCCGAACCAGAAAATCTGTACGGCAATCAATGTGGCAGAGAATAAAACTGGTAACTTGTCGATTCATAGCAACCCATTCTGGATTCTAGAAGGGGAATCCGAATTGCCTCAGGGTTTGCATGGAGTTTGTTTGCTCGCTGAAGAAGGTGGTTGGGAATCTCTTGAGATCAGTTTCGATTCGGATATTGCTGGGAATCGACTAGGTCCAATGTTAATATTTGATTACGATGATGGTGAAACTGATTTCTGGGTATTACCAATCGATGATTCTTATGTCAATATTTCATCCAATCCATTGCATCAAATACCACTTGGAACCCATTCTAATACCTTTTATTCCGAATTGGATGGCTCTCCTTTCTGTCCTACTAGTGATGCGATTCCACTGTTGGATTCTGCAATAACTTTCAATCACACTTTGGTTGCCGGTATGCCAATTTCTCTCGATGGAAATTATGCTGGTTCAGCCTTAATTCTCCCCGAATCTGGTTGGATGATTACTTGTGGTGATTCGAAACCGGTTGCTGTATTTGTCGAAAGCGGATTGAACATTGATGTTCGAGGCGCTGCAATGATGGATTCAGGATTACCATTATACGATTTTACAATCACATCGCGAGAGAATTTCACAATTCCAATCTCTGTTGAAAGTACAAATTACCTTCCTTCGGGTGAGGCTTTCTCGATATTCACGCCAACTGAATTAGGGGCGAATGAAACCGCTTTGGTTGAGATTGATACCATTGGTGGCGATGATATTGAGAGGATCTTGTGGGTGACTGCTGATGAAAATGGAATCGTGATTCACCTTACTTCTCGATGTCCATTGAGCGGGTGTTCCTGATGCGTATTGCTATCGTCGGCGTCGGCTCAATCGGTGGGATTCTGCTAGGTTCTTTGGCCGATAGCGAAGCCGACCTAATCGCTATTGCAAGAGGCAATAATGCTGCTGTTCTTTCTGAAATGGGGCTTGTATTACACACACCTGAAGGAAGCATTGAGGTTGTGCCGCCTGAGAGATATATCACAGTAGATTCTGCGGCACAAATTTCAGAACAAATTCGCGGAACCTGTGATGTGGCTATCGTCTGCGGGAAAACCGTTGATACGCCATTATTGGCTCAAATATCCAAAGAAATTCTTGCTGACGATGGTGTCGCGCTGACGATTCAAAATGGACTCGGTAACGCGGAAGCCCTCGCACATCAAATCGGTCGCGAGCGAGTGCTCGTCGGTTCGATTACACATGGAGCCATGCGCCGAAGTGAAGGCGAAATCGAATGGGTCGGGCGAGGTAGTGTCATTTTTGGAGGGATGGGTGAGGTTATTCCGAATCAAGTTGAATCATTGGTAGATTACCTAAATGAAGTAAATCTCAATGCTACATGGGTTGAAGACTATCAGAGAATAATTTGGCGTAAATTATTGTTAAATGTCGCGATTAATCCAATTTGTGCAATTGCAGGAGTCAAAAATGGGGCTTTATTAGAAATCAATTCTTTATGGTTACAATCGGTTCAAGCAATGCGTGAGGCAGCGATTGTTGCTCGTGCGGCTGGAATTGATTTAGGGGATATTGATCTTGAGGGATATTTACAAAAAGTTGTAATTGCAACAGCCGAAAATCGTTGCTCAATGTTGCAGGATGTTATGGCTGGTCGACCGACAGAAATCGATTCGTTATGTGGGGCTGTTGTTTTGAATGGAGAAGCCCAAGGAGTTCCAACTCCATTCAATGCAATGCTGCACGGTCTGGTCAAGGGGATTGAAAAATCACCTGAATTTGGTTGATTAAACTAAATCTAAATTATAATGCAAACCAACATTTTCACGGCGAGCGATGGAGCTGTCGACTACCAAGTTTGCCGCATCGAGAAGATTGCGTAATTCGACTAAATCTTGAGTCGGTTTACACGCACGCCAAACCAATTCAGCCTCTTCTGAAAGGTGGGTGATTCTACGTTTGGCACGCTTCAATCTAGAGTCACTCTTGACCAAACCAACATCGAGTGTCATTGTCGAGCGTAATGCCTCAAGGTCGGCACGAAGCGGTGAATGTTCAGTGAGAACATCGAGATGATCAGCTCGCCAAAGTGGTAAATCATCTCGTAATTCTGGCAATGAATTAGTTTCAGCCTGCTCAATCAGGTTTTTGGCAGCTCGTTCGGAGTAAACCACTGCTTCAAGCAGGCTATTTGAAGCGAGCCGATTTGCTCCGTGAAGGCCGGTGCAAGCAACTTCGCCAATCGCATACAAACCGCTCATTTTCACGCCATTGACTAGAGCTCGACCAATTTCATCAACAGCAATTCCGCCGACCATGTAGTGGGCGGCCGGCACGACTGGGATAGGGTCTGGTCCTAGAGAAATTCCATGTGAGGTGAGGTGATTTGCAATCATAGGAAAATGGTCTCGTAAATCTGCGGTATCGAGATGTTCTGTAACCAATAGCACATTCCTATCTCCGCTCCGTTTTAATTCGGTATCAGTGGCTCGAGCGACGATATCTCTAGTTCCCAGTGATCCAAGCGGGGAGTATGTTTTCATGTAGGAAAAATTTTCTGGAAGAACTCCATCACCAGCAATCTTCCAATCGGAATAATTTGATTTTGTCATCAAGATTGCACCATGTCCTCGCATCGCTTCTGTAATCAAGAACGGTTTCGTATCAGAAATCGCTAGCGATGTAGGATGAAATTGAATGAATTCCATATCTTTGATATCGGCTCCGGCACGATATGCCATTCCGACTCCGTCACCTGTTGCAATTGCCGGATTAGTAGTTGCTCGATGTAAATGACCTGCCCCCCCTGTCGCTAATACGATGGCTCGAGCCGGTAAAGTGTGTACATTACCTGCCGGAGACAAGCACCAAATCCCACAAATTCCAGCACTAGGATTGCCATGTTCACGCAGGATTAAGTCAATTGCCATCCAATTTTCATTGATAGAAAAATCAGAATCCATCTCGTCCTTTGCACGCTTTGTCAACGCTCTTTCAATCTCCGCTCCAGTAGCATCTTTTGAGTGCAAAATTCGACGATCGGAATGACCTCCTTCTCTCGCCTTGTCGTATTTTCCATCTTCACCTTTGTCGAAACGCACACCGTGTTTTACCAAATCACGAATTCTATCTGCGGCTTCTGCGACTACTGAGCGAACGACTTCTTCGTCGCATAAGCCGGCGCCGGAAGCAATCGTATCAGTGACATGAGTAGCGAGTGCTTCCGAATCATCCGGATTGAGAACACCTGCAATTCCACCTTGAGCCCAATTAGTACTAGAGGTTGAAATTGATTTTTTTGTCACCACCGCAACTTTCAGTCCGGCACTAGCACAGCGGTGGGCCAGGAATAAGCCGGCGATGCCTGAACCTACGACGATTACGTCAACGGGTGACATAAGCTCAGCAGAATCCATGTTCGCCATGAGGTCTCCAAATAGTAAAATGCAATGAATCTTCTCTATCTCTTCGTTTTTTCAAAGTATTATGGTTGAGGTATTTGGCTTTTTTTTTGGAGGTTAGAAATCGTTGTGCTGCGAGAATGTATTCCTCAACATTCATAGGCGGTTTGGTGGCGAGCACGAGAATGTCGTCGGCGAAAAACAGTACGACAAAATGGTGATGGGATGCATCTTATTCGAATTGAATTGGACAATTTCAAATCATTCGGTGGTGAAATTACAATACCCTTCGATGAAGGATTTACTGCAATCACCGGTCCTAATGGCTCAGGTAAGTCGAATTGCGGGGATGCAATACAATTTGTTCTCGGACCAAAATCGACAAGAACACTACGGGCATCAAATGTCACCGAGTTAATTTTCAATGGTGGAAGCAAAGGTAAGGGAGCGCGACATATGTCTGCAACATTAGTTTTCTATAATTCACCAGAAATAGATGGCCGTCGCAGATTGAGAATCGACACTGATGAGGTTTCATTTACTCGCTCTGTTCGTCTTAATCGAAAGAGTAAACCAATTTCATCTTACAGAATCAATGACGAACCCTCAACTGCGACGGAGATGCGCCGAATTTTAGCAGAAGCAGGATTACATGGCGATGGATACAACATCGTTTTGCAAGGAGATGTAACAAAACTTGCAACGATGACGCCACACAAGCGCCGTGGGGTATTGGAAGAGGTAGCTGGAGTAACGGCATATGATGATGAAATACGCCGGGCGAATAATCAAAGAAAACATGTCGAAAATAATATCGAGACGATCGATGTTTTCGAAGATGATCAAAAAAAGCGCTTGAAGGGATTGGAAAAGGAACGCACCCAAGCTCTAAAATTCAAGGAACTCAAAGGCGAACTCGATACGTCAAAAATTATCTTACATCAATCTAGACATCGTAACCGAATCGATGAGGTGAGGTTGCTTGGCGACGAGCGCTCAAATTACACGGATGAGGTCGAGAAACTGAAGGGGCAACTTCATTCTGGAAATCTTAAACTCGGTGAATACGATGAAGAATTAGTTCAGATTGGCAATGATCTTGACGATATTATGAGTGGCGATGCTCGACAATTACTTGAGACAATTCGGCAACACGAAATCGATATCGAAACGAATTCAGATAGGATTGGCGACCATAATCGTTCAATTTCTGAAGCTGAAGGTGATATCGAACAAATTGGCGATGATTTAGAAGCAGCTCAATCTGCGAAGTCTGCTGCTGAAAATAGTCTCAATAATGCTCGTGAATCTTTGGAATCAGCCGATGCTGCCTCTATTCAAGCAGCAAAAGACGAGGATGAGGCAAGAAATGCAATCGAATCTGGCGACCGCCATGGTCGTGATTTGAATCGTGCATTAGGCAAAGCGAATGAGGCGGTCGATGAGAAACACATAGCACATGCTGAGGCGAGACTCGCAGCAGACCGTGCAGAACAAAATACTCAATTAGCCTCAGAAAAACTTGCCGATTTAGAAGAGGAATATGAAGATGCTACCATGGCTCGAGACGACCTTGAATTGGTAGGTGAGGATTTGCAGGACGGTGGCAAAACCGTTGATCGAGGATCCTTAGCGGAAGAAATGCGTCGCTTGACAAAGCAGGAAAACAACCTACGTGAAGACCGTGATCGCGCCGAAATTCGAGCCCGTGACTCAGAAGTAGCCCTCGCAAAAGCTCGAGCCCGAGCCGAAGCCCGCTCAAGCCGCCCTGGATCCTCTATCACTCTCGCTGCATTGACCAAGCTTCGCCAAAGTGGTGAGGTCAAAGGGATTCTTGGTTCACTTGGCGAACTATGTTCACCGAAAGACCCAGCTCACGAAGATGCATTGTCGAATGCCCTCGGTGGAGGGCTTCGAAGTATTGTCGTAACCAATGATGAAGTCGCAGCAAATTGTATCAAATGGCTCAGATTGAATGGAGGTGGCCGGGCAACTTTCTTGCCACTAAATCGATTGAGTGTCAGCCGGCCACAAGGTCGAACATTAATTGTAGCAAATAATCCTGGAGTAATTGGATTTGCACAAAATCTTCTTGAATACGATGATGAAATTGACTTGGCGGTAAGGTATGCATCGAGAAATACGCTAATCGTTCAATCAATGGATGTTGCCCGCAGAAATATGGGTGGTGTCAGAATGGTCACACTCAAGGGTGACGTAATCGAAGGCTCAGGAGCCATGACTGGCGGTTCTCCTAGTTCATCTAATCGCTCTTCTTTTGGTGGTGGTAGCCAAAATCAGCTCGGTCTTGAAAAGCTTGAACGAGTAGTTGAAGAAGCCAATTTAGTTTATTCTACAGTCGAAGCCGCTCTACGTGAACTGCGTTCAAATCAGCAAATTTTACGAAACCAAATCAATGGATTAGATGACAGCGATCATTCCGTAAAGGTAAGAGAGTGGAAGTCAGATTTGTCGAGAGCTCAGAAAGATGTTGATGAACTTGGTAAGAAAGTAATTGCTGCAAGAAAGCATTTTGGTAATTTTGAGAAAGCATTTTCTTCTGCAAAACTTCAAGCAGAATCTGCCAAAAAGGCTCTTGATGATGCTATGGTTGCTAGAACAAATGCAGCTAATGCACTTCAAAATCACACGCCCGATCACCTCTCACAAATTCTCAGGAATGCGGAACGAACACGAACAGAATCCGAACGAACTCGTTTCGCCTCCGAAGCATCTATTTCTACAGAAAAGGAAAGAATGGGGATTCTTGATGCTCGGGTAAGTGAACTTACTCGACAAATTTCACGCTCTCAAGGTGTAATTGAATCCGCTATACTTGTGGTTCAGTCTTTGACTGAATCAATAAATAAATCAAAGATTGAATTGATCGAATTGAAAGGCCAAGCATCTCAATTCGACGAAGAACAACAACTTCTCACCGATAGAAGAGAGGAAATTATCGCTGAGCGAGCGAGTTTACGAACTTCACTTGATACTATGTCGCAGAAGCGACAAACATTATCATCAAGAATCGAAGAATTGTCGATTCAAATTCAACAAAAGCGGCTTGCGGTCGATGAGATCGTTGCTGAGTTAGCTGCTGAGCACATCGAGGTGCCAGCAGCAGATATCCAACTACCTACAGTGGCCGAGGCGGAAAAGAGCGTGCAGGGGCTAGAGCGCCGCCTCGGTCATCTCGGCGATGTCAATATGCTTGCAATCGAGCAGTACGATATCGCCGTAGAAAGAATTGCTGGATTAGTGGAAGATGGAAAATTATTGCGTCAACGCCGTGAGGACTTGGTCTCGATTGTAGATAAATTGCAAGCCGAGAGGAAATCACGATTATTGTTGGTCTACGACCATGTGAACAAAAACTTCAGTCGTGTTTACGAAATTTTGCAGCCAAACGGATTTGGTAGTCTGAGATTAGAGAATCCGAAAAATCCGTTCGAGGGCGGATTAGAAATGGATTGTGTCCCGCCTGGAAAGAGTCGCCGAACCCGCAGAAATTTACTATCTGGTGGTGAAAAATCTATGGCGGCTCTTGCGCTGATTTTCGCGATACAAGATTACGAACCAAGCCCATTCTATTACTTCGATGAGGTCGATCAAAATCTCGATCCATTCAATTCTGAACGGATAGCAACGCTTTGTCGAATGCGCTCGCAACGTGCTCAATTCATCATGGTCACTTTGAGAAAAGTCAGTTTGATGCTCGCCGATCATCACATTGGAATCACACACGCAGGAGATGGCCTCAGTCGCCGAATTACCGACTTTGACAGGGTGGCTGCTGTAGAGATGAGCGAGGAATTAGAACGTGAGGAGCGTTCTCGGAAGCAATCTGATATGGAGCGTGAATTACTTGTCTTGCCAGATCCTAATACAATGCCAAGAGTTCCCGAAGCTCTTGGCACCCCGAAATCTCTCGGTGGATTGGCAGATAGAGCAGGTGCTGATGCCGAAGACCCCGTCAATCTAGATGAGGAATCACTTACAGAACCTGATCAAGTGGTTCAGGCTGAAACTGGAACCGAACTTCCAGTGGATGAAGTGAGCGCATTCGATTCATTGATTGAGCGAACAGAGGAATGGTCAGAGGACCTTGAGGAATCTGATGTTGTTCAAAACGCAATAGTTGATGAACAACAATCCGAAACTGAATCGCAATCAGAAATTGCCGAAGTACTAGATTCAGATTCCTCGGAAATTGAAAAAGAGTGAGTTGAGAATATGGGAATTTTCGATGGTACAGCGATGAAGGAAGACATAGTTTCCCGACTCATGATCGGCGAAGCCGACCTTCAAACTAGTCAATATCTCGACAGGTTGGTCGAACTTTCTCAACTCGAAGAGGCTGAGCATCAATTCCTCATCGACCCGTTCGACCGTTCTGTCGCTCTAGTATTCCAAATGTTCCAATCGAGCGACCTCGACCCTTGGAATGTTGATTTAAGCGCTTTTCTGAAGATGTTCAACAAGCGAATTGATGAGGCAGAAAACATCGATTTACCAACATGCGGTCGCCTTGTCAGAATGGCTTGGGCAATTCTTCGCGGCCAAGCATCGACATTAATCGAGCGCCAAGAAAAAGCCCTCCTCGATGAAGAAGAACAAGACATCTGGGATTTCCACGATACTTGGGAAACAGAATTTTCAGATGAAGATTACAATTTCTCGGCTACAGTCCTCTCTGGCCAAGCCTCAGATATTTTGCCATCGATGTTTGAAGGCAGAATTCATCGTGACGAAGGTCGACCAGTTACCTTGGGTGAATTATTGATGGGATTACAAGCAGCAGGTCGCCTTTCGGAACAACAACGATTGCGCGAGCAAATCGCCAAAGAGCGACGCGAAGCACATGAGCAAGCTCGAGCCCGATTCAAAGGTAGCATTCACGTCGAAGATTTGGAAGCAGATCTTTGCAGAACTTGGAATGTTCTCCGTGATAGGACGATGGAAAACAGTGGTATCGTCAATCTCGGCGATATTGTCGAATCATTAAAGCAACAATCAATCGAAAAAGGATTTTCAGATGATGAAGCATCAGCCGAAGCACAGGTTACAGCATTGGTTTCTTCGTTATTTCTAACTCTCCGAGGCTATGCTGATTTAACTCAAGAACCTGGGAAAAACGGCATGATTTCTTTACAAAATTTACATCAAAGTGATACTGATTTCTTAGCCTTAAGTGAGCGATTAAATCCGAAAAGTGACCTATTAGGTGGTGTTATTGCAGATGTCTGAAGTGAGTCTCTCTGTCATCCTAGAAGCAATTCTATTCACATCTGGACGCTCGATGTCAACTGCTGAATTAGCGGTAATTGTCGAAAAATCAAATGCAATAGTTGAGGCAGCCCTATCTGAACTTCAAGCAAGAATCAAACGCCGTCAAGATTCAGCTCTTCAATTAACAGAGGTTTCTGGGAGATGGATTTTCGAAGTCAGACCAAATCTCTCAGAGCACTTGCCTGACTCATTCCGACCAGATACTCCTCAGCGATTATTGCCAGCGGCTGCATTGATTGCTTATCATCAACCGATGGCTCAATCCCAATTGGTTGAAATGCTCGGTCAGAGAGCTTATGATCACGTTCGAGATTTGGCGAATTTGGGATTGATAGATCGTCGTCGTGACGGTTTAACTCGTAGACTAACGACGACTAGGCGATTTGCAGAATATTTTGGTTGTCCTGAGGTTGAATACCGAGCCGTTCGAACTTGGTTCAGGGCAGAGGCGGCTAAGATGGGATTGACCAGTGCACAGTTAGCAGCTTCTTTAGCACCAGATGAGCAAATGACAATTACAGAATTCTCAGCAGAAGAGGGATCTACGGCTGAAGTTAGTGCTCAATCTGAAGAATAGACTTCAACCAACTGCAACTGCTGTCATGAACGATTCGTAACTCAGTTGCCTCGTACTGAATTTAGAGCCGCTTCGACAGCTGCCATGGTGATTCGCTCGCCACTTTCTCTAACCTTATTTGCCACAGCTTCGATTTCAGATTCTTCTGCGCCAGCGCTTGCACACATATTGCGAAGATGCAGTTTCATGTGTCCTGCTTGAATCCCAACCGTAGCCAGTGCACGAAGAGCGCCGAGATTCTGTGCTAATCCAGCAGCTGCCATACATTTTGCTAATTGGTCAGCGGAATTGATACCGAGGAGGGCGACATTTGCTTGGGCGCCTGGATGGATTCGAATCGCTCCACCTACGAGGCCGACCGCCATTGGTATCTCAATAGAGCCGACTAGGTTGCCATCGTCGTCCTTTTCCCAATGTGTCATTGAGCCATATTCTCTTCCATATGCACAATAAGAGTGAGCGCCAGATTCAATGGCTCGCCAATCTTGTCCACAAGCGATAGCGATTGGTGAAATTGCATTCATGATACCCTTGTTATGTGTAGTTGCTCGAAATGGGTCAGCTGCAGCGAAATGATAGGCTTGAATCACTCCATTGATTACTTCGGTGCCACGTGTTGCATCAGTTCCTGTATCTGCCATCTCCTCGGGTGTAAAGGTGGCACTTACGCGTGCAAGTCTGTGGACTGCTAGGTTACTGATAATGCGAAGGATTACTGTTCCGCCGGAGATAGATTCGATTTGAGGAGCAATAGTTTCTGCCATGGTATTCACTGCATTAGCCCCCATTGCATCTCGACAATCTACTAAGATGTGGACGATAACCATCTGACCCGACATGGTTTCGATAATACGAACTTCGACGTCTTTACAACCGCCGCCGAATTTGACTAGGATTGGGTCAACATCATTACATGATTGAATCAATTCATCCTTGGCGGCGAGAATCGCATCTCTAGAGTCAGAGGGATTTTCACAACCGACGATTTGAATTTGCCCAATCATAACTGGGTCTGTATTATTGGAAGTAAACCCGCCTTTTGCTTGACACCTCTTTGCCATGTTAGAAGCGGCAGCAACAACACTAGCCTCTTCGACTACGAATGGAATTAGGTAATGTTCGTCGTCGATAATGAAATTAGTAGCGACTCCAATGGGTAGGGAATAACGTCCAATGACATTCTCAATCATTCGATCGGCAGTGCCCTCGTCTAGTTCTGCATTCTCCCAAGCAGCAACCTGTTCATCACTAAGTTCTGCAATTTCTGCAAGCATAGCTCTTCGTTCTGGTACAGAGAGTTTGTAGAATCCTTTCAAACGACTATTGTCAACGGGCATGTTTCCACCGCTCCTTGCCACACCATTTCATTTCTAATCTCTTTGGATTCTCACTATTGTAACCTATTGTTCAAAGTGGGCCTAGAATCCAATGGAATGGCTATTATTTACTGTGAGGCGTAGTTGGTACTTTGGATTAATTCTTGTGTATTTTTCCAAATCAAGGGTTGAATGCATGAAATAAAGTCCAAGGTTATTGTCAAATAATGCGTTAATATGGCCGTTAACGCTTCGTTAACGCATCTGTAAAGCGTTAATATTGCGTTAATAATATTGCAAAATATCCTTTAATTAAGCAAAATTTTAGCGTTATTGTAATTCCACTGAATAAATAAAGCGTTAATTTGGCCTGTAGAAGCGTAATTAAGCGTGAACATTATGTACTCGCCGCTACGCAACGCGCATATGGACGAGCGAGGAGTAAATCTACTCGAACTACCTCCTCTCCGGGGAAACCCATTCGATGGTCGCCCCATCGAAGCTTCTCGTGCACACGAACTAGTTGGCCACCAACCTCTGCTAGCAAAGTGGCGCGACCATATTCATTCTCATTCACCGAGAATGGTATTGTTAGTTGGTGAGCCTGGTTCTGGACGGACTTCGATAGTCAACACAGTTTCTTCTCTAACTACTCAGCGTTATATCTCTCAATATTATCCAGAGTTGCAAGATCCAGTTAAATCAATTTTACAAGAGATGACTATTCATTTCGGAGATTTTGAAATTCCAAGCTCAATGAATTTATTATCACAAAAATTAATTTCTAGTCTAGATGATATTTCTGGTCCATTGCCGATAATCGCATTCGATTACCCATCTCATATCGATCTTGGGAGAATTCTCCCCTTAATGGCTCCAACCCTTTCTCGTCTTCGCGCCTTCGTCATAGTCACGATTACTCCCTCTCAACTCAATGCTCTCGGAGATGGGGTGATTGATCTATTCGATATCACCGATCGATTGATAGGATTCTCAAAGGCCGAAATTCAACAAATGGTCAATATCAGAACAAAGACGCGATCGAGGGAGATGTGGAACATCAAACCAATATTGCTAGAAGCAATTCATAACCATACGGGGGGTAATCCGCGAGATGTTCTGAAGTTACTTCGTGATTTAGTCGATGAACGACGAAATTTGGGTAGGGTGGGCACCTTGGCTAAATTAATGTCATGGAGAGTAGTCAATCCTCCTACTCAAATCATTGAGCCAATTGTTTCAGAATCAATATCTCAGGAAGAAGATTTGCAAATATCTGAGCCTTTTTCTCCTGCTTCTGCCGAGGAATCTGAAGAAGAGCTTATCGATGAAGAACCAGATGATCTATGGGATATAGACGAGAGCGAAAATACCCCGGATGAATCGACACTACTCGATTGGACTGATGATTTCGGCAATTCAGAAATTGATTGGATTGACGATGCTAAAGTCGAATCGAAAACCGAAGAAGATGATGAAGAATCCCGCATCGAAGTTCTAGAAAATGAATATCCTGAGCCTGAGCCATACGTTCCTGAACCAGAAACCGAGCTTTTCATGCAATCTGGAACCGAACCCCCTGCTAGCGTATACGGGGGTGGCTCATTTGGAGGTTTGAGGAAACGTTTGGCTAAGACAACTGACGAAATGCCGAAGGGACTAGATGAGACCGAAATCATCTATGCAGACCATGTTAGGAATCAACCGAGTCCACCACCAAACCAAAAAAGACCGCTCGACACTGTTGAAACCGAAGAAGCCCCGGGTCATTTTGAAATTGAATCTCCACCCGAAAGTTATGAAATGCCAGCAAAACTCGACCGTTCTATCACGAAAATTGCTGAAGAACATGTATTCTCAAGCGATAGTGCTGAATGGTTTGTCGATCAATCGCTTGGAAATACTTTACCTGATTTGAATCTGAAGTCGGCATATGAGGAAGAAATGGAAACTGAAAAAGAGCAAATTATCGAAGAGACACCTCAATTCGAAGAAGATTACACTGAAGAAATTGTCAGTGATGAACCGATTTCTCCCCCTCCTGAAATACCATTGCTCCCTTCTGTTCAACCAATTCCAGAACGTCTTGAACCGATTCAGTTGCCGTTCGGAGTTATCGAACAACCAAGACAAACTGTACAGACTCCTCTATCATTCGCCCCACTTTGGGATGACGACCTCCCTCTCAATCCGCAAAAATTCCACACACTATCTGATTCTGAGAGAATGGTTCTCGAAGCTGCATCTGTGCGTGAAATTTCTCCTTCCGATAATGAATTACAAGCGCGTTTGGAAGTTGGTCGACCGCGCTTGTCACAAATTTACAATGGCTTGCAAAAAGCTGGCATACTTTCCGTTCGAAAGCAAGGCCGCACCCGATTTTTCAAACTCAGCGGTGCGGCCGCCACAGCAATTTCTGCTACAGCCGGAATGAGTTAGATCAAAAATGAGGTGAAATGATGTCGGATGATGGTTCAATAGTTACACGTGAAAAAATTGAGAGTTATCTCGCACTGACTGCGGAAGCTAGAGCGAAGGCAACACCTAGCACTCAAAGCGATGAGGATGCAACTCGCCTTGCCTCGATGATGAGGATGTGTGATGATTACCAATCCGATGCACGTCATTTCATGGAGGAAGGAGATTTAGTTCGTGCATTCGGAGCAATAAATTACGCCCATGCATGGATAGATGCGGCCGTGCGCATCGGATTGATGGACGGTCATGGCGATGACAGATTATTCACTCTACCTTGATTCTTCTCAGTATCCAATGAGGCCACTAATGTTAATTTTCAACATGTCTCAAAATTCGTCTCGAAGTGACTTCGATATATGAGCCACCATTTTCGATTAATCGCTCTTTCAATCGTCGATCAACAGTCAAAACGGGCCATCGATTTTTCCGTGAAAGTTCGATTAGCATCAAATCCGTATGTCGAATTCCTTCCGGATTTTCCATTCGCTTTCCGCGTTTGGCGAGAAGCGGCAACAATAATCCTCTTCGTTGCTGCGCTAATGAATCTAGTTCTTCCTGAACTTTGTCGAGCACAATGTAATCCGGCTTACCTAGAACATCGCGCATCGAAACATCAAGATTCAATCCTGCATCAATCAATGCAGCCCAACCGCAGGCGTCGATAAGGACGCTAACCATTTTATTCACCCTGAGATGGTACCGTGACCAATCAATCGCCAACGTGTTCCGACACGGCGTGAAAGTGTGATTCTCGAGCCTTCTTTTGCACAAATTGGTCTGCGTAATTCCATGGTTGCTTTCTTGCCCTTGACTGAGGTTACGGTTCCAACAGAAGTTGCCGTTGCTGAATTAATCATCAACATTTCATTCGATTGTAAATTGCGCACAGGTTCTGCTTCTCCGGCTCCAGATGCGACCATATTATCGAGTAATTCGAGTTTGATTCCTAATTTTTCCCAAGTTGGGGGTAATTCTCCCACCCTTGCCATAACCTGGCCCGATAATTCGTCCGCCTTGGCTGCAACAGGGTCGAGTGGTGTTGCGATTCCACAGAGTCCACCTGCATGAGCACTTTCCAAGTCATTGCCTCCGCCCTTGATGCTCTCAATTACTGTTGGCAATGGTTCCCAGAGGAATTTGTTGCCTTTTTTGATTCGGCGACCTGGAGCAATCAAAATTTTGTCGCCGACAGAAAAGAATCCTTCGACGATGCTCCCACCGAGGATTCCACCAGTCAGCTTTTCTGGTCGCGTGCCAGGTCGATTTGTGTCAAAAGAGCGTGCGACATACATCAGACCATTCTCTTCTTCAGAGCGGTCTGGTGTAGGAATCATTTCTTCAATCGCTTGAATTAAAATATCCAAATTTACATCGTGATGAGCAGAGACTGGAATTACTGGAGCATTCTCTGCAATTGTCCCTTTTGTGAAAGCCTTGATTTGTTTGTAATTCTGCTTTGCCTTCTCACTAGTAGCGAGATCGATTTTATTTTGAACGATTACAATATTCTCAATTCCAGCGATTTCGAGAGCAGCGAGGTGCTCTCGGGTTTGTGGTTGTGGGCAGGTTTCAGTAGCTGAAACCAATAGAAGCGCTCCATCCATAATCGATGCGCCTGAGATCATCACTGCCATCAGTGTCTCGTGTCCTGGAGCATCGACGAAAGAAACTGTGCGCAGGTATTCTTTAGCATCGTCTTTCTTACCTTTAGGATGCTTTCCTTTAGCGTAAAACTCACCATCTTTTGTCGAATAAAATTCAGTATCAGCGTAACCGAGTTTGATACTGATTCCACGCTTACGCTCTTCGGAGTGCGTATCGGTCCAAGTTCCAGACAGAGCTTGCGTGAGAGTGGTTTTGCCATGGTCGACGTGACCGACCATTCCGATATTTACTTCGGGCTGTCGTTGCGCTTTAGCCAGAAGCATCATCCCCTATCGATTCACTCCTCTTCGGAGGTGGATGACTCGACAGGAGTAAATTCCTCAACACCAAAAATTGTGCCGAGAGTACGGTTTCCAGATTCGATAATCTTGAGATTCAATTGACGAGTTTCTGTGCTGATTGTGTTACCACGGAGATTTCGTCGGCGGCGAAGACCATCGTACTTGTATCGGTAAACCTTGGAATTTTTCCTTACGTATTTCTTACCTTTGTAACCAACGCCAGCTGTTATCAAAACAGACTTGATGTTACCACCAGCGAGATCTGCGCGCATTGGGCGACCTGTCTTATCCGAGCCGCCGGTAATCTCCAATTTGTATCCGGAAAGTGATTGGTCTCCTTCTCCGATAAACATTCCATCGACGTTATCGCCAATCTTCTTTCCGAGGAAATGATTGTAGTTTGAACCTGTAATTTCTACTGAAAACGCTCGACCACCCGCGGTCGGGTTCGTATCGTTGATTACTGCCTTGAAGGCTTGTTCTCCTGCCATGTTAGTCACCTTGGACGGCATCCCGAGATACGACCCCTATAAGAGCGGTTCGGAAGCCCCTTAGGGGCTTATATCCCTCGTTGCAAATCTTTCTCAATTCTACTTTCTAGATTAGCGGGTGCAATGCTGTTCATCGTAATGTGAGTTGTTCGCCCTCTTCCCACTGTTGATTTTGCCTTGCGTGTTTCAATTAATCCCTCACTTTCAAGAAACTTCAGGTGTTTCCAGAATGTCGTATAACTTCGTTGTTTTACTTCAAATTCCTCACATACTAATGCGTATAATTTCCCTGCATCACCACTCGTTATCTCACCAGATTTTTTCAACCGTCTGCATAGGCCGAGCATGATTAATTTTTGATCTTTTGAAAGTGAATCGACCTGACTCGGCTCGAGTGAGGCAGAACGAAGTGTACTAGGCAAAACATCCGCGATAGTGATCTCTCCACGACCTGCTTTTTCGGCGCGGCGAACGGCGGCATCGAGTAGCTCGATGGCAATACGCGCATCTCCACTGCCAGAAGCAAGCGCGCCGATTCTTGTCAGAACTTCTTCACCAACCGTGCCGGTGATACAAGCTGCGTCGGCACGTTGACGAGCGATAGCCGAGAGTCCAGATTGATCATATGGCGCCAATTCGAGAAGATTACTGGCACCAAGCCGTGAAATTATTGCTGGCTCGAATAACGTTAACAGAGTTGAGTCTTGGCTGACGAGAATAAGTGAGATTGACCCTTGGTGTTCCTTGCCTTCATCGATTCGAAGAAGCTTGTAAATGAGGTCTGAATTATCACGACGAATTAGCACATCAACCTCATCTAGTACAAGTAATAGATGCAAATTGTGCGCGAGCAGATTTCTGCGAATTGATTGAATAATTTCGCCAGAACTCAGTCCGCGCTCTGGATGTCCAGAATCGAGAGATATAGCAATTTGTTGCAGTACTTGGGATGCAGAGGGATGGTTCCTACAATTTACATGGGCAAGTGTGATTTTACGAACCTCGTGTAAATGTCGGTGCAAATCTTCACCAAATTTTCTTGTCAAAATCGTTTTTCCAGTTCCAACAGGGCCGGTGATGATTGCTCTCCCACTGGAACCATTACTGCCGATATGTGAAAACAAACCGGCGAGTTCTTCCAACTCGTCGTCTCGACTGACCAAAGCTGGCGGCGTCCAATCGAAAGAAAAAGGTGCTTTATCCCGAAGGATTTTGCCAGCGCCGATGCGGTCGAGGTATCCTGCCATTCATTGTAGTCGTGCTCTCGCCGTTATTAGAGATATTTGCTGCAGCGCGCGCGTATACACGCCTCTGTGCACGCGCGCGGGGTCATTGAATCAAATTCCCTAAAATTCGAAATGGAGAAAACGGATAATATATCATGGGATTTCATCGAATTGGTAGCCGTTCTCCCATTGCTTTTCACCAAGGGCGACCTCAAGTTCAAACGGCGTAATTAATGGCTTAGCATATTTCACCGCGTCATCGATAGCGATGCGTGGGCAAGCGGTGTTGACGAAAGCATCGACAGGATAGAAATCGATTAGGTCTGGGCCGACATGGTCGAGAGCCAAAAGATATCCTTTCTTGCCATGTTTTTCGAGAAGCTTCTTCATTCGAATCGCTAAATTACGACGCATTTGTCCTGGCTTCTCGCCAATCAAAATTCCAAAAGTCTTTGCGTCATCGATGCTGAAAATCAATCCCATTCGCTGACGTAAAATTCGCTCGATTCTTTCGAATGACATTTCACTCGCCCCACCATCGTAAGGATCGAGCAGTGCCAGTGGTTTACCGGTATGTAAAACCAAACCAATCGGATGAAAATCTCCTGAGCCGAGGAAAAGATAGTGGCCAATTGATGGGTCATCACCCGAATAATTGCAGCCTAATACCTGCCCTGGAAATGTTAGACGAGCGCCGCCTGTTGGAATTGTGACTTCAAATCCTGCTGCTTCGAACCGCAACTTGTATTCCTCCAATAGGTGCAAGTGTTGAATCGAGCCAACCAATCCTAACTTTGTTCCGGTAAGTGGAGATACTCTTCCAACCGCATCTACGAAACGCTCGCGTGCTGCTTCATCGCTGAGGTCGATAGGTGATTCTGCTTCGACGATTCGCGCTTCTGCAATCGCTTTATGACGAGCTAGAATTGGTAATACAGGGTCGATTTCAGGGTCTCCATCGTAGGTTACGGGAATGAAATGAGTTGGCATACCAGAATCGATATTCATTGCACTGTGTCCCATATGAGCCACTAACTCCACACCCATCATACGCATCTTATCGTGTACTAAATCACATGCCCCATAACATGGGTCGGCGGCTAAAACTACCTTTGCTGCCGAATCATTTTCGATTGCATCCATCATTTCGAGGGCTTGCATCTTCAAGCCTTCTGGGACCTGAAGTGCCACGAGACGGTGGTCATTCTCTTTGATTCTCTCGACTAAATCATCGAGCTGGAAATCATGACGTTCCATATCCATGGTTATGACCGACCCGCCGTCCGAGGACCCGTATTTGAGCGGTTGCATCTGAAATGCGATGTGCTTTCATCCCAAATCATTCTTCGCGGAGTTCTCGCACACGTGGAATCACCTCGGTGGCAAAGAGTTTGATTGAATCCATACAATCTTCATGAGGCATTGTGCCGTTGCTATATTTCATGTCGAATCTATCAACTCCCAGTAGATTGGTGACATCTACAATTTTTCTTGCTACTGTATCAGGAGAACCGATGAACATTGCACCATCTGGACTAGTTCCGAACTGGAATTGATCATATCTCATTGGTGGCCAACCTCTCTCACGTCCAATCTTGGCATACATCCCTTGTAGGTGTGGCCAGACTGTCTGTTTCGCCTTTTCATCGGTCTCTGCAATATGTCCTGGGCAGTGAATCGCCACCTCGCCTACAGGTAGATTGAACTGCTTTCGGGAGTTTTGATATTGGTCGATGAAAGAGGTGAACCGAGTAGGCGAGCCACCTATGATAGCGAGCATTAACGGAAAATCATATCTGGCGGCTCGGATGACCGACTCCTGACTACCTCCGACTCCTACCCATGATTTCATTTGAGGTCGTTCAAGTCTGGGATAGACAACTTGATTCTGAAGAGGTGAGCGCGTGCGTCCTTGCCATGTAACCGGGGCACCATCTCTCAATTGGGAGAAAATTTGTAATCTATCTTCGAATAATTCATCATAGTCTTTGAGTTCGAATCCGAACAGGGGGTACGACTCGGTGAAAGACCCCCTTCCGAGAATTGGTTCAGCCCTCCCGTTCGAGAGAGCATCTATGGTAGCGAAGCGCTGATACACTCTCACTGGGTCATCAGTGCTGAGCACAGTAACGGCGGAATTAAGTCTAATTTTTTCAGTCCTTGTAGCGATTCCAGCGAGCATAGTCTCCGGCGCTGAGATCACGAAATCCTCTCGGTGATGTTCTCCCACTCCAAAGCAATCTACTCCTAGACTGTCTGCTAGTACTGCCTGTTCGAGCACATTTCTTAGAACCTGGGCATCATCAAGCAACTGATTCGAAGACCCATTTGTGGCATCGCCGAAGGTGTGTAATCCAAATTCCATATCTGCCATTATCTACTACCGACGTGGCTTGGGATTTAAACAAACAAGTATTCCCGTTGTTGCTGCTATTGGTGATTTGTGGATAAGAGTGTAGAAAACAAAAGATTACTCGAGAATATCGACCTTACCATCAATGATATCGATGCGTGCAAGGGAGCGAACAGGCCACTCCGGGCGCTCGCGATTCAATCGCTCTCGTCCTTCGCCCTTCTCGATGGCGATTACAACATCCTTCAGGATGACTCCCATCTCTTCTAATTTCTCTAACAAAGGCTCTAAAGTTCCACCAGTAGAGATTACATCATCGACGATAACAATCCGGTCACCTGGGTGAATATCATTGATGTAAACGGTGGATTGAGAGTAACCAGTAGCGACGTTTACCTCCACTTCACCCTCCATTCCATACGAGCGCTTGCGGATGACAACAGTCGGCTTTCCAGTCGCATCACCGACTGCAGCCAGAAGTGGCAAACCCATCGCTTCAACTGTTACAATCAAATCAACTTCTGACCAATCTACGCTAGCAACAATCAAATCGCGAGTTGCACGTAATACATCGGCATCCATCCTAGGTATTCCATCAGAAATCGGATGGATGAAGTAAGGATAATCTCCTTTCCAAATTATTGGCGACCCACGAAGTGAATCTTGCAAGATTGATAGTGGGTCGCCGGGAGTCATTCCCGACCACTCTCAGATTAGGCCCTTTGCTCGTAAGTGTTCAGTTCCTTCCGCCACATGGATTGTACAAGGGGTAGGGAATTTACAAGTTGCCTTACGAAGTGCATCACGTGCTTGAACATAGAATTCAGGTTGAGTGACAATCGAAACCACTACTTGGTTTCGTTGAACACGAGCTGCGGTTCCGACATTTTTCCCAAAGGAAAGACGCATACCTTGTGAAACACGGTCTGCTCCAGCACCGGTCGCTTGCTTATTTTCTCGCAAAATTTGGTGAGGGTAGGTGTGCATTCGAAGTGCATATTGCTCACCAGCAGCAGTTCTGATGGTCGCGTTTGCAACCTGACGTGCTGCCTCTAGAGCCGAGTCTCTAATTTGACATGGGTTATCTGCGGTTAACTCAAGGCGAACTGGAAATTCTCCTGCTTCAGCCTTGACTCTATTACCCATAAAATAACGAAGAATTCGGTTATTTGGCACACCACCGGTGTACTGACGTCGAGTAAATGCCTGACCCTTAATTTGGCGGTACATCTTTGCCGGCTTGCGTGCCATCTGAATTACCTCGGACTCGGCCGACCTGCCTGCCGTATATAATTCTGAGTGAGCCACCTTAGGTGGGGAATCAAGTGGTTCTGAGCCGCTCACTCTCCGCCCTTACGACCTTTACGCCTGCAACGATTAAGATGAAGCCGATTACCAAAGAAATCCCAATTTTTTCATCGAGCAACCACCAGCTGCTCAGAACTCCAAAAACTGGAACCACGAAAACGTAGGAAGCAGCGGAGGTTGCACCTAATTTCTCGATCCCTTTCACAAACCAATAATATGCCAGAACTGTCGAGAGAGCTCCAAGATAGAAAATAGCGTACCAGTCCTGTATTGTAGGGTCAGGTAAACCAAATTGCCATGTTTCGTATATAGCAAGAGGAGTCAACAACACGGTGCCTATCAATGAATACCAAACTACAATTTGAAGAGATGTCGAAGGTCCTTCACCTCCTCTTTGCTCCATCATTCTCCTAGTCATGTTGGTTGTCATCGCCCAAGATAATGCAGCGAGCATAATCAAAATATCGCCAAGAACCCTATCGGCGAATTCGATATGAGTATTTGGACTCCAACCCGTTACAATCGCCACTCCAATAAAGCCGCAGGCTAAGCCTACCAACATTTTTGCCGATATTTTTTGACCGAGGAGAGGGGCTGCGAGTAATACTGTGAAGATGGGGTTGAATGTGATGATTAGCGATGCATCGCTAGCTGCGGTGTAATATACACCGTGCATGAAAAATAATTGGTATCCTAAAACGCCGGTGAGCGCAAGAATTGTCACTGTTTTCAAGGACTTTTTATCACGAGTAAACCATTGAACCGACTCGCCATTAGCGGCCTGATAAGCGAACCAGGAATAGAAAATAATCATCGTCAAAACATATCGCATCCAAGCGCCGGTCATCGGCGGTAAACCAAGGGCTAGCATTTTGCCGACCGGCCAAGATAGACCCCAAATCAGGGCGACGAGCATCATCAGTGCGTGAGTTTTGTACTGCTTCTCTGCCGACATCTCTCTCTCCTCAGATGCTCCCGAACCATCAAAGTAAATTATACCGATTGTAATCGACTTTTCAGTGCCGGCTTGCAAAGATGGTAGTAGGTCTTATGCACCGCCTGCGCTGTGAGTATATCTACGCGCAGCGTAAGCGATGGAGGTGAGGTGAGATGTCAAAGCGGGGTATGCTCGATCAATTCTCCGAAATCAAGGCTCAGCACCCCGATACTGTGCTATTTTTCAGGATGGGAGATTTCTATGAGATGTTTCACGACGATGCAGTATTAGCGGCAGATGTATTAGGAATTACACTAACTAGTCGAGATAAGAAATCGGATAATCCTGTGCCGATGGCTGGTGTGCCATGGCATTCAGTTGAAGGCTATCTGCAAGCGATGCTTAGAGCCGGGCACAAGGTTACTCTTTGCGAGCAAGAAGATGAACTTCGCCCCGGTTCGAAAATTCTTGAACGGGTTGTCACTCGTGTTTATACACCTGGCTCACTCTATGAAGAGAATTTGATTGGCGAAGATGGTTCCAGTTTACTTGCTGCAATAGCACCAAAGGGAGATTCGGTAGGCTTGGCGCTGTTGGATTCTTCGACTGGCCGTTCATGGGTGCAAGAGCATACAGGCCCCGGTCGCTGGGAGCGTGTTAAGGATGAATTACAGCGTTGGTCCCCCAGTGAAATTGTAGTCGGCCGTAAAGATGCTGAAAGCGAGCAAATTTCAGGTTTGTTAGCAGATTTGGATCGCGTAATTTTGAGCATTCATGAAGCTGATATTGAACAGCGTCTTCAGGCTGTTCGCGAGCATCTCAAAGTCTCTGATTTAGGCTCGGTCGATTTAGATTCAAAGCCACTTGGATTACAGGCGTGCGGACTTGCAGCAAGTTATGTTGCTCGCCTGCATCTTATCGATGTGGTTCCGTTACGCGAGGTTCACTTAGATGCAGATGAAGGTCATATGGTTCTCGATCAGACAACATTACGGAATCTCGAATTGAGCCATACTCTAGTTGGTGAAAAAGAAGGATCATTGCTTCAATCTATTGATTCTACGCGAACATGGATGGGTCGCCGCCTCCTCAAAGAATGGGTGATGCGACCATTGACGAGTCGTGAGCAAATCGCATCCCGCCACTCTGCGGTTGCAAATCTTGTGAAGGCTCCGCGGCGGCTCGATTCAATTCGTGAAACTCTGAAATCAATGAGGGATTTGGAGCGATTAGCAACCCGCTTAGCTTATGGCCGAGCAAATGCTAGAGATCTTGTTGCAGTTGCTGATTGTTTGGCACGAATGGAAAAACTTCAATCCTTATTGAGTGAAGGGAATTCGGATTTATTAAACGAATGTGCTGAAGGTATGACAAGCCTCGAACCGATAATGCACCACATTTCATCTAGTGTCGTCGATGAACCACCACCAACCATTAGAGATGGAGGGATTATTCGCGTAGGTATTGATGAAAAACTCGATGATTTAAGGCAAAAAGCTGGAGAAGGTACAACCTGGTTGAAGGGTTATGAAACTCAGGAGCGTGAACGTCTTGATATCCCCAGTTTGAAGATAAAACATAATCGACAATTTGGCTTTTTTATTGAGATTACTAAAACTCATATCGATAAGGTACCTGAGGAGTATCGACGTCGTCAAACGATGACTAATGCCGAGCGATTTACAACTGATGAATTAGGTGAATGGGAAGAGATAATTCTCACAGCTGATGACCGATCTAAGGCACTTGAAAACGAATTATTCGTGCAACTGAGGGCTGAAGTAGCCAACCATTCTCCAGCCTTAGCAGAGTTAGCAAGAAAGGTCTCCACCGCTGATGTAGTTGCTTCTTTTGCCTTCCATGCGCGAAAAAATTCTTGGACACGTCCAGAGGTTACCGATGATGTCAGAATGGAAATTATCGGTGGAAGACATCCTGTTCTCGAAACAGATGGAAGGTTTGTTCCTAATGACATCACTTTCGATAAAAAACGTCGATTCCTATTACTCACTGGCCCAAATATGGGTGGTAAATCGACATATTTACGCCAGAATGCATTGATTGCGATTCTGGCGCAAGCCGGCTCTTATGTACCAGCAGATAAAGCCAAAATTGGTTTAATTGACCGTATTTTCACACGCGTCGGAGCGCACGATGATCTTCGTCGTGGGCGTTCAACTTTCATGATGGAAATGATCGAGGTTGCTCACATTTTGCGTCGAGCAACCGATCGTAGCCTAATTTTGCTCGACGAAATAGGTCGTGGGACCTCGACTTTCGATGGTTTAGCGATAGCCTGGTCTGTTACGGAGGATATCTGCAGCAGATTGGGTGCGAGAACACTTTTTGCAACTCATTACCATCAATTGGTCGGACTCGAAGCAGAATTGAGTAATTTACGAAATATCCATGTCCAAGTCGCCGATGTCAACGGTGAAATTCACTTTTTACACACGATTTCAGATGGCCCTTGCGATGATTCCTATGGGGTTCAAGTCGCTGCATTAGCGGGTTTACCGAGTGGCGTTGTCGAGCGTGCACGTGATTTGCTAATATTCCTCGAAGGTCAGGCTAGAGGTGCCAAAGCAGGCTCTAGTGATTCTCCCGATTCACGTCCTGAAGGTCAGTCGAGCCTATATGGCTGGATGCTTTCTTCTCCTGCATCGTTTTCAGATTCAGAAAATATTGAATCAAGTGAGGTTCAAAAACCTGAAATAATTATCCGAGATGACCCAATTTTGCAAGAAATTGCTGAACGCTTACGCACTTTGAATCCAGATTCGCTTAGCCCACGCGATGCTCTTGAGGCTCTCTACGCCATGAGAAATGCTCTCGAAAATACCGAGCAATCCAAACATTTGGAGGACTGAAATTGGCCGAGCTTGAACTTACACGATCGGAAATTCAGCAATTGGACGATATCACCATCGGCCAAATCGCTGCTGGTGAGGTCGTCGAGCGCCCTGCACAAGTTGTGAAAGAATTAGTCGAAAATTCTATTGATGCAGGTGCGCATCGAATCCGTGTTGAAATCACTCGTGGCGGATTCGACAGAATCACAGTAATTGATGATGGTCACGGAATCCCAGTTGATGAATTGAATTTAGCGATCACTCGTCATGCGACGAGCAAATTATCAGGACCTGAAGATTTAGCGAAAATTATGACTAAAGGATTCCGTGGAGAAGCCTTAGCCTCAATCGGCTCTGTTAGTGAACTTACAGTTTCCAGCCGCCCCTCCGGTTCGGTTGGAAACTCAATTATTGTCGATAATGGTATCATCAGTTCTACCGAGCCTGCTGGAATTGCTCCTGGTACTCGAATCGATGTCGTTAATCTCTTCAAAAAAGTTCCAGCCAGGCTTTCATTTCAACGCCGTCCAGCTACAGAAACGGCTGCAATTATCGATGTAGGAATTTCATTGGCATTGAGTGAACCAGGTGCTGGAATAATCATCGAAGTCGATGGTAGAACCGTTCTTGATTGTCCACCTAGTGCTGAAATGGAAGATCGGCTTTACGATTTATTCGGAGCTACTTCAGCGAAATTAATCGAGCTTGAATCCTCATCTGTCGATAGCCAGGCACCCGGTGAAGAACGCTGGACTGGGTGGCTTTCACCACCTGGATTGACCCGTTCACGCTCGGACGACATTCATGTTATTGTTAACGGCCGACCGGTTTCACCCGGTCCATTTTTGCAAGCCGTTCGTAGAGGGTATCATAGTCGCTTGATGGTAGGCCGGCATCCAATCGGAGTACTTTCACTTAATTTGCCAGCCGACGAGGTTGATGTCAATGTGCATCCAACAAAAAGAGAGGTGCGACTGCGAAATTCGTGGCGGGTATTGGAGAGATTAGAGCGTGCGATAAAGCATACATTGAGCAAAGTTGCGACACAACCAGAAGCTGCTGAAAATACGATATTAGAAGGCATAGATGAAGAAAAAATTGAAGAGAAAATCACTGATGAAATCCGACCAAGTTGGGCTGAAGCAATCCCTCATGAAACGACTCAAACCCATTTCAGCTCTCTACGACATGCTGTTGAAAAAACACCTGCAGCAACCCTACGCCAACCGGTCGAAATGCAAACTGAACAATCTACTTTACCTGGATTAAATCCCACTCCAATCACCTCTTCACTTTCATCTGAAGAGAGGACTTTACATCGCCTATCCGCTCTCGGAGAAATGAGTTCACCACTGGATGAGCCGGCTCCTGAGTCAGCGGTGATTCCCGAACTGCCCGAAATGATTCCATTGGGGCAGTTTGCTGATTCTTACATTTTAGCAGAAGGTGATGATGAATTATTCATCATTGATCAGCATGCTTTACACGAGCGCATTCGCTATGAACGATTGCGCTCGCAAATGGTAAGTTGGGATGGCCAACAATTGGTTACACCTCTACATATTTCTTTAGGAGCACGTGAGGCCGCCGCCGCTCGTTCTCAATCTGCTCGACTTACTGAATTGGGGATTTCTTTCAGTGAATCGGCGAAAGGTTTGGTAATTCATTCACTGCCCGAAGTACTCATTGGAAAGAATTCAGTTGAGGATTTTGTCCACGATTTGTTGATTGAAATTTCCAGCCGACCAGAATCTAGTGGAGTTGATGCAGTAGAGAATCTACGCGACAAAGTTGCTTTTATGCGCTCTTGTAGGGGTGCTGTGAAGGCAAATCAAAAACTCAATCTTGCAGAGATGAGGCGCCTGCTCGCTGATATGAGAACGGTAGCGAATCCTTGGGCTTGTGTTCATGGCCGCCCTACAATTCTACGATTGAGTTTAGATCATCTCGACAAGCATTTCGGTCGTCATGGCTAATGTTCCCTATCACAATGATGACAAGACTCCAATCTGGCCTAAAAATTCCGGATGTGTGACTGCAGATACTTCTGGATTGTTAATTTCTCCTCCGCATGAAGTGGCTAGCAGTACAGCGGTCATCGCTAAACGATGGTCTCCATGTGTTTCAACCGGCTCCGTCGGTCGCTTCGGTCGCTGTCCCCCTGCGATAACTAATCCATCAGCGGTCGATTTACAAAACAGCCCGAATTTATTTAGCAATTCAACAGTTTTCAATATTCGATTTGATTCTTTGCCACGAGCATGAGCAACATCTGTAAGTTTTCCACCATTTTTTAGAGCTAAAAATGCAGCAGCAGGGGAAATAATGTCACTGGCATGTTGTAGATTTAACTCACCTCCATCTAAATGTGTGAGTAGGTCAAAAGAGTCAATCATCGATTGGTCATAGGGATATATTTCCATTTGGACATCAAGCTCATGGTGCAATTCTGCACACAATATCCCCATCGGATATAGGCTCAATTCAGGAGGTATCCCCAATGATTCAGGGCCACTCGGGTCAAAACCATTAATCGATATTTTTTCATTCGTTTTGGTGATAGGACTTCCGAAAATCCCTGCGGTAAGTCCTGTTATCTCTAGATAACCCCTGCTTACCGATTCTCCGATACAATCGATTACAACTTCTTCAGAAAATTTAGGTGAGGCGAAAATCAATGCGGTTAGCGGCTGGCTTGATCGTCCCATCTCAAGCTTAATTTCGCCTCCTGAAATCGGTCCGCAGACCGTACAAGGTAAATTTGTAGATGAAACTTCAGCACCTAGTTCACGTAAAGCGAAAGTCAATTCAGGGCATTCTCGTAATCTAAGAGATTCATCGCCATCAATGGTAATTTCTTCATCGAAACAAGCTGCAATAGCAGTCATTATTCTAGCAACTGTGCCTGAATTTCCACAATTCAATGTAGAATCAGGAACGGTTAAACCACCTTTTGGTGGTTGAATCAACCATTCTGTGACCCCCCTCTCAATTTCCACACCCATCTTTTCCAAGCAATTCGCCATCGAGTGAATATCTTCTCCCGGCTCACTATCGATTTCAATTTTCAGTGTTTTTTTTCCTTGTGCTGCCATCGCCATAAATCTAATCATATGACTTTTCGAAGGTGGTAGAGAATAGAAGAATTCACCACTCGGTGAAATCGGCTCGATGCTTAACACAACTCGGCATCGAGCCATATATGTTGAATCCTCGCTTCAAGCATCCACATTGCGAATAAAATTACCAAAATCTGAAGTCTCATCCCACAATGCGGCTCTATCATCAATTTTACTATGAAGAAGCGTTTCTTCCAAAGTTCCATTTAATACAATTAAATTCTGTTTCGCTAGCATTTTCGGACTCAGCCCAGGCATTAGAACGGAGATAAATCCGGGAACTCGCTTGGGATAAACCTCGTTAACATGTTGAACTATATTAGTCGTACAGGTATTGGTTAGGGTATTGTACCACTCTGGTGATTCTGCGAGTTTATTGGTTCTATTCAAGTATGATTCTAAGAGGTTTCGATGATTGTTTTCTCCTAGGACAACACCTTCGAATAAATGTGTCACAGATTTTGATCGACAGCGGCTACGTACGCCGATAATATCTTCCTCTTTCGCCCATACATAGATTAATTCATACTCTCTGAATAAACCATTAATTGGATGATATTTTTCTCCTTTTTCTCTTCTAACCTCGATTGAACAGGCAATTCTTCTACCATCTTCAAACTCGAATGAAAGGATGGTATGAGCCATTTGGGGATATTTTGGTTCAAAATATTCTAGCACTAGCCAAATTTTTTTGACAGCGCAGAGGTCGAACGACTCAACAATCCATTTTTCGTCATAATCTCGAGTCGTTCGCCAGTTAAAATCTCGTAAATTAATAATTGTTACTTGATCTCCATCAAATTCAACTCTAGCAGTGTGTGCATTGTCGTTTACCCAACTCCGATCATTTGAAGGCTTCAATCTAAGGAATTTCATAATCCAAATAATTCCGAAGAGAATGGCGATAAAAATGGCCAACAGAAGTATATTTGTGAGAAGGGGGGTGAGCCAAGTGGGCGTATTCACGACTTATCTAAGCCACAATATGAGAATAAGTTTGCTTGTTTAGTCGCTGCTTAGGAATGGGATAGATGGCGCGGCAGGGGAGATTCGAACTCCCGAGGTGAAACACCACTGGATTAGCAATCCAGCGCAATGGCCAGGCTATGCGACTGCCGCAGTGACCCGCCCACCCGCGATTCTCGCTTAAGCGAAACGGTAGACTTCACTCTTCTTCTTCATCAGATTCGAGAGTTTTATCATCTTCTAGTAATTCTGCTGGAAGTCGGGCGACGAAAATAATTTCATCAACATGGCCGGTTTTGTCTGCATTACGAAGCTCCATAATTCGAGTTCCTTTGGTGACCTTCCCTCTGGTTTCTTTAGTCTGAGCTGCAGCTAATCTAATCATCATCCCAGTCTTGGTTAGGATGAATAATTGGTCTTCCAAATCAGGGATTTGTCTAACGCTGACAATTTCATCTTTGTCTCGCAGCGACATGGTTTTGACTCCTTTTGTGCCTCTGTTTGTCTTACGATATCCATCTCGATCTGTGATGATTTCACCATCGTCATCGACAATTTCATTTCCATCTTTATCGATTGCAGAAATCATTTCACCTGAACCAAGTCTAGTTCTCTTCGCCATTCCGAATTTTGAAATTGTCAAGACGCTGGTGTCAAAATCATCTGAAACAATCATTCCGATGACGCTGTCAGATTTTCTAAGGGACATCCCTCTAACTCCTTGGCTGACCCGTCCTTGGACACGAACAGTATGTGTGGAAATCAAATCTCCACTTACTGGGTCGACTCGAGATTTGACATCAGCTGGCTTGAATCTGCAAGCATTTCCGCCGGCTGAAACTAAGACAACATGGTCATCTTCCATCGCTGAACGAACCGATACGAGTGAGTCATCTTGGCCCGCAGCAAATTTCAGAGCGTACTTTCCGTTTTTATTGATTTTCACATAATCAATGAGTTTGCTACGCTTGATTCTACCCTTAGCGGTAGCAAATATCAAGAAATTTCCATCTGGATCTTCAATAAGTTCCTTGCTCATAGGAAGGATGGAAATAACACTTTCATCATCTCTAATTCCATTCAAAAGGTTACGAATATGAGTTCCACGGCCGTGCCTGCTAGCTTGAGGTGTTTCCCATGCGCGGAGTCCGTAGACGCGCCCCTTGTCAGTGAATATTAGTAGCCTATCTTTTGAGAAACAGGTTATGATAGCCGACGGGGCATCTTCATCTTTGGTTGCTACGCCTTTCAAGCCCTTTCCTCCGCGGTTTTGTACGCGGAATCCTTCGACTGGTAAATGGCGAATGTAATTGTCCTGAGTGAGGGAAATAACCAACGCTCGTTCTGCTACCAAATCCTCCCTTTCCATCGAAAGCGGACTTGGGTCGATGTGGGTTCGACGCTCATCTCCATGTCGCTCACCAACTTCTGATAATTCTTGCAACAGTATGCTAAAACGACGTGTTTGAGATGAAATGATATCTGTCAAATCTGCAATTTTCACTTGTAAATCATCAAATTCGTTTTGAACCTTTTCAACATCCAATCTACTCAATTGGTACAATCTTCTTTCAGCAATTGCTTTTGCTTGAGGTTCTGTAAATGTGAATTTAGCAATACTAGACATTGTTTCATCACCGCGTAATACGGATTCAAATTGTTCGCGGCTTGAACTCGCTTTTCCAACCTTGACCACATCATCGATTCTATCTTGTGCCTTGACCAAGCCTTCTAAAATATGAGCTCTTGCTTCTGCTTTTTGACAATCAAAAATCGCTCTTCTCTCAATCACATTTTCTCTATGCTTAACATAGGTGTGAATCATTCTTGGTAAAGTCATTAACACTGGACGACCGTCAAGAATAGCCATCATATTTGCAGAGTATGATTCTTGTAGGCGACTCGATTTGAATAGTTGATTTAACACTGCATGGGGATCGGCGTTATTCTTTACTTCAATAACAACTCTAATGCCTTCCTTACTGGATTCATCCCTAATGTCACGTATTCCGATAACAGTTCCCTTACTGACTAAATCAGCGATATGTACAAGCATATCCGCCTTCTTTACCTGATATGGAATTTCAGTGATTATCACTCTCTTTCCTTTGGAATCATCTTGTACTTCGCACCTTGAACGTACATGGAATCTACCTTTGCCTGAAGAATACATGTCGTAGATTCCATCTATTCCATGAATACTTGCTCCCGTTGGGAAATCAGGCCCTTTAACATGCTCCATATATTCATTGATTGAAATATTTGGCATTGTGGATAAGTCACCATTATCTTCCATGATTCGGTTGACGTGCAAGTCTACCGCAGCAGCGACTTCTGTCAAATTATGAGGGGGTATTTTTGTTGCCATTCCCACAGCAATACCATCGCTTCCATTCAATAGAAGGTTTGGCAGCCGTGAAGGCAATACTGTTGGTTCTTGCTCAGAATCATCGAAATTCGGTTGGAAATCAACTGTTTTCTTATCAATATCTTCTAACATATGTTTCGCAATTCGGTCAAGGCGACTCTCTGTGTATCGCATTGCAGCGGGTGGATCTCCATCTATTGAGCCGAAATTACCTTGCCCATCAACAAGTGGGTAACGCAGGGAAAAATCTTGCGCCATCCTAACCATTGTATCATAGATTGATTGGTCTCCATGGGGGTGGTATTTACCCATTACTTCTCCGACCGAACGTGCAGATTTACTGAACTTCTTTTCAGATGTATGGCCGCCCTCAAACATACCATATAGAACCCTTCGATGAACCGGTTTTAATCCATCTCTGGCATCTGGTAATGCTCTGCCAATGATGACCGACATCGCATAATTGATATACGAAGTTTTCATCTCTTCATCAATTGGTTGATTGAGAATATTACCAATTATTATTGGGTCTTCTTCGGTCGTTTCTTGGTCTTCTTCGGGTATTTCAGATGTCAAGGTTGGTCACCTCCTTTGCGTACTTTTCGATGAAGGCCCTTCTATCAGGGACATCTTCACCCATCAAGATTTCAAACATGCGATCTGATGCTTCTGCATCTTGTACTGTAACTTTCAACATAGTTCTAGTCTCGGGATTCATTGTCGTGTCCCATAGTTGGTCTGGATTCATTTCACCAAGACCTTTGTACCGTTGTATCCCAATTTTTGCAGCGGGGTTACCTGCCCTCAGTTCTGTGATTAGTTCATCTCTCTCGCTTTCAGAAAATGCATACTTGCTAATACGTCCTTTAGACACTTGATATAATGGGGGTTGAGCGATAAATACGTGGCCACCGGTTATTGCAGGGCGCATGAACCTCCATAGGAAGGTCATCATTAGCGTCCTAATGTGGGCACCATCAATATCTGCGTCAGTCATAATGATTATTCTTGAATAGCGCATCTTCTCTGTGTTAAAGGCGCCCTCTTCCTCGGGATTGTTTCCAACGCCGGCGCCAAAAGCCCGAATCATGGTTTGAATCTCATTGTTTTGGAATACCTTTACCAAATTTCTCCTTTGACGTTCCACATTGAGGATTTTTCCACGCAACGGTAGTATCGCTTGGATTCTTCTATCGCGGCCGGTCTTTGCAGAACCACCCGCTGAATCACCTTCGACAAGATATATTTCACATTCAGCTGGATTTCTTGATTGGCAATCGGCTAATTTCCCAGGAAGGCCGCCACCTTCTAGTACGCCTTTACGGCGTGTTAAGTCTCTTGCCTTTCTAGCAGCCTCTCTCGCTTTACTGGCCAGTAAACCTTTCTCAACTATTTGCTTGGCGGTGGAAGGGTTTTCTTCGAAAAAATCACTTAACTTCTCATAAACAATTGAATCGACAATACCTGCTACTTCACTGCTAACCAATTTGTCTTTAGTCTGTGATGAAAAAGATGGATCAGGATGCTTTACGCTGACGATTGCGGTCAATCCCTCTCTAACATCCTCTCCAGAAAGTGTGTCTCCTTTCAGTAAATTTCTGCTTTTTGCATATTTGTTTACACTACGAGTCAGTGCCCCTCTGAGGCCACTCAAATGTGTCCCGCCATCCCTATTACGAATGATGTTTGTATAACACTGAATTGATTCGCTGAATGCATCTGACCATTGCAATGCAAGTTCAACAAATACTTCTCCGAGTTCTATTTCTCTAAAGCCTTCAACATGTATGACATCACTATGCATTGCTACACGGCGAATGTTTAGTTGGTGGACAAATTCTTTGATTCCACCTTCATAATGATGTTCACTGACATGTTCTTCTTCACCGCGTTCATCGGTGATTGTAATTTTTAGCCCTGCGTTGAGGAATGATGTTTCTTTAAGGCGCGTGTCGATGGTATCAAAATCAAACTCTGTGATTTCGTGAAATATGTCCAAATCTGGCTTGAAGGCGATTAATGTCCCAGTGTCTTGGCATTCTCCTACAACTTTTATATCATACATTGGAACTCCTTTTTCATATCTTTGGAAGTATATTTTGTTGTCACGATGGATTGTCATCTCCAACCATTCTGAAACGGCGTTAACTGCTGAAACACCAACTCCGTGCAATCCTCCAGATACTTTGTATGCATCGTTATCGAATTTCCCACCAGCATGCAGCTTTGTCATAATGACCTCTGCTGCAGAAACACCAAACTCATCATGGATACCAACGGGTATGCCTCTGCCAAAATCTCTCACAGATAAAGAACCGTCGGCGTTGATATTGACTTCTACGAAATCATTTTGCCCGGCGAGATGCTCGTCTACTGCATTGTCAACTACTTCCCAAATACAATGATGTAAACCTGAGCCGTCGTTGGGATCTCCGATATACATCCCAGGTCTTTTTCTGACCGCTTCCAGACCTTCCAAAACTTGGATGCTATCGGCGTCATAATCATCTGACATTCTAATCTTCTCCATTTTTGCTGAGGGTTCCTTTAGGAACCCTCAATCACTCTACTTAATGGCTGACGTTGAGGGTTATTGAATGCTTCTAATTGGGGGTTTGGAAATGGCTAAATTAGCAGTTTTTGGAGATATCATGTTCATTTATTCAGGACAATTGACTCGACACGATTAAACAGACTACGATTCTGCCTCGGCCGAATGGGTCTACCTCTCACCTGCGTCACACTCTCCGGCTGCACAGTCGACGAGATGTTGAAGGATGCAGCTCGAGCAACTGCTGTTGGCGCTGATTTAGTCGAAGTACGTCTCGATAAGTTGTGGGTAGTGAAGCAACAACCTGATCCGGTTGAGAAAATTGTTCCGACTCTAAGAAATCCTCGTCCTCGTCCAGTTTATGTCGCTCCAGAATTCACTCCTCAATCCATGGATTCAGTAGATCTTGATTCAGCAATTATTTCATTCAAAACCGGTATCGAATTGCCAGTTATTATGACCTGTCGACCCGACCGTCAAGATGGTTATTTCCCAGGTACGGAAGAAGAACGAATTGAAGTTCTAACCAAGGCGATAACAAGTGGTGTAAGTTGGGTAGATCTAGAGATTGATATCGATTCTAAAGTTCGCAAGAAATTGATGAAATTAGCGGGGAAAAATACCAGCATCATCGCTTCACTTCATTCTGATGCATCCGTGTTTTCATCCGATGAGATAATTCAAGAAATTGAAGAGAATCAATCCGCTGGCGAAGTAATCAAAATTTGTTTCAAAAGTACAGGGAAAAACGATGGTCTTCGACTCTTCAACGCGGCATGGAATTTCAAAGAATCAGAGATTAAAACTGCGATAATGGGTAGTGGTTTAGGTGGAGATTGGAGTCGAATTCATGCGCCTCTCCTCGGCCAACATTTGGTTTATACAACAATGGAAACAGGTTGGCATCTTTCACACGAAGGCCGAATTAATGCAAGCGATTTGAAAACTGCTTGGAAATTATTAGAATATTCTTGATTCTAATCTTCCAGTTTTTCTGCTTCGCCTTCGTGTTGTTCCAACAATGGCACAGAAATTACCTCTTCTGCACTTTCATCAAGCCCAAATGCATGATATCGATTGTGGAGAACCATCGGTATAATGAGGCAGGAAAGTGGCAGTATACTAATCAAAATATAGGCTGTAAATTTTGGTAATGTCAATCTCTTCTCGACATCGATGAGTACCTCGACATTCATATCGCCTCCTGCTGTGCTTGCATCGGTATGTCTTGTGTTATCCCAATTGTCGAAAACGAGATAATACATTGGATTTGCATTATACCAACCAGTTTTCCAAACAGAGCCTTCAGTATCGATTGCGACTGAAAATTCTACTGTTTGACGATCTTCATATGCGTGCACATCTCGAAAGGGTAGCCACATGATCATGTCTCTCCATTCTACTGGGATTGTTTTTAGATCAAGAAAATCGCTCCAATCTTCATTTCTCATATCATAATCTGCATTATATCTATCCCAATTTGCACTCGATAAAAGATATACATCACCTTCGGAACCTTTCAATGGTGGGTTACTCGAATCTGGGCTGAAAGTTATACAGAATGTGTATGAAAAACCGGTAGATAAATACATACTCAAAGCCTGTCCAGAGTCATTTTTTAATTCCATTTCAACGCTGAGATCTCTGGACAAAGCAACAGGGCTTTGTGAATTTCCCTCATCATCAAAAGTCTCCCAATTATCAAACCATGATGTTTGGCCGACACGATGGGTGCTAACAGATGTGTATATGTCCCAATCATTGCTTGCTGGAACTTGACAACTACTGTCCGCTGAGGCTGCTGGAACGACTAAAATTGCAATAACAACTGCGAATATTGGCGTCATCAAACAAGTATTGAGAAAGAGGGCAACTGATTTTTTCTGGAACCCGTCTTTCATCATCGTCTCCTCGTACGAATTGGGCGGATATATCCTGATTCCTTATCCCTTCGCTCTTCGACTGTCAAATACTTAGGTTGTGGAGGTGGCAAATGTTGATCCATTCCTGGTAAGTTTCCTTCTACAACAACCTCTTGAACATCATAGGTTTCTTGCATGTTTTCGGCGTCAAGTTCCTCTTCATCTTTTTGTTTCATAATGAACCAGCCAAGAAGAAGAACTGCTGCTACCAATGCCAGTAAACCTGCACTGCTGGCGTTGGGAACTAAATCTTGCCATGTCAAATCAGCGAGTGTAATCTTATTATCCACTTCTTGTATTCCGAGAATAGTAACTACGAAATCTTCAGATGTACAAACTCCTACTCCGTCACAAACTTCCATGATGATTCGAATCTCACCTGGTTTCGTCCATGTTTGCTCTCCCCAGATGAAATCGTTACGCATATTACCATCTAGATTGGAATCGATTAAACTGTTCAAATCCCAGCGAATCGTCAAATTAGATGAAAGGAAACGATCTTGATCATTCGCAGGATTTCCATCTCCATCTGAATCATCATTCGCATCAATATCCATCCATGCTAAGATGCCATTTTCTAAGTCCGGGTCGATTGCTTCTGAATCGAGCAGAACTAGATCATTGACGATAACATAATCCGCGCCGATAGGATCAGTAGTAATTATTTCCGGTGCGTGCGAAACATGAACTAATATTGTCGTGGAATTGGTTTCGCCAGCTTCAAATCCATCAATAACAGTCAATGTAACGCGATATGTTCCTGATAATTCGTAATGATGCCAAACCGTTGGACCTTCGACTTGTGGAGATGCATCCCCGAAGTCCCAAATCCATCTAGTTATTCCATTCCATTCAGAATCGGTTTGTTCTGTGGATGTTCTGCCGACGAAAAGTGGGTCGGCATCATAACTCTTTGAGCCATCGAATTGTAGTGGCATTCCCGGAGCGATAAATGCATTTCCTAACTCGGTATGAGGTACTTGCCAAGATACAGTCGATTCGTCAGAAGGGATGTAATCAATGATGGATCCATTAATGCTTGGTTGTCTGAAATCTAGCATAGGAACTGGAAGTGGATTGGCTATTCTAATCGAGTAAGATTTTACTGCCGATGAAGTTCCCCTCTCATCTACGACAACTAAGCTCACTGTGTAAAGGCCAGGTTCAAGGAATGTATGGTGGACCGATGAGATGTTATATATTGGTTCATCGAGGCTAGAAATGTTCCAAATTGTCTCCAGTAGTGAAGTATCTCCATCCGGATCAAATGAGATGCTTTCGAATAGATATTCGGTATCAATCGTCCCGTCGGCTGGACGGGCGAAAACAGCGACTGGTCGCTGATTTGTCACATGGATCTCGAGGATTGCAAACGATGAATTTCCATCGTCATCGGTAACCTCGAGTGTGATATTCTTGATTCCAGGTGTTTTCCAACCGACAATTGGATTCATTTCAAAAGATTCGGTTGCAGAGAATTCGGAGGTAATTGTCATTCCAGATCCTTCGAGATTAACACCACCTTCAAAGGTCCATCGGTACTCGACAATCAATCCATCGAGATCTTCAAAAACATCTGGCATTTCAAGAGGAGTCAAAGTGAATGTTTGTAATGTTTCATCGAATATTTGTAAAGGAACACGGTTTAGAATTCTGATGTAAAGTGTGTGTTCAACAAAATATGTTCCATCATCGACGGTTAGAGTCAGTGTGTAGATAATTCCGTCTGCACTTCCGTCGACCCAAGCATGCCCAATCTCGACTAAACCTTGTCCTGTTTCGATATTACTATCTCCCCAATCCCAAGTGAATTGAAGTTCGTCTGTAGGCACGTTGTCAATTGTATCATGAGCAGAAAATTGAACTCGTTGGTTCGTTTTCAAAACTAATTCATCCGTTTGGACTATTCCATCGACGGAGATAATTGGAATCGGTTCAGAGGTGTCATCGACATCGATTGTCCAGGATTGTGGTTCAGAGAAATATCCACCTTGATCTTGTATGGTTAGGACAACGACATATTGACCAGCATTGATGTAAGAGTGAACCGGGTTCTTTAGACCTGAACTGGTGTTATCACCGAGATCCCAGAAATATGCCATCGGTGTTTCATTATGGCTAAAGGTTCCATTTAATTGCGAGAAACCCCAAGCATCATATCCTGAACCAAACATACTGATTGGCAGCCAAGTTTGAGTCATATTTGTCGAGAGTGAACCTGATGCGACCGGCTCCATATTTGCTAGATTTATTGGTAGTGCAAATGCTTGGTCAACGAGCGCACCAGTAACGTCTGTGATGCTTACTCCAAAGGTCCAGTCACCTGTTTCAGGCGGTGTAAACCATACACTTTTCTCCGATGCGATGCTATTTCCTGCAGTAATGTCGAAAGTTACTGTATCTTTTAGTGTATTATTGAGGAATGCTTCGACCTCAACTTCAAGGATTTCAAAGAAAGCATTTGAAGTCACTTCAAGTTGGATTTCAATACTATCATCGAGAAGATTTCCATCTCTATCGAATGGAATCACAGAATCTATTTGGATTTCTGCAGGATTAGTAATCAATCCAGCTTGAACTGTTATTGCTGCTTCTGGATAAGAGCCAGTTGTGATTCCACAGCTTGCAAAATTGTAATCACAATCATCTACCAGTGATTCGTACCAAGTAATCAACCAAACCTCATCGGTAACATTTCCAAACCCATGAACGAGGCCTGTTGCAGCACCACTAGCCGGGTCGATTCGAAGTCGTTCCATACTCCATGTTCCCGTTGCTGATTCTTTCTGCAAGATCAATCCTTCAAAACCGAATTGAGTCGGTGAAACCATCATATTGAGAGGCGCTCCTGAACCTTGAGAGAATTTGTATGAGCGCATCCCCCACCCTTCGATAGATTGAGAACCGCTCGACCAATCGTTAACCCACTGGTCGTTGAAACCGCTCATTTGAACTTTACAAACCTGTGAAGCGGTACAGGACGATGCGAGATCAAGATTTGAAAATCCAAATGCTCCTTGTGCACTATCGAGAGTGACTGCTACACTGAAATTCGCATAAATCTCGCTCATGGTCGTTCCAATAGCAGTCGACCCTGGTTGTGGATTGGCTGCGAGATTGACAATTCCCGCTCCGCCCGTAGATGTGTCTGCAACCAAACTAGCAATCGCTGCACCACCGCCCAATTTGTCAGCTAGATACATCATGAACATGAAACCAGCACCATAATCTGCGAGTCGTTGATTCCACCAGCGGACGCTAAGATTGGAATTTTCCGACCATTCATTTGCATGGCCAGTCAAGGTACTGGTCACACCGAAACAGAGGTAAGCGGCCATGTCGGCTGCTCCTTCATCAATCCACAAATGTTCGTAAGGATCACGAGCATTGTGCAAAAGATGTTCAAGTTCGTGAGATAAAATTGTATTGCGCCAATTCATGTCGTCAGCATCGATGAAAACTGATTCTCTACTCGACGCTACACCAGGCGAAAAATAACCTCCGGTGCCACCAGCTCCATCCATTGTGATGATTACTATTTCAACCTGACAATTATTGTCCACATCCGGAGGTGTTCCGAAATATGTTGTGTCCGTAGGATAAATCGTCGATTCAAAAGTTGAAGCAATGTCGTTGAGAGTTGTTGCTGGAATAACTTGTCCATTTTGGACAAAAATCGCTGAATTAGTCGAGATTTTTTGCACTGTTGCATCAACGGTACCACTGGCGGTTGGAATCGTATCTGTATCGCCTTGACTCCAAGCATTTGTGCAATTTCTCGCAGTAGATCGAGAATTACTGTACGACTGCGAAAATGGTAAAATTAGGTTTGGGTAGCCGGCTTCAACCCATTGCTTTTTCAGGTAACTGGTAGCCGAAAAGACTGGTTCTTTATCGTCGGTGAACATGTATTGATTACCTTCAAGTGTTGCATCGAATTCATCCAAATCGCCCGCCATGAACTCTGAAACCGCCTCATCACTGACCGGCACAGCCAATGCCATCGGAGACAAACTAGCCACTAACATCAACGAGACTAGCAACAACGTAGTTGTTGTGCGTCGAGTGGTGGGTGCGGTCAACATGGGTAACACTTCGTGTTCAGAACAAGTTCAAGCCCGTTTGAGACCTATTTTAACATCGATGGAGCATCGTTCGTACATGATTGAGCCCGGCCCGGCGTCACGCGTATTCCCGGTTATGCTGGTCGTACTGCTTCTGACATTCGCACCCGTCGCTGCTGAAGGTGTCTCAAAAGTAACTGAATTGCACGTTATTTCATCTCATTCCCACGACGAGGGGGCGTTCACCCAGGGGTTAGAGATGCACGATGGTTCACTTTACGAGAGCACGGGTCTGTACGGTAGTTCCAGCCTTAGGGAAGTGGACCCATCGAGCGGAGAGGTGCTGCGGCAGACACAACTCGACCAGAGCCTGTTCGGAGAGGGCATCACCGTTGTCGGAGATACTATCGTGATGCTCACTTGGAGGGAGGAGATAGCCTTGGTTTTCGACATTGGGACGCTCGAGATCATCGCTAATCACACGTTCTCCGGTGAAGGCTGGGGGCTGTGTTACGACGGAAATCATTTGGTAATGTCCAACGGTACTTCAGATCTGACTTTCAGGAACCCTTTCGACTTCTCCGTTGAAGCAACACTTTCCGTAACTGATCAGGGAATCGAGGTGGATTTGCTTAACGAGCTAGAGTGCGTCGCCCAGACGGTATATGCAAACGTCTGGGGCAGCAATTCTATCATCGCAATCAACAAGACCACCGGCGAGGTCGAATCGACCATAGACGCCTCAGTTTTAGCCGAGAACGAGTCCGACGGGTACAATGACGTGTTGAATGGGATAGCCTACTTCCCTGAGCGAGACGCATTCCTGATTACCGGCAAGAACTGGACCTCGATGCATCTAGTTTCGTTTGATAACTCTCAGACCCCCTCTGACGATAATAACTCAAAATATATACCGTCGAGCATTCTTATGGGGCTATTGCCGATTTTCCTGATTACAGTCGTAATCATTTTCCTGAGTTCCATGCGTCTTATGAGCGTAATCGCACGATTCATTTTATTGATAATCACTAGACAACAAACTGAGAAGCCTTCTTCACCTAGGGATGGAAAGGAGTAGGGAGGCGTAGCCATGGATGATGATGATTTTTCTCGCCATTCGCGTACCGAATTATGGCTTTACGACCTTTCACTCGATCCTGCAACCCGTGTTGCCGGCGCACTTCTGATCATTATGGGCAGTGCACTCGGTGCTATGCTTGGGATCTTATTGATTTCGGCCGATCCGTCAGATGTTCTCGGTACGATTGATGATTCTGAGGGCACATCTGATGTTGACGGATTGGTGATCTCTGCCTTGCTTGATAATAGTTCAGGCGGAGATCCTATCGAGGGCGTAGTCGTCAAAATTCTTGATATGAACCGGCTTGAAATTTCTCAAGATACGACCGACTCAGGAGGCCGTTTTTCATTCGATGAAATCGCTCGCCATTCTTCGATAATACTAGTTGAACATCCTGGTAATATTACTGTCGAGATTCTTCTTATTCCGGGTGACCACGCTCAAATTCCAATTACATTGACGCCCGGCTCAGGTCTTATTGAGAAAGATATGCGAGGTGAAAGCCATTTAGGTGAGTCTGTATTTATTGGTACATTTATTGCTGTCATTACTTTACTTGCCGGATTAGCTGGAATCGCCGGTGGCTTCGCAGCATATAGTGGCGATCATTACCGTCGAGCTTGGTGGTTGACTTTCTTTGGACTATTTAGTCGAGGGATGATTTTTATCGGTCCACTTTTTATTCTTCTCGGGCTTGGTATGATCTATCTTTGTCGTGATCAATTCACCGATTATAATCCGGTTACCGACTGAGGTGAAATATGTATTTAATCACGGTTGAAGGTGGCGATGGTAGCGGAAAAGGTCTCGCTACGAAAGTGATTGCAGAAGTTCTCGAAAAGGAATTTTGCTTCACTTCTGTCGATGTCACTAGCGAGCCTCGCCGAGAGCACCCTCTTGGACGGCTTGCTATCGATGCAGTTCGGACAAAAACCACGACGCCAGAAGGTGAGGCTGGACTATTCGCAGCCGACAGAGTCGACCATTCACATAGCTGGATTTTACCTCGACTTGAGGAGGGGAAAATCGTGGTTTCAGAACGTAATGTACACTCATCATTAGTTTACCAAGGAATAGTCGGGAATCTTGGCGTAGATAGGGTCGCACACATGAATTCTGCAGCCCTTATTCCTGATCTTTGTGTCTGGGTTGATTGCGACCCTGAGGTTGCATTAAATCGCATCAAAAGTGGCACGCTAAGAGTTCATTCTGAAAAAGAAGAATACTTTGAAACCAGCGAGTTGCAAAAACAAATCCGTGCTGGTTATCAACAACTCCTCTCGGGTAAGATTGAGATGCCGACCCCATTCGATATGGGTGCGGTTATCGGTCCGGTTTTGAATGAAGGAACCGAGGATGAATTCAAGCGAAAATTAAAACTTAGAATTAGGCGTTTTATCCACTCACACCCATCACCTTTGAACGTAGATACGGAAATCGTTGAGCAGCACTTAATCAGAAAATTGTTACAGGTTGCAAAAGGTCAGACTATGCTTACTGGATTAGGTGTAAAACCAGCTGTCAATCACTCTGATTGGTTGGCTGGCAGCAAACCATGGCAAGTTCTCAATGGTGCTGAAAAATTGCATCAAAATTTGTCGAGAACACGCGAGGGTGGACGGATAGACGTACCGAAGAGTGTTCTTGCACACTCTATTTCATCTATCTGTGGAACTCTTTCTTTATTATCGTCAGCAAATATCGGCGACCTGCGCGCAGGGCAAGGGCCAGTGCGTGCAGTTTCAGAGAGTCATTCTCACAAAATCGTTCGATATCTTGCAGAGGAATTGGATTGGATTCATCAGCATAAATCTCTATTGGGACGAGATTCAACACGCAATCAATTGAAGGATCCAGTTCAGCCCTTTGGGATTCTTTCTTTGGTGATTTGGCCATTGCGAAATGCTATCCGAAAGTGGCAAATCGTCAACCCAAACACCCACCTTCGTTTTGTGATAGGTCAAATTATTCGTTCTCAACAACATTCGGTTGCGGTTGAAAATACGATGCAACGTTTAGCGATTCTTGGTGCGGGGAAATCTAACGGAAAATTACCAACAACAACGAAGGAATTGGTAGAATGGTGGCAAGGTTCACTGTGATTATTTAACTACTAATTTTGCATTTGCCGGTAATTGTACTTGTTCGGGTCCTTCAAAATATTGTGAACGCGAACTGAATGAAGCAGAGAACCACCAGCCGGCGACTAATCCTGCGCCGAAACCTGTAATAACTCTGATGAAATTTGTCGATTCATAGTCAGTGAGTAATTGGGTAAAACCATCGATTGCCATAGGAATAAGTCCTATTCCACAAAGTCCAATCATTGCTAGTAAGCGTTGATCCTTATGGTAAAAATCCTCTATCGTTTGATCCTGAAAAATCGAAAGGAAGCTATCTCTAGTAGTCCATCGATTCAATCCTCGGCGGCTCCAAATTAACGCCCCTACGACTACACCGAGCATAATTCCGATATCTCGAGTACACATCGCTAGTTGATTACCATTTAATTCCCAAGATCGTGTATGTTTTTGATGACAATTCAAATCACCGAAAGCGTATACGAATGCTGCGACTGGATTGAGTTCAGACCAAGCAAAGTCGCCGCCGTGAATCGATTGATCATGCCCTACTTTGGAATTTTCACCATTGTCATTATTCCCCCATGATGCCCAATCGTCTTGGGTCGCATAGTCAAATTGGTTTGCTCGACCGGATAATTCTGGAATTGAATTCGTTGGCAAAACAAGTGGAATTATTACTATCAATAATAGATAAGCACCGATAACTCCAGCGATTATTCGGCCAATTTTTTCTTCACGCTTGCGCTCAAATCGACCATTCGCTAGAGTCCCCATGATACTTTCAAAGCAATTCTCGTCATCAATGCTTCTTCAAATTGATATCGCCAGCACCTTGAATATACGCTGTCACATTTCGTAATTTAATTCAATTCAGCACCATTGGTATATTGAACGACCTGTCTTGCGCTATACATGGCTCGGGTAGGTGTAGGCGATGCTTTCATGCTAGCACTTGTTGTAAGCGCGATGGTAACTGTCATGGCTTCAATCATCACAATTATTGCTACCGACATGGTAGAACCAGATATTCCTCAAACCATACAGCTGGGGTTAACTGCAGGTGGCATCAGTTTTGTCATAGTTGCCTCTTTGGCCTTGATAAGATTAAGAAATCTTTCAATTAATGAAAAAAATCCAACAGAAATCAAACGTGTGGAATTGGAACGAACTCAAGCAATTTTAGCATCGATAGAAGATCGTGGGCCGTCTGATACTGCGGGTGAGCCAATCTGGCAAGTCTCTGAGAAAGTATTTCGAGAGCGTGGAGTGCTCAATATTGATTTGCATGGATTGGATCCTCCTTCAGCTGCGGCGTTAACCGAAAGGTTGCTTGAGCGCCGTTCTGATCTCAGCCGATTACGATTGATTACCGGTCGAGGTGAATCTCACCATGAGGATTCAGCGGATCCTGGAATCAGACCTATCGTATTACAAAGACTACAAATTGGTGCAACTAGAGTTGATTGGCAAGTAATTATCAGATCGAGTTCGGTAGTTTTGCGGCCGATGGGAATTGCACCTACGCCAAGAATTTGGATTGGGCGATTTGTGATATATTCGATTCCAATTACCGGTATAATGGGTTTAGCCTTTCAGGATTTAGCAGGAAAAGGCGTTGGCAATGAAGGATTATATTTTGGAATTGGCGGTGGATTGTTAATGACCGCATTGGTCGCATCACACAGAGATCGTCGACCTTAATTGGAGTGTTTTTCGCTTTTCAGAGAAGTGATTGATATTTTCCATTCTCTAATTGTTTGGCCAACCAGTGGTGAAGTGTAATGCTTCCCATCTCACAAAGCGTCGAATTCAAGAATGCTGAGATTAATGCTAATTTTGCTTCATCAGGGTGAAAGCCTCTCGATTCGAGGTAAAATAATTGATCCTCATCAACCGGTCCATTCGCCGTACCGTGCCCACAACCAACAACATCATGTTCACTGACTTCAAGTTCTGGAATGCTGTCCGCTTCCGCTTTATCTGACAATAATAAATTGTGGAATAACTGACCTGCATCCGCACCTCTTGCACCTTTTGCTACTCTTAGCATTCCGGTGCCAATGGTACGACTATTTCCATCACAAGCTGAATGCCAATTCAATCTGCTATAGGTTTCCGGTGCGTGATGGAGAATTTCGATGTGATGGTCGATTTGCATTTTTCTAGTGCTTAATATCGAACCTAAAACTCGCAAATGTCCCCCTGGTTCGTCCATCATGTAACGCAAGTCGGATTTTGTCCATTCTGACCCGGAACTAATCGTTCCGACCTTCACTTGCGCATCACGCCCAATATTGATTGCATCGACGCGGAGTAACATTCCAGAATCGGTACTACCTACCATGACATCATTGAGGATTGTCCCATCACCTACACGACCGCTTCGTAAAATTCCAAACCATGGTGCTGCACCAATAATTATTGTAACAATTTCAAATTCACAATGTCGGCCAATATCTAAAGATAGATGTAGTCCACAATTTACATCATCAGTTTGAATTTGGAGAATGATAGGCTGCTCACTTGTGAAGTTATTTTCTACCTTCAGAGTAAAGGTTGAGTTCTTGGTGACTGCACGCAGAAAATTCACTGAAACTGGGTCATTTCGATCGTCGATTTCAACCTTAGCGCCGGTTTCAATTCCGATACCAGCTGGTACCGGTGTTCCATCCAACATTGTCATACTCAATTTTGGTGCAATAATATCTTCGGGAACTTCGTCGATATTCCCTGTTGGATGCACTCGGCGCCAAGGGGTATATCGCCAAAGGTGATTTGCCTTCTTTGGCGAATTTACCATGAGATATGTTTCTGCAGAATCCATTTCCTCACCATATTAGCCAATGCTACCTTCCATTTCAAAAGCCATTAATTTGTTTAATTCAACGGCATACTCCATTGGTAGTTCGCGGGTGAACGGCTCGAAAAATCCATTGATAATCATCGCCAAAGATTCGCTTTCAGTATGGCCACGACTCATCAAATAGAATAATTGATCATCACTCACTTTCGAAACGCTCGCCTCATGTTCACAACGTGCGCTTTTATTTGCCACCTCCATAGTCGGATAGGTGTCACTACGACTAACTTCATCGAGGATTAATGCATCACAAACAACATTCACTTTGCAATTTTTTGCTTTCGGCGAAACAGTTACCATTCCGCGATACGAACCGCGACCACCGTCTTTTGAAATCGATTTGGAAAGGATAGTGCTTGTCGTATTGTCTGCCAAATGATGAATTTTTGCCCCGGTATCTTGGTGCTGTCCTTTACCTGCATAAGCGACGGAGATCACTTCTGCATGAGCTCCTTCACCTTTCAAAATTACAGATGGGTATTTCATCGTCAATTTTGAGCCAATGTTTCCATCGACCCATTCTATCTTGGAGTTCTCATGGGCGATGCCGCGCTTGGTCACCAAATTGTAGACATTCGCGCTCCAATTCTGCACAGTGCTATAGCGAATGTGAGCCCCAGGTAGTGCAATGAGTTCCACAACTGCGGAGTGTAATGAATCGGTCGAGTAAGTCGGAGCAGTACAACCTTCTACATAGTGAATTGAACTTCCTTCGTCGGCGATAATCAATGTTCTCTCAAATTGTCCCATATTCTTTGCATTGATTCTAAAGTATGCTTGAACAGGCATCTCTACATGTACGCCTTTTGGAATATATAGAAAAGATCCACCCGACCAAACAGCAGTGTTTAGGGCAGCAAATTTATTGTCAGAATAAGGGACGACGGTACAGAACCATTTTTTGACAATTTCTGGATATTCTCGAAGACCTGAATCCATATCTAGGAATATCACTCCCTGTTTTTCTAAATCTTCACGAATTGAATGGTAAACAGCTTCCGATTCGTACTGTGCGGTTACTCCTGACAACCATTTTTGTTCTGCCGCTGGAATTCCTAATTTGTCGAATGTGTTCCGGATGTCTTCAGGTACATCTTCCCAATTTTTCTCGGTGCCTTTAGAAGAACGTAGGAAATAACAAATGCTTTCGAAATCAATTTGCTCTAGCATCGACATATTTCCCCAAGTTGGCATCGGCCGGCTCTCGTAGTGTAGAAAGGCCTTGACCCGCATATCCGTCATCCATTCCGGTTCGTTTTTTAGCGCAGAAATATCTCGAACAACCTGTTCATTCAAGCCGAAATCGAAGCGAATAGTGGCGTTTTCAGGATCGTGCCAACCTGCCTTGTAATCGCCGACAACCCCACGTGCATCCGAATTTTCCATTTTTTCACCTTCTATCTTCATCTATCCAGAATTCAATCTGTGGTATTCACAGCCGAATTACTTTCTTCTGAGTCAGCATAATTTCCACCGTTATCAAGCCATTCATAACCGCGTTCTTCCAATTCGAGAGCCAATTCAGGGCCACCCGTTTTGACAATTTTCCCCTTGATTAAAACATGAATTTTATCCGGTTGGACATGCTCAAGTATTCTTGAATAATGTGTGATAATCAACGCACCTGAGTCGGTTCCACGAATCGCTGTGTTGATACCTTTTGCAACAGTTCTAATTCCATCGATATCAAGGCCAGAATCGGTCTCGTCAAGAATTGCTAGTTTTGGTTCAAGTAACATCAATTGTAATATTTCAAAGCGCTTCTTTTCTCCACCACTAAATCCATCATTAACGTAGCGTCCGAGGAAGGAGCGAGGAATGTCAAGTTCTTTCATTGCATCTTTGAGACTTTTTCGAAAATCAGGTCCTTTTGCTACATCTTCTCCTCGGATTGCAGCGACCGATTTTCTCAAAAAATTTCCAACTTGTAAGCCAGGTACTGCTTGAGGATATTGGAAAGAGAGGAATACACCCAATCGAGATCGCTCCCAAGTTTCCATTTCAAGTAAATCTTGACCGTTAAGATTGACTGAACCCGCAGTGACCTCGTAATCCGGATGTCCCATAATAATGTTCGCAGTAGTAGTTTTTCCACTACCATTTCGACCCATTATTGCGTGAATTTCACCCGGTTTAATTTCAATATTAACCCCATTCAAAATTGGCGTTTCATCAATACCCGCATGTAGATTATGAATCTCTAGTAAATTAGTGTTTGAACTCATGCTCTCAACTCGGCCTTGCGAAGGTGTTCTGCTTATCAATTTAGACCTATGTTTAGGTAGCCCTAAACTTTGTTTATTGAATAATCATCGGGCATCCTCAAGTGAGATTGCCGGTTCGGCTGAGTGATGGAGAAGGAAATAGCCAACAGATCACCACTCGCTGATGAGTTAACTGAGTCATACCGTCAACAAATTGATGCGGCGATGAAAGCTGAATCTGAACGTCGCATTACTGAGAATCATGACCCTATCGAACTCGAGAGACTTCGAAGCTTATCTCTAATCGATTTATTCAATTCTAATGACCCGGAAATTATTCCTTCTTTGATGGCTCGTTTAGGGCCTGTTCGTGCTGCATTAGATGGTCATGGTGGCGGATTGATTGTTACCGATGCTGAAATTGAAAAAATGAATAATGGCAAGGAGGCACTTTCACTGATTCTCGATCTCGATGGTGCATGTGTATCATGTGGCGCTGCACCTGGGACTCTGCGTGGAATTCAAGATGATTTATTGATAGATGGTGAAGTAATTTCTGTACGATTCGCTGCCTCGATGTTGGATTGGTTCGATGAATTACAACGAGAATTTGTTCTCGTTCATGGCGGCGTCACATTCGTTTGATTATGTTCATACAAGTTGTTGAACTAATGATCTTACTGCGGAAGGGGACAATCCTAAGACTGTGACTTCCTCTCCTTCGATAAGTGTTGCAAATTGGCCGGCTGGTCCTGCCAAGTCATAGGCTCCTGCCTTTCCTTCCCATGAATTATTTTCAATGAGTCTAACCAGATTATCTTCAGATAATTTTTCGAATTCAACAAGGGCAGATTCTGTCCAAATGTCTGCACTCCATCCTCCGTGAAGTCTTTCAGATCCCCTATTATCATTTGGATAAATAATTGCCGTCGAAGACCAAACCCTGTGTCGACTATCTGATAATCGTAACAACATTATCGCAGCAGAAGCAGCATTAATTGGTTTACCCAAAGGGACTTTTGAATCATCTGGATCTTCAACAACAGTATCTGCAACAAGAATATAGTCCGGATTTTCTTCTCCACTTTGGGAGTGAATAATCCATTCCATGACTGCTGCCCGTGCCTTGAATAAGCAGGTGGCCTCAGTTTGTTCTCCAACATCTATTCCTACAATTAATTCGGTTTCTTCTGTTAGTAAAGCCCTTGTTGAAACAGAGACGTCGCTAATGTATTCCAAATGTTTCTGTAACCAATCTTGTCGCCTTCGCGATGCGGATGCCAATAGAATCCGCATTTTTGGCACCTAGAGGTCTATTCGTTCATTACAAATTGGGCATTTCACCATTTTCAGGTTAGACCCTACTTCGAATCGACCATTACACTCATTGCAAATTACAGGTTGATTCATTGTAGGGAGTGCTGGCATTTGAGAGGTTCCAGGGGTTGGTATTGCTGGCAATGCTGGCATCGGCATGTCGGGTAATGAGTCCGCCATTATCGTTGCATGACTTCGCGTCTCTCGGCGTTTCTTTCTTTCACTTGCACCTTCAGATAATTCTGGTTCAACCAGCTCAACCTCACTTGATTTAACAGTAATATCTGTCTCCTCAATTACATCGACAACATCTTCCTCGAGCATAACCGTAGCCGTAACGACTCGCCCTTTTCGTTTTCCGAGGTATCTAATAGCTCGAATTGAAAGCATCAACAAAACTAGGCTACTGAGCAATAGAATTGCTATTGCAACTCCGGCAGCTAATATTTTGAAATTTTGCTCATCCAATCCAAGTGCAATTCGCAATTGTTCACTTATTGGAGCATTTTCATTGTTCAAATCACTATCATCGATTAACGCCCGAATTTGCCACCCCGATGTCTCATGCCAAGAGAGGATGATTACTTCGTCACTCCCTGGACTTCTGTCGGCAGCACCTAAGTGAGTTTTACTGGTAGTTATCCGATTTGAAAGCCCAATCCAACCATCTTCTGCATTAATTATTCCATATTGAATTTGAGTGCCGCTCGGGCCAACGAAATCGTAGAATAGTTGTGCGCCACGAAATGTTTCGATAAGTACAATAGAATTCAATCCACGTGCAGGAATTTGCAAACTATGATTTTCAATTGGCATAAATGTCGAATCAACAATTTTAGCAATCAATTCGGCTTCTGCAGGAACACCTTCTCGCCAGACGACGGTTAGGTGCTCTTCTCCATCAATCACATTTACAATCATTTTCTGGGAACCAGCTTCATCGCCAACAGTTTTCTTGTATGCCCAAGATGATTGGCGTTCATCACCATGAGCATACCAAAGTCCCAATCGATCGGTTCCTGTTGTATCATTCCTCACCGATTGATAGAGAAGATGTGCACCATCATCACCAAATTCGACTACGAGTGGGTCGGCTACTGACGAACTAATTTCAATCTCGCCGATAACATTCGGTGTATATTTCCAATCCGATGATTTGGTAGGCGCATCAGCGCTTAGCAAGAAAATACTCGTTTGGTCTTGGAAGGTACCACCTGTCGTAATATCACGATGATACCCTGCAACTAAGAGGTCATCTCCTTGTTTGTCAATATCGATTCCGAAATATTTTCCATCAGAGAGTAATATCGGTTCCATCAAATCTTGAATTGGTGTCATTGTACAAGTTGCATCTATTGTAGAATAACTAACGGTTTGTTGGAAATAACCATCATTATCGATGTATCTTCGAGTCCAAACGATATGAGAGATTCCATCATCAGTGCTCCATGTTGATAAATCTCCGGTCCACATTTCTTCAAGCATATTAGTGCAGGCAGTTAAGGCTCGATTCGAATTTAATCTATAGAGAGCCAACCCCCCATCTTTCTCACTAATTACCAAACCTTCTTCACCTAATTCGATAATCTCAATTGGATTTTCTCCATAACTGAAAGTAGTTTCTCTGATTCCAGAAAGTGTTGATTCATCGACCAAAATTGTTCCCTCAATTTCATTGTTTTCCCAATTTAGGTCGGCTAAAGCTTCGCCCTGAACGGATACTCTCATCTCAAGGGGTCCAGATTCAGTTGCTCTGTGGGCGAAGGAAATTTGTGATGCACCTTGACCGACGACGAGGGAAATCGTCGTCGATTGCACCGTTTCCCAACCGCGTTCGGTGTTGAATTCGAGTATCGCTTCGACAGAGGTTGCATCGGTCGAGCCAAGGTTATCTATTCGTGCGGTTATGAGGAATTGTTCGTTTGGTCGAGGTATTGAGGGTTCGGTACGTATTGCCCCTTCACGGAACGCCAAGTCAATTCCTTGCGGTCGAGCTAATACTGGGAATGTGATCGATTGATCGTTATCGGTCTCATCTGTTTCGTTGATTTGAAAACCAGGATCTAATGAGATTGTGATTAATTTGTCACCAAAAGTAGTTGGATTCCATGATAATGAGATTTCCATAATATCGCCACTACCGATAAATTGAACCAAAACTTCATCCTTTCTTGCACCATCTTCGAGAAGGTAAATTTTGAAATCTTCAGCAGAAATATCTCCTATGTTTCGGATTTGAGTTTTTACTTCAAGGAATGTATTGACATAAGATTCAGAAATTGGAACTCCAAATTCTTGGACCGATAATCCACTTCTGAACATTAGATCAGCAGAAGGTGGATTATTGTCGATTTCGACAGTTGTTCTAATCTCCTCGGAGATGACCTCGACCCCACTGACAAAGCGGACTGAGAATCGATGAATCCCATCGAGTAGTGTCGTAGTATCCCATACGTGAGACCAATCCATTTCTTCGGCACTATTGCCCCAATAATTGGTCAGATTCTCCCAGGGGTCGGTTCCAATTCTCCATTGTAATTGAGCCCCGTTTACCGTTTCTAAAGAGCCGTGGACTTGAACATCACCGCTAATCGCATTTTGTCCACTTGGAGCATTGAGAGTGATAGTTACGCGCCCTACAAAGTATGTGCGTTTCGTGGTATTACTCCATTGGTCGAATTCATTTTTGACTTTCACTTCGATTGTAATCGATTCAGTTTCAATATCATCATCTGCAAAATTTGGTAGATTTATCGGGGTTGACCAATTGACTTTTCCATATGTTTTGTGCCAATCTACGAGGACGCTATTTGAGAGCGGACCCCCATCACTTGGCCGATATTTATAGGTCACTCGAAGATGTACTTCTTCAGTCGAACCATTTTCTTCAGCAGCATCGGTAATATGGCCGCGGATATTGTAAACTTCACCTTCTATAACCCAATCGCCTGTTGGGTTTTCGAAAACGGCCCAATCTCCAGCTCCAGTTGGTGGTGGGGGTTCAGTAGAGTTGTTTCCACCACCTCCCCCGCCGCCGTCACCAATCAATTCCTGGAGCAAGAGATTTCCATCGACGATGCCGAAGCCGTACTTGTCATTCCACTTATCAGTGACTTCCGGCTTCGATGCACTGCCGCGCATTTCTGAATTATTTCTCAAGAGGTCCTTGACTTCTTGAGGAGACAAGTCCTCATCAATCTCTAATATCACCGCAACCAATCCCGCAACAGCAGGACAGGCCATACTGGTTCCATCCATGTTGACATAATCATCATCAGCAAGATCAGATGAGCCTTGACCTGGAATAGGGGAAGCAGAAGCAGCGTGTTGAGCAGACATCATCGAAGAGCCAGGAGAAACAACATCAGGCTTCAATTCGTCCCATTGATTATCGTCGCCATCATCCTCTCTCGGTCCGGAATTTGAGTAGCTAGCAATTTCATCATCATCTCGGAGAATTGTATTTTTATCCTCAATTGCACCAACGGTAATCGCCGAATCCGCCGCTCCAACAGAAGTAACACGACGATATCCATCATTACCGATAGCTGCAATCGGAACGATTCCAGCTTCTGCTGCTTGATTGACCGCACGAGCCTCAGCATTGGTTCCGTTGTCGCCCGGATCTTCTCCGGTTACTGAACCAGTACTGCCAAATGACATTGTCATAACGTCAATACCTCGGCTGGAATCATTATTCCCCCAATCTGTATTGACATTCAGGACTACCCATTCGAGTCCTCTCAAAATTTGACCTGAATTACCTCCACCTACATCCGTCATCACCTTGACATCGACTAGGTAAGCGCCAGGAGCATATCCTTGATTTATCCGACGTGAGTCGCCAGTTCCGAGAGCAATTCCTGCTACGTGAGTGCCATGACCTGCTCCATCGTCAGGGTCGTAAGTACCATCGTTACAATCATCTGAATTCCACGATGTAGCATCACAACCACCGAGCCATTTTGGGTCAGTTAAATCATTTGGTTCGTTTGTATTATCTGTATTATCATCAGAAAAATCATCGAGAGAAAAATGCTCATTATCAACTCCTGAATCGATGACTGCGATGACTACTCCTGATCCATCATAGCCGAAATCTCTCATCGTTTCATCATAAATTGATGAATCACGAACCTTTGAGCCACGAGTTGCTTCAGATAGGAATGGGACGATGACGTTCTGTTGTTCAACCATGACTACTCCGTCGAGTTGCCAAATTTCTACGAGAGCACTAATCGGCACATGGTCGACTACGATAGAATCCAAAATCTCCATTGGGAAGAACCAAGATCCTTCTCGCTCCCATCCATGATTGACTAATACCCCCATCAATGCTTCTTCATCACTTGGGCCGGCATGCCAAGAATAATCGATAATTATCGCAACTGTTTTTCTTCCATCTTCACCTGTAATTTGATTCAAAGAAACCGATTCAGTTTCACCAGCAATTATCCGCTGGAGCCGGTCATCCATGCCGTCGGAATCCAAATCATACCAATAATTGAACCACCAATTTACATCTTCAACGGGAAGGCCTGCATCCCAAGATGGGAATCCCGGCGTTCGATCGATTGGGGCACAGATTACTTCTCCACATCTCATGACGGGCGGGAACCTTGAATCTGGTTCAGTTTCTATATCAGCGTCTTTCTCGGAGAATGAGTCTGCAGGTATCATCGCTGCAGCGCCGATTGAAAAATCCATTATCAGCAATATCGCCAAAATAAGCAGTGGACTTGTTGGAATCGCTCGTCGACTCATGGCTCTCATAGAGAGCCAATCTCACATCGGGTATAATTTGAACCGGTGGGGATATCGTTGTTTCGGTCTTATGGCCACTTGATGTGTACATTCGAAAGGCTACATTTTAATCGGCAAATCTCACCATTCATCTCTGTAAAAATCTCACCTTCACAAATCGGGCAAATCGTCTGTTCTGCCAACTCTTCTAACCAAGCTTGTCTAGTTTCGAGTTCGTCCCCCTCCGCTCTTAGCCTTTCTAGAATTCGAGCAGCCTCTGCCTGCAACGGTTTTCCTGCCTCCATCCACGGATCATTATCGAGGCTCCCCATCTTTTCTCGGGCTTGCTTACGAATCGATTCAGCACTGGATTCCAATCCCGAACTCATGCCGGTTTTTGTAATTGAATCGAGTGAACTTGGTGCTCCTTTTGCTATTGGTCTAGCAAGAGCATATGCTAGGAAGAATCCACCAACATGTGCTAAGTGAGCGATGTTAGTTGAGCCGGCAGTTCCTGCTTCAATAGAATACATTTGATAGATTTCAAGTCCGAGTCGAACTGCAACAATAATCCATATCGGCCAGGGTCGAATAAAAAATAGAAGTGGAAACTCGACTTCATCATTCGGCCAACACGCCATATAGGCTCCCAATAGGCCGAATGCGGCACCACTGGCGCCAAGAGCTGGAACAAATGAATTCGGATGCGCGGCAACCCAAGCAATGTTACCACCGAGCAATCCGAGAAAGTAAACCGCCAGCCATCTTTTTCCACCTAATCGTTGTTCTAATGGGACGCCTACGAGGCCGATAACTATGATATTTGAGAGTACATGAAGCCAATTAGAGTGAAGCCAAGCGGCAGTAATGAATCTATGAAATTGGTCAGGTTCTGTTGCTAAAGCAGGTATCATTGCAAATAGATGAATTTCTTCGAATCCGAAAATATTGATGGTGTCGAGAAAAAACCTCAAGAACATTATGAGCATAGTTGAAAGAATCATCGCTAAAGCTAGACTAGTTTTTTGCTTCCATGCGGAAAAGAATGGTGCTGATGCTACACCGATGAAAATTGCTACCCAAACATAGTCGGTCGCTTCCAATTGCGACCATAACACATCAAGGTCAACCGACTCTCCCACACCTATGCACGCTCGGTCTTAGTGCATAGCCGCTTCCCTGCGCTGACGAACGACTCAAACGATGATGCAGTATCCGATGTAGCATGGATGCGGCGAAATTGCTCTCTGCTTCCAACCTTGACGTCTATCGAGGTAACCGATTGGTTTTGTCAAATGTTGAATTGAGTTTGAACGAAGGAGAGGTTGTCGCTCTGGTCGGACCTAATGGTAGTGGAAAGACGACTTTACTGGAATCTTGTGCCGGAATGCATAGAATGACTTCGGGCAAGGTCGCATGGCGAGATGAGAATGGTGATGTTCGAATTGTTCGTGACTTTGAAGGTCGCCGCAAAAGATTGCCACCGATGGGATTGACCTTGCAGAAGGATGGAATTTGTGGCGAAGAAACCATTGAAGAGCGATTGAGCACCGCACTCTCGATTAGCGGGTGCGCTCCATCTTCTTCAGACCTCAACCAGATGTTATCTGCTTGGGGATTAGAACATCGCGCCGTTGATCGCATCTCTCAGCTTTCCGGTGGTTTACGTCGTCGATTAGCAGTTCTTTGCGGATTATCTCCAGCGGTAATGTCTGCAAATTCTCGCGCGCTTCTTCTCGATGAGCCATCTGAAGGACTCGATGAATCTGCGAGAGGATTATTGGTAAATTGGATGCGAGCCCTCGCCGCTCAGGGGCATGGAATTCTAATTGCAACCCATGACCCTGAGATGATTGCAGCTTCAGACAGAATCGTTTCCGTTCTTGAGAACGGTACGTTGAGCAGCGAAACTCAAGATTGCCTTGCTTTCGCAGGCGAACTTCCAGACCCTTGCCCTGCGATTGAACCAAATCCCCTTGCTAGTCATTTGCGTTGGGCATTTCGAATGGAAGTGCGCAATCCAATCGATACGATTAGTCGCCTACTTCCAGCGTTAATTTCACTCCTCCTCATCCACACTTTTGTCGGAGAGAAAGAAATACTAGTCTCAGGTAATGATTTTCTCGCCGCATTAATTATCGCACCGGCTTTCATTTCGGTTCTTGTTGGACCCGCACTGATCAAACGCTATGCAGAAGCGGATTGTGGGCGCTGGTGGTCTGCATTGCTTGGACCGATGCATCGAATTTCATCATCTTTCATAGGCGCATCACTAATCTTACCACTTCCATTGATATACATTTCATGGTTAATTCTCGGTGACACCGCTCCAGCAGAGACTTCCCAAGATGTTCTCAAATCAATTTGGATTATCGGTTTATCATTGATTGACGTCGCTATCGCTGCTGCTGCCGTTCATCTTTTGGTTGCGGATTTACATCGCTCAAATGCCGCCGCAGCCTCTCTCTTACTGCTTATCCTTGTCTGGCCATTCATCGAATTAACAGACGCACTTACAATTATTCTCAATGATGGAATGACATTTGGATTGGGGATGGAAGAGCCGTTCACGATGATTTTATTGGCGAGTTTAACAAGTGTTTTGATTTGGTTAGTTGCAGTATTTTTGCCGGATGTTTGAGAATAGCCTTCTTGAATAAGCGATGTTTGGCATCGTTGTGATTTCACGCAAACAAGTCGGTTGGGCGTTTACCGGACTCGGGTCGCTCGGTGCAATAATTACCGCAATTTTGAGTTATACATACGCTCCAGGAGTAGATCCTGAAGCTTGGAATGCTCCCGAAGCCTACCGGATTTTGTTCTGGCACGTACCTTTTGCATGGACCTCATTTGTCGCTTATACAATTTTGTTCGTTGGCTCGATTGCATGGTATGCCCGACGTAAAGAATGGGGATGGCGCTTGGTCGCGACAGGCTCAGATCTTGGTCTATTATTTGGACTCGGAGTAGTAATTTCCGGCCCGATTTGGGGTGCTGCCGAATGGGGTGTCCCTTGGGATTGGGGTGACTTGCGTCTGAATACATACGCTTTGTTGACCGGCGTGGCGCTGTTTATTGTTCTCTCACGCCGATCACAACCCGATGGAATAGATACTCGTGATACTCTTTCTACTGTCGGATTATTTGGCTTTGCTTTGGTGCCAATAACAGCTCTTGCTACTACTCTGTACCGTGAACGTCATCCAGGTGTTGTTATCGTAAAATCGGAGGATTCAGGTCTCGATCCAGAAATTAGCAGAGTTTTATTAATTGGAGTGTTTTCATTTTCCCTATTGATGATTGGTTTGTCAATATTAACAGAATTATCTTATCGATTACATGCTGAATTGGTCGAATTACAACAACGTCTTGACGAGGTGGTACATTGAACGGAATGGGCTCATATATCGTAGTTTACTTGACTTTGGGGGGATTATTGGTACGATATGTCTGGACTTTGCACAACCGTCTTGTGAATCTAGAAAATCGAATAGTCGATGCAACTCTTCGTCTAGAAGATGAATGAGTAGCATCGATGTGTTGTTTTTCTCAGCGCGAACCCTTCTAATGGAAGCGTTGAGCGGAAAAGCCGGGGGAGTCACATGTCATCGGCCGCTTTTTGCATCGTTTGCGGAGGAGAACCTCCACTTACAAGTGACAGAATGTGTGAAGAATGTCTCCGCAAACGAGTAATATTGTCAAAAATTCCCGAAGTGATTCAACAGCACCGTTGCCCAAAATGCAGCGCTTACGATATTCACGGCCGATGGTCAAAGATGGAGACAGAGCCTATTGCTGATTTACGGGTTCGAGATGCATTAGAAATCGATTCCCGTGCTGAAAATCTCAACATTGGATTCGCTGTTGAAATTATTGATGAGCGAACCAATCGTATTCATATCGACGTTTCCGGTGAAATCGAGACTTTTGATTTCGCAGATTCACATGAGGTTCTACTTCAGACTAGTAATGCGATTTGCTTACCTTGCACTCGAAAGGATGGTGCATATTTCGAGGCGATAGTCCAACTGCGTTCTGCCGGTCGTCGACTCGATAAAGATGAATTGAAATTACTTCGCTCAACCTTGGATCAAATGTTGGCTGGCATGGAGGCAGATACGATGTTTTTCATCACCAAAGAAGGTCCAGTTACCGGCGGATGGGATCTTCAACTAGGTTCGAAAGCTATGGCAAGAATGTGGGGTAGAATATTGGTGAAGCAATTTGGTGGCACCATCAAAGAAACCAATACTACAGTTGGAATGAAAGATGGGATTGAAATTACTCGACTAACTGTGAGTTATAGAAAACCCGCTTATGATATCGGTGATGTAATGAAACTCAAAAATCATTATTGGATGATTGATTCTTGGCAAAAAGACGGACCTATTTTGCGCCGTATGAAATTTTTTGAACGTACCGGCGCATCGTGGAGAGACATGGAAAAGGCTCGAATCATTTGTCCCGTAGCAGAACAGCATACAGTAGATATTCTCAATCGAGATAGTTCGGCTGCAGAGGTGATGGATCCGATTGATTATCGGATGGTGACGGTAGGATTACCATACGATGATGACGGTAAAACGACGAAAATGCGCATCGCTTTGATAGAAGATAACTGGGTAGCGATGCCCGGAATCAGTGTGGAGGATAGCAAATGAGTGAGAATCTTAGAAAGAGATTGAACGAGTCGGATATAGCGGCTCTTTTGTCTGAACTTGATAGCCGAGATATGGCCGGTTTCACTCGTAATTTTATTGACGATTTCGAAAAAGCGATTTCACAAACAGTCGATGTCGAAGCGGATGATGATTGGACAGGAGTGGTTTTCCTCGGCATGGGTGGCTCAGGCGCGGGCGGTATGTTCCTATCTTCCCTAACTGATCAAAATGGTGGGATGCCTTTCATTATTTGGCGTGATTATGGCTTACCTTCGTGGTGGGGTCCAGATTGGCTGGTTATCGCAACATCATATTCAGGAAATACCGAAGAGACTCTTGACGGAGTTCAAGAGGCTCTCGAAAATGGCGGAACGGTGGTCGGAATCTGCTCTGGTGGAGAATTACAAGAAATTCTTGAAAATTCTGATGATTCTATTTGTCTAAACGTTCCTAGTGGCCAAATGCCTCGCTCTGCTTTCGGACATTTGTTCGGCTCTCAACTCGCCGCTTGTTGGGCGATTGGATTGTTGGGACGCCCTAGTCCTGATGAATTATCAGCGATGTTTTCGAGGTTGCGCGCTGCTTCTATCGAAGCCGATTTGAGTGGTGGTAACGGAATGACTGTTGCCATCGCTGAATCTTTTGCTGACAAACAAATCGGAATCATCGCACCATCAATGTTGGATGCAGCTGGACGGCGTTTTGCGAATCAATTGAATGAAAATTCAGACAGTTTTGCTCGGCATGCAAGTCTGCCTGAGATGAATCATAATGAGATAGTCGCTTGGGCTTCAGCAGATTCTACAAAACATGCTTTACTCTATCTATCATGTTCTGGAATTCATTCGCGAGTTTCCTCGCGTATGGATTGGATGCTAGAGAATATCGATGTCGAGTCGTCATGGATTATCGATTGTGAAGGTGAGAGTTTACTCGAAAATTTGCTTTATGCCGCGCATTTGACAGATTGGATTAGTATTGCTCTTGCCCTTATTGGAGGTGTCGACCCATCAGAGATGGGTTCGATAGATTCTCTGAAAGCCCATTTATCTTCGCTTCAGTAAATTGGCCCGAGGACTAGCCTAGGGTCTGGGTGAATTGCGAGATATTTTTCTCGATTTTCCGGAGCTACTACGCCTGGCATATCATGGCTTTGTGGTTCCTCAAATGAGAGTTGGAAGTGAAGGTGTGGTTCCCAACCCCCGTTTTCGTGTTTATCTCCCATCCAACAAATTTCTTCACCAGCAGTGATTTTTTGGCCAATGAATTTCCCGGCAACAGAAGCGGAATCGAGATGACCATATAGTGCCCAAATAGGCAAACCGTCGATGATATGTTTTGTGATTACTACATATCCATAATCTCCGTCAGCAGGATTGTATCCGAAGTGAGAAATTTCACCATCTTCGAATGCCATACATGGTGTGCCGACAGGCGCACCGATATCGATTCCTATGTGGAGGAACCGGCTTCCTGCAAAGAGATCGGTCGAATACATCCCCGGGCGCAGTTCGTCATATCGCCCGATGTCATATTCGTACTTTGAGGGCGAGTCGTCGCCCGATGTGAAGTCCCGCACTTCGTACTCATCTGGAAGATGGACGACTGGATGAAATTGATATGATTCCCAGTCGACCATGATTCGCGGAGGAGGTATTCCTTGTTCATTCCTCTTCTGAAGATGTTTTCGCTGGAAGGACATTAACCTCTTTCGGTTTGGGTAATATTTTTTGTAAGGTATCGGAAACTTTCAGGTCATCTAAACGGCGTCCTTGTGGTAATACTCGGCTTTCATAGGAGCGCATAGCATCGTTATATGATCCAACGGCTTTTTCGATATGTGAGCCAACTTTCAACATGTGTTCAATCATTGTATTGATTCGCTTATACATCTCTCTTGTAACTTCATATATTTCACCAGCACCTTCAGCTAATGCATGTTGCTGCCAATACAATGCAATCGTTCTCAATAAACCTAACATTGTCATTGGCGTGGTTACAATTACGCTGTTTTTCATAGCGAATTCAAGCAAATTTGGATCTTGCTGAAATGCTGCAGCAGCCATTGATTCACTAGGAATGAACATTATTACATGGTCGAAATCACCTTCGATTGATTCCTGATATGATTTTTTTGCTAAGTCTTTGATTCTCTCTTTTACTGCAATTGCGTGTTTAGACAATTTGGCCTCTTGCTCAGGTCCAGGATCTAATTCGACCGCTTGTAAGAAATTCCCTCCAACCGCCTTTGAGTCAATGGGCAGAACCCCCATGTCGGGTAATCGAACAATAAAATCCGGTCTTCCACCACTTGATACTGTTTCTTGTTCGGTAAAATCGATATTTTCAGTAAGACCTGCAATTTCAAAGAGTCGGCGGAGTTTGACTTCTCCCCAATTACCACGAGCCTGACCTGATGTAGTTAGTGCAGTAGATAGAGCAGTGGTTCTGTCTCCAAGTGTTTCTGCTTTATCTCCCAATTCTTTCAACTGTCGTTTTATTCCTTGGTAAGCAGATTCCCGTTCTTTCTCAATGTCAATATTAGATTTTGCCATATTTGCCATTTCTTTTTTAATTGGCTCAACTAATCTGTTAATTTCTTCCTTGCGCAAAATAAGTGAATTTTCTGCTTCTTTTTGCTCAACTTCAAATTGAGTTTTTGCTAGTTTCATAAACTCTTCTCGATTTGTTTTACCTGTTTCAGCTGCTAAATTTTTAAATTCAGATTTTAGGAAGTCATTTGCAGTTTTTCTTTCAGCATCAATCATTTCTGAAATTCTCTTATCTTCGTCTCCTCGCGCTTCTAACAATGTCTGGGCACGTGAGAGGTCTAATTTTGTCTCACTCAATTCTCCAGATGTTTTTTGTTTCATTAGTAACCAACCAATTGCTATTCCGGCGGCGATTCCTATCACGAGGTAGACGAATTCAAACTGCATCGTACATCAATAAACCACGGGGGTTCTTGAACTCTTCAGAGCGGATTCAATTTTTTTCTTCTTCGACGCACCGTTTCAATTACATAGGCAAGCCCATTACTATCGATGTGGAAACATACGGCAGGGTGCATTGCGCTATTCTCGGTTCGCGTGGTTTAGTCGCTCAACGTTTGCTTCAACGCTTGCTCAATCATAGTTGGTTAAACCCCGTTGCAGTCGTTGGTTCACCTTCGACAGTTGGGATGAATTTACGTGAACAAGAATGGTATCTCGATGAAGAGCGGCCAGAACTTCCTGATATGGTTGTTAAAGGCCTTGTTGATGTTGAAAATCTCATTGAAGAATTACATGAAGAGGGAGTACAAATAATATTTTCAGCCTTGCCTGATAATGTAGCTGAATTGGTCGAAGAAAAATTAGCATCTGCAGGATTTATTGTCATCAGTCACGCACTTTTACACCGTCTGGAAAATCATGTGCCACTAGTTATTCCTGATGTAAATCCAAGTCATCTTTCTCTGCTGAAATCGCAAGACTACGCGGATGGAAAATTAATTTCATGTTCGAATTGTACCGTCGTTCCCTTAGCCCTTACAGTTGAGCCATTACACAGGAATTTTCCGATTGAGTCAATCCATATTACAACCGATCAGGCTCTATCTGGTGGCGGCCGCAAATTACTTGCAAAAGGCCGCATGGGTGAACCGATTTCATCAGAAATTCCCGGCGAAGCAGAAAGCGTAGAAAAAGAACTTCGCCGAATATTAGGTACCAATCTTCACGGCCGGATTTTACCGGCCGAATTTAGTGTTTCAGCAAAGTGCAATAGAGTGGTTCGAGACCATGGTCATTTAGCTAGAGTAGAGGTGAAATTTTTGGAAGAGATTAGTGCACACGAGATTATCCGAGTTTGGCGTCGATACGCTTCTAGAACTCAAGAACTTGAATTACCTTCCTCGCCAAATAAGCCTATTATTTTCGTTGATGGAAAGTTGAACATCGATGAACATCGATGGGTAGGTAGCGATACAAAATGCCCCTCAATAGACTCGCTCGCAGCAATGTCGGTCGCGGTGGGAGAAGTCGAGGTTATCGGTAATTCTCTGCTTTACACCGTCGTTGCAGACAACACGATTCGTGGTGCAGCCGGGTATAGTGTCTTGTTAGCTGAACTTTTGCTTGTTGAAGGAATTCTTCACGATTCAAATACAATTCTTGAAAGTGAGCAAAGTAGACTAGAAATGTCAAAAAAATGAGTAGCAATTCAAACGCAATCGTCGTTTCGGCAAACTGTGCGCATCAGAAAGTTAGCGATGTTGTTATCGAAATTAGAACCTCATCCTTGCTTAGATGTCGAGTTGGAACAGTATAGCACGGATGGAAATCTAGCTGCAAGATGGCTGACTGATATCGTCGCTTTCGGCGACCTTCCAGATGGTTGTGTCATCGCCGATTTGGGCGCTGGGAACGGTATATTAGGAATTGGTGCATTGGCACTCGGTGCCAGTAAAACAATATTTGTTGAGAGTGATGAACAGGCTTGCAATGTCACAAAATTGAATTTGAAGAATCAAGGTTTCGAAGATGTTGGCGAGGTAATACAATCCAGTGTAGGCGATGGTGAACAATATCTCGATGGTGTTGATTTGATTATTACAAATCCACCTTGGGGCAAACAGATTCCAAAAGCAGATCGTCCATTCTTACAATCAATTGTCGCCAGCGGCAAAACTGCTCACCTTCTGCATAGTGCAAATGCCGTTCATATCGAACCCTTCTTCACCGACGCTGGATGGAGAGCAGAAAAATACGGGGAGGCAGATTTTGCACTACCTGCGAAGTACGCTCATCATAGCCGTCAGCGCGATAAAACACGGGTTGGATTTTGGCGGATTTCAAGAAATTAAGGCCTAAATATAATATTGATTTATATTGCTTTAATCACCTTTAGCCAAACTGAGCCTATGGCTCATCGATTCCGTCGCGTTCATAGGGGGTTGGTCGGTCGCGCGGTCAATGAGTGCAGCAGTAGGTGACTTGGTGACGCCCGGCACAGCAGTCGAGATTCCATCCGGTGCCGAAGTCGGAGACGGTGTTCACACCTCTGATTCTGGAGTTGTAGCGACACTTACTGGAAAAGTAGTTGAAAATGATGGGACAATCTCAGTTCAATCAAATCGTCCGACTGCAAATATGCCAAAAATCGGCGATATAGTCATCGGTCAAGTTAACCGCTTGAACGCAAAGACCGCTGAAATCAGAATTCTTCACATTGAAAACAAGGAGGGCGGCGAGAGGGGAGTGCCGGCATTGAAATTATTTGCTGATATTTTCGTTACTGAATTTGTTGACCGATATATGCCGTCAGCGGGCGATGCGATGCGCTCACGAGACATCGTTCGTGCTAAAATCACTCAATTTGAACCGATGCTGAAAGCGAGCACTCGAAACGATCCAACTCTCGGTGTCTTGCATGCGATTTGTCCACCTTGTGGCGAACTTCTTGTGACTAGTGAAAAAACTCCTGATTTCAATGTTGAATGTCCTCGTTGTGATTATACTGGATACCGTGTCCTTTCGAATGGCTTCGGTCATGGCCATATTCTTCCTGATGGAGTTGACATTCAGCCACTGAATCGCCCTGGCGAACGTTGGTCTCCAGCTGCTGAGGGTAATCTCGGACATGATGGGGCGCGACCATATCTCTCAGTTGTAGCAGATCATCGCCGCGGCTTGGAGCATGAAATGCCTGCTAGCGCGGCGAAGATGCGCGGCGGTCGGGACGGCGGTCGTGGCGGCCGCGGCGGAGGCGGAGATCGCCCACGCCGAGAAATGCACAAGACGGTCTGTACGATGTGCAGTTCCAAAACAGAAGTTCCGTTCAAGCCAACTCCTGGTAAGCCTATCCGATGTAGGGATTGCCTCAACAAGGTCAATGATGGTGAAGCGAGCAAGGAAGAATTGGCAGCAGAACGTGAAGTTTTGAAGGTCGCACGAGCGAAATCTGGTGCTAACATGCCGATGAAACTCTTCGTTGGCAGCGTATCTTGGGATGCGAGTGAAGACGATTTGAGAAAAGTCTTCGCAGAGCATGGTACAGTAACCGAAGTTCACATAGCCAAAGATCGTGAAACCGGTAAATCTCGTGGATTTGCTTTCATCTCTTTCCCAAACAAGAAAGAGGGTGCTGCGGCTGTGAAGAAGCTCGATGGTGCTGAATTCTTCGGCCGTAAACTCAGTGTTCAGGAATCTAATGCCGGTGGTGGCAAACGCGATGGAAATCGTGGCGGAAACCGTGGTGGACGTCGTCCACGCCGAAACTAAGTTGAATTGACACGGTTCGAAGCGAAGTCGTGAAGGCAGAGCGCCTTCACGAATGGTTGGGATACGAATGGAAGGTTGGCTTGTACTCGATGGATACGAGGATGAACCCGCCGCATTTGGTGTACCAAATTATGTCGGTTTTCACATTAGATACATCTGTGGTGTGCTCGAAGCGAGAGGGATTCCTTACACTTACATGACGATAGATCAATGGCGTTTGAGTCACAAAAAACGTCTCGAAGATATTGAAGGACGAGCCCAAATCAAACGTGAGTTGAGCGAACTCGATGGTGCTATTGTTTTGGCAGGGGCAATCGTGCCGGGGAAGTATGTTCGTGGAACTCCAATATCGCGTGGAGAGTTAGACAAATTTCTGGCGGTATTTCCATATGAACAACCAGTGCTTTGTGGTGGTTGGGCAATCAAACATTGGCGTTATGATGGTTGGACTCCTCTTCGTTCAAAATTATTCTGTGCAGTAAACGATGTCGATGCTTCACTAGACCATTATCTCTCGACTGGCGAGTGGTCTCATAGTAAGCGTACTGCAGAGCAATGGTCCGAATGGGCGCTTGCAGGTGCGCGCTCAAAAGCTGTAACCTCCCATCCGGATTTATTGACTGAAGATGGGCGTGCAGGCCCATTGACTTACGAACTGGAATTGTATCAAGGATGTGTTAGGTTCAAGCGCGGTTGCAAGTTTTGTATCGAGCCAAAAAAAGGCTTACCACTATGGCGCGAAGAAACAGAGATTTTGTCAGAAATTACGGCCGCACTCGATAGTGGTGTCCATCATATCCGAATCGGTGGTGCGACCGATATTTACACCTACAAAGCCGAAGGGGTAAGCGATCTAGAATATCCGATTCCGAATCCTGAGCCCATCGCCAAAATTCTACATGGTGCTCGTGATGATGACCGTCTCAAAATTTTCCATGTGGACAATGGCAATCCCTCTATCGTAGCCGAGAATCTCGAACCATCTACTGAGATTACAAAAACCATGGTGGAAACTCTAAGCGACGGTGCAGTACTCTCTTTTGGTCTTGAATCTGCAGACCCAACCGTCCATGAAATGAATTGGTTAAATTGTGATGCTGAGCAACTTATTACTGCCATTCGCCACATCAATGAATTTGGTAAAGATCGTGGTGAACGTGGCCTTCCAAAACTCCTACCCGGGCTCAACTTCATCGCCGGTCTCAATGGTGAAACCGACAATTCCTACCAAATGAATCTCGAATTATTGCGCAACCTGCGCAGCCAAGGACTTTGGTTGCGCAGGATCAATATCAGGCAGGTTGAAGGTCGCGGATTTCAAGATATTTCTGAAGAACCATTTCGTTCTTTTAAAAAAACCGTTAGAGAAGAAATCGACACAGTTTTACTCCAAGAAATGTTCCCTCTCGGCACCAAACTTTCTGATGTATGGTGGGAAGCTCACGAGAATCGTATTCGTCGGCCGGAACAGGTTCTCAATCCAAGTTACCGAGCAGAAGCAATCCGTGGTAAGGCCGGAATCACCTTCGGCCGTCAAATTGGAGCCTACCCAATCCTTGTCGGATTGCCATATATCGTTCCACTAGAGACTGGCTCTGATATTATCGTTACAGGGTATGGGGCCAGAAGCATCTCTGGAGTTGAAGCTAATCTTTCGATAAACAAGGCGACTCAGTCCCAATTGGAGGCAGTTCCGGGCATTGGGAAGAAGGCGGCTTGGCGTATTGTCAGTACAAGAGCAAAAGCCTCTAGAAAATCCGATATTCCGTTCGATTCAGTCGAGTCTGCCTTTCAGGCAGCAGGCCTCCAAACACCTGAGGCGGCAAAACAAGTGTTCTCAATTTGATGCAGACACCGGCCAGTGAAGGGGAATAGTCATAGCCTCAACTTCCTCGCTCACGGATAATGTCTGATTCCAATTCGAGAGGACGAATCGTAGCGCTGTCTATTTGCTTACTATTTTTGGGAATACCCCTTCTGGGATTAATTTCCTCTGATTTCTCTCAAACGGAACTTCAAAATGACAATGAAAAATTGCTCACTCATGTCGATTCAACTACAATTCACGAACCCGGCTCGGCTCACGGACAGGTTTTCAGCAATTCTGTTTTCGAACTTGGTTCTGACTCTCCAAAACTGATTATGAGCAATGGTAGCACGGTCGAATTTAGTTCGGCAAGTGCAGTTTCGACAGCAGGTTCTGTGCTTTCAATCGCTGGTGATTGTTCTCTATTAGCAAATTTTTCACTATTTTGTAGTGGATTGAATAATTACGGACAACTCGGTATTGGTAATAACCAACTTTTGAGTGGATATGTTGATTTTGGTGGTAAAATTCCAGCGGCACTCAGCGATGGTACGACTCATTATTGTGCGATTCTTGATGACGGTTCGGTCAATTGTTGGGGTCGAAACAACAAGGGGCAAATCGGTGATGGGACGAATATCAATAGGAATTCACCGGTGGCTATTAATCTCGGAACAAATAAGACTGCAGTGGCGATTTCAGCCGGTCGAGATTTTACCTGTGCTCTGTTGAATACTGGAGAAGTTTCGTGCTGGGGAGATAACTCATATGGTATTCTCGCTGACGGAACTACGACTGATTCTAACTCACCGGTAGTCACCAATCATTCGACTGGACTGAACGCGGCAGCAATCACGACTCCTGGATACAGTGTTTGCGCAATTTTCGATAACGCTTCGATTAGTTGCTGGGGTCAGGCCTACACAGTATTTTCTGTCAATGGAGCAGTTAGCGCAGGTTCAGTACAAATCGCACTCGCTAGTGGGCGAACAGCTGTTGCTATCGATGGAATTAATTCCCATACTTGCGCAATTCTCGACAACGGCTCAGCGAATTGTTGGGGAGTGAATACCTACGGGCAATTCGGTAATGGTGAATGTTCTTCAGTTATCGTAGGAAGTGGATGTACTGGCTCGAACGGCAATACTCCACTCGAGGTAAACATGACTGGAGCAGGTTCTGTTAATTCTCTAATTGCAATCGCGGTTGGAACTGATTCAACCTGTGCGATTAATGCTGCAAACGATATATATTGTTGGGGTAGGCAATCAGGTGAATTCGATGGTACAAATGATTCTCTTACAATGCCTCATCTTATGAATTTCAGTAACGGTTCTTCAATAGCATTTTCGGATCAAGATATGGATGGTGATGGGACGGTCAACATTCTTGACGTCCATATGACTGGAGATGCAGATGGGGATGGAATTCCGAGCCCGAACGACCCATATCCAAGCAATCCTGCTAGATGGATGAATTGTGAGGATGGGAAGTGGGGGCGACTTACTTGTATTGAGGCAAGCGCCGGGCATTATGCATCAGGCGGTGCGCTCTATCACTCAGAGTGTAATGTTGGAGAATTCCAACATGCAGCCGGCCAGCCGACTTGTAACTCAGCTTCAGCAGGACATTATGTCAATCTGATTGCATCAGAGATACAGTATCAATGTGCTCAGGGAAGTTACCAAACAGATGTGGGACAGACTTCTTGCACGAATGCAACTGCAGGGAATTATGTCCCAAGATTCAGTGGTGAATCCGGTGATGATTATGGAAACTCAACCAACCTTTCCCCGATGAGTGCTGATTATTCTGCTACCATCGCTATGGATTCAGATTTATTCGATTATTACAAGATTACAGTCCCGAAGAGTTCCGGACTTTCAGTAAATCTTTCAACTTTCAGCGCAGCTGAAGTTGACCTTATCCTATACAATTCAAGTTTAGGTATAATCGCTTCATCCAACAATTCTGGTTCATATGATGACGCGAACACGAACGCGACTTCACATAATTCTGCATTTGATGTTTACATCGCTATCGAGCGAGTAAACGGAACAGGCGCTTATTCATTCAAAATATGGCTTTTCAATATAGCGGATGGAACATTAATCGGCGACCCTGACTATTCGTTAGACGTCGAAATTAGCGCACGTCAAATCGAGTGTTCAACTGGAACTTATCAACCAAATTCAGGTAGTGATTCATGTGATTTAGCAGATCCTGGATACTATGTTGCTGGAGTCGGGTCAACATCTCAAACCGCTTGTTCTGCAGGTACTTACCAACCTCAGTACGGCCAAATTAGTTGTGTTACCGCTTCTTTAGGATATTTCGTTCCTGCTGCCGCATCGTCATACCAAACACCTGCGAATGCTGGGTATTACGTCGCATTGCTTGGCGCGACCTCAGAAACACCGTGCAGTGCCGGAACATATCAGCCATTGACTGGACAATATTTCTGTAATGATGCCGATGCTGGATATTATGTTGCAAGCAGCGGCTCCGATTCCCAACTCGCCTGCGATCTTGGCACCTATCAACCGAATACTGGGCAGACGTACTGCTTGAATGCAGCAGCCGGATATCATGTTCCAACTACAGCTGCAACGAGCCAAACTGCTTGCGTTCCTGGAACTTATCAGCCGAGTGGTGGCCAGGCGAACTGCCTCTATGCAAGTCCTGGGTTTTTCTCAGCTGGGAACGCTTCGACTACTCAGACTCCTTGCTCTGCTGGCACCTATCAACCAAATACTGGCCAAACTCGCTGCCTGAATACCGATGCTGGATATTATGTTGATATCAACGCATCAGCGACACAATTTGCATGCGATCTTGGTACCTATCAACCCAGTACTGGCTCGATAGATTGTCTGATTGCCGATCCAGGTCATTACGTTGGAGTTACCGGTTCACCAAGCCAGACGCCTTGCGCGGCCGGTACATATAATCCGAATTCCGGTTCAATTTCATCTTCAGATTGTATCGCAGCGTCTACCGGCCATTACGTTCCAAATTCCGGAAGTGATACAGAATTAGAATGTGGAATTGGAACATATACAGACCAAACCGGTCAATCAACATGTACCGATGCAGATGCTGGCAATTATGTTGATTCAACCGCAGCAGAATCACAAACAGAGTGTGCAGTCGGCACATACCAACCTCAAGCAGCTCAAGCCGGCTGTTACTACGCCGATCCTGGTAATTTTGTTCCTTCACCTGGTTCAGCAATACAAACAGAATGTTCACTTGGAACTTACAATCCAATGAGTGGATCATCGCTGTCTAGCGATTGCCTACAAGCGATGGCTGGACATTTCGTCGCAAATTCCGGATCTGCTGACCAAACCGAATGCGGTTTAGGGACTTATCAGCCGGTGATTGGCCAATCGAGTTGTATCGACTCGCCAGCTGGAACATATATCTCAACAACTGGCCAATCTGGCTATATCGAGTGCCCTGTCGGACGTTACCAACCTGCTCAGGGAGCAACTGAATGTATGAATTCAGAGCCAGGAAATTATGTTGCTACAACGATGGCGGCGGCACAAATTGAGTGTGTTTCAGGAACTTATCAACCGAATTACCAAGCGACAGATTGCATTGAAGCGGATGCAGGATATTATGTTGCAAGTGACGGTTCAGCATCACAAACAATTAACCCTCTTGATTTCTACACCAATTCAAATGGTAGTACTTACTTGACAAATTGTCCGAATTTTTACATCACTCTAGAATTAGGAGCTGATTCAATCGACGACTGTGTTCTCGATACCGATGGTGACAGAACAACCGATGAAAACGACCCTGATGACGATGGAGATGGAAGATTGGATATCATCGATGATTGCTCACCTGGATTGACTGGCTGGATTAGCAATGTTGACACTGACGCAGACGGTGATGGATGCCAAGATGAGGGGGAAGATTCTGATGACGACAATGATGGCGTCGAAGATACCGACGACCCCTTCCCTCAAGATAATCTAGAGTGGGAGGATACCGACGGCGATGGAATCGGAAATAATGCCGACACTGATGATGATGGCGATGGTTGGAGCGATACGACCGAAGCAATTTGTGAAACGGATTCTGAACTTATCGGTGATGTTCCAATAGATACTGATGAAGATGGAATCTGCGATAAGTCCGATACTGATGATGATAATGATGGATATTCAGACATCTCTGATTGGGCTAAACTCGATGCTATGGAATGGGTCGATACCGATGGTGACGGTATCGGGAATAATGCAGATACCGATGATGATGATGATGGTTGGTCGGATGAGAAAGAAATTGCAGAAGGCACAAACCCCCTCTTCGCAGATAGTGATAATGACGGAGTGCTTGACCCGGAGGATGCATTCCCGAACGATATTTCTGAAACTTTAGATGATGATGGGGATGGAGTCGGGAATAACCAAGATTCCCACCCAGATAATGCTCGATACCAGACAACATTCGACTTATTGATTGATATTATGGCAGGAATTGCAGCCCTTGTTGTAATTGGCGCTGCTGTAGTTTTCGGTCTGCGCCAGAAATCAGAAGATAGTGAAGAGGATTCTACCCCTGAGTCACAAGGTCATGTTGGAGTCGGCGTAGGCGAATTAGAACCAATGGAGATGGCAGGTGTTTCAACGATTTCCGATTCAGCGACAGATGCAGGTTTCAGTGATGACGATGTTGCATCTGAGGCTGACCCGATTTTACAATACACACCAGAACCTGAGCTTGAACCTGATTCTGAACCTGAACCTACTCAGGAACTTGATGTGGGTAATATGACTGGCCTAGATGATTTACTATCTGAATTACCGGCTCCACCAAAATCGGTTATCGCTCCGCCCGCTGGCACGCCGATCAACGCACATGGTCAACAGGTTTGGAAGGATGAAACCGGGCAGGTTTGGTGCATGAATATGGATGGAACTATTCTCAAACATGATGCTGCGACCGGTGGATGGATTACATACCACAACTGAAAGCACAAGTGAGTAAACTCGCAAATTATGGGCGAACTTCCACTAGCGACTCAGCTTTAGGCTAGGCTAGCATTGATAGACAAACACTCAGTGGGCCTATTCTGTGGTGACAGTATGAGTGAAACAGAGTCAACAAATGAGATGATATTAACAATTGAAGCGAGTGCACATTGCGATGGGCCTTGTGGAGTCTATGACCCAGCAAGCGCTCGTATCGCAGCAGAAGCAGTACAATCTATGACCCTGAAAATGGTTGCATTGATGGGTGAGGAAGCGATGTCTAACCCGCAAAACGTGATGACATTGAATCGCTATTCAGCAATCAAGGAAGAAGAATCACAAAAGTGTAAGGATGAACTTCTAATTCTTTGGACTGATTTCTTCAAGCCTCAACATCTCGATGCGAATCCCGATTTACACGATACTTTCTGGCAGGCAACAAAACTTTGCTCAGCCTGCAAGGTCGAAGTTTCTGAGCAACATGCACAGGAATTGATGGATGCTGTCGAAACGATTCACCACATATTCTGGACCGCGAAAGGTCGTGATGTTCCATGGATTCGCGCTTCCTGAATGTAGTAGTTAACGGCGACTCGATGTGGCCGAACCTCCCTGCGGGTAGTACTGCTAGATTCGAAAAGGTCGAGGCAGACGCGCTAGAAGTCGACCAAATCGTCTTGCTCGATCATCCATTCAGGCCGGACTTGAGGATTATCAAACGGATCCAATCAATAACTGAAGGCAAAGCCTTCCTCGTCGGCGATAATCCCGACCCGACCGCTAGTGAAGATTCACACAATTTCGGAGCGGTCGAGATTGCGTCTATTTTTGCAATCCTTTCACAAAATTGAAAATCTAAGTTTCCCTCAGAATTGAATTACATTTGCGCCCCAAGCAAGGCCGCCACCGAATGCGGCGGTGACCACTAAATCGCCTTCTTTGATGAGTCCCTCATCCATCGCTTCGCGCATAGCGATAGGCACACTCGCACCAGCGGTGTTGCCGTATTTGTGCAAATTTGTGAAAGTTTTAGACATCGGCAGACCGAGTTTTTCCATTCCAGTTTTGATGATATTGATATTGGCTTGATGGGGAATTACGAAATCGACATCCTCAATCGTCTTGCCTGCCCGAGCCAAAGCACCATGAACAGCCTGTGGAAAGGCTTCGATTGCAAAATCCCAAACCGCACGGCCGTCCATGTGGAAGTATTGCATTCCTTCCTCAAAATTCTCACTAGGAATCGGTACACGAGTCCCGCCTGCAGGGATCTCGATAACCGAGGAGCCCGAACCATCACTCATCAGCCAGGAGCCGAGCAAGCCCTTGCCATCCTCAACTTTGGACAACACTGCTGCCCCAGCCCCATCGCCGAACAGAACGCAAGTCGAGCGGTCTTGCCAATTCAAAATTCGCGAGTAGATTTCTGAGCCAACGACCAGAACTCTGTCGTAACCGGGAGTGCCAACATAGCGAGCGCCAATATCCAATGCATGGACCCAGCCGGCGCATACAGCATTGATGTCGAAAGCGCCGCAATTAACGCAGCCTAACTTGTGCTGAACAATGCCAGCAGTCGAGGAGAGCGGTACGTCGGGCGAAGAGGTAGCGAGAATCAACAAATCTATGTCTGAAGCGTCCAATCCAGCGTCATCGAGAGCCTGTTTGCAAGCTTCAACAGCCAAGTCAGAAGTATTTGTGTTTTTGTCGGCAATTCGACGATGTTTCATCCCTGTTTTCGTGGTAATCCACTCATCGCTTGTCTCGACAATCGCCTCCCAATCTGCATTGCTCATCTCGTGCGGTGGCACATACGCGCCGAGTCCGATGATGCCAACTGAAGTCATGTTCTCAAACTCATTGCGGGCGTGTTTCTCTTTCAGTTGTTCCTACGGAACATTTTTTCATCTTGTAATTTGTTCAGTCATGTTTGAGGCAGATATTCATCGCCTCTGAGAAAAAGCCCAAACTCCAGCGGCCCCCCTCTCTGCCAACGCCGCTGTCTTTGACACCCCCGAAAGGTACTCTGAGATCGCGGTGTAACCATGTGTTGACCCACACCATGCCGGTGTGTATGTTCTCGGCGACTCGTCGACCCTTGTCCAAGTCGCCGACCCAGACGCTTCCAGCTAAGCCGTAGCGCGTTCCATTGGCGATTGCTACGGCATCATCCTCTGTCTCGAATTTGTGAAGGGTGACGACGGGTCCGAAGATTTCCTCTGTTGAGCAGCGTGAATCGGGTGCGAGTCCTTCAATCACTGTCGGAGCAAGCCAGTATCCGTGTTCAAACTCGTTCGGAATACAAGGTTTGCCTCCGGTCAAAGTAGTGCCTCCTTCCTCCTTCGCAAGTGTGACATAGGACTCAACTTTTTCCAAGTGGTCCGCCGAAATAATTGCGCCCAGTTCGGTGGAGTCCTCACTTGGGTCGCCGATTTTCATCCCTTCTACGGCGTCGACGAATTTTTTGACAAATTCGTCGTAAATTCCGGATTGAATCAATATGCGTGAGCCACATAAGCAGACTTGGCCTGAGTTAAGAAAACTCGCGCGAACAACTCCTTCAACAGTCTTCTCAAGATCGCAATCATCGAAGATTATGCTGGCATTTTTGCCGCCCAGTTCAAGGCTGAGTTTTTTGAATTGAGGCGCGGCAGCTTCAGCTACTTTCGCTCCAGTTGCAGTACCTCCAGTAAATGATACCAAATCGACATTCGCGTGTGAGGTGAGCGGGCTTCCCGCTCCAGCCCCATCCCCGTGAATGAGATTGACTACACCCGCAGGCAGGCCAATCTCGTGCAAAGTTTCCATCAGTAAATTCGCAGTCATCGGCGTCAATTCAGAGGGTTTGCAAACTACAGTATTTCCCATGCCGATAGCCGGTGCAACCTTCCAACTCAACAAGTAGAGAGGAAGATTCCATGGTGTAATCAGCGCAGCCACACCAACTGGGTTTGAAACGACAATATTTGTCGCATCATCCATCTCGAAATGCTCTTCTGGTTTTGCTGATTTTTCGCGAATTAAGCCAGCGAAAAAGCGGAAGTTTGCAACCGAACGGTAAGCATCAACAGCACGAGCCAGAGCGATTGGCTTGCCGGTGTCACGGCTTTCTAGTGCAGCGATTTCTTCGTACTTTTTCTCCAAAGCATCTGCGATTTTATCAAGCCAATCTGCTCGCTCGCCAAAACTTAGTCCGCCCCACTCAGCCTGAGCGCCTCGCGCAGCAGAAACTGCCGCATCGACATCATCTGTGCCGGACAGTGGAACCCTCGCGAAGCGATAGCCGGTCGCGGGTTCAAGCACATTCAACCAATCTTCATTTGAATGAGAAACGAACTTACCGTTCACATAATTCTCGAGGTCGAATGGAGCTTCCCCCTCACGGTCTCGCTCACAAGGAATGCAGCCCGATTCACAGCACTTTTCAGGCTCCAATTTCATCCCTCCAAATTGCCTTCATTTGAGTAAGGGTTTGCACGTGTCTGAGAGGAGGTGTATTCGGAAAAATCGAGTGAAAAACTGTCTTGGTTAGGATCCCATTCATCCCAAGTTACGACCTTTTCAAGTTCATTATGGTAGCTGTCAGGAACAATTCCTGGGACGATAAATGCCTTTTGCCGGTGTAGCGGATATGGGTTGCGAAGTTGTATTCCCAACACCCCTAATACTGCTCGTGCCACATACCATGTTGCCTGAGAATTCCAGCCGTGTGCAATCTTAATTACAATTCCCAAACCTTTGGGCCAATCTGGATGGTGAATAGCTAATCCAAGCAGACCATCCGCCCCTTCTTTTGCAATCAGTTTGCCTTCTCCTGCTTTGAGGCAGGTTGAATCGAGTCGATTGAAACCACCAATTAGGTCAGGATGCTTATTCATCGCTTCCCAAATCCAATCTTTATCACGATTTGTTGCTAATCCTGCAAACATCACCGCGAGTTCATCGACCGTGTTTGAAACGGTCGGGAAACCGCAGCCGTCTTTGGCAACGCGGAGCGGTTCCCAATCGGGCTTATTCATGTATTCGCGAAGCGTATCCAAATACATCGGAAACCAAGGTGAGGATGGCAAGGTGTAGCCGGCGCGGTTCATGCCCATTTTTCTCATTGCTTTGAGGATTGCAGCGTGTTCACCAGAACAGGTGTGGAACCAGCGGCGAGGGCGGCGAACCTGGCGTCCGAATTGAATTAGCGGTACATCTAGTGGGCATTGCATCAATCCCCATTCTGATTCAGAAAGGAGTGACTGCGCGGCAGCGACGTGTTCTGTGTCACCATTGTGCGAGGAGCAGGCGATAGCCTTCTGCTTCCAATCGAGTTCGGATAGGGCTTCGGTAAATGCCTTGATCATCAGCGGTTTCATCATCGAGCGGCCGTAGACGAGAACGTTGCCACCGAAAGAGTGGATTATTTCGTCGCCATGCGCCCAAGCGATGGCGCCGTGAATCGTGTTTTCAGAAACGTCCATGCGACGGAAATCGACCAGCGGCTCCCACTCGACATCGCGTCCTGTTGCGATACCTTCGTGCTTCTCGCCTAGAGGATTGGTTGGAAATACACCTGAGCCGGGTCTACCGGGTGCTACCGATGATGGTTGTTCAGTTCGATGTGCTGACATTTACTCGCCTCCGTTCACGCGGGGCGCGACCTTTGTCATGAATGCGTCCATGTTTCTTTGAACGCGCGCTGAGTCGTGATTGAAGAAATCGAACCAGCACATTAGTCGGTCATCAGGGTGGAATCGTTCGCGAATTTGTATAGCAACTTCCTCGACATTGCCGATTACTGCATTGTCAGTTGCCTTCGCTACCTTTGCCGGGTCAATCGTCCCTTCCAATGCATTCCAGTAGGTATTTAGAGCCATAGATGCCTCTTCGTGAGCTGCCGCGCTGCACTCTTGTGCAGTCAGTCCGTTCTCATCGTTGACAAAGATCATGACTGTTCTCGGCATCATTGAGCGTTGCCATTTTCCACCGTTGGGGTGGTAATGCTCAGCCATCCTATCATGCGTTGCATCAATCAAATGTGGTGGTGTTATCGAGAGGTTGAACACTTGAACTGGTGCCCATTTGTTTACCTCGATCTGTAAACGCGGGTCGTGACTTCCGAGAATCAAACTCAGCAAATCTCGGCGCCAGTCTTGTGGAATTATTTTGATATCTTCAAAATCGTAGCGCGGTGCGATATCAATTGATTCAGGCATCGTGTCTAAGCCGCCCAACTCGACAGCTGCATCCTGCACGTCTTGCCAATCTTCATCGGAGCGGAAGTTAGCACGGGCAAGAGTGGTATTGCGAATATTTTTGGTTGAGATTACTTCACCATTCAATAGACGTAGGAAAATCTCCGATGCCTCTGCGAATATTTGCCCGCGAAGTGCAGGCCAAGCGGCCTCTTCTACAATGTCGCGAGGGATGATTCCGTATGGGCGTGCCATGAATTCGAAGCGGCCGGCCGAAAAACCGATGTGCAACTTGCGTGATTCATCTGGATTCATTCCATGTAATGCCAAAAAGGAGCCAACGCGCTCAGCATGTGCGATTGGTCCGCCGTTGGCGAGAAGGCACATCACCGCGCTACCTACCTCAATATTCTTCGTTCGGGTGAACATTTGTTGAGCGACTTGAACGAAATCTGTACACAGACCAACTTCACCCGGATAATGTGGTACTACAGGCTTTGAATTTTTCTTTTGCACCTCAGTTGAGAGGTGTGCTTGAGCTACCCAAGCAACTCCGAATCCAAGTTCGTCAGCCATCTCGACTTGTTCGAAAAAATTGGCAAACATTTCATTTTCTGAGGGGGTGTAACCAGACGTATCTGGAGTTTGGGAAATAGAAAAGAAAATATCGAAATCCATATCGAAGCTCTCCAAAATCGTTTCAAATCGAGCGCATTCGTCCACCATCGACAGCCAGACTAATTCCTCTGATTGCACCACTCGATGGCAGACAGAGGAAAGTGACTGCGGCAGCGGTCTCAAATGGATCGACCAGCCGCTGAATAGGTACAGAATTCATCCAAGTTTCTCTAACCTCTTCGACGGTTTTACCAGTGCGCTCAGAGATTGAGCCAGCAAGTGAGCCGAGTCGGTCGGTATCGGTAAATCCTGGCATGATGTTGTTGATGGTCACGCAAGGGTCGAGCTCACGGGACAGCGATTTTGACCATGACGCCATAGCCCCGCGTAGAGTGTTAGATAATCCGATATTGTCTATTGGTTCGCGAACCGAAGTCGAAATAATATTGACAAATCTACCGTATCCAGCAGCTGCCATTCGAGGTGCAAGAATCTGCGCAATTGTGTGTGCTGCGTGTAAATGACGAGCAAATGGCCCTTCAAATTCATCCAAATTATTGCCCAACAGCGGCCCACCTGGTGGCCCTCCTGCATTGTTGATGACAATGTCGACAACTCCGAGGCCTAGTACAACCTCTCTAACCGCCTCGACATCCTCCAAATCAAGCACCAATGTTTCATGTCCAGAGCCGTGTAATTCTCTAACCAATTCGTCGAGAACTTCAGCCGAGCGGGCGCAAGCGATGACGCGAGCGCCAGCTCGAGCCAGCATAATCGCGCTGGCTCGACCAATGCCTTTTGACGCACCGCAAACTAGTGCGGTGCGACCAGCGAGTATTTTTTCAGCGTATGGAAAGTTTTCATTCAGTAGATCAGTCATTTGTTTTCCTCCTCAATCAACATAGTGCGCATAGGTATGGTCAGCCAGTTTCTGGTCGACAACTTCGAGAATTTCGGATCCTGCGTTTCGGAACGTCGGGTGTTCTGCTTCTCCTTGCGGGTGGCGCATTGTATCCCAAGCGTCGGCAGTGTAAGCCATCAGTGCTTCCTTCATTAGGACTCCAGCCAAAACTAAAGTTTCGTAGCACAGGTCTTCGTAGGTCATGCCCTTCTTCACAGGTACTTCTCGCCGTAGCAACAACTCACCTGTATCTATTCCGTTATCGCAGAAATGGGTCGAGGAGCCGATTGGAATGTCGTGAAAAACGCTCCAAGCTGGAGATGCGGATCCTCGGCAATCTGGCAGTAAGCCAGGGTGGCTGTTAATCACGCCGTCAGTTGGATGATCGAGGATTTCTCCACGGATGATTCTCGTTCCGCCAAAGACGATGAGGTCAAGTGGTAAATCAGTCAAATGTGGCATCACATATTCGGTGTTGTGGCGTGGAACATCGATGTGTGGAACGATGATTCCTTGTCTTTCCAAATCGGCTAATTGAGACTCGATTGTTGGTGCGATATCGTTGCCTTCGATTCGTTTGAGGAACTTCTCACGTTCTTCGTCTCCTACTGCAGAATCTTCACTGATGACGATTGTTGGGACGAATCCCTCTGAGAGAATTTGACGGAGCATTTCTCGGCCGTATGGGTGTTCTTTGAGCAGAAGAAATGCAAATCGTGGCTCGTCGGACATGGTACTCTCTGAGCCTCGGAAGAGGTTACCTATACCCGTTCTTTTCGGTCAAGGGGTGACTCTCGAACGGTCGCGAGGGAATAATACGACTTCTCTGACATTGCCCGCTCCAGTCAGTACCATCAGCAGCCTCGCAACTCCCAATCCCCAACCTGCGTGCGGTGGCGCGCCGTAGCGGAATCCATCGGTGTAGAATGTGAAATCTTCTGGGTTAAGATCCATATTTCTCAGATTTTGTTCGAGAACATCGACTCGATGTTCTCGCTGTCCTCCACTAGTCATCTCATCACGGCCATAATTTAGGTCAAAACCTCGGCTCAACTGACCCCCAGTCGTGCCTTTTTCAGCCTCATTATGGTAGATATAGAACGGTTTCATCGCCATCGGCCATCGCGGTAAAAAGTGGAAGCCAGAGTGCTCGGCGGCTATGATATCGCAGTGGTGACTCTCGATATCGTCACCCCACTCAATCTCGCCACCGCCATTTTTTACAATTTCAATCGCATCGCAGTAAGATATACGGGGGAAGGGAAGTTCGGGAACGTCCACGGTAACCAGATCTTCATCTTGGCTGGTTTTGTATTCGTTGATGACATCAATCAGATGTTGGTCATTGGCTGCAACCTCAGTCCAAATGTGGTGAATCATTCGCTCTTGCACACACATCACATCTTCGTCATTCATCCACGCACCTTCGATATCGAAAGAGATGAATTCGTTCAGGTGACGGTAGGTGTCGTGTTTTTCCGCCCTAAATGCTGGCCCAATCTCAAAGACTCGCTCGAGGCCGCCCAGAACTGCTAGTTGTTTGTACAATTGAGGTGACTGGGAGAGGAATGCAGGTGTGTCGAAGTACATCATCGGAAACAGGTTAGTTCCACCTTCACTTGCCGATGCAATAATTTTCGGTGAGTTCATTTCGTTGAATCCTTCGCTAATCAGGTGGTCTCTGCCATATTGCAAGACTTTGCTGCGTAGCTGGAACATTGCGTTGACATGCGCTCGACGCAGATCGAGATATCTATTGTCTAATCTAATGTCTAACCCTACCTTCACATCATCTGTTACTCCTACTGGCAAAGGTGCGGCAGCACTCGAAAGAATGGTAGCTGATGAAACTGTGATTTCGTATTCGGCTGGCGGAGCTGGCTCCCCCTCCTTTGTCTTCGGTGGTCGCTTCTGTGCTACCGTTCCGGTGACTTGGATTGTTGACTCTCGTGTAGCTGATTGCAGAGCTTCGAAAGTTGCTTCTTTCATGTTGTCTCGCTTGGCGAATGCTTGGATGTGGCCGGTACCATCGCGCAGCATGATGAAGGCGATTGCGCCGCGTCCGCGGACTGTTTCTGCGTAACCGGCGGCTGAAACTTCCTCTCCTACAAGATCAGCGCCCCCACTCACAATTTGTCCAATCGTGTGTGTGCGGTAAGAGGTAGGAAGCCAATCAGTGCTGTCGCGCATGACCTCGTGTCATGCCTTCTATTTATGAATCAAATCGAGAAAGTCTGAGACATTATCGCCTCTTTTACTGCTATGTGCTGTACAGAGGAGTCAAGATTGTCCGATTTCAACATCATTTCGACTTCTATCGAGTTCGGGCGGGAATGCGAGCCAGCGGATGAGGACGAAATTGAGAAATCCGAATACGCAGGTGTTGAATAGCCATGCGAGATAGTGGTTGATGTGCCATAGTTCAATCAGGAGATATTCCATGCTTGTGGTAACAACAAGCAGACCTGTGTAGCACCAGAAAGCACGATTCAGACTCGTAGAATATTTGAAAGTTGACTTGAAGGTGAATCTATAGTGCATGAAATGTGCTTCTATATTGCCAATTATGCTTGAAACTACCCAAGCTGTCACTGCAGTATGGGCATCCCAGAGATTGATTTGATAGAGGATGTAGTACAATAGAAACCCGAATGCAGAATTGAAACAACCGACGAGGTTGAATTTCATGAACTCGTTGAAGACGACTTTTGCGGACCAGCCGACTTTCTCGACTCTTGTTTTGAAATCGGCTATCCAATCCATTCGTAACACACACTTGGATTATACATTCATTTTATTCCGCCGGAATTCTGGCGGATAACTTCACAAACCTGTATCTTGAATTCATCGTAAAATGTAGTTCTCCCCAAATTCATCGCTACTCTGTGCTCGGCATTTTTTCGCCATTCATTTTGGCCTTCCATCGATTCGAATTCAACGATTGTTATCCGCTCACCATCTGCTGCAGTGAATGATTTGTGTGATATATAGCCGGGTATTGTTTGTGCAAGCTCACTCATTCGACCTGCCATTTCTGTATATTCCTCGCCCGCTTTTTCACTCAGTCGACTTCGAAAGACTGTAACAATCATAGTACGGCAGGTGAGGTAGAAGTCAATCAAGATTGAGTGGATTATTCCTCTTCTTCGAGTTCATTGGAAATTTTTGCTGAAAGGAGGATGAATGCAGTGTGTCCCATTGGCTGATTGCCAGGCCTCACTCCACCCTTTGCAGCTTTGACCCAGCGGCGCTCAATCATCTCACCGGCGAATTCAACGACAAGACCCGATTCTTCGACTGCGTTCCATGATTTTTCCAATTGTGCGGTCGTTGGACAATAACATGCCATTCTCCCGCCTATTTTGAGAACACTTGCAATTTCTGGAACAACTTCCCAAGGCTCAGCAACATCGATGATTGCAGAATCGATTTCGCCACAGATTTCTTCGACTTTTTCAGCCGCTTCAGCAAGGTCTCCTTCAATCAAATGCCAATCCGGAAATTCGGCTGAAAATTCAGCCATTCTGTCCATATTTTGGCGACCGACAGAAGCATGTTCTGGGCGTACTTCGACAGAGATCAAAGTGCCGGCATTTCCCATTACATTCGCCAAGTGCATTGCTAATCCAGCAGAGCCGTGACCGCCTTCCAGTACACGGCTTCCAACACCAATTCCCATCCACGAAATCAGAAACCCGGAATCTTTGATGCCAATCGTTTGAGCTCTGCGGAACATATTCCTACGCGCTTCTGGAAGAGCCGCGTCGACAATTGTCAGAGATTTCTGCCCAACCATGATTCGTTCACCTACCGAATATCCATCCAAAAGTTGGCCAACATCGAATCGTCCGAGCCCCTTCACTTTCACTTCACCAGCAACTCGGTTGAGCAGGTAAGCCCGCCCATCGTCCTCTCGTAGAGCCACCCAATTTGGTGTTAGTGAATCCGAACCTGCCTCGCCTGTAGAGCCTACCATTATTTCCTGCGCACCTCCCCTTCCGCTTCAATACCTTCGATTGAAATCAAATTTATTATGGCAGGTTTTACGACCCTATAGGGTCGATTTTTCTTTAATCATGGGTAGGTTATCATTATACCATGCCTATTTTCAACGGATGAATATGGTTAGAGTTCATGGTAGGGCGGTTTCAGCAATTTCATTTTCAATAATGATGATTGTAATGAGTATGTCCGGTATGATTGGGATGAATGAATTCGAATTGGAACGCAAGGAATTACAACAAGAACCGGTTGCGCTTTACGCAACAAGCCCAGGTCATGTAGTATTCGCTCAATACATCACTTCTACTAATTGCGGATTCTGTATGGACTACGGTAGTCCAGGTCATGATCAATTGAATAATAATTTCCCTGATGAATATGTATACATCTCTCTACACAGTGCTAATTATGGCAATACTGCTGATTCTGAAGCCGGTAATATTGCACCAATTTTCGCAGTCACTCATCTAGGTGAGACCGGAGGCGCACCAAAGACTGCATTTGGCGATAGTTCTTCAAATATGGCAGTTGGATGTGGAGCGAATACCTGCTGGGACTCATATTTCAGTAATGGTGGCTATATGCCATCAAATGTAAATGATTTCGGCATGGCAATTACTCAAACCGATAATGGCGATGGAACTGCAAGTGTAACGATTGGCGCAAGATATCTTGGTAGCGGAACTCCCCCTACTAATCTCAAAGTTTACGCTGCAGTTACTGACATGAATTGTGAGGCCCACCCATATACGAATGGATACAAGGGCGGAAATTGTTGGGAAGCATGGTTGTTGAACAATGCTGATTATGCTAGCAATAATCATGCTGCAACTACAGGGACTGGTTTTGAGACAATTAATTTGGCTTCTAGTGGAGACTGGTCGAATACAACTTGGACCGTGCCAATCAATCTAGTTGCACAAGGATTTAGCAATTTCAATACAGTCGCAGCACTTTTTTCAGATTACCAAACCACAAATGCAGATGAGTCGGTATATGCTGCGATTGATGCGACGATGATGCCTCTTATCGATGTAGGAATTACAACCTTTGAAACTATTAATGAGGGTGGAACTCAAGGCTTCATCGCAGGAGATATGATTTCTCTCGAAGTAACTTTGACAAATAACGGTGAAAATAACTATAATGATGGAGGAGATATTGAATTCTTCTTCCTAGATGGTTCGGATGAAATAAGCCTTGGCAGTTCTTCTCTCAGCAACTTTGCAGTTGGCGCAACTCAGGTTTACTCAGCGGATTTCGATTCGACTGGATTGACCTTACAACCATCAGGGACAACAACTTTCCGAGCTAGGTTATCAAATATTGAAGGAGATCGTGTTTCTTCCAACGACATAAGCGACACACTTGCCTTCCACGACATGCCGCCTGTTGCGAATGCTCCAACTTCGATTAGTTCTCCAACAATTTCTAGAGGAAGTCAAATTCAATTTGAAGCCGATGCAATTTCTAACGATTTGGTTGATGACATGAGCACAATGACACCTACACTGGAATCTTCTTTAGCGGAAACAAATTCTTGGTCCAACGTTTGGGTAACTGAAATGGAATTAGTTGGAACCGGGGGTAATGCACATTATTTATTCACAATCCAAACTCCTATGAATGCTGATACTGGATCTTATCATCTTCGTATCATGTGGACTGACGAAGCCGGCCAATCAAGTGGATGGTTGATTTCACAAAACGCCTTCTTCCTCGAAAATTCTTTGCCTCGTCTTCTCACAAATGGCGATGATGAATATGCTGGAATGCCAACCGTGAAGGTCGAGACAGTTGAATCGGTATCGATCCTTGGATTAATCACCGATTCGGAAACTCCTCTCTCAATGCTAACAATCACCAGCGAATCCCCAGAGTACATTAGTTGGGATTCATCAACACTTTCGATATTGGTTGAGTTTAGTGCGGTTATTCGAGATAGTCATGGCAGTCCTTTACCACAGGGTATTCATGTTGTTGTCGATGATGGTGACGATACAAATTCAGGAATATTACTTTTCAACGTAATCGAAAATGGTGCTCCACGATGGTCACCGATTCCAACTCAATCTTTTGATGAGGGTGGAGCAGGTGCATTTTCTTTGACTAATTATTTGTCAGATACTGATGAAAATGGTCAACCAATATCGGTTGCCGGCCTATCATTGTCAATTATCAGCATTTCCGATGAGACTCTAGCTACTGCTGAACTCAGCGGCCATTCTCTTTCTGTTTCAGCCGTTGACGATGATTCGTTCGGTAATTTCGATATCGTTCTTCGTGCTAGCGATGGAAATATGTTCTCCGATACGACCGTTACCTTTGTCATCCAAAACATCAATGATGCACCTCGTATTGAATTAACAGAATATGAAGAAATAACCATTCAAACCGGGGATAGAGTATTCATAGAGTTAATCGATTTGGTTACAGATGTCGATGATTCCGATGATGAAATTTGGATTACAGCGATGACATTCGTTCCAGGTGCAGTGCAATACAATCCAATTTCAGGAACTTTGACAATGAGTTGGGACGAAGCTGGAACAGAACTTGTCACCATCAGTGCAGAAGACCGCCATGGTGATTCAACTTCAAAGGTGATTACTATTACAATCGTTGATGATTTACCGCTATATTGGGAAAATAATGGGGTAGGTGATTTATCAGTCGAAATTGACACTATGGATTATTATACAAATCCTGAAATTACAATTTCCAACATTGGTGAACTATCATTGAGTGAAATTAAGGTGCTTTGGAACGTTTGCAATAGTGTGACAGGAATTTGTCATTCTGCTGGGACTTCGCATAATCTCGGTCCATTCATTGTTACAACGGTTAGCGACGGAGGTCTCGGAGTCGGTGACTATCTGACTCTTGTCGTAACTGCAGTCGATGATTTAGGAATGAATCGTGTATCTGATGAATGGAAGCAATATGCGATTGAAGCAATAGAAGATGTTGAGCCAACCGATACTATTGATGATAGTGAACCCGTTAAGAAATTCGGTTCAATTGCTACATTTGGAATGATTGGAATTGGCTTGCTCGCTATGGTTTCATTAGTTCTAGTATTATTGATTACTCTCCGTCGTCAGAAAGAAGTTCAGGCCGTGGATTGGTCAACACATGCCTCTGTTAACGACGAGGGAACTGTTGACACGTCTGAAGAAGAAGATGAAGAAGAAGCACCAGACCTTCTCTCTAATGTTCCTCCACCACCGCTGATGAGTCCTCCATTACCTCCTGAGGGATTACCTGCTGGATGGACCATGGAACAATGGCATTATTACGGTGCAGAATACCTGAGCCGACGCGAATAAAGCAGTTTTTCGCTCGCGTCTTTTCTTACGCACCTTCAAGAAGGTGCCTGAGGCACGAATGTCCCCGGGGGATGCAAATGTCAAGCGATGAGCAAAAAATTGAATCGGCTGAAATTGAATCTCTTGAAGATGTTGACCCGCTCGATTCGTGGGCTGATGGCGTTGCCTTCGGCGTTGCCGAAGACCAAGATTCGATATGTTCTGTACCAGTTGAAGGCTGGATTGAATCGATAAAAATCGACTCGACTGCCGATGTTCCTATTCCAGAAAAATTGGTAGATCAGGTCATCGGCCAAGAAGCGGCGGCAATTGTTGTCCGTAAAGCGGCCGAGCAACGTCGCCACGTCATAATGGTCGGCGAGCCAGGAACTGGAAAGTCAATGCTCGCTCGCTCGATGACAGAATTCCTTCCCAAAGAACAATTGGAAGATGTTCTGATGTATCGAAATCACGATGACGAAAATGAACCGAAGGTACGCACTGTTCCCGCTGGACGCGGTTCGCGAATCATTTCTGAGCGTAAAGCACACATTCGTCAACAGCGTGAGAAAACTAATCGAACACTGCTGTTTATCGTTCTCGTAGTTGGTGCCGCTCTCATTCTTGCCACTCTTTCTAGTGGGGAAATAATGACATTAATTTTCGGTGGATTTCTTCTCGTCTTTGGATATTTTTTCCTTCGTAGTCGTCTAACTGCAGGCGATGACGGCAACATTCCGAAATTATTGGTTAAACATGACCGGGATGAGAATCCCCCATTTGTCGACGCTACCGGTACTTTAGCTGGTGCTTTACTTGGCGATGTGCGCCATGACCCGTTTCAATCAGGGGCGGATTTAGCGACCCCTGCTCACGAGAGGGTCGAGCCGGGCGCAGTTCACCGCGCCAACAAAGGTGTGCTTTACATCGATGAAATTCGTATGTTGCGAATGGAGGAACAACAAGCATTACTCGTTGCTATGCAAGAGAAGGCATTGGCAATTTCCGGACGCTCAGAGCGTTCCAGTGGAGCATTAACTAAGTCTGAGCCGGTTCCAACAGATTTCATTCTTATCGCATCTGGAAACCTTGATTCAATTCAAAACATGCATCCTGCTCTTCGCAGCAGAATTCGTGGTTATGGCTACGAAGTTTACGTCAATACTGACATGCGCGATACAGAGAAAAACCGACGTAGACTTATTCGATTTATTGCGCAAGAAGTCAAAAATGAACAAATTAAAGGTTCTGGCAAACCGATACCTCATTTCGATCGTGGCTCTATTGGCTTAATTTTGAAAGAGGCTCAACGACGCAGCGGCCGAAGAGGAAAACTTTCTCTGCGACTTCGTGAATTGGGTGGACTCGTCAGAATTGCTGGTGATCTTGCTGCCGAAGAAAATGCTAAATTCACGTCTACAGAGCATGTTGTGCGTGCACGCATGATTGCAAAACCACTCGAGCAGCAAGTTGCCGATAGATATCTCGAACGGCAAGCAGATTACGCTATGTTAGTTAACAAAGGTTCGAGAATTGGGCGAGTCAACGGGCTTGCCGTTCTTGGTGCTGATTCGGGACTTTCTGATTATTCGGGTGTTGTCTTGCCAGTAGAAGCGATGGTAACTCCTTCACAAGGTCGTTCAGGACAAGTTATTGCGACCGGTGGCCTGTCAGATTTAGCGAAAGAATCCGTTACAAATATCACTGCAGTCGTCAAAAAGTTGACTGGAAAAGACATCAAAGATTACGACTTACACGTACAATTCCCGGGCACTCATAACGTCGATGGTGACAGTGCCTCTATCACAATGGCAACTGCGATTATCAGCGCCTTTGAAGGTGTTCCAATCGAACAAAACCTTGCAATGACAGGCTCACTTACAGTTCGTGGCGAGGTTTTGCCGATTGGCGGTGTTTCGGCAAAGATTGAAGCTGCCGCTAAATCTGGAATCAAGAAAGTTGTAATTCCTCGTTCAAATATGCAAGATGTTCTCATTGATGAGAAGTTCGAAGCAATGATTGAAGTGATTCCTGTCGATTCGCTCGATGAAGTTTTGCAGCACGCTTTGGTAGGTGCAGAAAAGGTTGGAATCGTCGAACGATTGGCGAAGGTTATCGACACTATCTCAAATACTGGTGATATCCAACCAAGTGCCTGATTTTACCTCACTATTCTGTGCTCCCTCAAGTATAAGACCCTTTGAGTTGGCCCCTAGTAGGGATTCGAATGGTTAGAGCAGCAATAGTCGCACATGGTGGAGCAGGACCTGGACCAGACCGCCGTGCTAATCTAATCCCTTGTCTTGAACGAGCCCGAGAAGTTCTCGAGCTTGGTGGTTCTGCAATTGAAGCTGCGGTCGAAGCATGTGTAATCCTTGAAAATGATCCCGTCTTCAATGCCGGAACTGGAGCGGTTCTTCGAACCGATGGTTCGGTTCTTACCGATGCCTCTCTACAAACGGGAGATGGTAAATTAGGATTCGTAACATGTATGCACAATACCCCCAATCCGATTCGAATCTGCCTCGATTTACTCGATGAAGAAATCAATGGTCTTGCAGGAACTGGAGCCAGGGATTGGGCGGATGAACGCGGCCATAAGCAGGCCCATGTAGTAGGCCGAGCTCCAAAAGGTCAAATCGGCGATATTGACGCTGAAATCACTGGTGATACAGTCGGTGTTATCGTTCGTGATCGCCATGGAAAAATCGCTGCTGCAACTAGTACCGGCGGTTGCAGTTACCGGCCGGCGGGCCGCGTCGGCGATGTCCCACTTCCTGGATGCGGATTTTGGGCGGAAGATGGCTTAGCCGTCGCCGCAACCGGAATAGGCGAAGCAATTACTTGTGCATTGCTTTCAAATAGAATCTACGAGCGAATTCGGGCAAGTGACAACTATTCTCTTGAATCACTCAATTCAACAACAAAAAGCACCATAGATGACCTAATCGATTCAAAACATTCGGTCGGTGTAATCGTTTTAGGACCAAGTGGAGAAGGAATTGGAGTATCGAATACGGACATGCCTTGGTCGACTTGGCAAGCGGATTCCTAAATCGAGTAGGATATTTCATGGGATTCGCTTAAAGACACCCCCTCGGTCGCCGACTCAGTGATAACATGTCAGACTTCGAGACTCGCATTCTGCAAATCGCTGGCGTTCTAGGCCAGCTCGACGACTCTCAAGTTCCACGAAACATTCGTGCATCTATCAAAGATGGCGTTGACAAGTGGCTTCTCAACAAAAATAAGGAGATGGATCTCCGTCTCGGAATGACTGCTTCAATGCTCGACGAAGTCTTCAACGACTCAAACCTTCCACTTCATTTTGGCCCGCTATGCCTTCAGATTCAGACTGCGCTTGAGACGATGTTAACTGAAGTTCGTCGAGGCTAATTCGTTGACTTGCTCACTTTACCAATTCTGATATATTGAATTGGTTTGAAGGAGTAAATATTCGATATTTATCAGATAATAGCGTAGAGAATTGCCCCAGAGATGATGAACATTAGTACGGCGATTGAAAAATCGATAATTTTCCAAGCCTGAGGTTTTTCCATTATCGGTGAGAGTAAGCGTGCTCCATAACCAAGACAAAAGAAGAATATTAGAGATGCGAGCGCGGCTCCAATTCCGAATAATTCGCGTTCGACGCCTTGGTAGCGCGAAGAGGCACTGCCGAGAAGCACCAATGTATCAAGGTAAACATGTGGATTTAACCAAGTAAATGCCAAGGTTGTAATCGCAACCTTGCCAACGGATTCGCTTGAATGATTCGAGATAGTAAGTCCCTCTGGGTTCAATGCTGAGCGAATCCGAATAATTCCATATATTACGAGAAAGATTACTGCAAACATCGAAATCCAAAACGTACCTTCTTCAAAATTCGCTAACCACGCGCCGACACCGAATACCCCAGCAGCGATTAACAAGGCGTCGGAAATTGCGCAAATCGCACAAACGACAAAGACATGAGATCGCAAAAGACCTTGACGCAAAACGTATGCATTTTGAGCACCGATAGCAACAATTAGGCTGAGACTAATCGCGAATCCTTCAATCGCCGATGTGAACATGAATCGCTGTAACAATCGGTTGCTAAAACAATTGAGGCTAAGCCTGATTGAAATTAATTGTAATCACACGTAAGTCGCGTGTTCAAGGGATAAGCAGCCTTCAATATCAGGTGCTTCGGCGTTCTGTAGCCTTCTGTCGCAAGTTGGTGTACTTGCACTTACGGCAACATCGTGGCTTAGATCCACGGTGGGTTGCGCTACACTTCATGCAAATCCACTTCTTGAGGAGGCGTGCTTCTGCTACTGGGTGACGTGTTGCCATGTGTCCCGCCGACCTGACAACCCTTCATAATCACTTTGCAATCAATTTTGGTGGTCAATGACAAGAATAAGCACATTTCTGAACCTAACCATTCATACACCTTCGGCGGACGGGAATGCTACGGTGCCAGCAAGTATCGTACTCGGAGCCCAGTGGGGAGACGAAGGAAAAGGCAAGGCTATTGACCAATTAGCCCCTCATTCTTCTTGGGCAGTTCGCTTCCAAGGTGGTAATAATGCTGGCCATACTATCGTTCTTGGTAATACTACGATAAAACTCCACCAGATTCCTTCTGGCGTTACCTCTAGGGACTGCAATTTGGTTCTCGGTGATGGGATGGTCATCGATCCATGGGTGCTTGAGGAAGAGTTGGATCGATGGCATGGATTGAGTGGTGAACGCCCTGAAGGAACTCGTTTGTTCATCTCAGAGCGTGCGTCAGTGATATTGCCGTTTCACCGCTTGTATGATTCTGCTGACAAAATTGTTGGCACTACCGGTCGCGGGATAGGCCCCGCTTATCGCGACCGAATCGAGCGCGTCGGAATCCGCTTTGCGGATATTCCTAGTTTGCTCGCCGATGAAAAGAAAATCAAATCTCAAATTTCACGAATGAATCATCAATTGAATACTGTAAAAGTAGATCAGCAAATTAGCTTAGGGGATTTGAAGGCTGATCTACAATGGATTCTCGATCGATATTGTGATGCGATAAAGCCAACTGGATTGATGATTGATATGGCACTTCGAAATGGTGAGCAAATTTTACTCGAAGGTGCCCAAGGAGCCATGCTCGATATAGATCAGGGAACCTATCCATTCGTAACATCAAGTGTTGTTGGTCGAGCCAATGCGACTCATGGAGCAGGAATTCATCCCGGATGGATTGAGGAATGCTTTGGAATAACCAAAGCATACGTCACTCGGGTCGGAAATGGCCCGTTCCCAACCGAACTCGATCTAGATTCAGGACCGGGCGAACACATGGCTAGAATTGGACATGAGTTCGGCACAACAACTGGCCGTCCCCGCCGAACCGGCTGGCTCGATATTATCGCTCTAAAGGACGCCCACCGAACGAGTGGTTACACAGGATTAGTAGTTACAAAACTCGATGTACTAGGTGGGCTCAATGAGATCAAAATATGTGTCGGTTACGAATTAGATGGCAAACACATTACTTACTTCCCAACTCTCGCCGAAGATATCGCTCGATGTACTCCAATTTATGAAACACATCAAGGATTCCCAGCACTCTCTGATGAAGAATGGATCGCTATGGCTGACCGTTCAAGAGTAGAAGGAATCGGCTACGCGGCAATGCCTGAGGGTGTGCGTAACATTGTCGAGCGAATCGAACATCTATCTGGAATACCAGTGGTTAGTGTAGGTGTTGGGCCGGATAGAAGGGCTTCGATTGCGAAGAAAGGCAGAGCATTCGATAATCCAGAGACAGAGGCAAGTTTCTAATCGGGGTACTGAGGGGACAAAATATGGGATTCAAAGCGAACGCTAACAAGCGACGAAAAATCGCTGCGGCAGCAAAAGGTTCAGATGAGAAAAAGAAGGCGGAATTTGAAGGTCAAGTGTCTTGCGATATCGCTGGATGTAAAAACTGGGCAGATAAGAAAATCGGCGGTAGAAAAATCGCTTTCGACCGCGCCGCCGATGTTTTCGGCGAGGATAATTTGCACGGAAGCGCCCGCCGAGTCAGCGTTTGTAAGCCACACTATCGTGAATGGAAGAAAGAAAGAAAGGACGAAATGACCGAATGGTCCTGAATCTCTACTCCCGACAAGTGCGTTAGTTCTCAGTATTCAGAATTTCCATTATACTCGTTTTTTTCTCTGTCAAATTTGCTAGGCATGAGGCAAAATGATGAAAGACGGCTGGTTGAGGCAGAATAACATGAGCCACCCTGCGAATGAGCCAATTCTTGGATTTGCGCCTGGAAGTGAAGAAAGAATTGCACTATATGCTGAACTTGACAAGCAGATGTCTGAAGTTATTGAGATTCCTTGTATCATCAATGGTGAAGCTGTATACACTGGCACGACCACGACACAGGTGATTCCTCACAAGCACGGTCATGTACTCGCCAACGTCCACTTGGCTAGTAGAACTGAAATGGAAGCGGCCTGCGAGGCTGCGGTAAATGCTCAGCAGACTTGGATTGAGATTGGGCTAGAGGCTAGGTGTGAAATTTTTGAGCGCTGTGCGGATTTACTGGCAGGTGATTGGCGCATGCGCGTCAACGCGTCAACAATGTTGAATCAATCGAAAACTGCTTTCCAGGCCGAGATTGATGCTGCTTGCGAGCTGATCGATTTCTGGCGTTTCAATTGCCATTACGCTCGCGGTTTCCATGACGATCTCCAACCCCTGGTTTCACCTTCAGGGGTTCAGAATTCAACTGAAATCCGTCCACTAGAGGGTTTCGTTTTATCGATTACTCCTTTCAATTTCTCTAGTATTGCTGCTAATTTACCAAGCGCTCCTGCAGTCGTTGGTTGCACTGGAATTTGGAAACCAAGTCGCAATTCTTACCTTTCGAATTATATTTTGATGCAATTGATGATGGAGGCTGGATTGCCAGCCGGAGTCATCAATTTCGTGCCAGGATCTGGTGCTGAAATTACCGAAGTTTGCTTAGATAATCCTAATTTTGCAGGTCTTCATTTCACCGGCTCGACTCGTGTATTTCAGGGATTATGGCAAGAGATTGGACTTGCTCTGCCTAACCTTAATTCCTATCCGCGAATTGTAGGTGAAACCGGTGGAAAAGACTTCGTCGTTGCTCATCCAGATTGTGACCGCCAAGGATTGCTAGTCGCATTACTGCGCGGCTCTTTTGAGTATCAAGGCCAGAAGTGTTCCGCTGCTAGTCGCGCATACATCCCACACTCTGTTTGGGAAGCGATATCAGCCGACCTCGTTTCTGAGATTGAGAAGATTAAGATGGGCGATGCTCGTGATTTCACCAATTTCATGACCGCGGTTATCGACCAGCGCGCTTTCGACAAGATTAGTGGTTATATCGATCGCGCTGCGGCTCGAGATTGCTGCGAAATTATCGTCGGTGGCGGCCACGATGATTCGGTTGGATATTTCATTGAACCAACGATCATAGTCACATCAAATCCAACATCTGAGACGATGGTTGAGGAAATTTTTGGACCAGTTTTGACAGTTTTCGTATACGAGGACAACAAATTTGACGAGGTTCTGACATTGTGTGATACTGCTTCACCATACGCACTTACTGGCAGCATCTTTTCTAGTAACGAAGAGAACATCCAGAAAGCTTTCAATGCTCTGCGATTTACTGCAGGAAATTTCTACATAAATGACAAACCTACCGGTGCAGTTGTCGCTCAGCAACCATTTGGGGGGGCTCGTGCATCTGGTACTAACGACAAGGCAGGAGGCCCCCTAAACCTGCTTCGCTGGATTAGTCCCCGTTCTGTAAAGCGAACATTCGATACACCTCAGACTTGGGATTATTCGTTTATGCAACCCGATCATGATTGATTAGAGGAATGTTGAATAATTTCATTCGCCACGACCTGTTAACTGGGGAGCATTATTGCTGAGAGGTTACTTACGAGTAATGACCCTTTGACCTGATCTGGGTAATGCCAGCGGAGGGAGACAAATGGATACAAATATAGCATATTTATTGATGATTGCAACGCTTGGTTATTTCGGTTATATCGGCTATCAAGTAACGACGAATGAAGAAATAGATGGGGATTCATATCTCTCCGCCCGAGGTTCACAAAATTCGATTCGAATCGGTTTGAGTCTCTTTGCATCAGGTATGGGTATATGGGTGCTATTTGGCCCTTCAGAGGTGGGTTATTACGGTGGTTTTTGGGATGTTATAGGTTATGCGATTTCGGCTGCAACACCGTTTCTATTGCTCGCTTACGTTGGTCCAATGATTCGCGAGCGATTGCCGTCTGGTGTTACTCTTGCAGACTATGTTCGCATGCGACTCGGCCGGCCTATGCAAGTTTACGTCGGCCTTATTTCAGTGCTCTACATGTTCACTTTCTTGTTCGCAGAATTCATTGCGATTGGCAAGGGAATGAGTTTGCTTGCAGGGGTTGAACCACTAATTCCTATTCTCGCGGTTGCAATTGCGACCGCCGCTTATACTGCCTACGGAGGATTACCGGCTTCATTGGCAACCGATAGGATTCAAGCCTGGATTGTGCTGTTTTTGATAGTCGCCTTGCTACTATTTTTGTTTGCCGGCGACATCGGTGGATTGCTCGCCGATGCTAAGGCGTATACTCCTGAAGATATTCAGTGGGAATGGTATCATGGAAGCATGTCGGATATGAGCACATTCGAGTCTGGTTTGGCTCTGGTGATTGCAATAACTGCGGCTGAAATGTTCTCTCAAGGAAATTGGCAACGCGCTTGGGCGTCGGAATCAGACAAAGCGCTGAAGCAAGGTGCTTGTATGGCAGCAGCACTCGTCCTTCCGCTGGTTTTCGTGATGGGAGTTCTCGGCACTGCCGTCGCTGGGCAAGGTGCTGTTGAAGACCCAGCTGCCTCGTTCTTTTATCTAATCGAAGGCGCAGAAACTTGGTTAGTTGCAGCTTTCATCGTGCTGGCTATTGCATTGGTAGCTTCGAGTGCGGATACTTTGCAAAATGCGATTGTAGCTTCAATTTCTCGAGATCTCTCTGATGGGAAAATGGGGATAAGATATGCGAGGTTTTGGACTATCGGACTAATGATTCCAGCGATTTATCTTGCGACAGGTCCAACAATTGGAGGATTCACTCTTGATGCAATTGGTGTTTTCGAAATTTTTCTTTTCGCCGACCTTCTAGCAACCGCAACAGTTGCGCCAGTATTGTTGACTCTTTGGGACAAGGTGTCGGCGAAAGGAGCACTTTTTGGAGCAGTTTCAGGTTTACTTTCAGTTATTATTTATGGCACGCTGACAGCAGATATTTCAACAGGATTCAACTATATTCTTCATCCAACAAATGAATTCGGTTTAGCCAACCTCGATATCTTCCTCGCCGCATTAATTGGTTCAGCACTCGTGACGGTGATGGGTTCATACGCCATGCCGGATGAGTATTAATTGATGAAACCGGAATCACCCGTTATTCCTCCGGTGGTTTGTGCGGTTGAACACCCAGATCCTGATTTTGAATCTCCTTGTTCGATTAATCATATGACCGTAATTCCCGGGCTCTGCCCCTCCTGTGGGAATGATGTAAAAATTGAGATGAAATCATGTCCGAATTGTAATTTCAAACTCGGTTATAAGAATAATCAATAATTTGAGGATTTCTTTCTCTTCCCTTTCACCTATTTTTCTACTCTCTTGTCCAACGCCTTCAAGGACTCACCCGTTCTAGGCAATATGTGCAATCAGGTAGGCTAACCTCTCTTCGAAACATGATTTTACAACCTTGGCCAATTTGGGGACCGACGTGGTCAAGACGTCACAAATTGAATGGCAATATGTTTCGACTCGAAGTGTTTGTTTTCGGCCTTCTCGCCATCGCGATACCATATTTTTCTTCGAATTTGTACGCCGCTGCAGTCGGAATCACAGTCTGGGATCCTGAAATTGCTCTCGATCGACAAATTCCGGTTATTGGATGGATGATTGCTCCTTACATGGCTCTGTATCTCTACTATCCAGCCGTTCTAATCTTCAATAGGCCGGATGATCGCTCCCGCCTCGAACTGATTGCTGGAGTCCAAATGCTATCGGCTTTGACAATATTTTGTGCGTTTTTCTTCATATTTTTCCCTGCAGAAATTGATATGCGCAGCGACATCCCACAATCAATTCTAGAAGGGAATGGTTGGCAATCTACTCTGTTCTCTACTATTCATGCAATGGATCAGCCATTCAATGCCTGGCCGAGTCTGCACATAGTCCACTCGTATTTCCTCGGCCGGGCAATAACGATGTGGATTTTACGCAGTTGGCCTTCGAGTAATTTTGCCAAAGCATTCGTGGGTGTTATCTGGATTGAATACATTCTGCTTTGTATCAGTATTCTGACCACAAAACAACACTATCTTTTCGATTTGGCTACTGGATTAATTTTGGCGATTTTTGCTTGGCAATTTGTTCTACCTATCATGGAAAAAATTGCAAATCTTCCCGATAATAATCTCAACCCAAATTATGGCCAGTAGGATAAATGAAATTCTTTCTCAAGAATATACGATTGGAATGAACGAATTCGCTGCATCTTCACACGCGTTCGCTACATCGTCTAATCTTTGCAATACTCTGTACATGTGCATCGCGGCTAGTGCCTCGTCGTCACCGTGTGTGAATACGAACCCTGCTGCGTCCCGCTCAATTTCATCTGCTTCATGTTCGAGTTGATTGACTTCGGCAATCAACTCGCCTAGGACATCTTTCTCTTTACGAGTAAATCCAGATACGCTGAGGTTCTCTAATTGTTCTACTGTCTCCTCATATTTTTGTACGGTCGCTAGAACTGCGTGAGCCATTATTACAAGTTTTTCTTGAGCTTCTTTATTTTTGTATAGTTTTCTAAATGATAATTGTTCTGCAACGTTTTGAGCATAATCTGCAATCCTATCTTGCTTGCTTACCATGGCTAAGAAGGTGTTCCGTCCGATTGCCATTCTGACATTTGCACCAATTTCAGCTCGAACGGTATTCTTCAGTTTATCAGCTTCTAATTCAGCTTCCGCCGTTAATCGAATTTGTTCAGAAGGGTCTTCTCCAGATACTGCAGTTGAAACAGCATCCAACATTGCAAAAACGGTTTTTTCGACAGCTACTGCGTGGTCGTGAAATAATTCGAACGGAGTAGTACTAGATTCGCCATCTGCACTTGAAAGAGCGCGGCCTGGTGTATCGGATATTACGAACGATTGGGTAGATGTGATGATTTCTGGCTTCATCACTACTAAGAGTGTTATTCCAATTGATAGTAGTGTTACGATTACAACATTTGTTGGGTTGCTGTTAAACAAAATCAAGAATGTCACTGATCCGATTCCAGCTACTGGTAGGCTTGCGATCCAACTAGCAGCGATTTTTCCGAACACTCGGAAATCAACCGCAGCGGCTCCACCAGCTAATCCTACACCTACGACTGCTCCTACAAGAGTATGTGTCGTTGAGATTGGTACTGCGAGAAAAGGCATTGAGAAAATTAGTACGGTGGTTGCTGCACCGAATTCTGCCGCGAATCCACGCGATGGAGTAATGTGAGTTATTTTTTTCCCTATGGTGTCCATCACTTTGTAACCCCATGTGGCTACTCCAATAGTGATTCCTGCCCCACCTAATAGAAGCAAGCCAATCGGTACACCAACCTTGTCTAGTGAGAGTGTACCGGTTGCTGATGTCGCGATATCGAAAATTGCAGCCATTGGACCAATCGCGTTCGCCACATCGTTAGCTCCGTGTGCAAACGCGACATAACAAGCGGTGATGATTTGTAACCAGATGAAAACTCGCTCAACACCTTCGTACCCCTCCTCTTCGAATTTGTAACGTCGAAGGACGAACCAAAGAATCAAACTTGCCAAACCGCCAATTGCCAGAGCTGCGAGCAAAGCATTCATCGGAATCCAAGCACCTTCAAGCATCGGGTTGAATGTTGTTCCTTCATTTGCAGGTAACCAATCAGCTTTGTTGATGTATCCCGCACTGTCCATATTTGAGTAGAATCCTTTGAGTGCTTTGAATTGAAGAGCTAAACCTAGGACGAAAAAAGTAGGTAGAGCTAAAATTGGTGCTATTTCTTTCGTTCTTTGCAAGGGATCTGTATTATTCATTATGAATTTCTTAATTAGCATGAACGATAAGTAGGCAAGAATTCCTCCTAACAAAGGCGAAGCAATCCAACTTAGGACAATTTCGAAAACTTTGTCCCAATTAACTGAAGATGGTTGAATGAATAACCCCATGCCGATTACTCCACCGACGATACTGTGGGTGGTCGATACAGGTAAACCATATTTCGTTGCAATTGTCAACCAAATTGCAGCGGCTAAGAGTGCTGCCATGAATCCGTACATCAATTGTTGGCTTAATTCGTAAGAAAATCCATCTGGACCGAAATCCAAAACTCCCTTACGAATCGTATCGGTAACATGGCTGCCGAAGAATACTGCACCAAGAAATTCGAAGATAGCAGCGACGATAATAGCACGACGTAAAGTCAGAGCACCACTGCCGACACTCGTCCCCATTGCATTAGCTACATCGTTGGCTCCGATATTCCATGCCATGTAGGCTGCGATTAAGCCGGCCATACTGAGAACGAGAATCAAACTGGTCTCCATCGTGTTGAGCGACCGACAATCAGTATTTGGTTGTTTAACAAACCAGATTTTACTACCTAAGTCGAATATTGTGAGGTTTTTGGGCTAATTTCCCACTATTATATATTATTTTGGCTTCAAATGAAGTACTATAGAAAGTCTGTTATTCCTCATCAGTAAATGCACGATATCAAATAGTATGCGCGTTGCGACTCGGCTCATGGCACAAGGAACAGTCAAGTGGTTCAATTTCGTGAAGGGATTCGGATTTATCGAGCAAGAAGATGGAGACGATTTATTCGTTCACAAAACTCAGGTGGAGGGACGCATTGAAGAAGGCGACTCCGTTGAGTTCGAAGTTGGCGAGGGCCCGAAAGGACCTAACGCGATTAACGTGAAGAAAGCTGAATGAATATTCATCCAGTGCTAGCGGATTTCCATAGCTTTGATTTCTCCTTTAGCGGAGCCTTTCTTCAAAGTTAAATCTAATTGAGTTTAGTCGATTAACCGATTAATGAAGCGATTGTTTCGGGCTGTGTCAGATAGACGAGCAGCCCGATACCAGCGAACATCATCATCCAGGCTCCGGTCGCCTTTACAATTCCAGTCGATCGGCGAAGGAAACCGATCATTGCTTGCCGGCCAGCACCGACCAGAGCTGTGACGAGAATCATCAGGAAGGTGACAGAAAGGATTAGCCCAGAAAGGCCGGCGATGAAAGCGATGTTTCCAATAACAGCCAGCCAGGCAATGAATGGGAATACTGCCGCGGCTGTGCAATCCACCGATGCCGCGGAATAACCAATCCCCCAGAGATACATATTGCGGCGAGGGGTGAAAGTTTCGTCTGTTTCTTTCGTTTGATATATATCGAGAATTTTTTGAACGCCTACGAGTAGGTGGCTAGTCCAACCGAGTAGCATTAATCCTCCTAAAATGACGAGCAGCCAAGCGATTGCGATTGCAACTGAGTGCAGAATCCCTGACAGATTAATGATTTCAGACAATCCGAATATGATGAACCCAACAACACCGAAGAAAGTCAATTGGCCGAGGGCGGCGAAACCACCGACCTCAATTGAGCCAGGCATTTTACCGCTTAATTTTCCAGCTTCGCGTAATTCATCTTCGCGCATGCCAAGGCTGAGATAATAGGTGATGTATGAAGGTAATACTGGGAATGCACAAGGTGAGAAATAAACCAAGATTCCGAGGAATAAACCAATAATGAATACGCCTTGTATTGAGCGGTCTGCTTTCTCAATCCCAATACGCAATGATTGTGCCTTACCCTCGCTCGCCTTCTCTATTGCATTGTCGAATTCATTCCAACCATCCAATGGTGTTCCAGTGTTTTCTTTGGCGACCACGAAACCTTCGTGGTCGATAACTAGAGCAAGCGGAAGCGCTTGGGCGGAATAATACTCAATCAGATCTCCTCGAGCACCATCTTCGAGAAGAATAGAATCACTAGCACCATTGGCAACAGGCCAAGGCATGTGGCGATTAGATGACTGATCGCCAAATGTAGAATTAATTTGTTCAAATGATTCGTAGCTATACCAAGATGCGATGGAAATCGCTACAATTGGATAATCTCCATCTAAGGATTTCCAATCATCTAAATTTTGGTCGATATGCTCCTGAACATAATGGCAATTTGAACAATCTACTGCCATAAAGTCGAGAACGACGACGCTGCCTTGTAAATCACTCAATCGAATATATCCATCACGAAGTGGAATCGTATCATCGATTCCGTCCCGCTGCATTGTAAGAACTTCAAAATCTGCAACGGGTTCAATTTCATCAGTTGTGCCGTATGTTGCGGCCGATAAGCCAAAGAGAGTTAGGGATGAATAACCAATGATACTGAACAGAACAATTGCTACACCGAAGGCCTGCCATGTCGGTTTTTGTTTCAGGATATCGAAATCCAAACCGGCTACCATGATGCTTGCCAACCATGCCTGCTTTTTCTATTCGGCGGGAAGAAGGGCTTAATCGATTTTGTAAATTTGATATGTAAAGACTAAATTATTGCCTTTATTTCGGTTATTTATGGTCGGAGTGAGTCTTGATGATATCAATTTCTTTCAACGAAATGGTGTAGTTGTGATTCGCAATCTTTTGGATGCCAATCAGGTCGAGGAATTAGCTGAAGCAATCGATTGGAATATCGATAATCCTAGCCACCTTGGCCAGACTGCCAGTCATAACACAGATCCTGGCCGTTTTTTCGAAGATTTTTGTAATTGGCAGCGTATTCCTGCGTATAGGAAAATAATCTTTGATTCAGACATTGGAAGTATCGCAGCAAGTCTGATGGGCAGTGAAGAAGTCCGACTCTTTCATGACCATATGCTTGTTAAAGAACCGGCAACAAAACAGCCTACTCCGTGGCATCAGGATCTTCCCTATTACAATATTGAAGGTATGCAAAATATCAGTTTTTGGATTCCTGTTGACCCGGTATCTAATGACGCGACACTCGAATTTGTGGCTGGCTCAAACGATGGCACATGGTACATGCCCAAGACCTTCTTGACCGAGTCGGCAAAGTGGTTTCCAGAGGGTAGTTTTGCAGAGGTTCCTGATATTGATGGCGAGCCGGGTTTGCATGAAATACTCAGTTGGGAATTGAAACCCGGAGATGCAGTCGCCTTCCACATGTTGACTCTACACGGTGCACGAGGTTCGACTAATCGGCGCCGTGCATTTTCTGTCAGAGTAATGGGAGAGGATATTCGACACGCACCTCGTGAGTGGCGAACTTCCCCTGAATTTGAAGGATTGAGGGATGAACTCGCAGTTGGAGTAAAGATGGATCATCCACTATTCCCAGTAATTTTTATTTCGGATTAAGAAGATTATCTAGAACTGAACTTGCTCCAATTCGGAAGCGGGAGTTTCCTGCGCTGATAATTGAGGGATCTTGTGCGTTGACGAGATTCGTTAGTCGAACTACATCGCCGCTCGTTCTGATTCCACCAGATAGTTTCATTCCGCGCTTTTCTTTGAAAGTCAATTCGTGGCGCATAATTTCGTAAGCAAAAATTTCAGCCGCTTCGTCACTACAAGGACCTCGCTTACCGGTGCAGGTTTTGATAAAATCAGCACCGGCTGCAAGTGTCATTCGTGCGGCTGCACGCATATTTCGCTCGTCTAATAATGGAGTTTCGATAATAACCTTCAGCATGGCTTTGCCTGCTGCCTCTCGCATGGTTGTGAGTTTAGCAAGTTCAATTTCATTTGGAAAATCTTCTGCATGCCTCGGCTCAAGAACAACATCAATCTCATCCGCGTGATTACCCACAGCAGCACGGATATCTCTGCCGATTTCATCCAGATTTTGTGAACCCACTGGAAATCCTCCTACTACTACTGAGAGAATTATTCCAGAATCGAGCAATGGTTTGACTTGCTCGGCATGCTTGGCGAAGACGCATACTGCGCCGACGCGGGCTGAATTCGCCCGAGCCACGAATTCAGCTAATTCAGCCTCACTCGCCTCGTGATCGAGCAGAGTATAATCGAGGCAATCGATTACAGCACGCTCGTTCAAGCAGACACCTCAGGAATGCCGCGCTTCGAAGCCCTGCATGAATTCAACCAATGCCTCTACAGATTCGATAGGACAGCCATTGTACATGCTAGCCCTAATCCCACCTACCGAGCGATGACCTTTCAGACCACCAAGGCCTGCAGTTGCCGATTCGGTTAGGAATACAGATTCCATTGCTTCATCCGCACATCGCCAAGTCACATTCATCACTGAGCGTGCATCATTATTTGCGTGTGGAACCCAGAAATTTGTCCGGTCGAGCTCGCTATACAAAAGATCGGATTTTGCTCGATTGCGTGCGATTGAACCCTCGAGCCCGCCGTTCTCTTCAAGCCATTTGAAGACGCAATCGAGAACGAATATTCCGAAGGTGTTTGGGGTGTTGAACAACGAACCCTTCGAAGTATGAACTGAGTAATCGAGCATAGTAGGAATTTCGCCCAAATCAGAGTTTGCCTGTGCCCGAGCAAGAGCCCAAGGTGAGAGAATCACCAGAGTAACGCCCGAGGGTCCAAGGTTCTTCTGAGCCCCTGCATAAATCAAATCGTGTGCAGAAACATCGAGTGTGACTCCTGCGATATCAGAGGATGCATCGAGTACCCGTGGTTTGCCCCCAGAGTCGGGAAGATGGTGGAATTGAGTGCCCATCAGTGTATTATTCGATGTGTAATGCATGTAGGTTGCGTTCTTGCGAATGGTATAATCTCCGTCCTTTGGAACAGACCGGAACCCACCCCCTGAATCGTCCCATTGTGCCTCTGATCCACCAATACGCTTCGCCTCTTTCAATGCCTTTTGTGACCAACCTCCCGTGACGAGGAAATCCGCTGTCTCCCCTGGGGATAACAGGTTTAGAGCGCTCATGTAGAATTGTAGTGAAGCGCCGCCTTGAAGAAATAGAATCGTGTAATCATCTGGTACCGATAGCACCCTTCTGATGCGTGCCATGGCGCTGTCGACAACCGCTTGGAAGGTGGGGCTTCGGTGACTGATTTCACACAGTCCGAAGCCACTTTCGTGCAGGTTTGGTAATGCTGCTTGAACTTCTTCGACGACTGAGAGTGGTAGAACTGCTGGGCCTGCGCCGAAGTTATGGATGCGAGAGTGGCTCACGCCTTATGGGCGTGTGCTGGGGTCTTTCAGCACTTCTGCTGAACATGGGTTGGATTGAAGCCGGATGCTATAGCCGGAGGGTTGTGATTCGCATTGGATTAGTCATGTTGCAAGGCGCGCGCCATGTCCACATGGCGGCTCTAAATGCAGCTGCCGATTCGTTAGGTATCAATATCGAAATCCACGAGTTGCGTAAGGCAGTAGATCTTTCACAGTCCAAGCCTGATGCATTGGTTTTTCCTGGAGGCGAATCTACGACGATGCGACTGACTGGTAACGACACCGCATCCGGACTCTTGCCAGAAATTTTCGATTGGATTCGCTCCGACCCCAGTCGCCCAGTTCTTGGAACCTGTGCGGGTGCCATCCTGTTGTGTAATCCACAAGACGGCGGCCAACCATTAATCGATGCCAAAATCGACCGAAACGCCTTCGGTCGCCAGGCCGATTCCTTCCAGAGCACACTCGACTCAAGCCTGCTTGACCGCGACTTCCCAGGTGTCTTCATTCGCGCGCCGCGATTCACAAATGTGGGTGAAGCATCCGAGGTAGTAGCAATGCTTGGCGAAGAGGTTGTTGGGGTGCGTTGTGGCAATAAATTGGCTCTGACTTTCCATCCAGAATTGTCGGATGACCATGGCTTCCATCAATGGTTAATAGCGACTGCAAAAGAGGTGGCTGCATGACTTTTCAAGTGCGTTTACCTAACATTCCTGAGTTAGCCGAGGCTGCTGATGCGAGTGATACTGAGGGCTGCATTCAATGCCAGATGGGCAGCAAGTTGGTACTCTTCATCACCGGCCACTGCCACTGGATGTGCGACTATTGTCCACTCTCCGAAAATCGTCGTGAAATTGACTTCATGTATGCAAACGAACGCCGTATAGAAATTGGCGATTGGGGGGCTGTTATCGAAGAGGGGCGAGCCATGAACGCAACCGGTGCTGGAATTACTGGAGGTGATCCAGTTATGGTTCGAGAAAGGGTTCTGGAGGCTTGTCGGGTGCTCAAAGCGGAGTTTGGAAATGACTTCCATCTTCACATGTACACGAGTATTCCGTTCAAGACTGAATGGGCTGTAGAGTTTGCAGAGGCGGGCTTAGATGAGATTCGCTTCCATTTTTTGGACCTTAAGGCTGAGAAATACCGCGAAACAATGGCTGCGTGCGTCGAATCAGGGATGTTAACCGGTGTTGAGATTCCGGTTGAGCCTGACAAGGCTGATGAGCTGATGGAATTACTTGAAACGATGCGTGGGATGGCTGTACAGTTCCTTAATTTGAATGAGTTGGAGATTACTGTTGGCAATCACGACAATATGGAGGTTCGTGGATTCAATTTGTCGACTGAAATCACTGCTGGGGCTGCTGGTTCCTCTGAGTTATCTATTCGTATGCGCGACCGTGTTATGGCTGCAGCAATCGGTGCACCTGACGCCGAGGACGGCAAGGTTCGAGAAAGGTATCCTTACCATCTGAAATTCTGTACTGCCACGTACAAGGACAGTGGGCAATTGCGAAGGAGGTTTTTGCGACGTGGCGAAAATACTATCTCGCCTCATGAGATACTCACTGAGGATGGCACACTGGTGTTCGGGGCCATCGATTGTCTTCCTGAAGATGCCGAAGGCTGGTTGGATGAGATTCACGAACAAACAAGTCTACCTCGTCGCTTCATGTTCTGGGACGAAGACAATGGCCGCATCGAGTTGCCTCTGGTGATGGCTGAGGAATTGTCTGAAGTAATCGATGCACCTATCGCTTTAGTCGAGGTCCACCCTACACACGAGCGAATGGAGATGACTGTCGTCTACCTCAACGTCGCCAGCGGCGAAAATTAGTCTGAATGAATATATCCGTAGCCTTTCCGTCGAGTTAATCAACCCTGAACATTAGTCCTCTGACATGCCTGTGCGCCGAACCGATGCGTCCTCCTTCGGGGTGAATCCATATCGTCGCCTTTCAGCATCTCAAGTCATCACCTGGCAAACCTGTCCTCGCCTTTGGTACTACACTTATGTTCCAAAACTGAAGGGTCCTCTTCCTCCTCAAATTTTGCGAGGAAATGCTGTAGAAGAGTGTGTTTCCCGCGTTATTCGCGAATCCCCTGTTTATATCGATGCGGCGGCTGGAAATCGACTTCCTTCACCTCTCAATTCTGAGGGAGCAGTCGATTGGGATTCAGATGAAGGTTGGGCCGGTCCGGGTTTGATTGCGCGTCAGCGCGAATTTTGGCCACAAAATCGTGTGGATTTTGAAGAGTGGGCACTGGCACGAACTAATGCCCACTTCGATCGCTGCTGGGAATCGGCGATTCAGGATTGGAAATCAAGTGTGAATCGCATTGGTTCGGCAGATGATATCGACCCAGCTGAAGGTCGAGCGATGATTGCTGCCGGTCTGAAATTACACCTCGACCAAGTCGAGGCTTGCCTAAATGCAGGTGGTGGCCCGGGATTGGAAGATTGGCGTAGCGGCAAAGGTCGTGAGGAATTTCCAGCTCCCGATGGATTTCCGCGAGATTGGGATGAGGTGCATCCTGGAGCGGAAACATCGGGTGATGCGATGACTTGGGTAGAGGCATGGGAGGTTGCGCGACCGTGGTTCGTTGACCCGGATGGCGCGAGTTTTTCTGAGACGACCTGTCATCCACAAGCTTGGTTCCAAGGCGAGTATGATTTGGTCTATCGATGGACTGGAAAAATAAGAATTATCGACTTGAAAGCATCGGTTGGAAAGGGTGATCGCTCAGGAACTTATCTTGAGCAATTGCGTCTTTATTCTTGGATTTGGTGGGAGACGCATGGTCGAGTTGATGAGGTTGAGTCACTCGAAATATGGTATCTTGGACCTAGCACAATTAAGGATGTTCCTCGACCGAGTATAGCTGAGATGGAAGCATACGATATCGAACTGAAAGAACTCTACGATTTGTTGCATGCTTCGGTCCCATCTATCGACGATTGTCCAACAAAACCTGCCCCGCTTCGCTACTTCGATGTGGGTGGAAAACCCTCTGACCCTCCTGTTGATTCAGATCCTCTGGCTCGGTGCAATCGCTGTGATTTACGAGGAGTTTGCCCGAACGTGGAGCATGACATGGCATTGCCGAGCGAGACTCGTTTGGAAAAGTTCGGCCATGGCTGGCCGATAACTCCTATGGGAGAAATCAAAACTCGTCACACAGTAATTGGCGAAGTTCGCGAATTGCGTGGGCCGACGCTCGCGGATGATGGCTCAATCGATTTAGAATTCAGATTGGTCGATGGTTATGAGCGAGCGAAGGTCAAGCCATATCGATATGGAGGGCCAAGTGAAGTCACGCGTGCGATTCAAAATGATTCGCGCGTGAAAATTGAAAATGCATTGGCTTCAATTTGGCGTAGTGAATTGAATATTGAATTAGATAGTGAAGCGATTGTTAGTATCGCTGGCGAAGATGAAGAAGCTGCTATGATTGAGGTTGAAACACGAGTCAATGTAATTGGTAGAATTTGGTCTATTAACGCTTTTCCTGATGGAAAAGGTGTGTCTCGCTGGGCGATAACGATGGTTGATTCCAGCGGCTCGGCCGGAGTCGTTGCATTCAAGCAATTCATTCCAATTATCGCCGCCGGTCTTTCACGTGGAGATATGATTGCGATTTTGAATGGTGAAATCGGTGAGTTCAACGGCCAGAAACAGGTGAGAATTGGACCGGGTGGGCGAGTAGTTTTGTTGAAACCGGCTGAAGATTTGCCTGATTTTTGAGTGGATATTTCATCCACCGCTAGAAACGATGATGAGTTCTAGGTGTATATCATTACTAATTTCTGAAGTATGAGGTACGATTGAATCGCCGAAAACAGCAAGAACTGTCGAAGAAGGAATTTTGAGTTGTTTGAGAACTTCTTTGATCGTAATTGACTCATTACTCTCGACTACGAGCAACTCATCACCATGCTCAACCTCGATTCGCACGGTCTCGGGGTGGCGAGTCAGGCTTATGACCAAATCGCAGGTGGGCGGCACGCTGCCGAGATCGCATAGCCCGGTATTGCGGTAGATTCGAAATCTACTGTCCATTGGACGCGGGGGTTCAAATCCCTCTCTCGGCGCCATACATTTTCCAAACGTGGGCTAGGTTTGCGAAGCGAAGCATTCGCCAACCGGTGCCCCATCTATTCTGTAATTAAAATTAAAAATTGATGCTACAATACTCTCGATATTAAGCACCATAAATGACGGAATATCCTGCGTCTTTCCATCCGTAGATACCTGAATCAAGGTCAACTACGTTGGTATAGCCGAGGTCTAACAAACTCTGTGATGCTGTCTGAGATCTACTTCCACTTCGGCAATAAACCAAAATCAAAATCTCTTTATCATCTGGTAAATCATCAGCCTGCGCCTTGATATTGTTGTGAGGAATCAGTGTGGCACCTTCGATATGACCATCGTCTTCCCATTCAGTTTGAGTTCGAGCATCGATTAGAAAAGCATCTTGGTTATTTTCAATCAAATCTGAGAATTCATTTGCATCTGCTCGCGACCACATTGGGTCAGTTGTGCAACCTGCTAAGGATATTGTCGAAATTAGCAAAATGGCCAATAAGCGTTTGTTCATAGCAGGTCGTGATACGTACCCTTTTTGATTTCTGCTATTTACAGTATAGCAAGCTCATCTGAAAGAAGAACGCCAGGATTTACTGTGAATACCTCTTCTCCTTTACGAATGATTGCAGCTTTATTTCCGAGAAGTTCATGGCACCCGTTTTTACTACGCAAAAAACTGCCTTCATAGAGTCCAATAACTGGTAAATCATGAGTTTCGTGATATTCGCTAATTCTTCTCGCTCTAGTTTCTCCGAAGTGTTTCACAAAATCATCATCTTCGCTTTCGCGGAACCAGATTCCTCCTGGATGGTAATGTGGATTGATTTGGAAGGGTATGATATTGAATGTTTCAAACGACGAAATCAGGGTGATGGGCATATCGTTTGTCGTTTGCATTGTTGGGCAGGCGACATTTGAGCCCGCACTCACACCAGCATATGGTATTCCCTTCTCTAATACTGCTTCACGAATTGGCTCAATCAGCCCTCGCTCATGTAATTCACGAACGAGTAGCCATGTATTTCCACCACCAACATAGATCCCATCCATCGATTCGATGGCGGTGAGAGGATTGTCAAATTCGTGCAATCCAATTAATTCATAATCCGAATCACCGGCAAATTCTCGCATTCGATTAGTATTTCCATCATGGTCATGGCCGGCAAATGGTACGAAAACAACTCTTTTACATCCTGAAAAATGTTCTGCCATCAGTGTTTTGTACATCGCCCTTCGTTCTTCTGTACCGATTCCACCACTGCCAAGGAGTGCTTTCACATCCCTCACCTCAAGCATAGAAATTTGATTCAGAAATATGCTCGACATCTGCTAATGTATCCTCAATAGAGCCGCTTATTTCCATACTAGCCAGCAATTTTTTTGCTGTCTCTTCAGTGGTATCCAAATCCAAATCAAGAGGTAAATTCAATCCTTCTTCAATCCAATTAGCCAATCTATCTGCTGCTAATACATCCATGCTAGCTCCGATTGTTTCTGCTACCAGTGCTACTGCTGGGACCTCGTGTAGCGGTGAAAGTGAGATCAATAAGCCAGCAAGACCAATCATTCCAGCTTCTGGCTGGGTTCTGCTGACCAAAATATCATTTGATTCGAGATTTTTTCGAACCTTTTCGTCGGCACAGATGACGTGGATTCCACGATCTTCAGTGCCGGCTGCTAATCCAGCAAGAATCAGTACTTGAGGGGATTTTGAAACCTTTGCTAATTTGAGAATTGTGTCAGCGACTTCGAATTGGCCAGCGGCGGTCATCGGTTGTAAATCGCCACCGATAGTAATCACTGTGCATCCATCCGGAAGTAGAACTGAGTGGATTTCCAATCGAGGAGGTGCGACCAAGCCATCTTTTGAGAGTGTGGCATGGGGGGGAAAATCAGGGTGTAAAATCCATCCAATTGTTCTACTTGGGTGTTTTGTTACGAGTGCATCGACTACTAATTTTCCAACGTTACCAACGCCAGGCACGGCTTCTAAAATCGCTGTATGCGCCGGTAATTTATCGCCAATTAACCAATGAATTTGTGTCCTCATTCCTCTTCATCCTCGAAAACTTTCCGAGGGGTTGGTAATGCTTCTATCCATTCATCACTACCTGCGTTCACACGCTGTCTTCGCCGAGCACCTTGCGGGTCTTCTGGCGAGAATTTCAACGGCGCTGCTGCAGTAGTTCCAGCATTACATTTTTTGCATGTTGCACCGAGTCCAAACTCGCCGCATTCGGTACACTTCTGCAGTTTTGTGCGAACCATTCCACCCCTCCGAACTTGCCTTGGTGTTTTAGGGTGTATGAAGTATTGCGTTTGTTGAAAGATATCAGAGCCTTTCGATAGTGATGGTGCCTTCCACCGACTTCATTTTTTCTTCAGCAGCCTTCTGTGCTGCTTCCCAGGCTCCCTCTGCTGAAGCGAAGTCTGGTGCTTTGATATCAATCCGATAATGAGGCGCACCATCATAATGACATGTTAGTGTAATTTCTTCCTCTTCGGTTGCAATCGATTCTGCGGCGAGGAGTGTATCGCGAATTGCATGAACTCCCTCAGGTCCCCATACCTCGATGTCAAATTTCCCTCGAATTTCGACAAATGGTGGAATGATATTCTCTACGGCAAGGTCTGTAACAACCTTCATCCAATCTCCTGTGAAATCATTATCGGCTAATGCGGTTTCATTGATTGCGCACTCTTCAAGTGCGCCGTAAAGAGTGCCAAATATTTCAGTCATTTCATTTGAAATCGCTTCGGCTTTAGTTTCGTCCCAACCAATCCGCTCAGCAGCGACGCGCATAATTTGTGTAGCACGTCCTTGATTTTTCCAAGCTTGCAATGTGTCTTTGCGTCGCTCAGATGAAACTGATTTTATTGAAAGGTCAACTCGCTGCCGATCTTTTTTGACTCGAGTGACCTTAGCGATTACACGTTGACCTTCTCTAAGGTGTGCGCGAATATTTTTGACCCATCCTGAAGCAACCTCACCAATGAAAACGAAACCTTCTCGCTCGCCGTAGCCACCTAAGGTAAGATAAGCACCGTTTTCACGAAGTGATTTGACGGTGCAAACGAGAAGCTCGCCTTCTTCCGGCCATGCTTCATTTGAGCCACTCAAGTTGTATTCGCCCCCTCTCACTCGAGGACGTCTACTACGGTGCTACCAGAAATGTCTGCTTTACCACCTGCGGGGCGAGCTAATGTCGCACCGCATATAGAGCAGGAAATCGAGGTCGACGCCCTGTCGAATAGAATGGTTTCGTGACCGCAGTCGCGGCAGCTTACACGTAGAAAATTTCCACTCATTTCTATCCCTCAATCATTTGTCTACAAGTTCGAACTTACGTGCGCGCTGTCCAGCCGGAGAGTGCGCCTTACCAGTTTCCGAACATCGGTAAATCAGGTTGACGCGCTTCGTTGGCTTCTCACCAGATGGCTTAGGTCGAGGGAATCCACGATATCCTGCAGTTACTCTTCGGAAACGCCGTTGACCCCACTTCAACTCGGAAGCACGTCGCTTCTTGACGCGCTCGACGGTGTGTATGGTGTGCTTACCAGCAAATGGACTGTAACGCATGACCTTTCGTGGCATTTTAACCATGTTTAGCACCTCATTCGTCTTACGACGAGGCGGGCGACCGAAGACCCGTATATGAAGTCTGTCGAAAGATTCGCTTTGCAGTCAAATGGTGGATGATGTCCTCGTCGAACAAAATAGATGAATGATTCACTCCTGCCATTGACTGTGTTAACGCCCGCGATTCAGATTTGGTTTGGCCTAACCATCCTGATTTCAGGAATCTCAATGGGTCGTATGGGCCCATCTTTTTCTCGAAGTAAATTTTCCTTTCCTTTGATTCTGCTTGGTTTTCTACTAATGGTAGTCCATCCATCAACAGTCCCTTCGCCTGAGTCAATATTTGTATCTACATTGCGAAATACCGCGATTTGGACATTTATTTCCGGTCTTGGTATAACTCTCGTATTGATTGGCTCGCCAACATATTTCAGAGTACGGCCGGTACAATTGATAGGTGGCTGGATCATTATCGGAATCTCTTGGATGTTGTATCTAGATTATTCAGCCCCGTCGACTTGGTTGGAATTATTCGTTCCACTCGCAGTGGTGCCAGGGATTTTGATACCAGTCGTGATCTTCACATTTGCAGTTCGAGTTGCAGAGAGATCTATGCCACTGCTGGAGGAGGCGACTGAGCTGAATCAAAAAGAGAGAGATTTTGTCACTTCAATAATCTCTCGAAATATTCGTCGCTCTGAAGTTGCGAAATCAGGAGAACAAATCATCGATAGTCCTGGTGGAATGTTATCCAAATCCTCGGGTGGAATTGATGCCAATTCGGGAGGTGAATCTAATGACTCCTGAATTGACTGAACCAATTTTACTGTTTTTTGGTGGAATTGCCCTCTCTAGCATTTGGATACTAATCAATTTGGTCGTCTCATATCACCCATACCACAAACCTGCAGTTCCATTTTTCTCACTATTTATTTCCGGTGTGACGGCGATTTTCATCACCGCCACGTTATCTGAGAATATTTCTATGATTGAAGCAACAAGAATTGCACTAACAAATGGATTGACAGCATTCCTTCAAATCTTGCCTTTTGCCCATGTAGTGTTCCTTTTCTTCCTTCTCAAAGCATCTTTACGACGCCGTCCACTTGATCCACTTCTGGCACTTCTCGATGAAGAATAAGCAGTATCTGAAACACCCTCTTTGAGGGTAACTATCATAACAAGCCGGTCGGTCGCCGCGCCATCCAATAGGTGGTCATCATGTCAAAGGGTACTCCAAGTATGGGTAAGCGACAAAAGTCGACTCACATTCGTTGCCGCCGCTGCGGCCGTCACGCATACCACAAGCAGAAGCATGTATGCGCATCTTGTGGATTTGGTGAAACTGCAAAACTCCGAAAGTACGCTTGGGCAAAACGCAACCGTTCAATGGGAGCAAAATAAGGGAATTATTTCCAAAGGGCTAAGACCCGACTGACGAAGGGGCAATTGGTTCGCTATGTGCGGTATCATCGGCATCGTCGGACAACCAGGCTCAAATGTTGCTGCAGATATCTACGATGGGCTACTCGTTTTACAACATCGTGGCCAAGACGCTGCAGGTATTGTTACATTCGATAATGGCAATCTGTATCATCGTCGAGCTAATGGATATGTTCGAGATGTTTTCCGTAAGCGCCACATGAAATTGTTAGAAGGTTCGGTCGGAATCGGTCATGTTCGATATCCGACCGCAGGAACTGCTTCAGTTTCCGAGGCTCAGCCATTTTACACCAATACTCCATTCGGTGTGAGCCTCGCTCACAATGGTAATCTAAACAATACTGACGTGATTCTTGCTACTTTGTTGGAATATGATCATCGCCGAATCAATACGAGTTCTGATTCAGAAGCTCTGCTTAATTTGTTAGCGGCTGAAATTCAACGTTCATTGAACGGCCGTCCTGGTGGAATGGATGCGCTAAGTGCAGATGACATTTTCCGCGCTGTCGAGCGGACACACATTCGCGCGGATGGAACATATTCAGTTGTAACAACGATTACCGGCTGGGGGCTGGTTGCATTCAGAGATCCACATGGAATTCGTCCTCTATGCATTGGTGTTCGAGAAGTAGATGGTTTTGTCGAACGCGCCATAGCTTCCGAAAGTGCTGCTTTGATGGCGCTCGGCTTCACACTCGAGCGAGATGTTGAGCCTGGTGAAGCAATCGTAATACGCACTGATGGTTCATATTATTCTAAACAATGTCATGCTGAACCAAAATATCGACCGTGCATCTTCGAGCATGTCTATTTTGCACGACCGGACTCAACTATCGATGGTGTTTCAGTTCACGGCGCGCGTTTGAGAATGGGTGCTGCTTTAGCGCGCCGAATTTCTGAAGAATATCCAGAACATGAAATCGATGCAGTCATTCCTGTGCCAGATAGTGGTTGCATCGCCGCTCTTGAATTGGCTCGAGAATTGAGTATACCCTATCGTGAAGGATTTGTCAAAAATCGTTACATTGGTCGAACCTTCATCATGCCAGGTCAGACTCAGAGATTGAATTCTGTTAGGAAGAAATTGAATACTATTGACTCTGAATTTGCCGGTAAAATAGTTCTTATTGTCGACGATAGCATAGTTCGTGGAAACACCTCTCGAAGAATTGTCGAAATGGCTCGTGATTCAGGTGCGAAAAAGGTCTACTTCGCCTCAGCTGCCCCCCCCATCATCCACCCTAATGTGTATGGAATAGATATGCCAGCCCGACAGGAATATGTCGCTTATAATCGCACCATCAACGAAATTTGCAAGGTGATTGGTGCGGATCATTTAATCTATCAGAAATTAGATGATTTAGTCGAGGCTTGCCTTGGAGAGTCCGATACTCATCTAGCAACTTTTGATTGTTCATGTTTTGATGGTGTCTATGTCACTGGGGGAGTATCTGAAGAATATTTGGCTCGGATTGAAGAGGCGCGAAATGATGGCGCCAAGAAAAAGAAGAAATCTGCTAAAGCTTAATCGAGCATTCGCTCGACAGACTGAAAGTATTTGTCTGTTTGAGTCGACTTGTGAATCCGACAATCGAAGTCTCACAAGTCGTCGAACTTTCTGAGGTCGCAACTTGTGGTTGTGCTCTTTCAGGAGGACTGCTCGTGTTAGGTGGTTCGAATAATTCAGGTATCTCCGCAGGTTCTGCCTCGTTGATTCATTCAGAGGGACAATGTATTACACGGCAAGAATTTGAAGGAAAAATCATCGCCATCATCAATTTGGAAGACAAGATTATCATTGCTTCCAGCACTGATGGAGTGAGAGCGCTTAATATAGATATGAAGAAATTAATCTGGTCATTTGAGGTCGAGGCTGGTTGCGATTTAATGGTGGCAGCTGGCAAGGATATTGTCCTCGCTGATGGTGCAGGTACAGTATGGAGGATACTCGCTAACGGAGAGGTTTCGGGAAAGAAAATCATTGGTGAAATTACCCATCTTTGTTCATCTGATGATGGTGAGATAGTTGGTATTGGACTTTCAGATGGTCGTGTTGTGATGATGGATTCTAGCAAGAATATTCTCCATGATTCTCTAGCTGCAGACGATGATATCGAAACAGTTTCAGCTATGTCATTTCGTTCTGACGATACATTGATTGTTGCTAGAAATTCACTAGGTATGGCTCTAGATGAGCGATTTGAAAATCGTATTGAGTGCTGGAATAAATCTCAAGGCCTTATTCAAACAACTGAATTACCAGCTTTAGCGACGACAATTCTGCCCACTGAATTTGGTATCGTCGTTGGATGTTTCAATGGCGAACTTCTAGAAATCGAAATCGGCTCAGAACCAATGATTTTACACAAATTTGATTATTCAATCACAACCATTTCTCTATGGAAAAACGACTTACTAATCGGCTCTTGGTTCGATATTGCGAGATACTCGAGAAAAGATAATGAAATTACCTGGAGTCTTGAACATATTGGGATTATCGAGCAAATCATCTCTCTCGATAACGGCTTTGTTGGCGTAATCGGCGATGATCGAAAACTAGCCACCCCAGCTCCATTATTCATTATTGAACCCGATAGCAAACCTAGATTGGTAGACGAAATTCATGATTATGACGAAATCGTATTTTCAGGTGATGTGCAAGCCAGTGTAGAATTTTCCGGCTCTCTGAGTGAAGAAGAGGAAGCCGCAGCCGAAGAGCGACCAAATTTTCCAGATGATGCTTCCTCAATCCTTGGTGATTTATCTGAAGAACTTGAAATTGTAATCGAAGAGACGGTAGTAGAAGCGAATATTCTAGAGGATTTAGTTGAATCAGCACGCTCACTAAATCTGCCGCCTGTTGCAGATGTTGGTGAAGATAAAACCATCCAATCAGAAGTTGACGGAACTGCCACCATCCTGCTTGATGGAACAAGATCTTACGATCCGGATGGCGAGATAATCGGCTGGGTTTGGGAGGATAATGACGGTAGATTAATCGGTAAATCTGCTCAAGTTAAGGTAAGATTACCCAAGGGTGTTCATGTATTTCATTTGACAGTAAGCGATAATCGTGGTGCTTCAAACAAGGCGACTTATACCGTTCAAATTCTCTGATTATTCAGCATAAATTTGAACTGTAGAAACATGCCAAACGATTCTTGCGTTTCGCTCCCATGAATCTGAATCTGACATTCCATCGAGATGAACAGTTGATCCCGCTCCCAAAAATGCTGGGTCGACCGTGAGATTTGTTCCCCACGGATTCACATCATCATCTCCTGCAAAAATGTCCCATTTGTAAAGTAAAACCTCGTGGTTCACTTGCTCTTCTTCGTACATTCTATACTCGAATGAAACCGCTCTGGCAACATAATCGTCAACCTGAAATAGACAATGATGTAGTGGTCGAGAAACGCTGGTATTGGCTTCCAGTGTCATGTTTAATACACAAACTTGCCCAACTAAATTTCCTGAACTATCACCATTGTCATTATACCCCAAAATCAAAGTGATATTTCTTGGTTGCTCATTAATGTCGTGAACGACATCGACCAATGTGAATCGTAAACCAGCATCGCCGTTTGAGTTTAGATCTGACGAATCTGGAACGCCATCACCGTCAGCATCGGGTAAACCTAATTCATAATCGCTGAGGATTTGATCAGATAAGCTGAGGCCGAGCAAAATACCGAGAATCACTGCGATTACGAGCGCGACCTGAACGTTGCGCTCTGAGAATACCTCTTCTGCCATGATGGTCGAGGCTGCCACCTCGATTTCAACGCATTGACGAATTGACTGTAAGTCGCTTCGATATGTGCTTAAAGTGCAGCGAGTGCAATCTTTAGTGCTGGAATTGCTTCTTCCCAATTTGCGACGATACCATAATCTGCAACTCCGAAAATTGGAGCATCTGGATCCTTATTGATTGCTAAAATGAATTTTGAAGAGCGCATTCCAGCGATATGCTGAATCGCACCAGAAATTCCAACGGCAATGTAAAGAGAAGGCGTAACCGTCTTTCCGGTTTGTCCGACTTGCATGCTGTGAGGCATACCCCATTCATCGACTACTGCTCGACTTGCGCCGACTGCAGCTCCAATTATGTCTGCAACTTCTTCAAGGTGGCTGAAGTTCTCGATGGAACCGATTCCGCGACCCCCTGAAATGATGATGTCCGCTTCTGCTACATCGAGGCGCTCACTTGCTTTCGCAATCGCTTCCTTTACTGCAATTGTGACATCAGCACTCTGATCAACTATGTTGACTGGAGCGCTGGCTCCTTCTTCAGCTGCTTCGAATGCATTCGGGCGGAGAGTGATGACACAATCTCCAGCAACAGTTGATGTTTCGACTGCTTTACCGGAGTAAATTGGTCGAGTAATTGTAATGCCATCTGCTAATTCGGTTGCGTCCTGGACGATTGGAATGCCGCGCTTAGCAGCGATTCGTGCAGCGACTTCTCGGCCGATAGGACTTGCAGATGCAAGAATAACTCCATTGCATACCGAGTTGATTGCTGAGGCCCATGCCCCACCATCGAATGTTGAGAAACAATCTCCAACGACTGAGATAACCTTCTCTACACCTGCGATAGTTGCTGCTTCGGCTGCACCTATGCCGCCTGGGCAAATGACTGTGGAGCCGTTGCCGAGAGACGATGCAGCTCCTACTAGTTGAGCTGTAGTTGGGTGAAGTGAGTCACCGGCAGATTCTGCTATAATTGTGAATGTCATACTTTTCTCCTCCTCAAATTACGTTTGCCTCTTCCCTAAGTTTTCCGACGACGAGTGAAACTGATTCCGCTCCCTCAAACTTCTGTCCCGCAGCCTTCTGGGCTGGTGGGGTGTGGCCAGAGATTGATACTGATGCAGTGCCAAGATCAACACCTAAATCTGCGGCGCTGATAACTTCGATTTGCTTCTTTTTTGCCATCATGATACCACGAACATTTGGTCGGCGCATCTCAGTGGTTCCTTTATCGAAAGCAAAAATGCAAGGTGCGGAAACTGCGATCCGCTCGCTACCTGATGAACTTGGACGCAATGCTGAGAAACCATCGCCATCAACTGAAACTTCAGAAACCAAAGTGACGCAAGCCGCGTCCATTAATTCAGCAACGCCTGGTCCGGTTGAACCAGCGTTCGTATCGGCAGCTTGTTTTCCACAGAATACTACATCTGCATTGATGTTTTGAACAGCGGCAGCAAGAAGAGATTGAACCTGTGTCGAGTCGAGTGCAGATAGATTAGCGACATCGATGCGGACAAGATTGTCTGCACCTACAGCAGCTGCGTCAGTCAGCATTCGATTACATCGTTCTGGACCGGCAGTAATTGCAGTCAGGCTCCCGCTATTAGCAGATGCTAATTGTAAAGCCGATTCGAGAGCGTATTCATCATAAGGGCTCATTGACCACTTTGAGATAGCGTTTTCATCGACCTTTCCATCGGTGACAGTAATCTTCGCAGTAGTGTCTGGGACTTGTTTCAATAATACGGCGATATTCATGCTTAATGCACCTCTAACGGCTCGTCGAGATGAGTCCCCTCTATGAATTAAACGCTTAACACCCATTGGGTGAGTTTGTAAAATTCAGGTATAGAACAAGTTTTCCAGATTTTTTGAATATTGAGTATTGTCGAAATATTATTAATAGATACAAGTAACCACCTCAATAATGAGCCAATATAAGCAACCGGACATGTTCGTGCCAATTATACTCATATTCACATTACTAGGTATGTCATTATCTGCGATGCCAATCTCTAACCGGCCCATTGATCTTGAAGAAGAAAGAACTCTGTCAATGACTCATTCTAATATCAGTAATCTCAATTTTGCAGGGCATCAAGATGATTCAGTATTCTCCTACTCTACAATTTCTTCAGGTTATCACACTACTTGCGTAATTACAGAAGACACAAGAGTTGCTTGCTGGGGAAAAAATGAACAAGGTAAAAGAGGACTTGGAGGCGGATTAGATAATGCCATTAATGAGCCAGTAGGCAAGGCTGGCCCGTGGTTAGTAGGTAATCTGTCAGTTGGTATGGTCGAGGTTTCTACCGGTGACTATTCATCTTGTTCTCTAACTAATAATGGTGAGATTTGGTGTTGGGGCGGAGGCGAATATGGACAATTAGGGACTGGAACCGACCTTTGTACTGTCTCAGGTGATTACTCTTGTACGGGAGCTACAAACCATCCACCACTGCAAGTAGTATTACCTGCCGGTACATCTGCATTATCTATTTCAGATATGGGAGGAGAGCATGCCTGCGCGATTTTAGATACTGGTGATGCCTTATGCTGGGGCTATAATGTAAATGGTCAATTAGGGGATGGTACAGTATGCTCAGGAGGTGATTGGTGGCAACCTAATAATAACCCCTCACCAGCAGGATGTAATGCTTACGACGGGCGATATCTTCCGGTTATAGTAAGTAAAGCAACACTCCCTTCTAATTCTTCATTTATTTCCATTTCAACAGGAGATAGTCATACTTGTGGTATTTTGGATACAAATGCTCTATATTGCTGGGGCAACAATTTCTATGGTCAACTTGGATTTGGAAACACGACTTTTTCGTCAACACCCCGTTTTGTAGCTAATGATGTAGTTGCGGTTGGCACCGGAAGGTGGCATACTTGTGCCTTAGACACGGATGAGTCTGTAGCCTGCTGGGGCAACAATGACTACGGTCAACTTGGAATTGGAAACATCAATGATCAATACGTTCCTACACCTATTAACCTCAGTTCTAATATTTCAGTAATCTCTTTAGAAGTTGGCCCGCATAATAGTTGTATAATTACCGATAATTTCACGCCTTATTGTTGGGGCAGAAATAATTGGGGGCAGGCATCTGCTCAACAACACCATTTCCACTGGGGTCATGACGACCGAATAAATCCCGCAGAACTTTGGTCTGGCGATAACCATCAAATAATACCTAATTACACAGGCGATTGGAATAATAGTGCTATTGCTATGTCGATTAATAATCAAGCAGTTTGTAGTATTAAGATGGATGCTATTCTAGTTCATGGCCACACAGACGTCGTTTGTTGGGGTGCTAATTTTTGGGGTCAACGAGGAAACGGCTCCTATCCTACTAATACTTATGGAGGAATTAATTATGTTAATTTATCATCGTCGTCGATAGGCGGTTGGAATTCTGTTACAATAGGGGCACTCCATCTTTCAGAGAGGGATTTAGATTCCGATTCAATTATTTCGATATACGATGATTTACCATATGGTTGCCCCGGCGGTTCTTATGATCCTAATTTTAATGGATCATGTACACAAACATCTCCCGGTCATTATACTCCTGGTTTTGGTCATCATTCTGAAATTCCTTGTGATTTAGGAACTTACCAACCAGATTCAGGACAATCATATTGTGTTGAATCTTCTCCGGGTCATTTTGTTAATGGAACAGGTGCTTTAACTCAAAACGCCTGTCCTGCTGGAACTTATCAACCAGATTATCTCCAAGTTAGTTGCATAGATGCTTCTCCGGGGCACTCTCCCAATTTTGAATCTACATCTCAAGAACCATGTTCCTTTGGTTATTATCAACCAGATTCAGGACAGAGTTATTGCATTGCATCTTCTCCGGGCAGTCATGTTCATAATACAGGATCCTTAACTCAAACTGAATGTTCTCCTGGTACTTTTCAGCCTAATTTCGGATCATCATCATGTATTAATGCACTACCGGGAAATTATGTTCCAGCCAGTAACTCAACAAATCAAGAAGTCTGTTCTCCAGGGACTTATCAGCCTAATTATGGTTCAACATCATGCCTTGATGCAGAACCAGGTCATTACGTAGAAGGCAATGGTAATTCCGAACAACAATCTTGCCCATTAGGAACATTCAGTACATCTATTGGTGCTATTGGAATTGAAACCTGTATTGATGCACATTCTGGCCATTATGTAGATACTATAGGGTCGGATAGCCAATTAGAATGTCCAGCGGGTAGTTATAATCCTCAAACTGGCTCTATTTCCTCTAATGATTGTTTATCTGCAGATATTGGGAATTTCGTTGAAAATCCTGGTTCTTCTACACAAACGCCCTGTGATTTTGGTTTTTATCAACCATCTTCTGGGCAAACATTCTGTTTAGAATCTTCCAGCGGGACTCATATCCCAAATATCGGTTCATCTTCAGCCATTGATTGTGTTGCAGGTTCTTATCAACCTGAAACTGGACAAGCAGAATGTTTAGATGCTGATGCAGGACATTATACCTCATCCCCTAGAGCCTTATCACAAACTCCGTGTTTAGCAGGATCTTACCAACCTGAAACAGGTTCAGTTAATTGTTTACAGTCTGATGTTGGACACCATGTACCTCTCGAAGGACAAAGTTTTCAGACAATTTGTCCAGCAGGACAATACCAGCCACAAACGGGGTCAGTAGAGTGTTTGGTAACGAACCCTGGTGAATATTCATTTGCTGGCGCGATATCTCCTTTACCTTGTTTAGCAGGCTCCTATCAAAGTGAATCTGGTCAGGCAGCCTGTGTTCTGACACATTTAGGACATTTCTCGAACATTATTTCAGCTTCTGAGCAGATTAGTTGTCAACCAGGTAAGTATCAACCATTGACTGGACAAGTAGAATGTTTAGATGCTGAACGAGGTCATTATGTTGATTCTTATGCAGCTATCGAGCAGATTCCATGCCCAATAGGAAGTTATCAAACATCGATTGCGGCTACCGGATGTATTCTTGCCTCGGTAGATAATTTTGTCCCCTCGACAGGAATGATATCACAGCAAGTATGCCCCAGTGGTGAATCACAACCTCTCGTAGGTCAAGCTTCTTGTAATCTTAATTTGGAAGAATCCGGTATTCCTACATTTGCATTAATTGGTGGAGTTGTAGTTTTTGCACTTATTGCAGTTGTCACCTTGATGCGGCCTAGTTCTAAGCCCCAAGGCAAAAAGGTTAGTAAGAAACGTAGAAAAGTGAAAAAGAAGCAATGATTCCAATTTGGTCGCCGAAATCAATATTCAATAATATCACTTCAAATCACGAGTGAAGGCCTGAATACCGGTAATGTGCCGACCAAGAATCAGATTGTGAATATCATGAGTTCCTTCGTAAGTCTTAACTGATTCAAGGTTAGCCATATGGCGCATGATGCAGTATTCATCCAATATTCCGTTAGCACCATGTATGTCACGAGCGACTCGAGCAATCTCGAGAGCGATATCTACATTGTTCATCTTAGCGAGTGAAATGTGCTCTGGAATCCATGTTCCAGCATCTTTTTTCTGTCCGAGGTGATAAGCGAGCAGTTGTGCTTTAGTTATCTCACGAAGCATCCAAGATAACTTGTTTTGAACCAATTGATATGCTGCGATTGGATGAGTGAATTGGATTCGGCTGCTAGCATAATTTCGCGCCGAATCGAAGCAAGCCTGAGCAGCTCCAATCGCTCCCCATGAAATTCCAAAACGAGCGTTGTTGAGACACGAAAACGGTCCACGAAGTCCTTGAACTCCTGGTAGAATCCTATCTTTTGGAATCTTACAATCGGAGAATACCAATTCGCTGGTTACGGATGCTCTAAGGGAATATTTACCTTTCATTTCCGGTGCTGAGAAACCTTCGTCACCTTTCTCAACGATGAATCCGCGAATTACTCCGTCGAGCTTCGCCCAAACGACTGCAACCTGCGCCAAGGTTCCATTTGTAATCCACATCTTGGCGCCGTTCAGGAGATAGTGATTACCCATATCTTCTGCTTTGGTAATCATATCTCCAGGATTAGATCCGTAATCTGGTTCAGTCAATCCAAAGCAGCCAATCCATTCGCCGCTGGCCATTTTTGGCAAGTAATAATTCTTTTGTTCCTCGCTACCAAAGTCCCAAATTGGATACATCGCTAATGAGCCTTGAACGCTTGCAAATGAGCGTAAACCTGAGTCTCCACGTTCTAATTCGCGGCAGATAACTCCGTATGCTGTGTAGGAAAGTCCGGGGCAACCATAACCTTCCAGTGGTGCACCGAGAACGCCCATCTCACCTAGAGCCACTCTCCACTCGTCTGGGAAAACTCCGTCTGCACATGCCTTCTCTATATTCGGTAATACATCTGAATCGACAAAATCGCGAACCATATCACGAACCATTTGTTCTTCTTCGGTCAAAAGTGAATCCACATCGTAGAAGTCGAGCGCCTCATATGCCATGGTTATCATCCTTCGGCGTCTTCACAGCCCAAATGAATGTTCCTGATTCGACCCATAGGGTCGGAAGAAGGAAAATATCACTTCTTCTTGTTTTTGGCCTTTCGATGAGCGATACGCTTTGCATCACGTTTCTCTTCCTCAGAGCCAATTTTCATCGTCACCCAATATTGCAATTTGGGCGAAAATGATACTGCGATTGTGAAGATCATCATGAGGATGACTAATGGAATCGTTACCTGAATAATAATACCGAGCAGTCCTCCTATTGCTTCCCTTTCTTTGGATGGATGATATTCGATTAACGTGCCTCTACTAGTGACAATCCAGCCGCTATCTTGCTCGGTGCCCCAAGTTCCAACAATCCTGTCTCCAGAAATTGTCGTGTCAAATTTCTGAGCATCTTCGTTATCGAGCCAAGGATAAGTTGCATTATTTGAAATATCATGTTCGATTAATCCAAATGGAGCGAGAACGACTAAAGAACGGTCATCATATTGGTGGGTCAATTGCATAAATCTCCCATCAACTCCGACGATATCATTGATTGACATCTGTGTTGCTGCCGCACCTTCTGTGCTCAAAAGAATCAATCCTATTTGTTTACTAGTCGTTGAGGCAACACATGTTGGTTCGAAATTTGTTGGACAAATAACGTCGCTCCATGGATAACCCACCCCTCCAATCCAAGTTAAGGTATGATCCCGATCAATAATTCCAATTCCATCGACTGCCGAAGAAACTACACAAATCATCAAATCATCATGACATTCAATACCGGTAATCAAACTACTTCCTCTTCCGATAATTTCGTGCACTTCTAATCCACCATTGCCTTCGGCGCGAACTCGCCATAGCCAACCGTCATCACCTCCAACATAAGCCCAAGATCCGGCAGTATTCCAAGCGACTGCCGTCAATTCAGTTTGACCATAATTCAAACGCTCTCCGGCTAAAGTAACCGAAAGGTCATCGTTGGCGTAACGAAGGATAATTCCATCTTCGCCAACGATGAATGCTGTGCTGCCTCCTGGATGCCAGCTCGCATCGTTCAATTTTTGCGACTCCGACCAAATTAATTCCACTTGAATCGTCGGAGTCTGTGCGAAAACCATCCCAATATATCCATCAGCTCCATGGAGTAAAACACGTTTTCCATCTGGATCTATTGCCGCGCCTTCGATACCGAGATCTATGTCACTGAGAGTGACTATTTCATCCAATACGATTGGAGATTCTGCTGCGGCGCTTGGAACGGACATCATCAGTAATATTGCAATGATACCAAAGCAGATTATTCGCTCTCGCATGGCTGGCCGAGTCGAGATTCTCGTTTAGCCATGTAGGATATGACTTCAGTCAACATTTTCGATTTATTTGATAAAGTTGAGACGTTTGGCAGAATTGACAAAACTTGTATTTGCAAAAGATTTGTTGAGTTTTCACTGGTAGTATTGAAGAAGCCGATTACGCGCGCGGACTCTATGGAGAGATTCGACGTCAAGCGCGGAATAGTCAAAGATGTGACAGCAAATGGAGGATTGACAGCACTCGCTGGTAAATTTTTCGAAAATGTCAACAAAACTGGAGAAAACGCTTTCGACGGTTCTCACGACATCATGACTTTGCTAAACGGTCACTATAATGAAACAGGTGCGCTTATTCTCGATGTCACTAATGTGCCTCCGAATTTCGATGATCCAGAGGCGATGAAATTGGCTATGGATAGTCGAAAGCGGTTCACCCAATTCCTCGATGAGGCCACTGGATACAATTCCAAGCAGCGTGGAGATAAAGCCAAGGAATGGGAAAAAAAGGCGTCTAAAGCTAAGTTGGCGATTAAAGCCGCTCGACATTTCATGGAAATGTCGTCAAACGTCTCTGATGAGGATGTTGCAACGGCAGAGTCTTTGATTGAAGAGATTGAGGCGGCTCTCGCAGAGAATAACAATACTCGTGCAGCGAGCCGCGGCAAAAAACTCGGTAAACTCTTTTAATTTGGTGAAAAAATGACAAATTCCGACCCGCTCTCGTCTCTCGACGATGCAAGTCGTGAGCGTGTCGAAAGAATGTTTCGAGGCTGCAAAGAAATCATTGGTGTAGAGCATATTGCCTCCATTGTTGGCGGCGGTGTAAGCCACGCAGGTGATGATGTCATCCGTGGCTATGTCGGAATCGAACCAAGTGGCAAGGCTCACCTTGGTTGGGTAGTCATTGCCGATACTATCCGTAATTTACTCGATGAGGGCGTAAATGTTCTGATTTGGCTAGCGGATTGGCATGCTTGGGTGAACGATAAGTTTGACCGCGATATGGAAAAGATTAGCCTCACTGCCGATTACATGACAGAAGTCTTTCGAGCTCTGCTCGATTTTCCAGAAGAAGGAGACGCAGCAGGCCAACTTCGATTTATGCGCGCCTCCGAATTAATGTCATCTGGGATTTATTGGGAGCGCGTATTACGTTGCTCGAAGAATATGAGTTTGAACCGAGTTCGACGGACTTTCAGTATAATGGGTCGTGATGAGGATTCCTCTGAACACGATTTATCCGCCTTTTTCTATCCAGCAATGCAGGCGGCGGATATTTTTGAATTGAATATCGATGTCGCATTCGGTGGGATGGACCAACGAAAGGCGCACATGTATATGCGCGAAGTCGCAGATAAGAATCACTGGACGAAAGCGACATGTGCTCACACTCCGATGCTTTCTGGATTGAAAGGCCGTGGTGGTGGGCGAATGGATTCATTTGACCATAAAATGTCAAAATCCGATCCAAATAATGCTATCTTATTACATGATAATGCAAAGAAAATTAGTAAAAAATTCCGAAAGGCATTTCTTGAAGTTGGAAGCGATGATTCTCCTGTTTTCGAGATCGCAAAGCACATTGTTCTACCAAACCTTGGAGAACTAAAAGTCGAACCTAATCCTGAATATGGCTCACCATCTACCTGGAACGATATCGATACTTTTGTAGCAGCGGTTGGTAGAGGTGAGATTCATCCATTCGACGCAAAGATGGCAGTGGCATCTGGCCTTTCTGAAGTCCTAGCACCGATTTCCATTCATTTTGAAGAAAAGCCCGATTTACTTGAACAAATGAATAAAATGACTGGCTCTCAGTAAGGTCTTTTCAGATTCAGTCCTACGTTTGTATGACGTAGTAGGTATCATAACCCTCTCGCGCCGCGGCCGAGACACGAGAGGGTCTTATGGCTGAGGTTGGAATTGATGATATCGCGATTCATTTTCCGCGACTGTATTTCGATATGAAAGATTTTGCGGAATTCCGCGGAGCAGATTTTGGTAAATTGAACAAAGGACTCGGACTCGCTGCAATGGCGATTCCGGATGTTCATGAAGATACTGCGACGATGGGTGCAAATGCATGTACTCGCCTAATCGATAGAAACAATCTCAATCCGAAGAATATCGGTCGTATCTATTTGGGTACGGAGTCCGCCCTCGATGGTGCGAAACCGACTGCAACTTACATCATGGATATGCTCGAACAAAAATACGAGCCAAACTTCGGTAAAGATTGCTTCCGTAATTGCGATGTTGTTGATTTGACTTTCGCTTGTATCGGTGCAGTCGATGCTATGCACAATACTCTAGATTGGGTTGCTCGCGGTGGCGAGGAGCAAAATCGAATCGGTATCGTTGTTTTTGCTGATAATGCAAAGTATGATCTCGGCTCATCTGGAGAATATACTCAAGGAGCCGGAGGTGGAGCGATTCTGATTCGTCATAATCCTCGATTAATTGAGATTCCAGATAATTGGGGTGTCTCTACTATACCTGTGCATGATTTCTTCAAACCTCGACGAGAGGTCGACATGAAAACTGTAGTCGAAAATGTTCTGGATTTAGCAGAAGAAACGGGTGAGAAACTGAAAGTAGGTTTAGTTGATAGAATTCTAAATATTCTACCGACTTCGAGTAAAAAAGATCACATTATGTTTGAATCTGAAACTTTGAGCATTCACAAAGATACACCAATTTTTGACGGTCAATTTTCAAATCGTTGTTATTCAGAGTCTGTAAAATCTGCTTTTATTAATTTCCGCGAAGAAGCCATCCGTACCGGGCGTTATGACCCAAAAAATGATGATATATTGACGAATCAATGGAAACGCATCATTGTTCATCTTCCATATGCTTTCCAAGGCAAGAGGATGTTCCCTGATTTGTTCCGTCACGACCGTAGACATCTTCCTATGTGGGAAGAAATAGTTTCAGAGTTTGGTGAAGAACCATTCTTTGAGGATTTCGCAGATACTTCTGAAGGTTACGAGCAATTCCAAAAAGCCAACGATGGCTATCGAAGATTAATTTCAAAAACTCCACAATTCAAGGAATTTGTTGAAGCACGAATTGAGAAAACTCAGCGTGCATCAAGCTTGATAGGAAACCAATATACCGGTTCAATTTTCCTAGCTCTGATGTCGACTATGGAATCAGATTTCGCAGATGGTGAAGCAATGGTAGGCAAGCGCGTTGGTCTTTGTGGATACGGTTCTGGAGCCAAAGCCAAGGTTTTCGAAGGAATCGTACAACCAGAATGGAAAGAAATTGCAACGAGATTCAAATTATTTGATCGACTATCACACCGTACACCAATTGACAAAGAAATTTACGAGAGACTACATCGAGGATCGCAGAAGGAATCGATTGTTGCACCGAGCGCCGAATTTGCTCTTGTTGAAATTGGTGGTGAAGGAAAACTCGAAGGCCACCGCAACTATGCTTGGGTTCCCAATTCGGAATAATAAATTGAATGTAAAGCATTAATTATTCTCGCCAAAGAATTTGAATTCTCTCAAACTTTATTTCTCGGCTCCATCTAAAGGAAAACAACTGGGGGGTAATGATGAAAATTCGACTTCACCAATTTTTATCCAAATGTGGTGTATTTACATCAAAAAATGAAGTAAAGAAATCAATTTGGGATGGTGAAATTTTGGTAAATGGAACGCCGGTGAAGGATATTAAATTTCAATTCAACCCAGCGAAGAAAACAATCACATTCCGTGGTACTGAATTGACTTTACCTTCTATAAACTATTATTTTTTACTGCATAAACCAGCAGGATATATCTGCTCAAGATTGAATAAACAAGAAAAGCAATTAGGCAAAAAATCAGTTTATGAATTATTCAGAAATCATGTTGAGTCAACCGTCTATGAATCACTCGTTACAGTGGGTAGGCTTGATGAGGAAACAACAGGATTTTTATTGTTCACAACCGATGGAAAGATGGTGTCTATAATCACAAATCCTGAAATGCATATTCAAAAAACATATCGTGTAATCACAGAAAATCGAATCACAGAAGAAAGCATGGAAGTCATCAGAGACGGCGTCCATATTTCAATCGATGATGAAGGATTTACAGATTCATATGTGACTCGACCTGCCCATATTCGTTTGTCGAAGCCAAATATTGCAATATTAACCATAGATGAGGGAAAAAAACGTCAGATTCGAAGAATGTTTGGAACACTCGGCAATCATGTAATACAATTGCATCGATTATCGACGGAGAATATGAACCTCGCCGATTTCAATCTGAAGGCAGGTCAATTTTGCCAACTTTCAAAATCAGAAATCGAATCATTAATAATTTCTTAGAACTCATTCGTCAATTATGGCGAAATAGATCGGCTGATTACGATTCGTTGAACCTCTTGAGTTCCTTCGTAAATTTGAGTAATCTTCGCATCGCGGAAGAACCTCTCAACAGGGAAATCAGTCGTATATCCATATCCACCGAGGATTTGGACCGCTCGCTCAGCTACCCACATCGCGGTATCTCCTGCGAATAATTTCGCCATACTCGCTTCCATTGAATGTCGTGGTGCACCTTGTTCGTAATGGCGTTGTTTAGCCCATGCTGCTTTGTAGACCATATGCCGAGCTGCCTCGGTTTGGGTAGCCATATCAGCGAGGTAATTACCTATGCTTTGGTGAAGGGCAATCGGCTTACCAAAGGCCTGGCGCTCATGAGCGTAGTTTAGTGCTGATTCATATGCACCTTGAGCAATTCCTAGTGCTTGAGCTGCGATTCCAATCCGAGAATTATCTAAAGCATTCATCGCGATAGGGAAACCTTTTCCTACCTCCTTCAAGACATTTTCAACAGGAACTTTGCAATTATCCAGCAGTAATGCACAGGTATCTGAAGAACGGATTCCAAGTTTATCTTCCTTCTTTCCAACACTAAATCCTTCCATATTCGATTCGACGATAAAAGCAGTAGTTCCTCCGTGTTTATTGACACCATAATCGGGGTGGTCAACATCCTTGGCGAATAGGACATAAATTCCTGCACTCTGCCCGTTAGTTACCCACATTTTTTCTCCGTTCAAAATGTAATGTGAACCATCGTCGCTGAGTTTCGCGCGGCAGCTAAGCGCTGCCGCATCGGTGCCAGCACCTGCCTCTGAAAGTGAATAGGCACCAATTTCTCCTGCTGCTAATCGTGGCAGGTAACGCTGTTTCTGGTCGTCATTTCCATGTAGCGCTATGGTCTTTGAACAAAGCCCAACGTGAACACAGAACATTACGGAAAAAGAAGGATCTACTCGAGAAAGTTCTTCGACGATTATCGCTTCTGAAATATCGTCGACAGGATTCCCATCGTATTCTTCAGGAATTGTTACACCTTGCAAGCCATATTCACAAAAAGTCTGCCATTCCTCGAGTGGTGGCCGTTGTTCACGGTCTCTCTCAAGGCAGGTTGGCGCGAGAATTTCCTCTGAAAAATTTCGAACCATCTCGCGAATCATACTTTGTTCTTCAGTTTCTTGAAAATCCATGCTGTTCCCCGATTATGCCGAATAGGTAGGCGTTGTTAATCTCTTGTAACGGCTCGGATTGCGAAGAATTGCCATCGAATGGTTCAAATCACTTCGGTGATGGCGGCGAGTCTGAATAAACATGGCAGATGGCGATTATTCTGAATTTGCGATTGCACACGGACGACGTTATACTCTCGAACATCTTTGGTTACAGGTTCTCGATGAGAAGAAATCTGACTCTCAAGTCAAGATTGGAGTTAGCGAATTTATCGCTGCTGAATACGGTGAGATTCACCGAGTTGTATTGACACGACCTGAGGATGATGATGAATTCAAGGTCGAGCAAACAGAAGGTGTCCAAGATGATGATGAACCAGCTCACATGGCGAGTGGGGATGAGGTCGGAGTAGATGATCTGTTGATTACTCTCATGACTCCTTCAGAACGTCTGTTAATCAATGCTCCATTCGCTTGTAAAATCGTTGATTTGAATGGTGATGTTGAAGATAATGCAGATTTGGTAAATGATGAAGCATACGGTGATGGCTGGTGCGTAATCGTCCAACCATTCGATTTCGATGAAGATCAATACCTAACTCAAGAAGAGTATATCGAATATCTAAACGAACTCGAGTGAATCCAGCCTCATTAGTATAGGTTCATTTTTGGTCAAGGCCAGATTAATATTGGCCAAGATTCAAAATCGTCTTTTTTCCAATCAATATTCTCAAGCTGAGCCAAGACTTCTGATTCATCAGCCAAATCTAACTCGATTTGTTTTCGGTGTAACCACCCCTTCAATCGACCTAGTTTCCTACTCGGCTCTAGTCCGGTGACTTTTGCCAAACGATTTCCATCAATTATTGGGGAGTTTCCCGCTTTTAGTTTTGGAATATCCGATAATGTAGAACGAATATTTTCAGCATTGTGATAGTGAAGAATTGCAGATTGAAAATTTACAGGTAATGCTGCACGGAATCTTCGAAGTTCTGCCAAATCTGTACTCGGTATTATTGAATTATTATCATGGAGGAAAGTGATTAATCTCATTTGGTCTTTAGAGAGTTTCAATGATTTCCTGAGTGAAGCAGAAATTTCACCGCCAGATCTTGAGTCATTTGAGCAGATTTTTGCCAGTGCGGTAATCTCATCTCCTGAAATTTTCTGAATCCGGCTCGTATCAATATCGGATAATATCACATTGAGGACGCCTAAAGAATCCATTATTGATACAATTTCATCTCGATTTGGTTTTGATAAAATTTGTAATAATTCACTACCTATTCTTTCGCGAGACACCATGTCTAGCATTTTTAGATTGGATGAAATTGCATCGGTAAGTTCAGAATTCATTTGGCGAGTGCCATGCTTTTCGGCATCGAGAAAACGAAACGCTCTCATGATTCTTAATCCATCTTCACCTAATCGATCTGATGCATTGCCAACTGTGCGTAATATTCCCGCATCTAAATCGGCCGCACCGTTGAATAAATCGATTAAATTCCCTTCCGAATCAATTGCCATCGCGTTAATTGTAAAATCCCGTCGAGATAAATCTCCTTCGATACTATCTCCGAATGCAACATTATCTGGCCGTCGACCATCACCATAACTCCCTTCACTTCGAAGGGTAGTTACTTCCCAAGTCTGCTCACCGGTGTCTAATCTAACCATTATTGTACCAAATTCTTCACCTACGGCAATCGATCTAGGAAATATTTTCTTTACTTCCCCAGGGGTTAAATCGGTAGCGATATCCAAATCAGTCCTAGGTGAAGCGATTAATGCATCACGAACCCAACCTCCAACTATCCATGCACGCCCAACCCGCCGCAATCTCTCCAAAACGGTGAAATCTTCCGAACTGAGTTGACCCAAGTCGACCTCCATGACCATGCCACTCACCGATTCGCAATCATACCTTCGGGCATCATACATATGAGTAATTCACCCTTCGGCTGCGCGTGAAGGTTGAATTGGTCCCCCTAGAGTTGCTTCGGCCGCATGAAGAAATAATAATAAAAAAAGTCGACCAACTCGAAAAAATGACCCATCGATGGAATGCATATACCAAACCACTTCTGCTTGATCGAAATACCGGAACTATTCTCGATGGGCATCATAGATATGAAGTCGCACTGAGATTGAAATTGAAGTGCATCCCATGTGTAATGATTGATTATCTAGATGATAATTCAATTGAAGTAGATGTTTGGCCGAATTGTGGTCGTGAAGTTTTAACGAAGCAAGACATCATCAATTCTGCATTAAGTGGAGATTTATTCTCACCAAAAACCAGCCGCCATCGGTTGTCTGACCATCTTCCCCCAATCGCAATTTCACTTTCTCGCTTGCGTGAGCCAGCAGTCTGAATGTCAATAAATTGATGATTAGTCTAAATTAATATCTTGATTCTATATCTTCGATGAAAAATCCGACGATTTGAGAAATATATTCATCAGGTGAATTTTTGAGATTATTGATAATTTCAATTGTCGAGTCATCTACCTTTGTGCTCCCGATTAATTCTTCGATTAATCGGGTTCGCAGAGAACTTTCTCTAGAAGTATCAGCAATGATGGAATTTCGCAATTTATTTGCATCAATAGAATAATTTCGACGTAAAGAACCAACTATCAATGCTTCATTTTGAGTTGTTTTCAAGCTTTGTGTAAATGCCCCGAGTTCTTTCCAATCTTTACCTTCTATGGCTGAAATAATTGCTTTGGTAAATCCTGAATTATCATTCTCCATCCAATTTGGAATTTTTGAAGAAATTATTTCATTGTTCGATGATTTTTCAATAAGAATAATGATTGCATCTCGTCGAGCGAGATGATTGTTTTCTACAATATCGACAAGTAAATTATCAAACCCACCTTCAATTACATCGGGGCGATTTCGAAGCAGAGAAACAGCGTCGGCCTGAACTTTTATTGATGGGTCAGTTAATCCAGTATAGAGTAATTCTGCATCAATTTTATCCATTTTGCTCATCGATTGTATCGCCATTGAGCGGATTCCACTCGATTCATTTTCCATCCCTTTGCGGTTGACTTCTTCGAGATTTGCAGCGATGGAAAATTTCGTTGCCCAAGCGGCATTGCGAACCACTGCAACATTATCTTGGGAAAGTATTGATAAAATTGGTTTGCAAGATTTCCCAGCACGATTAGCGATTCGTGCTGCGCACATTCGAAATTCCACTCTTTCAGATTCCGCTAATCGCTGTATCAATTCAAGATCCTTGGGCCGAGCCCAAATACCGATGGCTTGTATCGCCTTTTCACGGAACCATTCATCAGAATCATCCAGTAATGGTTCGAAGGCATCAATTGCAATAGGATCATTAATTTCGAATAACCTTCGAACTGCTCGACGTCGATGTCGAACATCTGCACTACGAAGATTGCGCATTGCTGCTCTAACCACGATTCAACGAGTGAAGTCGGTGGCATGAACGCTTTGATTCATGGCACTAAATCTCGGTGTCCACCAACCATTCCTGCTTCCTCATCTTCGGGCGAGCCAGGAGCTGCTAAATCCATCGAGAAGAGTTGCCCGAAAACCGGCCAAATTGGCGCTAACCATTCCATTTCTGACATGATTAAATCCATTACGGGGTGTTCGAGGATTTCATCTTCACTCGCATCTTCTGGAAGAATTGGTAAATCGATAGGAAGATCTCTTAATGCAGCGACTAAATGTTCGACATTCTCAATCAATTCTTCATCTATTTCGATTAGATCGATAAGTAAAGTAACAGCATCTTCTAAATGATCAGCCAATAAATTTGCATCGAGAGGATCCCTTTCGGCTTCACCTAGATCCATAGGTCCGAAAACAACACCACCAAGATCCGTATCGAACCATTCAGACCCTTGCTTTTCTCGTTTCAATAATCGTTGATGAACAGGTCCGCCAAACGGTCCCAAAACGAATCCCCCTTCGTCTACCATTATCTCGAGGGAAATCGGCATTTCTTTTACCGCGCCAGTAATTAAAACACGGTCAACGCCACGATCCATCTCATCAGAATTATCTAAGGCCGCAGGCGATAACACTCGCATCAATCCTCTCGCAGAGTGTTTTTCGAGCCGTAGACTCGTATACTCGCGCACCTCGATATGCGGCTCGACGATTGAGACCATTCCATCAGGGCCAAGCACCTCATCAAGAATCGCAGAGATATAACCACCTTTCGAACCCATTAGTAGCACGTGTTGTCCTTTTCGTAGTTCGAGGTGGTGCAACAGTGTCAGAATCATGTGTGGGGCTGAAATCGTCTTTGCTGCGCCAACTTCTGTTATCAGAAAAGGTACTGGACTATCATACCAAAATGGTTCTGCAGAAAGGTCGGTAAAATCTCGGATATCGACAATTTTCATCGCATTAGAAACGCGAGGGTCGATAGGAACTCCCGCAGATTTCAGTCTTTCAAGCAAATCGTCGATTTCAGTCAACTACGCCACTTCCAAACAGAAGGTTCTACCACTAATCATTTGAATACAACGCTCGCCCGTTCTCCCGTGGGGCCCGTGGTCTAGGGGTTATGACGTTGCTCTTACAAAGCGAAGATCACCGGTTCAATTCCGGTCGGGCCCACCATAAATTCCCATCACCATAAGGTGGTGGAAACAATATTTGAGAACCGGTTTCACTGTACACAGCTCGAAGTATCAAATTTTCCGGTTCTCAATAATAAACAAAAGTCCGGATTCTTGCGATATCATCTCAGCGGGAGGCATTTTTAATCGGCGTAGCAGAGCTGGAACATCGTATTTGCTTTCAAGATCATCACTTAACATGTGGATTATCTCGCCAACTGGGACCTCTCTGATACAATCTCTAAGCAATTTGATTGGGATTGGGCATTTCTCCCCTCGTACATCAAGAATATGCGGTTCCTCTTTCACGTATTCACCTACAAATCAATCCAAAGGCATCTACTCCATGAATAATTCTCTTTGTTGGCATATATTTGGGTAATTATTGACAAAATGTTCGGTGAAAGAGTCAAGAAGGTCGCCCATAAGCCAGCGACATGGTTGACGAGGCCACGGGTCTAGCCTCTCGTGTCACTCGACGCCTACGCAGGCGTGGTTGGACAGTATCCACCGCTGAGTCTTGTACCGGTGGTCTTCTCGCATCTTTGATTACCGATATTTCAGGTGCGACACAATGGTTTCAGCAGGGTTGGGTTGTTTATTCTAATGAAGCGAAGATGCGCGAACTTGGGGTAGAAAAATCAGCCTTTGATCAGGATGGGGCGGGCGCTGTCTCGCATGAGGTCGCTGTTCAAATGGCTCGCGGCGCCCGATATCAATCAGGTTCAGATGTTGCGATTTCGATTACTGGAATTGCCGGACCTGGTGGTGCGACTGCGGATAAGGAAGTTGGGCGTGTTCACGTAGCGGTAATAGCGAGAGATTATTTTTTAGTTCGAAGAATGGATTTTGGTGAAAATGATCGTTTGGATAACAAAAAATCCTTTGCAGTTTTCGCACTTCGCTTAACCTTAGAAGCTCTGGATCGAATTGATGAGCAGGATGGACGGACTAAAGAATCTCAAGATGATGGAGATGTTGAGAATATAGATCGTTCAAAATTAGAACCCTCTTCAGAAGAGTGGGAAGGTGGACTAGCTTGGGATGGAGGCAAATCAACGGTCGCTGAAGAGATTCAGAAAGTCGACCTCGCAGCCTTAATCGATTGGGATGAATGAGCGATTCATAACGATATTATCATGAGCGTACTCAGTTGACCTCAATTGGATGGCGTCGGCTGACTGGGCGGAACGGCAGCAGATATTGCTGGCTGCCGGCATTCTGGTGACTGGTCAAGAAACTAAAAAGAAGATTGAAAAATTACCTGATTTGACTCCACTAATCGAGGCAGCAACCTCTTCTCAAGTTCATGTTTTGTCTTCAAGGTCAATAGATGAATTACTTATGTTGGTCCCATCTTCTGAACCAATAGAAATTTCAACTCCTGTACCAAAATCGGCTCAAGCAACTTTGCCAGCTCCTGACAATCCCTCTTCTATTGGGCGAATTATTGCACCGATCGATTCACCGAAAATATCTCCAGCACCTCGTCCACATGGATTGTCGCACTATAGTTTGGCAGAATTCCCGATGCTTGCAACAGATGTTGATTCTGAAATTGAAATTCATTTTGATATCACAGGTAATTCGATCACCGAAGGAAAGATGGCCGATATGAGGTCGTGTTTTTCAGATCGGTTGAAAAAAATTCGTAATATGATGTTGACTGGAGGTGTTTTACCACGCCGCCCGATATCAAATGGAGAGGCGTGGCGAAATCGACAACGATATTCATCTAATGAATATGAAGTGACACTCATTGGGTTGGTAAATGGTCCAAGATGGACAAAAAATGGGAATTTAATGTTCATGGTAGAGGATGAAAATACTCAGATTCAATGTTTCCTAAAACCACCTGCTGGAGCGAACCCTTTGCACGCTGCTCTCGATGGTTTGATGAATGACGATGTGGTAGGTGTGAGCGGTCATTTTGGTGGCGATCAAACTGATTTATTCTTCTGTTCTAACATTCATTTACCTCCATTAGAACCACGTGCTAAAACTGCTGCGAGCGCTGACCAAGCTGTCTCAGCCGCTTTCCTTTCTGATACTCATGTCGGCAGCAAAACTTTCCTTGAACCACAATGGCAGAAGATGATGCAGTGGTTCAAAACGGACCCATTAGCGAAAACTATTCGATATTTTATTCTGAGTGGAGACGGAGTTGATGGTGTCGGAATTTATCCTGGACAGGACCGTCACTTAGCAATTAAAGATCTGTTCGAACAGTATGGGAAATTGGCAACTCTACTCGAAGAATTACCTGATTGGATTGACATAATCATACTTCCTGGTAATCACGATGCAGTTCGACCTGCCGAACCCCAACCCGCTCTAACTGCTGAGATTCAGCAAGATTATTCCGACGCCGTTTTCGTTGGAAATCCTTGTGATTTTAGCCTTCACGGCGTCCGTATCCTATCCTATCACGGTAAGAGCATCGACGATTTTGTCGCTGGACTGCGCTCGGTAACATATGCGAAGCCAGAGATGGCAATGCGAGCGATGTTAGAGCGTCGTCACCTCGCACCTTCATGGGGCGGTAAGACTCCACTTTCACCTGAGCCAGAGGATAGTATGGTCATCGGAACTGTTCCAGATATTTTCGTCACCGGTCACGTTCATGGGCAATTCGTCAGCGACCATAAGGGGACGACAATCGTTCACAGTTCAACTTGGCAAGACCAGACCGATTATCAGCGAATGTTAGGATTCCAGCCGAAACCTTGCATTCTAACTGTCATTAATCTGCACACTCACGCGAGCGCATCAATTCCATTCGCTTGATATTGTTGTTCTTTGAGTAGAACTCAATTTTCTTCTTTATTTTCTCTGTTTCGACAATCTTCAGTTTGACATTGAATAGTTTCAAAATAGTCAGGATTCATTGAGGTTTCGGCAATTGGCACGAGTGGTGCCAATTGTCCATTGGCAACGAAAAGGCTCGGTCCTGCATTGAGGAAATACATCGAGCCCATTCGAGATCGAGAATCTTCAGGCGTTGCATTGGTTTTTGTTGCACATTCACCAGTGCAACCATCAGCAAACGCGACGTATACTCGGCCTTCACGGTCGATGTGTAAATCATTGAAATCCAATAAATTTCGGTTTGAGCCACCAATATCTCGACAATCACCACTGTTCAAACATATCGCACCGATTTGCACAGGATCAGCCGATACCCGGGTAGTGTAGAATATCGGGCTTGGGTCGAGAGCGTTTAGGCTATAGGTGATGTACAGATAATAACTGACGTTTCCATTTGCATAATGCGGATTTCCATTCCATGGATTTCCATCTATGTCGGTTTGGTTTAACTCACTACTATTTTCACTACCGAGATAAGTGATGGCAATACGTCCTGCATCTCCAGCATCGGTTTGTGGAAAAGTTGTCGAAATAACTTCTACTGGGCTAATTCTAATACTTTCTTGTTCCCATGACTCTCCTGAATCAGTACTCCTCGACATGTAGATTCCTTCATCTGCGCCCGTCCAGATATGATATGCATTGGATTCAGTGTCGGTTGCGACCTCTGAATTTTTTCTTGGATTAGGGGTTCCAACATCCTCTCCCATCGTTCGATCAAACCAAGTCAAACCATTGTCATCGGAAACGATGACTGTAGGTGTTTCGACCCGGGGCGTGACGTAAACGGTGCCATCGGGTGCAGAAGTGATAGCTCCATGGAGTCCACCATTGGTGGTGGCCAATCCGAAAATCTGGCCACCAGCCTCAAATGTAGCACCACCATCAAAGCTAGTGAAGCAGAATATGCCAGCGAGTTTGTTGTAACAATAGTACACTGCCGTCTCATAGAATGCTTGGGAAAATTGACCTCCTATTCCATATCCACTGCTCGTCCAAGGGCCCGATGCCAGTTTGATGTGATCGTTGATTGGAGTCGTACCAGAGTCGTGTGCATTGCCCAGCCAAGTATCGCCATCATCATCGCTCCAACAAATCCAAGATGTTTCCAATCCCTGCATCTGCACGTTGAATATTCGATCAGTAATCGGATCTACCCATCCCCATGGGTCATTGGTTTGGAATGCACACATTGGGCCTGCGACGTTCTCCCAAGATTCGCCGTGGTCGCAAGAACGCATGACCTTCTCAAAGGCGATGAAGAATATACAGCCACTCGACGTGATACCGAGGCTAGGTTCTGCTCCATCCTCGCCGACACTACTGAAAGTGAATTGCATAGGGATCATTGGAATATCGAGGCTGATTCCATCTGGGCCCGTGACATAGGTTCCGCTCGGAAGTTCCTCTTCCTGCTGGGGACGGGGAGGCCCATCGTTTTGGATACAGCCAGAAAGTGTTACTGATATCATCAAGATGCTGACGAGTAAAGCCACACTTCGCATAGTCATTCGCACTGACGGCAGCGTATGTATCTTATCGAACTTTGAACCAATTGAGAATTTTGTCAATTAATTGTGTCGGGAAAGTTTTCATCAAAAATGGTTGACCAAATTTGAGTAAGGTTGTTGCCTTCGATTATCGGCACCCCTGCAGTGATGAAAGCATCTTTTGCTCTTTCTCTAGCCGGATTAAAACCAATAAAATGAGATCCGGGTATTTTCATAGATAAATCCGTGCTGGAATCACCGATTGACCAAATTTTTGTTGTGTCGAATCCATTAATTTTTGCTAATTTAGCAATCATTAGGCCTTTGTCATGTGAATCGACCTTAGATGGGGCAGCGCCGAGGAGATATCCATCCTTATCCCAAGAAAAATCATTTGCTGCCCAATCATCTACCTTGAGCATATGAGCAATTGTACCGATGAACCTAGCTACTCCCGAGGACACGATGGCAACATATATTCCTCGATTTTGCAACTCTTCGATTACTGCTCGTGCGCCAGGCATTAGTTTGACTCCAGAAAAACAACGCATAATTTCGTCTAAATGAATTTCCGGTTGTAATTTCAACCACATTCCGACATCATTGGCCATGAATTCATCATCGGTTATTTCTTTATTGAGAAATTTTTCAAGCATAGCATAATTTTCTGTTCCAAAATGATTGTGAATCATTTGCCACGACGAGCCACAGTTAACGAGAACACCATCACAATCGAAAACCACTGCCTGAACTTCGCTCATGCTTACTTGGTGCAATAACTTTGGTTTAGATTATACTAATCGAATAGATGCATTCATTGGTAGGTTAGGGCTGCATTATTCCTGAGTGAGGGTACCGGATGAAGGCAGTCAAGGTTAAGATGCTTTTTTTTGGTCCACTTGCTGAAAGTTTAGGTGAGAGGGAAGTTGTTACCGCTCTCGAGATGGGTACAACTTGCAATCAGTTAATCGAGTTGTTCGAGTTAAGCAATGTTGTAGCGAATGGTGTAGCGGTAGCAATCGATGGCCAAATTGGTGCAGACCGTAATTCAGCATTGAAAGATGCAAGCGAAATTGCCTTTCTTCCACCTGTTTCAGGCGGTTGAGAGGGGATTGAGCCGAAGCCTTTGAACGGGAAAGCCGCCACCTCGACTCGATAACATGGCATTAGGCTCAACTGAAATCATCATTCTTTTCATCGCAGCATTGTTCCTTTTCGGAGCAAAGAAGATTCCCGAACTAGCTCGTAGTGCTGGGCAAGCAAAAGGTGAATTTGAGGCAGGACTAAAGCAGGGCATGTCTGATTCCACCGCTGAATCCGATATGGATCGTGGTGGAAAAACCGCACAATTTGCTGCTGAAGAAGAGTGATTTGCTTCAGTATTTTTTCCGGATTCGTAGCCTTGCTCCACAATCTGGGCATTTTCCAAAATCCTTTTTTCCAGGACTCGTCGATTCCGGAATTGGTTGAATAGATTTGCATCCGCTGCAGATTATTTGCCAATCCCACATCGCTTGAATACCTTCGGTAGTCACAGATTTCCATATCAATCCGGCTTTTTCTGCGAGATTTTGTAGGCGATAATCATCGCTAACCAACACTGCTTGAATTTCGATAACCAATGCAAAAATCGCCAGATCAGTCTCAGAAAGTCCCGCTATATCTCCACTCAATCTAGCAATTTCAGTCGCTTTCGCAACAGAATTTGCCGTGGGTTCTCGCCATTGCAATTCAACCGAATCGATAACTATCTCCCTTTCGGGTGCGATTCGTCGTAATTCCACGCGTTGGCTAGGGACTGCAAAGCAACCTCGCATCCGATTCATCGGCCAAGCTATCAGCGCTGCCGTATCCAGAACCTCTTCGGCCATAGTATAGCGAATCCGCCGGGGCATATCAGGGGTCGGGTTCAGCAATCCTTTGCTGTCTTAATCAGAAAACGTTCATGCAGGAAGCAAAGGACGAACACTTGTTAGCATGGCTTCTCTGACTAGTGTTTACGATTCCATCCTTGAGTGGGCAGATGGTTTAGGGCTTGCTGGACTAGCAATAATTTCTTCGACGGAGGCTGCATTTCAACCTATTCCGCCAGATCTATTGGTCTGGCCGATGGTTCTTGCTGCCGATTCAAACACCGCTATTTTAGCAATTGTTCTCGTTGCAACAATGGCCAGTGTGATTGGTGCAATTGGTGGGTATGGTATCGGGATGTACGCTGGAACTTGGATTCTTGAGCGATTTGTTTCCGAAAACACAATTGCAAAATTAAATGCATTAACAGAGAGGTACGGCGCTGCTGGAGTTTTCATCGCCGCAGTTTCACCGATTCCATACAAGGCTCTAGCATGGATAGCAGGCGCTGGAAAAATGGATTTTCGTCTTTTCATAGCAGCAGGGTTGTTTGGCAGAGGAATCCGGTTTGGATTAGTAGGAGTTTTGTTGGGAATTTATGGTGAATCTATGAAATCTTATTTGGATTGGAAGACCTTTACATTAATTTCATTGATTGGAGCTATGTTGATGTTTCCTCTAATTAATTGGTGGCAAAACCTTGCGGTTTCTACAAAATATGAAGATCCTATCGCTTGACAAACACGACAACCCAAGCCCCTTATCCACTACACGTGCCTCTGGTGATGTATGGGAGTGCCGTTTTGCAGAGAATCAGGTTCCCTTCGAGCAGGTGTTATTTTCTGCTCAACTATTCTTCTCATTTCTCTTGTTGGATCAATATCGGTAGTAGCTGATTCTTCTCAAATTACCATTGAAGTAACATGGGTAAACACTGCTCCAGGTGAGTGGATGCTGAAGGATTCAAGTGGAGATTTGTATGCAATTTCTCCAGTTCCCGGGCTGAGTTTACATCCTGCAACGGACCGTGTTGTTGAGGTTAGTTATTCGGATACAGGAAATTATTGGATAATATTTTCGGAAGAAATAATTATTCCTGCCGGCCAATTGCCAATCACACCGGTCGATAATGACAATAGCCTATCTGGAGAACAATCAGAAACTCCGCTCAGTCTGCCGTTTACTAAGGTCTTAACTGATTATAATTTCACTGGCCCATTAGTTGCGATAATTGGTGCAATTTTGATGACATTTGCACTTGCTTATGCGGCCGATGAACCGACACGCAAGCGTGTTACCGAAGCGGTTGGCCGCTTCGGTGAATTGAGAATACACGAGGGTCAGGGGACCCTCGCAGGTAATTATCAGCGTGGACGAATCATAGGTTTCCTCACCGCCCATCCCGGATGTCACCTCTCAGCTTTAATCCGCACTCTTGATCTTGGAAATCACCAAGCGGTTCACCATCTAAGAATTCTCGAGCAATCAGGTTCGGTATGGTGTAGAAGGGATGGACGTCTTTTACGGTATTACACCGATAAAGTAAATCAGTCTGCAGAATTATCGAATCTTCCTCGGCCAATCGATATTCACCAACTCAGCGATGTTTCACTGATGTTATTACGTGAAATTGCCCTACAATTGCCTGAAGTAAAATCTCCATCTCAACGTGAGTTAGCAGCAAAATTGGAGACGAGCCAGCAACTCATCAGCCACCATCTTCGCAGACTCGAAAATCAAGGGTTAATCGCACGAAAAAGAAGTGGTTTGAGGACGAGGCGAGTACTTACCGAAGAAGGACAAAGAATTTGGGCGAAGTTGGCTATTCCAGCTTAATATTGCCGTTTGACAAACCCAACATCCCACTTCCCTATTATAGCGTACGAGATTCCGACAGATTATGTTCTCTCGAGATAAAAATAGAATCAGCCGCCGAAAGCCGCTCGTAGGATTTCTTCTTGTTGCTATATTAATCTCTTCTGGGTGCCTAGGATTCCAACAGCCAGAACCGATAATTGAAGAAGAAAAATTTGTATCCGCTGAAATTGAACTAGATAGCGAGCCGACAACCTCTTACGATTTCGTCAAAGCCGATTTAATAATTTCTGAAGGCGTCGCCCCGTTCATCATTTCATGGTCACTTAACGGCCAAGTTGTACAAACATCCTCCGCAATATTTTACGAAGCAGGTTTCCTTGACGTTGGCACACATACTATCGAAGCAAGCATCACCGATGCAGAGGGTAGTCTCGGTAATGCTGCAATAATTTTTTCTTTAGTTGACCCGAACAGAGCACCGACTGTTTCTCTAGAATTACCGGAGTATGCGACAGCTGGATTAGCAGTCGATTGGTCGGCTATCGGTTATGATGCCGATGGAGATGAATTATCAATTTCCGTCGATTTCGGTGACGGAGTAAACCAAGCTGATTGGAGCGGTAGTCATATCTTCGCACATCAAGGTCAATACATTGTTCGAGTGATGGTTGAAGATACGGCAGGATTTACTGCTAGTGCTCAGAAAGCGATTCGGATAGATCCTGCTGATGCACCCATATTGTATGTTGATTCCGAACCTTATGCTGATGGGCGAATTAGCTTAAATTTGGTCCAAGAAATGGTCATAATGACTTCAGCAGAAGACCCGTTAGGATTAGTTTCTATCCGCATCGATTGGGGTGATGGACTGGCTCAAGAACCCGTTGATGCAGAAGAGCATCATCAATACGAAAATGAAGGTAAATACACGATAACAGTGACTGCAAGAGGACAAACTGGAGTGACATCTCAGAGATTGATTCATATCGAAGTTGTTGGCTCCGCCGATAATTTAGAAGCTTCTCAATTGCAAGAAGATATCGAAGATGAAGGTGAGGAGGCTCTTGAATCTGAATTGGGTGAATTACTTGATGAAAACGAAGATGGAATTGTCGATGAGGCGTCTGAGGCTGATGATGAAACACAATACGATTGGGAGGCAGATTTCGATCCCGATGCGGATGGGGAAATGGATGATGAAAATGAGATTAATGCTTGGCAAACCAAGGATGATAGCGAATTGCGAACTCAAGCGGGTGAAGAGGTAGAAAGCCAAGATGTCACGGATTCTTTACTAACCGAAGAGGATAATATGGAAGAAGACGAATTGACTCTTTCGTCTGCTGAAGATTCTGAAATTATCACAGCTCATACTGCTTATTCAAGCGTGGTAAATCCAGTAATGAACGCTGCCTGGGCTGAAGTTAAGGATGAGGCAACGGACAATGAGACCTATTCTCGTTCCGTCCACTCGGTCACTTCGACTTGGTGGAATACAACCCATTACGAAGACTGGGATGGAGATGGTGTCGCAGAGGTAATTTGCCACGAACGTGTAGCCTCTTTCTGGTATGATAATGATGGAATTATTGGCCCAGAAATCATATATCTATGGCGGGTATACTGGTGTGCAAACGATCGAGATGGCGATGGAGTTGATGATCAGTGGTATTCTTGGCATCGCGGTCTAACGATACGCGACCAAAACTCGAATGGGCTTGCAGAGCGTTATAATTCCTACAATTATTCGGTTTGGTCATGGCAAAACGGTACTCAAATGGATCGAAATTGGATAATGAATTCTTTTGGTTATACTGATTTAAATGAGGATGGTAATCTTGAGAGATATATTGCATATAATCGAACTAGTCGATTGATAAATACCCAAGGCACTTGGTGGCCGCTCACACAATATTACTCAGAGATGACGCTAATTTGGCGTATCGATTACAATGATGATGGAACGAACGATGTCGAATATATCGTTGATCACTCGGCATTCCGAAGTGATCCGAATGAAGATGGAAACCGCGATACACGAAGAGATTCACTAAATTCTGTAATGAGGTTTGATCGCGACCAAGATGGCAATATCGATTTAGTGCGATCTGTTCAGCAATCTACAATTGCTTATGATAATAATTCAGATGGCGAAATCGAGTTATTTTGGACATATAGAATCGCGGTATTGCGAGATGATGTTGACCGTGATGGTGACTTTGAACACGTAGTGTTACTGCGTTCGTGGTCGATTCATTGGGATTGGGGGGTTATCGAATACAATATTGATACAGCATTTACCAGAGACATTACCGATGATGATGTCGATGGAAATCCTGAGATAGTCAAGCGCACTTACGAGCGAACAAATGGCACTGATTTGGATATTGATCCTCTCCTTGAAAGACAAGATTCGATAAATGCAGAGGTGCGAAAATATGATCCAGACAGTGATGGTATTTTCGAAAATGTATTCAGAAGAGTGAAAATTTCAACTCAGTTAGATGAGCATTCGAATGGATTCACAAAGACAGATTCAACACAATGGTCTGTTTGGGTTTGGAGGAACCACCAGACAGATGATATTCGATTCATCCGAACTACAGTAAATGTGATGGATTCATGGGATAATAATTCGGATGGAATCGCCGATACTTCGCGTGCACACGCACGGTGGTGGAACGCTTTCGATTGGGATAACGATGGTTTCCTTGAGCGAAGGTCGATAGTATTCTACAATTGGTTAAGTATTGATGATGATGCGGATGGAAACATTTCTTTGCATCGATTGGATTCCACATATCATTTACGAGTTTTTGACCAAAATGGCACACTAACCTCAGCTTGGTACATGCATTACAATATCGTACGACACAATGTTTCTTGGCAAGGTTTCGCATTCTTTAAGAACGCAACTTGGGTTGCTTGGTCGTGGGATTCCAGCAATGGCTGGCAACACGTAATCACTGTTACTTGGCTGGCATGGGATTACAATCAAGATGGTGTAATCGATGACTCGAATTATACTTCTGCCCAACAAAACACGCCGCCTTGATTGAATTTTTTGGCTACCTTTTGACCGTTTCGATTATGAGGGGGCCGCGGCTCGGCGGCATTGCCGCTCCTGTGGTGTAGTACGGTCCATCATTCCGGGTTTTCATCCCGGCGACCCGGGTTCAAATCCCGGCAGGAGCACCATTTACCCGGATACTAAGCGATTCACAGCGTTTTCTCATTATTTGCTTGGATTAAATTGATTAATTTGCAAGATTGGTAATCATCGCATCGATGGTATCGGGATTTGCCTCTTTGTTGCGACCCGATACACAGGCGCGCCCAATCACATCGGCGCCGATGTAGGAGAATTGCTGGCGCATAGCCATGATTACATGATCACCACCGCCGCCACTGTGAGTAGCTAGGCCTACCGGCTTTCCTGTGCACATTTTTCTAAAATTTTGCCAATCCCTTGATATCCATGCAATCGCATTGTTCAGAGTAGGCGGCATCGAACCGTTGTATTCTGGTGCAACAACAATCCATGCATCTGCCTGAATCATTCTTTCTATTAGATCGGAAATATCTGGTGTTTCATCATGACTTTTTGAACGAGCCACGGTAAACATAGGAAGATCCATTTCAGCTAAATCGATGACTTGACCAGAATGACCTTGATTCGAAGCAGACACAGCAAATTTTTCTGCTAATTCTTTGTTCTCACCAGATGTTGCACTGATTATCAGGAAATCACTCATGGTTCTGCGAGAGGCTATGCTACTTCAACTGCAACCACTTGTATTTTTCATTCAGTTTCAGTATTATTCTCTTCTTCAATCGCAGCACGGACTTCATCCATATTGAGATTTTGCAATTGAATAACCAAATCTTTCAGAGCCTCTTCAGGGAGCGCTCCTGGTTGGGAAAATACTCCGACTCCTTCTTTGAAAGCAACTGTTGTTGGAATCGATCTAACATTGAAATATCCAGCTAGTGCTTGTTCAGATTCCGTATTGATTTTTCCGAAAACAACGTCTGGGAATTCCTCAGATACGCGCTCGTACACAGGCCCATAAGCCTTGCAAGGGCCGCACCATTCTGCCCAAAAGTCGAGAATGATTAATTCGTTGTTTTCGATGATTTCTGCGAACTCTGGTTCGGTAATATTGACTGCTGCCATGGCCGATTCGCCAGACCCGACCCTTTTCAACCCGTGGTCTTCTCAAATCAACTAATATGTGTGATTGCTATACTATAATATTCAATCAACTTCACAGATAGAAATTGGAATGTTTTGAGCAGTTGCCATGTCAATGATGATTCTTGTCCATTTGCTTGTCGTAGAAGGCAGAGCTAAGATATGACTGGCAGAATCGAGAATTTTCGCGGTCAATGAATTTGCAGCTTCTGGTCGTCCCTTATCTTGTAATCCTCTATCTGGGTCATCCCATTCTTCACTAAAAACAGCAATTGCAACTGAATTATTATCTGCCCAACGCTCGGCCATATAATCAACTCCTGATGCTCCACCTACGATGATTAAATCTGGATATCCATTTTCTTCAACCCAATTTTCAATAGCTTCTTCAAATACTTCGAAATCGTAAAACCTGCTGCTTCCGACGATTGCTAAATTAATCACATTTCCATCTTCATTCAGGTCACGTTTTCCCAACGCATTGACCACCTCTTGTCCTGACGACGCTGCCATTAGTTGCCCTCAGGTTAGTTGTTGACCATAAAGGTCGGCTAATAATTTCTCGATAATCTGTACAAATGAACAAAATTGTTTTGAATCAGGAGAAATTTTTGAATTATTCGCACCCTATTCTTGATAGACAGTAAGCCGGCCGTAGACTCAAGGTGTGGTGATGGATTACGATGTTGAAGCAATCCGCTCTCACTTTCCAATCCTTGAGAGAATATTACCCAATGGTAAACAGTTAGTCTATTTTGATAATGCAGCAACAACACAAAAACCACTTGTAGTCATCGATGCAATGTCGGATTTTTACAAAAATTACCATGCTAATGCACATCGTGCAAACCATACACTAGCAGATGAATCTACCGCGGCACTCGAAGGGGCACGTGACAAAATCTCATTATTTTTTGGTGCCAGTGAGAGTTCTATGATCTATACTGGTGGTGCTACCGAGGCGATGAATCTAATCGCTTATGGTTGGGCTCGGTACAATCTTGAAGAAGGTGACGTTGTAGTTACGACAGAAATGGAACATCACGCAAACATCGTTCCTTGGCAAGAATTATCGAAGGATATCGGTATCGAGTTGAGATTTGTTCCTTTCGATAACGAAGCCCGCAAATTGGATTATGGTGCCCTCGAAGTTGCTGCAAAAGGTGCCTCATTAGTTTGTGCTGGCCATGTTAGCAATGTTCTCGGTGTCCGTAATGATGTTGAACGCATAATAAAAATCGCCCATAGTAATGGTGCACGAGTTGCTTTGGATAGTGCTCAAGGCGCACCTCACGAAAAAATCAATTTCGATGGACTTGGCGCCGATTTTTGTGCTATTGCCGGCCATAAAATGGCTGGCCCAACCGGTATCGGTTGCCTACTCGTCAAAGCCGATGCATTAGCGGAAATGGGTCCTTTCTTGACCGGGGGGTCAATTATCACATCCGTTACTACAGAAGGCACTCAATTCCTAGATGGATATTCAATGTTTGAGACCGGTACCCCTCGAATGGCTGAAGCGATAGGTTGGCGAGCAGCAGTTGAATGGTTAGAAGAGAATATTAATTTTCATGATGCGCATGAACATATTCATAACATTGCATCATGGATGTCAAACGAAATGGAAAAGATTCCAGGCATCACCATTTTCGGTGCACCAGGCAGAGATGATGGTGTTGGTGTTGTATCTTTCTTGCATGAATCAATCCTAGCTCAAGATATGGGGTATTTGCTCGACGCCGGTGGTTTTGCAATACGAACTGGTACGCACTGTGCTCAACCCTTACTTGAGGCAATGGGAGTCGCTTCGACAAATCGTGCTTCAATCTGGATATACAATACGATGGAAGAAGCTGAAGCCTTCATTGTTCATCTACGCGATATTGTCAATAGATTTGCATAATTTCACTCATCAGTTGTTGAGCCATCGCCTAAGCATTAAAATTGGAGGAGTACTAGGCTTGGTTATGTCTGAGAATCGTGATTGGCCTGAGCATGTCGATGAAATCATCGAAGAGTTCATTGATTGCTTCGATTCAATGGAGCGTTTCGAATTATTATTCGAATATGCAAAAAAACATCCTTTCCCTCTACATATTGATGATTGGAATGATGAAAATATGGTTCACGGTTGCCAATCTCGGGCGCATGTGACTTGCGTTACTGACTCAGAAGGCAAAATTCTCGTGAGTGGCGGTGCGGATGCTCAAATCGTTCAAGGCTTGATGGCGATCTCCTCTTTCGCTATCAACGGCCAATCACCTGAGGCTGTTGCTGAGCATGATCCAAAGTATATTGAAGCGATGGGCTTGAGCCAAATCTTAACTCCAAGCCGTGCGAACGGATTTATGAATATGATAACAAAAATCAAAAAAACCGCTCAAGCAATGTTGGAGTGAGGGGAAAAATATGGTATCAGAATCAGATGTTCGCGAAGCCTTGTTTGAGGTCGAAGATCCGGAAATGAAAATTTCCGTAATCGATTTGGGATTGATATACAAAGTTGAAATCGATGGTGAACACACAGAAATCGATATGACTCTAACAAGTCCTGGTTGTCCGATTGCACCTGAATTAATGGCGGCAGTTCATCGAGCAGCACTTACTACTGATGGCATTGAAAGCGTTCATATTAATCTGATATTCTCCCCGCTTTGGGATCCTAAGATTCACGCAACTGAAGATGGCCAGTTTGAACTTGGCATATTCTGAAAATAGATTTATTCTAGAGACATTTCGGCCGCACGAACCGTGTTAGACATCAACATTGCAATTGTCATCGGACCTACTCCTCCGGGGACTGGAGTGATGTATCCGGCAATTTCAGCAGCAGCTGGATCGACATCGCCGGCAAGGCGGCTACCACTATCTCGTGATTCGTCGACAACTCGATTAATTCCAACATCAATCACAGTCGCTCCAGGCTTGATCCAATCGGCCATTACTGTCGCTGGTCGACCGATTGCTGCAACGATGAGGTCTGCTTCTCGGCAGATTTTAGCAGCATCTTGGGTTCGTGAATGGGCTATGGTTACGGTTGCATCAATGCCCTTCTGAGCGAGGAGCAGGGCGAGGGGCATTCCAACTATACGGGATCGCCCAATAACTACGGCTTTAGCTCCTATAAGATCGATTTTTGCATCGGCAATCATCGCCATAACTCCGGCAGGAGTGCAAGGCAGAAGACCATCTGACTGCCCCATCACGAGACGGCCTAAGTTCATTGGATGAAATCCGTCGACATCCTTTGTAGGGTCAATCGCTTCTGTGATTTCCAACTCATTTGTGCCAGCAGGGGTTGGGCTCTGGACAAGAATTCCGTGAACAGTATCATCTGCATTTAGATCTGCAACGACCTGCATCAATTCTTCTTGAGAAACATTTTCGGGCAGGTCGATTAAGGTGCTACGAATTCCAGTTCTTTCACATGCGCGTTCTTTGTTTCTCACATAGACATGACTGGCCGGATCATTACCTGCTAGAACAACCGCGAGATGTGGCTCAATTCCTAGAGATTTCAGAGACGTAACACGCTCGGCTAACTCGCCTTCAATCCGCAAGCCGAGCGACTTTCCATCGAGTAAAACTGCACTCACGCTCGATGCGCACACTCCCTCATCCTTCATTGTTAGGGATAGACTGACACACTACAAAATATCATTCAATTCAATAACAATTCTGCGAACTGTAGACGACAAATGAGTTGGAGCCCCAGGAGGGAGTCGAACCCCCGACCGCCTGATTACAAATCAGGTGCTCTACCGGGCTGAGCTACTGAGGCTTAAGCGGCGACGAGAACCTTCAGCACTTGAACCCTACACCTCGTGAGGTTGCACACAGCCGACGGATTGATGGATGAAAGGTGCCACGCAGAGCCATGTCGGAAGGTGAAACGAGTTCTTCTTCTCCCGGATATCGCCGGCTGAACCTATTTATTTCAGCCTGGGCATGCCTCGTCATCGGTACTGGAATCATCCTCTATTCCGAATCTTCTCCTCTTCTCCTCGCCTTCGCTATACCGATTGCAATCGCTGGAATTATCCTCCTCCTAATCGCTTTACGATTACCTGACGAGGAGGATGTCGACCCGGCAGAGATAGCAGCATGGGAGCCAGATGCAACGATACTTCCTGAAGCCGGTCGGGTAATGTATCGTATCGACACGACTCTTGTCGAACCTATTCGGACCTCAATTTTATGTGGGCGATGTGGTAATTTAGAGTGGGTTGAAGGTGGTAAACCGAAATTTTTTGATTGTATAATTTGTGACGTGAAACTTTGGGAAGAGGATGAATAATGATTTCCACTCAATGTATGAGCGGCAATCGTCAAGTGTGAAATCCAACTCGAAACGCCCGAGGAATCAAAATGCCACTCAACAATAACCAACGTCGGATGCTGCGCGTAATGCACGGCGATGCTGAACGTACATGGTCGTTGAACGATTTGTTGGAAGCAACAGGATGGGCCGATCAAGTTCATGTCGCTGGTGCTGGAAAAGAGCTAGCAGAGGATGGGTTGGCCGAGATTTCAGAGTCTCATTCGTCAATGGTTTATCTAGGTAAAGAGGGTGCTTCAGCAGTTGAAAATGGCTTGTTAGAAGCACGTATTTGGAAGTGGTATGAGGGTGCAGATGACTCTAATAGAAATATGGCAGGACTATTTTCTGCAGGTTTTGAGCGTAATGAGGCAGGACCTGGAGTCGGCTTGTTGAAGGCGCTCGGCGTCAGCGTCCAAGGCGGTATTTTTGTTGCTGTAAATAAGAAATCAGTAGCAAAATTAATTGCATCTCGTAGCGAATTTATCGAATCCATTGGTAAAGGAGTAGATTTGGCCGAACTCGATTCTGAAATGATAAAACATTTCTCGAATCGAAAAAATTTGATTTTTATTGAAGAAATCACGACTCGCACATGGTCTTTGACCGATGCTGGAAAAAATATTGACGAGTCGAAATTAGTCAATATTGAATTAATCGGAGAGGTAACACCAGAATTATTGCAAGGTGAAAATTGGCGTGATGTGGAATACAAGGCATTCGATGTCAATGCACCCGCTCCGATTCCGATGGGTGGCAGACCTCATCCAATGCAATCTCTAATCGAGAGAATACGCTCGGTTTTCCTCGAGATGGGTTTTTCTGAAATCGAAGGTGATTATGTCCAGTCTGCTGGATGGAATATGGATGCACTCTACATCCCTCAATCCCATCCAGCGCGAACGATGCAGGATACTTTCTATCTTTCAAATCCTGAAAAGATTGAACTCGATGAAAAAACCCTGAACATATGGTCGGCAGTACACGAATATGGCCATGATACTGGGAGTCGGGGATGGGGCTCTACTTTTGATAAAGAAGAATCACAAAAGGCCTTGCTGCGCACTCATACGACTGTCAATACCGTCAAATATATATCTCAAAATCCAAATCATCCATGCCGAGTTTTTGGAATAGGCCGGGTTTTCAGACAAGAAACGATTGACCGTACTCATCTCCCTGAATTCCATCAAATTGAAGGTATTATTCACGAACCTGATGCAAATCTTTCGATGTTAATTACAACCTTGAAAACCTTCTACACGAAAATGGGCTATCCCGATGTAAGGGTTAGGCCTGCATACTTCCCGTATACCGAGCCTTCTGTTGAAGTCGAAGTTCTATGGCGAGGTGAGTGGCTCGAATTGGGTGGTTCTGGAATATTTCGACCAGAGGTTACCGAACCACTCGGAACTGAATGGCCGGTTTGTGCTTGGGGGATGGGTCTCGAGCGGCTCGCTATGCTCGTGCTAGAGCTGAACGATATTCGCGAACTCTATCAGCCTGACCTTGAGCGTTTGAGTCGAATGCCGATTCTTTGAATGCAAATCTAGTCATTGAAGCCATTACGAGCATCGATAACAGAATCAAGCCGCTATTCGGTGGTAATGATTTCAACCAAGGTATTGCAATAATTCCATTTCCTACCGATTGGTCACCACCTGGTGGCGGACCGTTCCCACATCCCGGTGGTGGTGGACCAATTCCCGGCCCCCATGTTTCTCCATGACCAGAGCAATCAGGATCATCCCCTCCTCCGCCTTGTCCGGCATCGGCGTTATCTTCGAGATTTGTTTCACCACGATAACAATTGATGAAATATGGAAATCCGATATTGTCGCCCACCCACCAAGTCGAATGGTAATGGTAGATACCATCTGGATAATCTGGGGTTGGACTGAATATTCCATTACATGCATCGAGGTCACCGAGTCCAGTAATATATTCATAGTCATCCTTGCCATTATAGCCGGTCTCGCCATCCTTCAAACGGTATGAACTAGTCATTTCTTTTGGCTCACCGTTTTCATCCCAGCCAACAAAACCGTAGACGGGATAACCATCGAATGCGAACCCAGAAATCGGTGAATGTTCAGAAACTTGACGAGACGAATCTATACTATAATCGAGCCAAGTTTCATTTTTTTCTGCATCGGGATGCCAATGAACACAATTTGCATCTCCATGATAGTGGTAAGTTCCTCCTCCTGCACTATGTGCATGGCAGACACCTAACCAAATCTGTTGCCGATCTTCCTCAAAATTACCTTCGTGCATCGACACAGCATCACTTCCTGGCCCGTCTTCTGGCCCATACATAGGGACTCCGTTAACGCTCATCACAACCGGTCCTCTGTCTGGAGCAAGTGTACAACCATCAATTGAAATTGAAGGGTTGCAACCAGTTTGGTTAACTGGTTCTAGTGGGATTATCCAATCATAATTTTGTTCGGATACACAGCAGCCCGGGCCCGAATGGAAATCGTGATTAGGAATTCCATTCGATAATATTGTGATGTGTGTCTCATTCATTGTGAATGACATTTCACATAATAACATGTCATTTTCTGTGGTGTTATAATCGTTTACTGCAACCGATTCTCCTTCATCACAGAGGAGAACTTGAGACCACCATTCATTCGAGCCTGTGTCGATATTTGTAGTATTATCTCCTTCATTTTCATCCTCTCCATCATCGTATTCACAAGAACCATCATCCTCTTCGGCGCCATCATCATAATTCGATGCCTCAGGATCAGTGCAACCCTGAGATGGTTGCTAGGCTGGTTCTGTAGGTTCAGTTGCGTTAATCCAAATTGTTTGTGTTGCGACCGTATCTTCCCAAGTGCCACAGGTTGCTTGAGTTATTATCGTCATATTCGAATTAACTTCGTCAAAACTCAATGTGAATCGGCCGCTATCATCAATCGGTAAACTTAGGCTGAAGTTACCGATGTCACCATCGCTCCAAATCAGTTCACAGGTATTAATCGCGGGATGAACAACTGTACCTTGTATTGATGCACTATCGCCTTTTTCGACTATGATTTCATTCTCATTGACGATCATCACAGTCGCATCTTCAGCCGGGTAGTGAATCGTAAATAATGAGGTCCAACGGGATTCTTGACCGACCGAATCTAAAGCAATTATTTTCAAGGCGTGTTCACCAACAGATAATTCAGAAATATCAAAAATAAGCGTGCCGTTTTCGTCTGGTTCGACTTCGAGTGATTGACCATCCATTGTGACGGTGAGAGCTAGGCTCGGCAGATCTTCGTCAGAAATGGATAATTCGATTGAATCTGTGCTTCCAATCAAAATTTGATTTGGAATACTTCCATCGATTATAGGTGCGAGATTTTCTTTACTACCGTCTAGGTCGAAGACCAAAGCGCCGAGTATTACACTACCAATCATCAATGCAGCGAGGAATATTGACTTTGCTTGGCCACCATCATCCATATTAAACCCAAGAAGGGGTGATATTTGAATCGAATCCAACCCTCATTCATCGACGAGAGTTTTCACATCTTCGAGAAAGAGAGTAACATCCCAATTTGTTCCGCTCCATGCAACGCGTTTTCTCAATTCTTTGTCTAGAATAAACGTCACAGTAGAGTGGCCAACGCCATAGTCAGAAAGTGATTGTTCATGTGGGTCGTCTATTGTAGTCGAGGCATCATGTTCATCTTCGGCAACACATGTCAACATATCTTCACCTCTTTCGTATCCATCATCACACATGCAATGTGCTCCTCCACCTTCGCCCATTACCCAACCTCGGCCATTACAATCAATTCCTGGTGGCATTTGAGAGAGGTTTCCTCCATCAGCAATCCACGCGAGGTTAGTTTGCGAATCGAAAAGTGAATCAAGGTGAGATTCATCTTGTATTGACCAATTCCACGAATCTGAGTCCCATGCATATAGTTGCCAATTGGTTTCAGAATCAAGAGTAATGTTTCCCGATTCGAGCGCGAGGTCTGAAAAATTTGCTTTTGTTGTACTCGATGCTATTTCTGAATAAAGCAAATCAATTGATACTATCGAGTTATCGGGGTACATTACAACAACTCGATTTGTCGAACCTTCGGGAGGTTCACTCGCATTGATATGGTCATTATCTACAACGATATTCCATTCTTCCCAAACTTTGACGAGGGTTGAAGCTCGATCTGCTGAAAGGTGATCCCATTCAAATCCCATAATTTCCATCCAAGACGCAAACCGTTCGGGAGTATCTCTAGCGGGGTCAATGGTTATTGAAAGAATAATTACATCATCCGAGTAATCGTCGAGATTTTCATCGACCCAATCTAGATTTGCTGAAAGCGCTAAACAGACATCAGGGCAAGATGTGTATAGGAATGCGACAACGACAACCTTCCCTTCGAATTCTGAAAGTGTAATGTTTTCTCGATTCTGGTTCAATAATGAAAAATCTGGTGCGTCAGGAGGATTTTTGTATTCGATTCCATTGATTTTATTCCCTACATTATCACCTAAACAACCAGTGAGTGATGATGAAATAATCATGAATATTGCTAGTAATTGTAAAATTTTCATTTATTATTCTTCCATCAATATTAGTATGTCTTCTATGACGAGTTCGGCATTCCAATCTGTATCGCCCCACCAAACTCGTTGATTCATTTCTTTGTCAAGAATTATTGTTCCTGTCGTATGGTCTACCCAGTAACTGAGAGGATGGTGCATAACTTTGAGATCCTCACTTTCGGTTTGCGTTTCTTTTCCACAACCGACGTCATCGACTTCTTCACCTTCTGGGGTATCTGCACATTCGTCAAAACCATCGGCGACTCCATCACCATCAAGGTCTGAATCATATGTTTTGAGCCCGACATCAAAATTAACCCAAACCGGCTCAAGTACTTCGAGGTCTCCTGTAAGGTGAGGCCAACTGAGACCTCTGTCACTCGCATAATTTGCAAGAACGCTTGTATTGTCTGTCCACGGGTCAACAGTGATGCTCAAGATTGCTACATCATTTTCGTAATGATCGCCAAGTTCTTCTGAAATATACGCAAGATTAGCACTTACAATAGGGCAAATATCTGGGCATCGAGTGAATAAGAATGCAATTACAACTACTTTACCTTCAAGAGAAGAAAGAGTGAATTGTTGACCATTTTCGTCGATTAAAGTAAAGTCGTCTGCATGAACTGCTGGAACGATATCTTCACCATAGAAAATATCGATTTCTTCCTCTCCAAGGCATCCTGCATTCAGAATGCATAAAGTCAGAATCACTGCAACAATCGAATCCTTCATTCTTCTTCCTCAGATTTGTTCACTAATTCTTCATTACCGATATTTTTTGAAATCCATATTAATGCTGACGCACCGAATAATAGGATTGCAATTTTTGGGAGAATATTATCTAATCCATTATCTGATGTGTCCTCTGGTGCCCTCTCCCCTCCGGGAAGAGTAAAAATTGGAATAATATCTGTGTGATTATCCCTAACTATTTGCAAAGTAATTGTTTGCCAGAGTGAATCATTAGAAAAAATTTCTATTTCATATAATCCAGGTGCCCAAGATAGATTATCGAACCAAAATCCACATTCATCATTAGTATTTGTTGAGTTCGATGGACCTGCCGTGCAATTCCAATCTAAATTCGAATCAGTCGGATGAGTTAATTTCACATCACGGCTGTAATCTACAGTATTATACAGTAAGATACTACTATTTTCAGAAATATCATAGTTTGATGGTTGTACACTCCCATTTCTCAAAATGAATGAAGAAATGTCAGCGCCATGGGCTGCAACTGTCGGAGTGAGTAAGATCGAGACTATTAAAATCGAAAAAATTCGACCGCCCAATTCCTCACCTCATTCGCTGCTTTCTTCAGCAGTCCATAGTGGGGGGTAATCAAATTCGGGATTGTAATCTTCATCGAATTGAACGACGTAAATTCCACTGACCATTTCTGAAATGTAGACAAATCCGCGAGGGTCATATTGTAATCCCCAATCGAAAGGTATCATGCAGGAAGCCCAGCAATCTGCCATATCATACCCCATCGCTTCGATTGGATCTTCAATCCAAGTTGGTCCGGCTGGAAGGTAATATCCTACGGTGTGTGTCGGAGCTAATTCCTGAATCGCTTGGAATCCTCGGTCAGGTTCAGGAACTCCGTTTTCCCATACGATTTCATCCCATATTTTTCCGTGGTCGGTAGCCCATGCGCCAGCGTGGTAATGGGTGAAGTAAACCTCTCCAGCAGGTCCTGTATCGCCATTGTGTGGGCTGTAAATATATCCGCCAGGGATGTAGTGTTGAGGATGGGTCCCGTTGCTTGTCATGCCTTCTCCGGGCAATCTCCACTTAGATACTAGGAATGGTTTCTCAGGGTCGGTCGTATCGATTGTCCAAATATATCCAGTATGATTATCATTTGAACCATATTCAGGTGCGATATAGGTATAATGCCGCCAATTTTGTCCATAAACGGGGTCCTCATATCCTGTCCCGCAGTTTGCTGGCCAATTTTCTATTGGGTCTAATTCGCTAATACCTGAACAGACTAGATTGTCACTCGGAACTGCATAATGGATGTTGTCATTTCCTTGGTTTGAATCTAACCACTCTTCTGGTGACATGTTTGCATGGCCACCTCCCTCTGGTCCATACCATCCTGAATCTGCAGTAGGGCACCCCATCCATCGACCTACTTCCGGCGGCCATGATATGCCATATGGATCAGCAATAGTCGGCGGGTCGGAGACATCGACGAGGCGCAGACCGCCTCCCCAATATGAGATGACTAACATTTTTTGTTTAGTGATTGGATGGGTGAAAAACACGTTATCGTGATTGAAGATAGTTCCACCACAAGTCGTGTCTGGTTCTGGAGTATATGCTCCCCATGGTACGATTTCACGACTTGAGTTTTGAGCGCTATCATCTTGGCCCGGTAACCATGATTCGAATCCCATCGGGACATAGAATACTTTAGTTCCCTTGACAGGTCCACCACCTGCGACCATTTCTGGATAAGGATCTGCTCCAAACAGGAATAGACTGCATTCTTCGCGAGGGTCGAGAGCTCCATCCCAATCACAATAAACATTCAAATCTTGATTGTGAAAACCTGCTGGTGGCTCATTCCATTCCGCAACCTTAACCGGGCTGGTTTTATCTTTGACATAAATAACATCGAGGCGGTTTGCGCCGCTGTTAGCATCGTCATCATTTGGTATCGGATCGAGTTCTGAATTCGTCAATTCGTGATTAATCAATACCCAATTATTGTCTTTTGTGACCTTGATGTCAATAATTCGAGCAATCTCAGCATAATATGTCGACATCAGTTTGATATTGTTTGGTTCACTGATGTCGAGAATCTCAAATTGATTGTAACTGGAAACATACGCGAAACATCCACCAGACCCATCTGCGTATAATTTACAATCCTCATCAAAATTACCTTCGATTGTAACTTCAGAATTATCTCCCGGAGTTGGCCCAGTATTTTTGAACTCATCAGAGCAAGGCCGACCCTGAGTGTCATCAAATCCCGGTGGGGGTTTGACATTCCCATCACAATTCAGATTGTGATAATCGATTAGCTTTGCATTAGGAGTATTCAATCTGTGCAATAGTAAATCGGTGTGAGAATGATTTTCATCTTCGATTTCGACGACCGGGTCAATCCACTCCCATACCGAGTCATCACCACCGTCTGGCTTGAACACAGCAATACAACCTGAAAGTGGTGCGGTGACCATTATGGTAACCATCAATAGAAGCGGAATCGAGTATGGTAGTCTGGTCATGGGCTTGCCCCTTATGTTTGGCCACGCCCTCGGTTAGCAATTCAATGCAACGGTCTACGGTGTGTTTATTCAAGGGGTAATCCATAGGGTTTATCGATATCGAGTTGAACTATGTAAAGTCCGGTCGTAATACAGGAAAGGTAGGTGTAACCTTTGTGATATTCTGCTGCCCAGATGAAAGGTGTCCAGCCAAAATCATAGTAAGCGCTGTCAAGAGGTTGACCATCTATGCCGTGTGAAATATGGTATCCTATCGTTGCTTCCAAGTGAATTTCAGTACGATTTGCATCGATATCTAGTCCACGTATCATTAAGGTTTCAATATCGACAATCCATAATCCCGCATGGTAACTTGAAAGATAAATTCGTCCGTCCCATGCTCCGCCTAAACTATTGTCGGGGAAACCCGGCAATCCTGTTTGGAAGATTTCAGTATCGGCGTTGTGAGGGCTGAACAAAAGCCATTCCTCACCACCGGGAATATGATGGTCGTCTGCGAATGGAATTTCCCAGCCATGAATCAATTTAGGCAAGAATGTCAATTTCCCATTAGTAACTTCGTAATCTGTTGTATCGATTAGGTATCCCATTCCTGTGCCGATAGTTGTTTCGAGAACTTCGGTTGCAAGGAATGTCAAGTGCATTTTTCCTGCCGGATATCCGAGATGACTTGCATCGACCATATCGTCGATAGGTTCGGCATAATGAATGTATGATGCGCGCCCTCCATTTTCATTTCCAGTCGTACCGCTATCGGGTGCGCCATCATTGTCTAGATCAGCGAAATCCATCCATTGCCCAACTTCGGGAGCACGCCAAGTGCAGCCGAGTTGCGTCCCTAATGAACCACGGCAAGCAGCAGCGTGCAATGTATACTGAACGAAATCATTGGTTGGATGAGGGACATCGGAGACATCGAAGATTCGAAGTCCAGCTTCCCAATATGCACCATAGATGAATGTCTTACCAAATCGTGGATCATTAGCATCTTCACCCGGCCAAGTTTGAACCGTCATATCGTGAATGTAAATCCAACCACCTCGGGTAGATTCCCAGCTAACTTCGGCTTCACCCACTTTCACGATAAGTGGATTATCACCGAATCCTGCGAAATTTAAGTGAGCAATCGTTATGCCACCACAAGCATCACCTTGGCCAACATCACAGGATTCATACTCGGGATTGGCAACGAAAATATACCATTCATTATCAATCATATGTGTGTAGAGATTATGTGGGCCGCTAGGATGGTCCGCATCATACCAAGAATCAACCCATTCAGGATCTGATTTATCGGTCACGTCAACGAGCGTGACCGTCACTTGAGCCGGGTCTTCCCATGTGCCAACATTAGGATCAGCCGCTCCCGGGTCAACGATTTGATTTTGGACAATTACATATTCTCGGCCATTATATTCAAGATATTTCACGTCAAGAACTTGTGTATTTGGATCATAATAAACTCCGGTAACAGTGGTGTTTGAAGGATTGGTGACATCGACGATGTGCAACTCTGACCAACCTGCAATATATGCATAGGTTTTGCCATCTGGTGATTCAGCAACTTGAATTTCTGCATTACCAGGAGCAGTTAACTCATTGAATGAAACCGGTTGAATATTATCGGTGTACATCACGTGTTGACTAGCATTGCGGTGGTCGTGTTCTTCATCTTGTAACAATGGATCTAACATTTCTGTAACATCTAGATTCGAAGAGGATTTTTCGCCAATGAGTAGAATTGATGCGACACTTGCTATGAGCAAACAGAAAACTAAACCGCTGGCAAGAGCAACTTTGCGACTATCCATCCTTACCTGCGAGAGTAGAAGTCATGTTGAAGCCATCGGCAGTCTGCCAAGATGTATGAGGTCGTCATGGGGGTTCGTACTGGCGCTGGTTTTCATTCTGATTATGCCAACCCCAATCGCTGCTCATGAAACTAAGGAATTCACAATCATTCTCCATGATTCTGGTCACATACCTGAAAATGTCCATTCAGGGGTTGTCTTTGACACCGATTCCTTGTTTTTCCGAAATGAAGATACTAGGGAATCGGCAGAACATCGAATATTGATTGATACTGATGAGGACGGTTCTTTCGAAGGTGTTGATGATATCACAACTGGGTGGCTAAAAACAAGTTGTGAATTGAATGAAACCGGCGACCGCCTCGACTCAAATTGCCAGGTCGCCGTGTTAGTCAGTTTGGCTGCAGAAGATGGGTTGCTGCCAGGAAACATTTCGGCACTCCATCAAATTATGTTCGAAGGTGAACAGATAGACATCCCATTTTTTGTAGAATTAAGTCCTGATATTCACACCGATTCTAATGGACTACCAACCGGTTCAGAAAATTTACCTGAAGATGTTAATCCAAAGCAATCAGTATTAGAATTCTTAATTTTCACTTCAGCACTTGTTGGATTTTTTGTCGCTGCTGAATTACTAAAATCAGATGAAGAAGAATGACCTCTTTCAACGGTCGAACATAAGAACCCCGCCTGATTCGGCAGGGCTGAAGGGCGCTTAGCTCAGCTTGGAAGAGCACCTGGTTTGCAACCAGGTGGCCGGGGGTTCAAATCCCCCAGCGTCCACCACCCTTGTAGAGTCTGAACCCCTGTTTCGACGTACTGCTGAATTGACATTTGGTGTCCGGAAGCCTACCTCTCGCATCATCCATTCTGGTTGGGCTGTAGCAATCGCAGGCTCCTTGTGTGAGTTAGGATGTGCTCTACGAAATGCTTCCTCACTGGCTTCAGTATAAATCAAAGTTGAATAGTATCTTTCAATTGTAGCCACAGTATCGCCTAAAATTCCACTCACATCTTCATATCTTGAGCCAGTATTGAGATATCTCATCGCTAAAGAATGCCTATATGAGTGAGGTGGATATGGTCTAATTTTATCTCCATTACGTAATGTAGTTGAATTTCGTATGAAAGCGAGCCATTTTGCGATAGATTTCGCTGAAATGTAATCTTTAGGATCTTTTGTAGTTCCTGATATTTGCGCCCGTGATGATGGAAAAACATATACATCCCCTCCTTTTGATGTTGAAATCAACTTTTTGTAATCGGAAAGGAACTCAATAAAACGAGGTTCGATACGGTTTTGACACCTTTTTCTGTTTTTAGAAGCAGGGAATGTGATCATCCCTTCTACTAAATCGATATTTTTCCAGAGGAATAACGCTGAATCAGATCTCCTTGGCGCGATTGAAAAATGGAGAAGGTGAGCAATTGCCCGTTCCTCAAATTTTCCTTTAGAGATATATTGTAATGCCGTTTGAGTCATTGCTTCCATCTCTTCGTTAGACCACCAACGAATGATATCTTCTTCCTTTTTTGGTTGCCAGAGATTTACAAAATGTAAAATTTCATCCAAATGTAAGCCCTTCAAAATTTGTATCAATCCTTCTCTGCGCTTCTTAATTGAAATCTCTTTCAAGATTTTTCCAGATCTAGTTTGTCCGTGCCTATATCTTTCAATTAGATCCAACCAATTGTCATCAGTTATATCTTCAGGTCGGATAACACCTTGTTCCATAAGATCACACGAAATCCAAAGAGGGAGTTTCTTGTCATTACGTTCAGTTGTCCCTTTCCTATGGTTTCGAAGCCTTCCTACTTTGATTGCTGCATCGCAACCTCGTTTCCAGTCATTGTTCAATTCAGTTTCGAAGTAAAGTTGTTTACCTGCCATGATATATAATATCTAGACTGTCATTTGAACATTTTCGTGACCCGCCAGCAGACTTTATAAAAACGCCCAAACATATTCAATTTATTCAGAGATATCTTTGAAAAATGATAGTTCTTGAAGGCAACTATTAGAATCTCTTAGACTGATTGATAATCCGGTGATTCTTCTTGAAGCAAAGGGTAGCGAAGTTGATGGATAGCACTACAACGGTTACATTGTTACATATCCGTCAATATGGGTTTCTACCTCAGACCGATTATGATACGATCTATCTACAACGGGTTGTGCCTATACCCCTAGTTTACGCATGAGTATAGTAGGGGTACGGAATATGATATACTTCAGAGATTATATTTTCATCAACATAATTTGTGAGAGAACTCACACGTCTAAACGTTTATTGTATAGTCGTTTGAGGGTAATATAACTGGTTTTGTTTATGAATTTGAAATATGTGTTTATGTATGGTATAATTTCTTCATTGTTTATTTTTCATATATTTATGAAAACATCAATAAGTTTTCAGGACCCACCCTCTGAAATTTCATGGGCTGAGCAATTAATAATTATCGCAGAAATTATAGTTATTGTCGCTATTTATGAAATGATTATATTAATTATTTCGGTATTAATTGGATATCATGAGGCAGTTAACCCTAGTATGGGGCTGAGCAGTTTGTTTACAAACGTCTTTTTAGGTTCCTTGCTCTTTAAATTAGTAATATTGATTGTAGTATCATTAATCATAATGTCGACTTTTGAAGACGATGGAGACGGAAATAGTGCGGACGTTAGTGAGTTAGCAGATGATGACATGGAATACGTATTCGTTATTTTATCCGAGTGTTTATTTAACGCTATTTTGGCTTCGACAATTTCTCTAATTTTCCCCTCAAAGTTTCGTAACCAAGTTGACAATAAGAAGATAAATACTACACCAGAGCAAAGAGTTTTGCAAAGACACAAAAACATTAGAAGAATTAATACTGACTACGATTTAAGAGATAATTCAGAAGATATTGAATTATACGTAAAACAAATGGCTGAATTAGGTTACGATGAAGAAACAGCGAGAAAACATGCAAAGCAATTTTACAATAGTAAAAAATGAAGTATACTTTTTCTCTGTCAAAGTGGGGACCCCATCTTGACGTATACATCTACTTCGGTACCCTATTAGATGTATACGTAAACTAGGGGTACCCTCTATTACAGATAGGTCTAGAAGATTTTCCATAGTAGAGGAATTATATTTTCAATCATATTATATTGCATAAACTATCAAATAGCTATAACCATGTAATTAAGTTAAACTTAATATGTATTTGTAATTTGGACATGATATGGTTGGAAATGAAATTGAAGATATGAATGTCTCTGAAACTGCCACAGATATTGTTGGAGACGATGTAATATTAGAACTTGAAAAATCTAGTAATATGATTATCTCTATGAATCAATTTATGGGAATTTTCATAGCCATAATTCTAATTACTTCTGTTACTGCTTTAACAGGTATTGGACCTGCTGCATCTGTCGTTGATTCGGATGGTGATGGGATTTATAATTGGAATGATAACTGTGCTGATATTAATAATGTTGAACAAATAGATTCAGACATGGATCTTATCGGTAACGATTGTGATGATGATGATGATAATGATCAAGTTCTAGATCTAGTAGATGATTTCCCCTTAAATCCTCTAGAATCAATAGATACCGATAGTGACGGATTGGGCAATAATGCTGATAACGATGATGATGGCGATACTTGGTCTGACTCCGAGGAAGAAATATGCGGTTCTGATAGCCTTTTGGTTAATTCAATACCAGATGATGACGATGGCGATAAAATATGTAATTTTACAGATACAGATGATGATAACGATGGCATCTTAGATGTAGAAGATGCATTTCCACTAGACAGTAGTGAAGCATATGATAACGATGGTGATGGAATAGGCGACAATATAGATACTGATGATGATGACGATGGTACTATAGACAGTCTAGACATGTTTCCTTTAGATCCTTCCGAGGATGATGATTTTGATGGAGATGGAGTTGGAGACAATACTGATGAGGATGATGATAATGATGGTTTTCTAGACTATTATGATGTTTGTCCAGAATCACAATCTGAATTATTAAACACATCTGATTATGATGATGATGGATGTTTCAATTACGAAGATGATGATGATGATGATGATGGCATTTTAGATATTTCAGATCTTTGCCCACAAGGATGGAAGTCTTGGGATCAGACTCCATCCACTGATCATGATATGGATGGATGCCAAGATAATTTTGAAGATGATGATGATGATAACGATGGTTCTTTAGATGATGATGACTCATGTCCGAGAGGTTTCTCTAATTGGGATTCAACACAATGGTACGAAGATTTTGATGGAGATGGCTGTAAGGATATGGGGGCATGTCCTGACCATTGTGACGAGGATCTAGATGATGACAATGATGGAATTTCAGATCCAGATGATTTTTTCGATTATGGCAATGGGTATTTTACAATCATAATTACTGAATGGTTTGCAGATTGGACCGACTGCGATTATGATGATTCATGTTCTGACTACCCTGATGTAGTTTTCACGTTACAAATAGATTTGAATTGTGATTCCGCTGATATTGATGGAGACGGACTACCCGATTATGATGCAGATTTAGAAAGTGGAATTAACTATGATGTAATGGAATTGGGTAATGGCATAACAACAGATCTACTTTCCTTATCATATGATATTCCTGATAATACAGATAATTTTTGTTACATTATTTCAGTAGATGATTATGATTCAGATTGGTGGCTAGGTAATACATATGAAGGATTAAATTGGTGGACTGATCAAATTAATGGATATTCATCCGGAGGATGGAATCATACATTGTCAGGAACAGTAGATGAAAACACTACTTATTCATATATTGGACCAGGAGAAGATATGCAATGTGGCATCTCTGTTAGATTGGTGACGACAGATGAAATGGGATACTTTTTCGATAGAATAAGCCAAGATTCATATGATGCTTTTGAGATATATATTTGATTTTTTTTAATCATATTCCGTACCCCTACTATACTCATTTGTAAACTAGCGGTATAGGTACAACCCGTTGTAGATAGATCGTATCATAATCGGTCTAAGGTAGATACCCTTATTGACGGATATGTAACAATGTAACCGTTGTAGTGCTATCCATCAACTTCGCTACCCTTCCGATTAGGGTTACTCTCATGAGGTACTCATTCGATTAGCTACCAATTGATTATCCTATTTGAGTCCCGCATTGAGTACAAAATTTTGTTAAAGTTAAATTCTTTTTTCCGCAAT
>Ga0233445_1000052_pt1 | contig 169996 bp, 105 predicted proteins | sample SI_124_October20_5_FD_182779 | JGI IMG/M metagenome (GOLD analysis project Ga0233445, IMG submission 182779) | Seawater microbial communities from Saanich Inlet, British Columbia, Canada - SI_124_October2016_100_MG | ecosystem: Environmental > Aquatic > Marine > Inlet | place: Canada: British...
TGAAGGAAGTGGATCAACCACTATAGATAGTAGTCCAAATTCTAACACAGGTACGTTATCAGGCCCTACCTGGGTGCAAATTTCCGAAGGCAATCAAACAACCTCGAATACAACCATTAATTTATCATCGTATCCAAATAATGAATATCTGAATAACGGGGATTTAACCCTGTCTAATGTAACTGTGAATGGCCCAGGCGTATTCATTGTATATGGTAATTTGAATATAGAATCGGGATCCATTATCAAAGGAGGCATAAAAGTCATTTGTTCAGGTGATGTAACCATAACAGGCTCTCAGGTCGGAAGTAGCATCAGGTCTCCAGGTATTCTATATACGAAAGGAACAACATCTTTAACATCTTCCACAATTTATGGACTTGTAATTTCGAAAGGAAATACATGCACACTGTCATCAACGACACTTAATGGAGCACTTTTAAATTATAGTTCAACATTTACATTGAATAACTCATCAACCATTACAGGGTCTGTTGTTTCTAATTATTCGTTGGATATTCAGGATGCCGGTTCATCTATTTCGAAAGGGAATCTCCCTCCGTTTTTCAGCACAAATACTGGGCTTAATCCTATTGTTATTCCAGGTTCATATTTAGAATATTAATAAAGGTATAAAGGTCTCCTTATGCACTTAAAGGCTGTTTTTTTAATTAGGTAATCCTTAATTTTATATGTTATCTTTAAGCTTACCATTAATCGATAAACAACCAATATAATACCATGATTTTTATTTTAGCTATAGGAGTATTATCAGCCATATTTGGCTTATTGCTTCTTGTGTCCCCAAAGACAATACTAGAAATTGAGCAACATGCAAATAAAGTGATTTTAACGGATCCTTTTTTTCTTAAATATCGCCGTCCGCTTGGATTTTTTCTAATTGCTGGTTCAGCATACATGATTTACGTTTTTTACACCAGTTAATTTTATAAGTAAATAATTTTATATGAACTTTTTCAAATCACTGGGCTTAACCGGAGATCCATTTTCCACATCACCAAACACCCAGTTATTTTATAACTCCACAGGACATCGTCAATGTTTGGAAGGCTTAGAATTAGCCATTCGCATGAGGCGTGGTTTATCCGTTGTGCAAGGTGGTGTTGGTGTTGGTAAAACAACAGTTAGCCGCAAACTCATTCAACTCTTTGAAAATAAGTCTGATATTTATGACTTCTATCTTATTCTCGATCCAAAATTTGAATCTGAACTTCTTCTTTTAAAGCATTTAATTGAATTATTTGGCATCCAGAAAAAAGGGATAACGGTTCAAGATTGTCGAGATATTATTGAAAGTTACTTACTCAAAGTAGGTGTTGAACAAAATAAGGTTCTTGTTCTAATTATTGATGAAGGTCAAAACTTAGAAAGCAAATACTTAGATGTGTTTCGCACCTTGCTCAATTTTGAAACGGATGATTATAAATTATTACAATTAATAATTTTTGGCCAACCAGAAATGGAAAGCAATATCCAACAATACCCGAATTTTGAAGATCGAATATCTTTTAAATTTAAGATTGAGCCAATGGATTTAGATCAAATGCGTGGACTTATTTATCATCGTTTGAAATTGTCTGGGGCCCCTGATAATAATTGGTTTCCAGATGATATTCTTGAACTCATATATACCCAAACGAACGGTTTCCCGCGAAAAGTTTCTAAAATATGTCATGAGCTTTTATTACACATGATTAGTGATGAAAAAAACGCAATTGACTCAGAAATCTTCCAAAATGTCATTGATGGAAAACCACCAGTTAACTTATTGAAATTTGAAGATGATGAACCAAGTAAAGCATCAGCAAATAAGCTTTTAAATGTTCTCAGAAAAAAAAGCACCCAAGAGCCCATCTTAGAAATCGATGAGAATGACGACGAATTAATTGGAAATGCTTCACCGAGCATCAACCTTGAAGAAGCTGATACTCAAGAAGATGATGAAGCAATTGGTGAACCTATAAAACTTGAACCCGAAATATCAGATTTGGGCATTAAAGAAAATGAGCAAACCTTAAGTCCAAATGAATCTATTTCCATTGATAATGAGAGCAACTTATTAGCACCTCCCTTAAGTAATGCCGGCCAAGTTCCTAAAGGGATTAATACACCTTTAATTTTTAAAGATGAAACCATCCTAGGTATCGCTGTAGATGGAAACAAAATTATTGCAGTTTCCCTTCAAAATCATCGCAAAATAAAGCGATTAATTGATATCCAGATTTATGAACATTCTGAAAGAATTGACTTTGCTCAGAATCCCGTTGAAGCATTAAAAGCTTTAAATGAACTAATGGGGTTATGTAAAAAATCTGCAATTAAAAAAGATTTTTTATTAAAAAGAACGATTGAATCCATTACAAATGGAGCTTCAATTTCCCTATCAATTAATTCTCATTTAATGCAATTAAAAAGAATTAATATTCCAAAAGACAGTCAAAATGATCGAAAAAAAATCATCGCTTGGAATGCAAAGAAACAGCTCTCTTTTGATCCCGATTTACTATTATACGACTCTGTTAATTTAGGGTCTAATAAAGAATCATTATTAGTGGGAACAACCAATAGCCAATTACTTAATCAAGCTAGTCATGTTTTTTCTGAACAAGATTGGTCAATTAGATGGTGGCACCCCGTCACGATGGCGATTCATAATGCATTTATTTGGAATTACTCCGATGAATCAAAAGAGACTTGTTTCTTACTTCACCTAGGTGAAACTGAAAGTTATATTTTGGGATATACTCATGGCCTTTTACAGGTCATTAGTCCCATTTCAATTGGAATTCAAAACTTAAAAGATGTTGTCTCAGAATCATCATCAAATAATGATTATCGAGTTCCTCCATCTCTCATTCCTGGACAAAATAAATCTAAAAATAATAACGATAATCAATTTAGACCTGTCATTGAAAGTTGGACACGAGAAATAGACCGTTCATTTAATAGCATAAAACGATCATTCCCTGCGGGCAGTGCTAAACGACTTTATTTAAGTGGAACAGCTATACATATTAAATCAATAGATGAATATTTCGCCAACCATCTTCAATTAAAAACAGAATATCTCAATCCACTCCGAAACATTAGTATCTTACCAGACGAAAGTGAAAGAGAGCAAATTAAGTTTGCAATGCCACTACTAACTGCGGCGGTTGGATCTGCACTGAATTTATCAAATACAATTAACCTTCGACCTTCGACTATGAAGGAAAAAGAATCATTTCGCTTTTTATTAACAAGAGGTATTAAAGTTGCGGCGAGTTTATTAATAAGTTTCTTTTTATTTACAGGATGGGTTTCTATTCAGAATAATCGATTTAATGATGAACTTGAATCCCTGAAAAAAGAGACAGCTCTTTTAGAACCATTCAAAGATAGCTTTTATTCAATGAGTGATAATAAAGCATCTATTGAAGCGCAAATAAATCAATTAAGCAATGATACAAAATATTTTGATCGAATATTAAATACCCTCAGGTTCATCAGTCATAGTACACCTGCTGAAATCACTTTTAATGAAATTCGATTTCAGATGGGGTGGGAAGAAACAAAATATTATATTGAAGGCAACACTAAAAAGCCTGAATTACGAATAACAGACCCCGACCAACGATTATTAAAACTTTCAGGAACTGTCTCAGCAAATTCAGCTTATAAAGATCGTATTCTTGATATTTTTATTAATAACTTAGAAAATGCTTCTTTATTTAATAAAGTTGAAATTGTGAGCCAACATACAAGCGTTGGGCTTGATATAAAAGAAATGAGCTTTGTACTAAAATGCATTCTATAATGACCGAATTTTTAAAAAACCAAAAAAATGCCTTTTTTGCTCTCATGGGAACAACACTAGTGGTTGCGATGGTTTGGTATTTCGCTCTTCATAAAAAAGTTCAATCATCTTACAATGAAAACCGAGCACAATATCTGGTCATTAAAAACAATAGAGACTTGTATCGAAAAATGAAAAAACGCCTTCCATCTGTAGAAACAGAATTGGAAACTCTAAATTCAGCATTTCAAGAAACTCTAAATAAAATCACAACAAAAGCGAATTATGATAATGCTGCAAATGCATTATATGAATTATTTATGAAACGGGGGTTTGATGTAAAAATATTCTCACCATCAAAGATTCCTCTTGAAAAGAAAAAGATAAAACTTTCGAATTCCGATAATATAATATCCGTTGGAAAATACCCTATTGATATTCAAATAAATGGTGATTTTATTCAACTTGGAGAATTGCTAGACGATGTAAAAAACCTACCATATCGAATTACGATAAATAATATACAAATTGAAAATGGAAGTCCAAATTCAATACAAAGTATTAAACTAATTGCTTACTTGTATTTACAATCTGAACAAAAAATACTTAATTCTTCAAAAACAACTGATTCAAAATCGATACAATCTAAGTCCAAACTTCCAAAACCAACATCATCTACTCCTAGCTTACCAAAATCAAACGATATGGGAATGAATATTAATAATCCATTCCAAAACATGACATTAGGGAAAGCAAACTATAAAGCAAAAACACTCGGGCTAGAATATTTTTGGTGGAAAAATTCTGAGGGTGTCTATCTAAACGATTTAACAAGAACAAATGGTCTAGGCGATTACATCGAATCAAATTCAACAGGTAAAGTAACTGTTTATAACTAAACAGAAATTTAAAATTTTGATGATAATTAATACAACTATACAAATACGATGACACCTAGATTAAAAAAATTAATTATCTTATTTGGAGCTTCGGTTCTTATTCTTATCGTTGATAAAATAAGCACACCTTCAGCTTCAAAAAGTGTTTCTAAAAAAACACAGGTTCAAAAAATAACGACAAAAGAAAACCTAGATAATTCCCAAAATAAAGAAGTCGTAATTAACCATCATTTCACAAAAGTCTCTGAAGAAATTCTATCATTAAAAGGATGGGATAGAAATCCGTTTGTAAAAGTATATACAGCATCACCAAGTCAATCACGAGGCTACAATAATAGAAATGAAAAAGCACCCGTAAAACTAGCTGAGCTAGATAATATCAAAGTTTCAAGTGTTGTTAAAATAGGAAATGATTCAGCTGTGATTATTGATGGTAAGTCTTATAGAAAAGGAGACTCTATTAATAATATGATTATTGATAAAATTGATCATACTCAACTCACCTTAAAATTAAATGGCAAAAAATATGTCATTAAAATTGGTTCATAATATGGTCGTTCGATTCATAATAGGTTTTATTTTACTATTCGAATTTGGAATGTCTTTAACACCTCAAGAGAATACAGATTCGGAAAACCCTTTTAATATTTCGGGAACTAAATATGATTTAAATCAGACGATGTCTATTTATTTGAAAAAGTCAGATATAAAAGATGTATTAATGATTATTAGCGAACTAACTGGGTTGAATATTGTCATTAGCCCAAATGTTACCGATACAATTACTGCAGATTTAAAGGATGTAAGCGTTCGTTCTGCCTTAGATGCTATTTTAAAACCAAATGGATACAGTTATTTTGTTCAAGAAAATGTAATCATCGTAAAAACGACTGAAATACAAATGATTGGAGAATTAGAAACTGCAGTTATAAAATTAAAATACATTAGCTCCAATGATTTAACAGGACCACTCTCTTCAATAATGACAAGTCGAGGAACTTTAGTGCCTTTTATTCCTGTAATTTCAAATCAAGGAACAACAGGCCCTCCAAATGTTATTATTGTTTCGGATGTCCAAGAAAATATTCAAAGAATTCAGAAATTAATCCATGAATTAGATAAACCTATCCCCAATATTAATATTGCCATTCGGTTTATTGAATCTCAAATGGATACGTCAAAAGGGTTTGGTGTGGATTGGTCCCAAAAGCCAATTCAACTCGGAGAAAGTTCTAGCACAGATTCAAGTTTTACTTTCCCTATTAATATAAACAATGTAAATATTGGTACCTTAAACCCACTACAATTATCAAATGCTCTTCGCATTATGCAAGCAAGAGGTAAATCTAAATTATTATCTAGTCCACAAGTCACCACCATGGACAACCATGAAGCAGAAACAGAAGTTGTCACTACAGTCTATATTGAAGGATTATCAAATCAAAATCAAAAATATAGTACTTTAGGAACATCTCAACAGCCTAATAACTTATCTGCTAATTTTTTAAATATAAATACAGTTCAAGAAAAAGATATAGGAATAAAACTAAAAGTTACGCCCCGAGTCAATGAAGGGAATAAAATAACACTTGTTGTTAATACAACTGTAGAGGCTCTGTTATCTGCAGCTGAAGTAAGCACAGATAAACCACGATCAACAAAAAGAACCGTAAAAACTCAAGTAACAGTCAACAATGGTGATACCGTAATTATTGGTGGTTTAATTGCTGAAAATACTATAGAGAACTTAAAATTCGTTCCTATCCTAAACTCTATTCCTCTTATAGGTAAATTATTTCAATCTACATCAATCGTGAAAGAACAGAGAGAACTTTTAATTTTTATAACACCAAATATAGTTCCTTAATAAATTAATGAATAAAAATACTCCCTATATAGTTATCGCATTTGGAATTGCATCTATCATTGCATTTTTGTCATTATTTGAAGTTTATAATTCAATTGAGCATAAATTATTAGATATGAGATTTAATTCTAGGGGACGAATTGAAACTCGTGATGATATTGCAACTTTAGACATTGATGTCCGAGCCCTTCAAACTATTGGGAAATGGGATCCTTGGAGTCGAGAAAAGCATCTTCCAATGGTAGAAGCTGCCGGTGAGCATGGAATGGATGTATTGGCATTTGATATATATTTCATTGAAAAAAGTGAACGAAAATTAAATATTTCAGCATTAGAATCTGTTAAAGATTCACTTGTTTCGATGAATCAAGTAAGAAACTTTTTCCCAAACCCCGACTCAGACTTAGCAACTGCTGCTGAAAAAGCAGGTAATATTACATTTGCACAAAGTTTTAAACCACAATCCAAGAAAAAAGAAAAAATAAAAGAAAGAACAGATGTACAAAATACACGTCTTTCACTTATGGAATCCAAAAACCTATTCCGGAAAGTCGATACAAATGATTTCTCTTCCATATTTGACTTTTATGATGGTGAATTTCCAGTTGAAATATTCATTGAAAAGTCAGCGGGTATCTATTTTTTCCAAGCAAAGTCAGATAAAGATGGCGTTATGCGAAAATATCCATTGCTTGGATTATATGAAGATCGACTCTTCCCATCTGTTTCTCTCGCATTAGCTTTAAAACATTATAATGTATCCTTTGATAGTGTAGATATTGTACCGGGAAAACATCTTCGCTTTGATCTCCCGGAACCGGATGAATATGGGCAAACAGAAGTTGTAATTCCCATCAATGACGAAGGAATGATGCAAGTAAATTGGGCAGGTAATTGGGAAGATGCCGATGGAAATTTCGATGTAATGCATTATCCATATAATGTTCTAAAAGATTTTCAAAAAACAGAATTCATGAACTATGTTATGGCAGAATATAAAAAGTTAGCAAATCTGTCCTATGGTGGTAACATAAAAGCAACCCTAAAACCTGCTGTCGCATCTATCAACGCAAGCAAAAGACAAATAATGGGAGCTGCGAAAAAAATATTCCCAATGAGTGCTGCTGAAAAATGGATTGTTAAAAATCCAAATGGGACTGCAGCAGATTTTAAAAAGCTCCCACCATTTATGTTTAATGAAATTAAAAATAATAATATAATTGCTGATGTATTTTTAGATTCAAATCAAACATCGATTCCCACCTTAGATGAATTAATGAAGAATGGGGCTCTATTTTTTGAATCAGGATTACCTGATTTTACATTCTCATCTGTTAAACAATTAGCAAATGATTATAAAAGTGCAATTGAAATTGCAGATGAAGATCAACAGAAAGTATTAAAAAAATCACAGGCAAAATTTGCATTGATAGAGCGCAACTATCAAATTATTTCTAACTTATATCAGAATGATATGATCTCTGAGCAACGTCCTCTCTACTTCTTTCCAAATTCCCAACGTCTCGTTGCAGGAAAAGAAGAAAAAGGAAATGCACGACTCATTGTTCCTTTTGAATTTGTTGGTAAAAAACTATTTTATGGATTAACTGCAACGGGAACTCACGATTTAAACCCCATGCCTTTTAATCCACGATATCCAATGGTCGGGCTCCACGCCAATGCTTTAAATACTATTCTATCAAGTCGGTTTATTGTAAAGAGTCCAACAGTTCTTAATATTTTATTAATTTTAATGGTTGGTGGAGTTCTTGCATTTGCAGTTCCTAAACTTTCAGCAACCAACGGTGGAATTCTTGTAGGTGTATGTATTTCAGGATATACCTATCTCACTTTTTTCTTATTTAGTAGCCATGACTATTGGTTAGATCTTTTTGGTCCAGGCATTACCATGGTTGTTGGATATTTAGGGATCACGATTTATAATTATATTCAAGAAGAAAAAAATAAAGAATTTTTGAAAGAATCTTTCGGCACATATGTTTCCCCGGAGTTGATTGACCAAATGTATGAAAGTGGTGAAGAGCCTTCCCTAGGTGGTGAAGAAGGGTATCACACTGCATTTTTTACTGATATACAAAGTTTTTCTGCATTTTCTGAGAAGTTGACTGCCAGTGAACTTGTTGCATTACTTAATCAATATTTAACTGATATGACAGATGTTCTTTTAGAAAACAAAGGAACATTGGATAAGTACATTGGAGATGCTATTGTCGCTTTTTATGGTGCACCCATTGAAATTAAAGACCATGAATATTGGTCTTGTATCACCGCAATAAAAATGCAAGAAGGTCTAGAACTTCTTCGGCAAGGATGGCAAAAAGAAGGCGATCGATGGCCCGAGATTGTTCACCATATGCAAAATAGAATTGGAATCAGTTCTGGACAGATGGTCACGGGAAATATGGGGTCAGCATCGAGAATGAATTATACCATGATGGGAGATAATGTAAATACAGCAGCCCGCCTAGAATCTTCTGCAAAACAATACGGTATATATATCCAAATTGCTGATAGTACATATCAACCCATTAAAGATAAAATGATTGTTCGAGATTTAGATTTAGTCCGAGTTATGGGGAAAAATGAACCGGTGAAAGTATGGGAACTCATCTCTGAAGTTGGGAAAGAACCCGAACAATATAAAAAAATATTACCTGCCTATCACGAGGCATTGGACCTTTATAAAAACCAAAATTGGGAAAAAGCAATCGAGGCGTTTAAAGCATCAGATGCGTTAGAAGATATGTTTAATGGACGAAAAACAAATCCTAGTAGAATCTACATTCCTCGATGTGAATTTTTCAGTGCCAACCCTCCTGGAGATGATTGGGATGGCGTTTGGACACTCACCAGTAAGTAAACTATCCAATTCTATGAATAGGCTTAGTCAGTTCCTGGTTAATCTCTCAATATGTATTGGATTTTCTACTCTCCAAGCTCAGAATCCATTTGTTATAGATTCAACGCTTTCCAGTATTTTTCTCCATACGAATACACATTCCATAGCAAATACAATTCAAATTGCTGATGTTAATAATGATACAATCAATGACCTTATATTATCTGGTTACGATTCAACTCGATTTGGTGTTTTCTTTGATGTAATCCATGGAAATTCAGACGGAAGTCTTTCTGTAGCAACTCAATCTAACTTTATCACTTTTACAGATACAATTGCAAAATATATTGGAGGAATTGGAGGAATTGATCTTGTTGACGTGAATAGAGATGGATGGATAGATGCTTATCTTACCGGATCAGCGCAATCTAAAGTATTTATTAATTCTGGTGGTTTATTCTCCCCTTCCACTAAATTAGAATCCATGACTCTCACTTACTCTGATGGGAAATGGGGAGACGTGAATATGGATGGATTACCCGATTTATTTATAATGGGTGCTGATCAAATTCAAGATGTAATTATAAATGAATTATACATCAACGATGGAATCAATCTGAATAAAGACGAATCTACAATTTTCCCTGGACTCTTTAATGGAAGTAGTATTTGGGGTGATTATGATAATGATGGTGATCCTGACTTAATTATTTGTGGCCAAACTGCAGATAAAACTGCATCAGTTACCCGGTTTTATCAAAATGATCCAATCGGTCGTTTAACAGAACTCACGAGTGCAGATGAAATTGTTGGACTCAAAGCAGGAACATTTAAATTTGTAGATTTGGATTCTGATGGCGATCAGGACATTATTATGTCTGGTTGGAATAAAATACAAGTCAAGCTAGTAACCCAGATACTTATAAATGAACCTTTAGGAACATTTACACCTATTGACACTCAAATTGATTTTGGTGTAGCCTACGGAACAATCGATGTAGTTGACTATAACTTAGATGGTTTAAGGGATATTGTTATTTCTGGAGCAGATTCAGTGAGTGAACATGCTGGAAAAGTTCATTCCTTATCGGGACGAGTTTATAGAAATAATGGAGACGAAACCTTCTCTTTAGAATTGGAAATACCTGGAGCACGCTCAGCAAAATTCATAGATATTGATCAAGATTCTATTCCTGATTTAATTGCCAGTGGAGCCACTGAACTCAAAAATGATTCAACAACTTTTACTCATGTCTATATCAATACTTATGACGGTACAAATCAAACACCGACCACTCCTTCTGCACTTACCGCGTTTGCTGTAAGTACCAGAGCTATTTTCACTTGGGGTTCGGGTACAGATGATATTGATGCTCCTGTTAATTTAAGCTATAATATTCGTATTGGTACTTCTTCTGGTGGACATGAATTAATGTCTGGGACGGTTCCATTTAATAATTCAAATGTGGGACAACTTCTCATTCGTGAATTTAACGAAATTCCACATGGTACTTATTACTGGGCAGTCCAAACTGTGGATGGCTCTGGAATTACATCTAATTGGTCTAAAGAAGATACTCTATTTATTTCACGACTAGTAACATCCACTCAATCTTTGCCAGGCACATATTTTTCTACAGGTGGATGGGCAGATTATAACGAAGATAATTTTCTTGATCTTGGATTAACTGGGGTTACTTTTTCCGGAGAAAGCATTACTAATTTATTTGAATATTCAAATGGCCTTTTATCTCAAGATTTATTCCAAGATATTGAAGCTGTATTTGGTGGACATCTTTCTTGGGTGGATTATACAAATGACGGTCATCTTGATTTATCTTTGTCCGGATTTCAAATTATTAATTTTTATCCGTATCGAGTTACCAAATTTTATACATATCAAAATGGTTCATATATTGAAGATTTAAATTCAGAAATTTATACTGATGATAATTTTGATGGTTTAGCAGACTACTGGGTCACTGGTGGAGTAAACGGTCATCACTGGGGCGATTATGATAATGATGGCGATTTAGATTTTGTACAAGGAGGATTTGATAATTATAATGTTCGTCATCTTGATATATTTTATAATGATAATGGGATCCTTCGTTTAGATACCAATCAAATAAATTTAACACCAATTTATCCAGCACTTGTTCAATGGGTAGATTTAAATCGCGATGGCTTTTTAGATTTAGTTGCCATTGGATCCGATGCAACAGAAGCATTAGGAATGCGTGTTTATTTAAACAATGAAACAAATATTCTTTCAGATGCGATTACATGGACTTCTCATATTTATGGCGTGACTGCTGGTGGAATTGCTTTTGGCGATTATAATGACGATGGATACGATGACTTTGCCATTACTGGCAAGAATAGTGAAGATCAATTAATTTCCTATATCGTTACCAATTCTTTTGGACAGCGATTTACAGTTGAAAGTGACAATATATTAGAAGGTGTTTATTATGGACGACCTGCTTGGGGTGACTATGATAATGATGGCGATTTAGACTTACTGGTTACGGGTCAATCTAGCACGGATGGAAATTTAGGGTCTGCTCCGGTTACCTTTGTTTATGCTCAGGACCAAAATGGCATATTTTCACTTGACTCAACTTTATCTATTGATAGTGTTGGAATCAGTTTTGCCCAATGGGGCGATTATGATGTTGACGGTGATTTAGATCTATTTATCGCAGGATTTAAAGCGAACCAAGATGTCGTTGCTCAAGTTTATGATAATTTAGAAGGATTAGAGAATCATAATAAAGCCCCCAATGCTCCCTATGGATTAAATGATTCTGATATCAATGATAATCAAATCGAATTAAAATGGTCTGCACCTGTCGATCCAGATAACCCAAAAGGCGGATCAACTTCAGAAGCAGGTTTAAGATATCAACTCCAAATTGGGTCTGAAGAAGAGAATAATGAACATTTTATAAGTACAGGACATTATGGAATTGGAAATATTGGCACCATTAATATAACAGAAAAAACAATTAATAATATTCCAGAAGGAAATTACGGCTGGCGTGTTCGTGCCATAGATCACAGCTATGCTGCTTCAAATTGGTCAAACTTTGATTATTTTTATATTGATGTGACTGCACCAATAGTTGATACAATTCGGACAAATTATGTTTCTGAAGAACAAGTCATTCTTATTATAAAATTTCATGAAGATTTTTATCTAGATTTAAATGTGGATCCAATCGTAATTGTCACCCACCCTGTTTATACTGATTTTGATGGAGACGGTGTGAATGACTCACTTCTGGTAGAGAAACAAAGCTTTAACGGAGATGAATGGACTGGCGTGCTTATTTTACCTAATAATTATAACGGAAAGGCTATTCAAATTCATGTTTCTGGTGCGCAAGATGACAGAAATAATACAATGACCCCTGTCTCTATATTCAAAACACCCGAATCTATTATTTCTTTATTGGGTGGAACTTCCATTAGCTCTGATGGACAAGTTTCTATTCTACTTCCTCAAAATGCTGTTAAGAGCGATGTGTCTCTTTCCATCGTTGGATTAAATGTAAGCCCCAATGAAGGTGATTCAACTTTTTTAATTACAGATCTATATGATATAAAGCCATTTGAACTCGCTTTGAATAAACCAGGAATATTAAGAATTGCATTTCAGGACTCTTCAATTCTTGATACAGGAGCAACGCCTTTTATTGCCCGAGTTTTATCAGACGAAATAGTAAAAATGGGTGGAACTAGAATAACGATAAATGATCATCCCTACCTACAAGTCCAAATTGATAGTATGGGGACTTTTGGTATTTTCACAAGTCGAGACTCTTTGGATACTGATTCATTAAATGTTGATAAAGTAGTTTGCCAACCTCGAATCTTTTCTCCGTCTGGTTCTATATTTGAATTTGCTCAAACCAATATTCTTTATGACTTGGATGAGCCAGGAGAAGTAACTGCACGAATTTTTAATTTATCAGGGCGATTAAAAAGAATCATTAAACCAGAAAACTCAGGACAGTCTGGACATCAAGTCCTTAACTGGAATGGAAAAGATTCCAAAGGAAATGTTGTACCTAGTGGTCTTTACATCGTCACGTTAGAAAAGAGTGATACCATTCTCCGAACGACTGTGGGTGTATTGAATCGATGAAAAAACTCCTTTTTTCGTTATTGTTTGTTTCAGCCTTAATCGCACAATTTGATCAATTGTTTGTTGGGACACGGCCCTTAAGTATGGGCGGAGCTTTCATTGCTGTAGCAGATGATGCAAATGCAATTACATGGAATCCTGCTGGATTACCTGGCCTTCGTCGTACAGAATTCACGACAACTTATGCAGATCTTTATGCCATGGGAATCACTCAATCTTATGTAGGACTCGTTCGACCTTTTTCAGATCGCATTGCACTTGGATTTGATTGGTCTAATGTAGGATTTGATGACAAAGAATTACTTTATGCTGAAAATAAATTGAATTTTGCCTTGGGATATCAGCCCCATAAAATGTTTTCTCTCGGGTTTACTCTTAAATACCTTATGAGAGATATGCAATTGGATGGAACATCTTATGGTAAAAGTTCTGGAATTGGCTACGATGCAGGAATTTTAATTCAGCCATTAAAAAATCTTAAAATGGGGCTAGGGCTTTACGATTTAGGTGGCACTCAGGTTGCCTATAAAGATAAAACAAGTGAAGTGATTCTTGGACAAGCTTTTAAATTGGGAATCAGCTACATGCCAATTGACGTATTAACGCTAGCAGCAGATTTTGGTGATCGATTTCATTTTGGAGCAGAATATATTTTTGCAAATCGTATCAGTTTCAGAGCTGGTATGCAGCACGATTTTAGTGGAAGTGAAAAAATTCTAGTACCATCTGCTGGAGTTTCTCTAAAATTCAAGAGTATTGTTGTTGAGTATGGGTATGAAAGTCATCCATATCTTGAATCAACACATCGAATGACATTTGCGCTTCAACTTAGTCCAGCTGTCGTCAGTATCACATCTACCATAATTAATCATAATCCAATATTTCGTTCTCTTCATCGTTATTATGAATCAGAGCCATTCATCAAAGTTGGATTAAAGAATATATCAGATGCAGATTTACCTGTGAATGTATCCTTATACGTCCCGACCATGATGGATAATCCTCACTCAGAATCCATAACGCTTCCTCCAAAATCAGAAGAAGAATATGAAATTGGTATTTCCTTTTCTAGTGATATCCTAACGTCTAAAAAAGCAACTTTCGATAATTTAGTCCAGCCAGAAGTAAAGGTTTCCTACAAGCAAGGTGGGGAAGAAAAAATTGCGCAAAAAAAGATGGAATCATCTTATGTCTTAGGAAAAGGAAAACTAACCTGGAGTAATCCAGATATGATTGCCTGTTATGTAACACCAGCAGATCCCGTTGTAGATAAATTTGCCCGTGATTTTATCCAATATTATACACCCGTTCTAAACAGCTATTTTGGTCGAAGTAATTTGGGACGTGGAATCATACTTTATGATGCACTTGGTACACATGGTTTAGTTTATAATATTGATTTAGAAACCCCATTTCTTGATATTGCTGATGACAAAACTGCTTTTGATACCGTTAAATATCCAGGCGATATGCTTCGAGACAAGATTGGTGATTGTGATGATTTAACTACACTTTATGGATCACTCATGGGAAATCTTGGAATTGAAACTATGTTTTTAGATGTATTCAAACCCGGTGCTGGACATATTTTCCTTATGTTTGACAGTGGTGTTAAACCCGATGAAGTTGGAAAATATTTCCTTGATGAAACCGAAGTTGTTGTTTTAAATGATAAAGTATGGATTCCCATTGAAGCAACTCTGGTTGGTAAACCATTTTTCAGTGCATGGAAACAAGGTGCAATGAAATATAATGAAATGAAAGAAGGCAATTTTGTTAACGAAATTTCAGTCAAAGAAGCCTCCGCAAAATATTTAGCTGGATCCCATATTACACAGGATATGCCCATACCTGAAATAGATGGAATTAATGACCTTTTGAAAGAAGATATTAAACAATACGGAATGTGGTTAGAACAAATTGTATATAATTCGGTTGGAAATAAACTTGAAAAAGCTGAAGACTACTATGATGGCGGTGTAAAATACATGGAATTTGGTCGATATAAAGAAGCTATAGATATGTTGGAAACAGCTATCAATATGAAACCATTTTTCCCCGATGCAATTAATACACTTGGTGTTTGTTATACCAAAAAAGAAAATTTTGAAAAAGCCATAGAGTTTTATGAAAAAGCATTGGAACAATCTGGGGATCATGCCGGGTATATGCTAAATATTGCTATTTCTCATTTTATGATGGGAAATAAAGGAGTAGCAAAACTTAAATACAATGAAGTTGTTCTCGTTGATCCAGTCTTTGCAGGAAAATTGGATAAAGTATTTGGTGCGGCTAAAGCTTCTCTGGGTGGTAGTATCTCTCAAGGTCCTAAATTAAAAATATCTGATGATCTTGAAGCTGAATTAGCTGAAGGATCTTCCCAAGGATTAGTCGAAATAAAAGACGTTCCAAAAAATATTAAACCGCAAGATATTGAAAAAGTTGATTATAGAAAAAGATCAGCAAGAGGTGATAATACAATTGGAATTACCTTTGCACGATTGGGAAATTATTCGATGGCCGTTGATTATTTTAAAAAATCTGTACTCAATGATCCTGAAAATATGGATTATAAAGTAGATTTAGCCGTTGCGCTCTATCGATTATTTAAATACGACGAAGCAATCGAGTATTATGACATTGTTAAAAGGGCAAAGCCTGAGTTAGTATCCCAACTAGACTTTATTGAAAGTGTGGGGGAAATCACACCTAATTACAAAAAATTTGATTAAATTCAAGTGTATTAAATGAGGTTATCATGAAAAAGCTAAAATACATACTACCACTTATTGTCTTTAGTTTCATCTTTGCCCAAGATGAAGATGACATGGATTTAGATGCCATGTGGGATAATACTGTCTGGAATGAAATTGAAGAAGTCACCACCAAAGAATATGAAGTAGAAAAAGTAACCACAGTGGCCGGTGTTCGTGGCGCTGAAGCTGAAGATGAAGCTCTTCATCATCTTTACTATCGCCAATCTATGAAAGGGCCAAGTGAGATAGAGCTAAATAAAGCTTTAGGTAAATTGTTAATCACATTAACAACTTTGAAAGAGAAAGACCCAACTCATGTGAAAATTCCTGAAGTGACTCACTATGTGATTCAAATCTATAAAAAACTAAATAATATGCCTAAATCAAAAGAAATGGAAAATGAATTGTTGGCAACTTCACCAGATTCTAAATGGGCGAAATTTTACAAATAATCAATTATTAGTTATAGCATAAAAAAGGCTTCGAATTCGAAGCCTTTTTTTTTCCATATTTATTAAAAAGATATTCAAATTTTCTTTTTAATTTGATATAATTATTTAATCAATATTTCCATCCAAGCTTTAACCATTAAAAAGGAAACTAATGAAATATTTTATTGAAGTGATTGATTTCAAATCAATTATTGTAATCAGTATTGCATGTTTTTTTACCTACACATGCCTAGAACTAGGATTTATTTTTGATATTCCAACAGACCTGATTGGGATAGCAATTGTATTTCCAATTGTGTTTTCGATTAATGCAGCTTATGTGCGCCGAGAAAAAGCACTCACTCACTTCTCAGAAATAAAAGGCAGTGCATTAGCAATTCGATTAGCACATATGCATTGGGTCAACGCTGATACATCTTCTCATTTAAAAAAACTTGATAATTTATATTCACAGTTTTTTAAAAAATTATCGTCCTACCTGAAATCAGATTCACCAACAAAAGAACTGTATAATGATATCATTTTACAATTTCGAGATATCTCATTACAGCACGAGGAATTACGTAGCGCTGGACTATCAACTAGTGAAACATCCCGATCAAATCAATATTTAAGAATCATGATTGTCCACTTTGAAAATATAATAAATATTAAAAGCTACAGAACCCCAAATTCTCTCCGAGCATATTCAAAAGTATTTCTCAATGCATTTCCAATTATTTTCTCTCCATTCTTTGCCTTTGTAGCAAGTAATAACTCTCCCCTATTTGGGTTTGCGTTAGCCATCATGTATGGTCTTGTTCTAACATCACTCGATAACATCCAAGACGATTTAGAAGATCCATTCGATGGAATCGGTAGTGATGATATTTCATTAGAGTTTCCAGATATGCTATCACCAGATTTAATTACTGATTAATTTTGATCCAAAAAAAGGGCTTCAATTATGAAGCCCTTTTTTTATCACACCTTTATTAAAAAGGTATCGTAGGTGAAATTACTTTAGTAAAATCATTTTCTTTACAGCTCTATACTCACCTGCACTAATTGTGTAAATATACACACCTGCTGCTACAGGAGATCCTAAATCATTCGTTGCATTCCATAATGTAGAATGATATCCTGCTGAAACTTCCTTATTTACCAATTGACGTACTTCTCGTCCCATCACATCATAAATAGAAATAGAAACAGTAGAATTTGTTGGCAATGCAAACTGAATCTGAGTACTTGGATTAAACGGATTTGGATAATTTTGTTGTAATGCAAATTCCGTTGGAATCGTTAAACCATCTTCAATAGCAAGCATAATTGCAACAACATCTGATGGATTACTTTCATTTCCATTAATATCGACTGCAGTTACCCAATATTCAAAGTTTCCATCTGATATATTATCGACAAAAAAGGTATCAACTGTTGTGAATTCATCCGCAATATCTCCAGTATTCACATCATGACGATATATGCGATGATATCCAAAATCTTCATCCATGGGTACATCCCAAGTTAAAAGAATACCTTCATTCCCTGTAAACGCTTGAATACCGCCAGGTGCGCCCGGATGAAGATTATCAATTGAATAGCCTGTAATAGGTGCCGAATCATAAAATTCATTTGGGTTTTCTGTATGAGCAGTCACACGGAATGTGCTCCAATAAACTCCCATATGGGTTGAGTCACCTAAGGTTGGAACCACTGCACTATATGCTTCCATTCCATGCCATGGTACAGTTGTAACAAAGTCCCAAAGTTCTTGAGGCGCCTGATTGACTTGTCTCCAAATAGAATAAAATGAAAAATAATCCCACTCTCCAGGCATACCCGGGTTCCAAACTAAACGCATCTGACGACCTTGATCATTGGGAACATCACCTGCAAATTGAATATGAGGTGGATTCACAAACCCATACTCAAAAAGATTAATATCAAAATTCACTACATTATTTTCAATATTAATCCCAAATGGAATAAATACATCTTGATACCCTTCTGCGCCTGCAAATAAATGATAACTGCCATTAGGTAGGTCAACTTCTTGAAAACCAGGCTCTTCAACAAATCGAAGAACTTGATAATCTTCACCCATAATTCCTAAGAAGATCATACCCGGGTCATGATTACCCATTAAATTAATATTCCCCTGCCAAGCACCGTCGAACGATTCAACATGAGAAAGAGAAAAGTCTAACCATACATCATCATCCATTCCAACGTGAACCGAATCATAGGCACTTACCCAAAATCCTTCCGCTCCAGCAGAAACTCGATAGTCTCCTTCCTGTAAATACAGTTCAAAATAACCTTCTTCATTTGAAATCGTACCTTCTAATTCCCAATCATCATATAGATAGCTGGCATTAATAAAAGCAAATGAAATAGGGTTTCCTGCTTCATCTGAAACTTGTCCCGAAACTACTGTCATTTGCATTTCTTCGTCGAGCCAAAATTCTACATAGGATGTTTCATTTGGATGCACTTGAACCCAATTCATTTGAGAATGATATCCTTCACCAGATGCATCCATCTCATATTGTCCGGCAGGAACTTCCATCCAAAAATATCCATCAATATCGGTAACGATCTCAAACCAATGGTTATCATTCCAAGCCATAACCTGAGCATCAGAAATCCCCCAACCTTCTGAATCCATCACTTGACCTTCAATCCAACCGTGTTCACCACCATCATCATAGAAATCAAATTGCACATAATTTATAGAATCTGGATAGGTATAAACCCACTGTTCATCAGAGCCATACTCAGATTCAAAACGAACAAGGTAAGGGTTAGGTAAAACTGATTGATCAGCAACTCCGAATAGAGATGTGGATAATTCATATAATACATTTCCAGATGTATCTTCTATTGTCACTGACGCATTTATTATTGCTTCTTGCTCTCCATTTTCATTATACTGATTTCCAACTAAAAGAATTTTGCCATACATATCTCTTGGGTAAAGTGTAAACTCAAGAGTTAACTCTTCATTTTCACTAACTTCAATCATACCATCATAAATATCATCCCAATTTACCTCACCATCATTTTCATATGCTGCAGCAAAATATGATCCAACCGGAACTTGAATTTCAAATGAACCAGTTTCATCTGTACTTAAAGTAAATTGTTCATCAAAATTATTTGCTATCCAAATACTAGCATTAGCAAAGGGTCTATTTTCAAAATCATAAACCATTCCAGAAATGGTACCTGTCTCGCCATCATTAGGATGATCAAACTTCAAACGCATACCAGAATAAATTGATTCTTCATCATCAGGACTCCAAACGGTAATACCATCGTCAGCTACCTCATTCTGAATACCAATGGTTGTCCAATTATAATCATCTACCGAAAAAGCCACATTGTTGTATTGCATCACAAAATCACCGCTTGGAAATAGAATGAGTTGCATATCATACATAGATGAATCTTCACAACAAAAACTCCAATTAGACCATGTAATTACAAAAGAATCATCTGATTCTCCGAAAGTCACCAAACCTGGACCATAACCACCACCATTCGGGAAACCATCCGTTGCAAATACGGCAATTACAGGAGAAGGTATATATTCAGAAGTATCCCCACTTGGTAAATAATCACTCCAAATTTCCCCCAAGTATGGTTGTTCGTCGTTAGTTGAGTTAATAAATGTGACCCAGCCATTTGACGAAATGCCCACTGAATCATACCACATATCGTAGAAAGGGAATTCTCCGGGGAGTTCAACCCATTCTCCATCATCATCACTCAACCAGAGTGTATCTGCTTCATCGAGTTCTATCCATTCAAATGATTCATCATTGAACATATATTCATATCCAAACTCATCACGATCTTCTGATGTTAAACTCCAATCATACTCCGAGTTTTTCATCTTTATCTGACGTTCACCCTTATTTTGGTTTAACGTAACTATTCTATCAGAAGGAACATACTTTGGAAGTTCGGCATTGGTTCTACGTGTTTCTACGCTAGCCCGGAATTCTTCCAGCTTTTGCTTTGCTAAATTCTGTTTTTCTAAATAGGCTTCTTTTTTGATTTGAATATTTGATTTCTTTAGTTTTTTATGGTTTTCTATCATTTCAAATAAATCAGCAGTTTGGTTATTCCCTTTTTTTTGCGTCAATACGGTAGGGCTTCCAATTGGTTTTGGGATTTTTTTTCCAACTTTGGCTTGTTTTAAAATATTAGATAGCCCTTTCTTAATAAGTCTATTTTCTTGAAACTCATCAGCATTAAACTGAATTTCTTGAGACTGAGTCCTCTGGGAATTTGAACCTATTTCACTGGGCGTATCTACACCGAATAATAATGGAAAAGACAAGGTTAGTGTTAAAATAAAAAGACGAAACATTTTTGACTCCTGGTTGTGTTTTTGCTAGAAAGACATTGGGTATGCCTTATGGGTAACTAAAATATAAAGCTATTTATTAAACTAAATCAATTTTTTATATTTAATGTGATTCTACTCACAATTTCAACTCTAAAATTGATGATATATATCATAAGTGTACATTATTTTTTATTTGGCTCTTCAGGGTTTAGGATGAAATAATGAAAATTAGGATTAGAAATAAAACACTTACCTCGTCCTTTAGGTCGAGGATTAGAGAACAAACAAAAAAGGGCTTTAGCCCAATAAAGAAAAATTAATTGACATATATTAAATTATGAGTTCATTTTGCGTGGACAACGATGAAGAAATTTGGATTTAGTGAGTAATTGGGCTAAAGCCCATCATAGTTTTGTACTTATTACCCCAACGCTAAAGCATTGGGTAAGTGGGTTGAGCTTAATTAAATCCACACTAAAGTCGGAAGAACCAAAATTGATGATATATATCATAAGAGAATATTATTTTTTATTTTAACAGAACTATTTTTTGTACTACTCTATCTTTTCCAGACATTAATTCTACAAAATAAATACCACTAGATTGTTGAGATGCATTCCATTGAACTTCATGGGTTCCTGATGCCAATACTTCATCCACCAGAGAAATCACCAAACGACCGTTTATATCAAAAATATGTAAAATTGTATTTCTTTGTGTTTTTACATCAAACCGGATTGTAGTACTTGGATTAAACGGATTTGGATAAGATGGATAAAGATGAAATTGTTCAACAATAATATTTCCATCAACATCTAACGGAACAGATGAGCCATTGATAAATGATATAACACCATAAAAAACACCTCCGTTTTCTACTTCAAAATATTGTGATTCATCAGGTGTCAACAAAATATCTTCACCATTATATTGCCCATACACATCCCATTCATATTCACCATCGATAATAAAATCAATGGACCCTGACCATACATTATCCCCAACAAATTGGTCGCCATCTTCACCATTATTATTTAATTCTAATGGTAATCCACTCGTCATATCTCCCACAATATAATACCCATCCCAACCACTCATTGTGGAGTCATATACCATAAAGGTTGTATTTCGTGTTGCATGCGGTAATTGATTTGGAAGAAAACTAACATCCGTTGTAAATGTAAAATAATAAGGAGCTGTGGTTGGATATATAGCTTCAATAAACAAAGCTGAATACCCTGAATCTGGCTCGGGTATTTCACCCACATAAACACCTGGTTCAATCTCTGACAAAGTTAAATATTCCCATAATGCACCCATCGTATAAAATCGGAAATCAAATTCGTTGGGATTATGAGCAGTCCATAGTCTCACTGATGTTGGTGGACTAATTGTTTCAAATTGGATAGAACCATTTTCTTGGATTTCCCATGAAAACTCTGGTAACGGATAGTCATTTAACATGGCTCTATAAAAAGCCATTAGACTAATTATAGCGCTTTCAAATTGCTCATCCATCCCATGCCCCGTATTAGGGATATAACGTTGATAAGTTACACCTGGCAATTGATCTAAATAAAACTGAGATGATGGTACAAAAAATTCATCACCTGAAGCATGAATCAAGAATTTGGGTAACTCAAGTCGATCTAAATAATTTAGCGGGTCCACAATTTCCATTAAATCGTATATTTCTGGTTGAGAAAAACGATCAAAAATCCCTGCATCTTCATAATCTTGGACAGCTGGCGACCAAAACCCATATGCACCATAATGATGTTTAAATGATTTCACCAAATTCAATGCATCAAACACAATAGGAATAATTGAATGAACTCGATCATCGACAATACCGGTAAGCCAAGTCGTCCACCCTCGTTTTGATGCACCTAAAAGAATAAATTCTTCTACCAAATTTGATGTTCCAAGTTCATCAGAAAAAAATAATTGTACTACATCCATGGCTTTTACAACCGATTTTACCATTGGAAGCTGTAAGGGCCAATCGCTATCACCCGTATTTAAATATTTATCCCATGTGTACGCAATAATTGCATCTTCAGATCTCGTAAAATCTTCATCCGAAAATTGTACTGGTTCATTGGGAATCATCTGAATATCCATAATAACAGAATTAGAGATAAAAGCTAAATTCACTAAGGTCTCATCAACTCCATTTGGAACAGAACCACCATTACTTCCTCCACCAATAAGTAACATTGCTTTATTCTTATCTGCACCATCCGGCACAATTATATTTATCCAATGTTGCCAATGAGCTTGATCCACATCATCTGTTGATCGCCAAGTTTGAGAATACAATTCTATATTATAACCAGTATAGCCATTACCATCAATGGTATTATGAAGTGTATATGACCATGTTGAATCTGGTCGATTTACATATTCATCAAGAATAGTATTTTGACCATACAAAAAAGTCAAAAAGAAAAATAAATAATATAATTTAGTACAGCATCGAAATTGATTTATTATCATAACAATAATTTAATCTATTCGAATCCTTTGTAAAACCTTGTTCATAAAGAAAAAAGAGTTAATATTTTTCTGATTAATTCAAAAAATGGAGCCCATTCGCCAACTGGTCGGATGGAGAATTTTAAACTTTTAATGTGTAAATCAGTTATTTCAAAGGATTCTATTCATTGATTATTTCTAATCTGCTTCTCAATGTCTTAAACTTAGATATCGTTCCAACCGTTAGAATAACAAATTAAAGGTATAAAATGGATTATATAAAATCGGGGAAACATCTGCTTGAAAAAGAGTGCAATGCATTAAAACAATTAGCAACATCTTTAGGGAATGAATTCACTCAATCCTGTGAAAGTATAAATAAGACAACGGGAAAAACAGTTTTTCTAGGACTGGGGAAATCTGGACATGTTGCCAAAAAATGTGCAGCGACATTCTCAAGCTTAGGGATTCCTTCTTTTTTTGTTCACGCAGGTGAACTATTTCACGGTGATTTTGGTATGATTTCTAAAAATGATCTTATCATTGCTTTCTCATATAGTGGAAATACTTCTGAAGTTGTAAATGCAGTCAAATATTGTGTACAAAATAATATTTCCACAATTGGTATATCTGGAGATTCTGAATCTCTCCTAGCCAAAACGAGTGAAATTCATTTGGATATTTGCGTAGAAAATGAAGCCGATCACTTAGGACTCGCTCCAACTTCATCCACAATAAATATGATGGCATTGGGAGATGCTTTGGCTTCAGCAGTCTCAGAAGCCAAAAAATTTGGCTGTAACGACTTTCATCGATTTCACCCTGGCGGTAGTTTGGGAAATCAATTAGAGAGCGTATAGATGGGACACGTAACCGTAGTTGGAAGCTTTATGTATGATCTTGTGGCAACTGTTCCGCGCCGACCCAGAGCGGGAGAAACACTCGTTGGAGATTCATTTGGAATGTTCCTAGGTGGAAAAGGTGCAAATCAAGCCATTGCAGCTTCAAGAGCAGGCGCAACCGTTACCATGATCGGACGACTGGGAAATGATTTATTTGGAAAACAATTTTTAGAGAAATTTTCACAAGAGGGAATCAATACAGATTTTGTTGTCCAGGATAAAGAAAATGGAACGGGTATTGGAATGCCATTAATAGATTCATCTGGCGATAATAGTATTGTAATAATTCCTCAAGCAAACATGGCTCTTACAGTTAAAAATATTAATCAAGCTGAAGCATCTATTGCTAAAGCTGATGTATTAGTTATGCAATGTGAAGTTCCATTAGAAGCCAATCAACGAGCGGCTGAAATCGCCAAAGAAAATGGAACTTTAGTCATACTCAACCCTGCACCCGCTCAACTCATTCCTAATCATACTTTAGAACTTGTAGATATTATTACACCCAATGAAACTGAAACTGAGATCTTAACTGGATTGCCTACAAAAACTGAAGATGAAGTCATATTAGCCGGGAAATCTCTTCTATCTAAAGGAGTAAAAACTGTAATTCTGACTTTGGGAGAACGTGGTTCGATGCTATTAACTAAAAATGGTGAAAAAATAATTCCAGCATTTGATGTTAATGCGGTGGATACAACAGCTGCCGGAGATTCTTTTTGTGGCGCACTTGCCGCATCATTAGCCGATGGGAAAAGTATCAATTCATCTGTGGAAATTGCCAATGCTGCCGGTGCCCTAGCTGTTACAATATTAGGCGCTGAACCTTCGTTGCCTCATCGAGATGCAATTGAGAGTTTGCTTCAATCTAATTAACGGGAGTTAATCCTAATCCGATTAAATGTTGGCGAATGATTTGCCTTTCGGATTCCCTAAACTTATGAAATGGTTCGGCCATAAAATCATTACAAATCCCCATCACTGACAAGGCACATTTAAGACCTTTTAAATAACTTGATCCATATTTCCCTACTGAATAAATAGATGAACTTATTTTCATGATTTTCTCATGCAATTCACCCATTTTTTTCAAATCCCCTTTCATGGATGTTTCGTACATACTCACATATAATTCAGGGATCAAATTTGCACCCCCACATACACCACCATCGCCCCCCAATACAAGAGTCTCTCCCAGTAATTCTTCCGGTCCAACAAATAATTTAAAATCGTCTTGATCCTTAAAAAGATGCTGAAGTTGATGAAAATATATCATATTTGCGGAGCTATCTTTTAATCCAATCACTCCTGGTAATTCAGATGCTCTTTTGACCGTTTCTGGTTCAAAAATCATTTTTGTATGACTCGGCATATTATATAAAAACAATGGAAGCGGTAACCGTTGCTCTAAATGTTCTATATATTCGAGCAATTCTGATTGACCAGCCGGAAAATAATATGGAGGAGCTAATACAACAGCACTAGCACCTTTTTCCGCAGCATATTCTGCTATGTTAATTGATTCAATAAATGATGTGTCAGTAATCCCAACTAAAACGGGAACCTTTTCATCCACTTGATCCATGGTGTTTTTAATAACTTGTTTTCGTAATTGATGACTTAGACTCGGTGCTTCACCTGTTGTTCCAAGAACAAAAAGTCCATGAACGCCGCCATCAAGAATATGAGCAATAAGCGATTCTAGTCCCTGATTATCAAGTGTATCCCAATCTTTAAGAGGCGTAACCATGGGAGGAATTATTCCATAATATTTTTTTGTAGTCATTGATGTCAACCTATTATTTTAAATAAATGCACTTGCCAATTTTGGATCCTGATTTAACAGAGAGTTTGTAAAAATATACTCCACTACTTAAACCATCAGGGCTCCAATCAATTGAATGTTTTCCAGATGAATACCATTGATTTAAAATCAATGAAACTTCACCACCTAAACTATCAAAAATAGATAAAGATATTTTTTCATTGTTTGATAAAGAAAAACTAAATGTTGTAGATGGATTAAAAGGATTTGGGTAGTTTTGAAATAAAGTGAATTGAGTTGGAATACTATTAGAAGTAATTTCTAAATCATCGGTATTTAATAGAAGAAGTGTAGCATTATTTGAAATATCATCATTAAAACTAAATAAAACCAAATTTCCTTCAGTATATAAATCAATTGCATTTTGGCTTTTTATGGGTTGTGTTACCACACCACCGTCTTCCGGCCATGAGATGTTATTTAATATCGAAACCGAATCTCCTAAAATTAATCCCTGGAAAAAGATTAATTCTGATGAAACAGAAAGCATTCCAATATCATGTTCATTGGCTGGAAATATTATTTCATAATTTTGGTTATTTTCATTCCAATGTGTCCCCAGCGCAACCTCGCCGGGGAAAAAAATACCTTGAAATGAATTAAAAGTTGTCCTATTCCCTAATGTATCCACCAAACATGAATAGATATTTTGCCCATTTTCAGAACTTGCAACAATCACATATTTATTTATTTCTTCCAACCAAGAAACACTATAATTATATAATGAAATATTGGAAATATAGACATGGGGAGCAGTTGCCGTAACTGTTATAGAATCAGGTCTAACAATGCTTCCCAATATTCCTTCACCATCTGTCCAAATTGTGAAAGAATGAGATTGATTATTCGTTGCTGAAACCGGCCACCAATGATCTTCTAATTCATCGGTTAAATTAAGATGATGTTTTAAATCACCTGTATTTGAGTCTAACACGATTACTTCTTTCATCGCATGTTGTGCCGGTGGTGCTTCATCAGTGTATGCTATTACAAAATAGCCATTACAATATATCACTGATGGTGAATGCTGTGCATCTGACCCACCCGCTATTATCCAATTGCCTCGTATAATTCCACCATCTGCGGTATGAATCTGTCCACGGATATCTATAGTAGATCCGCTTCCATCTTCCCATACGCTTAAAAAATTATTATCGATTGGATTGTAAGCAATTGAAACAGGTTCTTGTGCTTCATCATTCCCACCATCACCGATATAACATACAGGTCCATTTGTACTCATATTTCCATCGTCATCAAAGGATACAATTTGCTTATAAATATCATGCTCCCAACTATCCCCAAATGAACTTGACCACGAAAGATAATAATGAAATCCCGATGAATCTGAAAATTCTTCAATTGACATAGAATGATTATATTGCCAAGTATCCATCTGACAAAAGGTCAAATTCCCTGTCAATAATATTGGAATGAATATTCTCATTATTAAAATTTATTTAATATACACCATTGATTTTGAAATAGCATTTTGTCCATTTTCTAACACTGAAATATAAATACCTGATGAGATGGGTTCTCCAATTTGGTTATGCGCATTCCAAATAATTTGATGGTTGCCTGCATCCATTTTACCTTTGACTAATGTAATTATTTCTTTACCTGTGATATCAAATATCTTCAATGATACTTTTTGAGATTTTGGCAAAGAATAACTGATGATTGTTTCTGGATTAAATGGATTTGGATAGATTTCTTTAATAGACAGGTTATTTGGTAACATTACATTTGAAATGAGTGAGACCGTTTCATCAGTCACAAAATAACGAAATGGTTCAGCCGTATCAGATCCCCAAACAGAATGACTCCCTGGTGTATATCCAGCATCAGCTGCAGATTCTGATAATTCTCCACTAGCTTCTAAAGATGCCGAAATATTGATATATTGACCTACATCAATAATTCTATCTCCATCGGGCGTGTTTAAAAATCCCCACATTGGTGCTTTAATCTCTGCTTCATGTCCATCATCAGAAATAGCAATTGTAATAATACCTTGATATACAGGTCCTCGATCCTCCACCACCACATAAGAAGAATCTTCAAACGTAACCCATTGGGTATAATGATCATATGTTCCGGGAGCAAGATTGACAATACCATTTTCTAAATCTTCTAGACCTTGAGTTTGGGCTTGATTTTCACTTGTAAATTCGTGGTTGATATAATGTCCGGTGTTAAACCCTCCATCAAAAAACTCAACTTCCATATTCATATCATAACCACGACTGTCTGGATAATAACCACCATCTTTCAATTGATACCCGGTTGTATCATTATCATCTACGTCAATGGTGAAAATAAAATAATACCGGCCTTCCCTGTCATGTCCCAAAGTATCCGAAGACGTTCTCCCAATTTCCCCTGTTGCTTTGATATACCCATATAAATTTTCCGCATCATTGGTAAACTTAACTTCAAGAATATCAACATCTGTAGAATTTACATAGTTAGGTGAACCTCCATCCGGATATCCATCTGTATCATGTACATCATCAGCAGAATCAACTATGGCAGATGGAATATTGGACCAATCATTAAATTGGCCATCAATTACAATACCTATTTGTGCATAAATACACACAGGAATTATTGATATCGATACGATATATATTTTAATATTATTCATTATATTATTCATTATATTATTCCTTTAGAAATGTCTTTAATTTCTCGATTTTATTGCTCTTTTTCTTCCGATTTGAATGAATACTCTAAATTTATATGACAGATTTGTCCATAAGTTTAGGATCTAAAAAGTAATCCATTGTAGATCTACTGTAGGCACAGATGCTTCACCTGAAAAGTTTTTCCTAACAAATAAAGACGTTTGAGTATCTTTATAACTATCAGGAAGAGATAATGTATCTAAAATATCGGTATTCACCCAAACAGGATATTTTTTTCTTAATTTCCCCAATTGATCGTCAACCTCTTGTTGATGCTTTTCATATAATAATGCATTATAAACATCTTCTTTATATTTATAAAATCGGGTGGTATCAACATCAGCTAAATCCAATTCTTTCCAACGATTTTTAAAATAGGACTCCATTTCACTCAATGTAACATCCAAATCTTTTACAACATTATGCCGATAAATATCATATATCCATTTCTTTTTCCAATGTTTAATATCTGTATATATTTTATCGTGTTCTCCTAGACTATCCCGTTCTGCAATGTCAACATATGTATCATTTTTTATCATTCTGCCGATTTCTGTAATCAAAACAATTCTAAATGTTTCAATAGATTGATTATTATTTTTTAGTTCTCGACGATAATAATTCATATAACCTAAATAATCACGAACAGTTTTATCCCATTGGGTACTTGAAATTAATTTCTTATTTAATAATTGATTTATCTTAATCAAATAAGGTTTTGAAGTATCAGAAATTATTTCAACATGAGAGATGATATCGCCTCTTGATGGTAAACCATCTTTGAACCATTGAAAAAGTGCATCGGTAAAATCTTCAAGAACTGTTCCTTTTAATCTAATATTCATCGGAGTTAGGATTGAATCCAATATTGTATGTGAAATACTGTCTGTCTGTATATTATGAAGTCTCGCTAAAATACGTTTTCGCTTGGAACCATATTGTAATTCGTTGTCCAATATCCCTTCTCGATGAATATCAAGAATTTGAAATAAGGCATACCCATCACCATAAGGAATTGGTGTAGAAACCGCACCTATATTAAGATCTGAAATACTAGACAAATATTTTGGATGAATCTCAAGATAATCAATCCAGTCTGTTTCATAATCTTTAATTGTTTGTACTTTAAATTCGTTTTTTTTAAGTATATCATTTACATAGTCTACTAATGATTTTTGTTGAGCTTGATTATATACATTTTCTGCTAAATCTAAAGTTGGAATTGGCCAAATTAACATTCGCCATTTTACCGTTGATTTTTGAATCGCATTTTGAATATCATTTTCTGAAACATTAACTCTACCATGGATATTCGACAGGTAAAATGCTTCTAATTGATTAGAGTAAAATCTCTGTTTAACTCTTTTTTGAACATAGGGATGTTTATCAAAACCCAAATGAGTACCTTCTAAGGAAAGCAATAGCTCATTAATCATATAATTTAGATATACGGTGCGAGGATCCCCACCCGCTTTCAAGGGCGAAAAACCCATTTCAAAACTCATTTTAAATTCATCCACAGTAATATTAGAGTTACCAACTTTTGCTATAATTACCTTATCAAGGTGTTTAGATAGTTGTTGTTTATTACATGATAAAAATAAGGGAATCATAATTCCTAAAAAAACTAGCTTACTTTCCTTTAACAAAATCTTTTTATAGGCAATATATATATATAAACAAAAATTCATAGAGTGTTAGGTTGAACTCTATTTAATAACCGCAAATTTTCCTCGTTTTATACCCACTCCTTTTGCTTCAACAACAAAGAAATACATACCAAATGAAACTTCGGGACCATCTTCAGATGTAAGATTCCAATCATGCCTCCCATATTCTTCAATAGAGTTATGAGAGATTTTTTTAACTAACTTTCCACTAGCAGTAAAAATACTTATCTCACATTGAGGAGGTAAATTTACAAATTCAATTTTTCTGGCTGATCGACCACCCAAATCATAAATAGATTCAAAGCTGCTTGCAACAACATAAGGGTCTGGCACCACATAAATATTCTTCATTTCTTTTTTAGCTTGTTCCTTAATCCATTCACCACCTTCAACTGTAAATCTATACACGTCATCTCGACTTGGATTTCTAGTAGTCCTAAATTTGTAAACATCACCTGGCGATGGAGGAATAACAGAATTTAGAGAATCAAATGGGTTTTTCAAAAATCGAAGTGACCATGAAAGTTTATAACTAGAAGTGGAATCTTTAGGAGGAATTGTGATAATGACTCGAGTACTATCCCATAATTGCCCAATTATATCAGGATTATTTTCTAACGTTGAATGATGCACATCATAATGGAATTGGACTTTCATTTGCTCGGGATTATTTGGGTCAGTTACGTTCCATGTTGTAAAGTTTAACGGATAAATAGGAATTAAGGGAGGGTAGGGGCTAATGGATGTATCTACGCCCATTTCATTTTCAACTCTTATTTCAAAATCATAGGGTAATGGGATATAATTCACAGGTAATTCTATCCGATCAACTCTCAGATTTGAATTTGTCTCTGTCGACCATTTTTTCCACTCATGAGTCGTTCGCCCTCTATTATTCCATGTAATAATATCAATACCTCTTGTTTTATCATTCCATGAACTTGGCAATGGCCAACTAAAGTCAAAATGAAGTCCTTGATAATTTAATCGTTCTAAAACCGGAAGAGACGAAGATAAAAATGTTCTGTAATCATCTTCATAGAAATCAAAAAGTGTATCTCCGGTCGTCAAGTTCATACACATCATTCCATTTATTGTCCCAAATTCATAAGGGGAATAAACCTCTTCAAGCCATCCATTATCTGAAAACGTTATTTCATATTCATTTCCAAGCTTTACATTGTGACGATTAAAAACTTGAATATTATTTATAACACCTCTTGCGTACCCGGATACATGTTCAACCCGTGAGGTATCAACATTAGGGTCAGTATATCCGGCAGAAGTCTCTACAGGGACAACAACAGCAGTGTTTCTATCTCGATAAACAACTTCTCCAAGAGGATTCACCGTAATATTGAATGGAGATTCACTCGGCATCGCCTGTAAGGGATAATACTCTGTCACTAATCCTCGATCATAAAAATCGTAATCATTACCAGCATCAATAGATGTTATAGCATAATAATATAATCTGCCATTATCAACCAGTGTGTCAATATATGAGTGTTTTAAACCACTATCTTTCCCCATATCATAATGTACACCTAATGCAGGGAAGGGAACTGGATGAGGCCCCTTCAATCCATCACTTTTATCATAAATAGCAAGTGGTTTTAATAAAATAACATTCCCAAAAGCATCAGATATTGTTTTGATATCTAAAAATTTAGGATTTGTACTTTTATAAACCCTATATCCTTCAAAATCATAACCAAAATACGGGTCCTTTGAAAACTCTGCTTCAGTATCCCAATATAATATAACTTTTTTGTCAAAGGCGGTTGAAATAACAGTCGGGCGGATGGGTGGCGTAAGAAAACGATAGTTATTATTGTATATTTTTTGCATAGTTGATTTATTTCTAACAATATCATCATTATCCTCACCCATCAACATAGAAATAGTAAACCGTTTCCATTCATCTTTTTCAAGTTTGATGTTTCGGGCACCAAAAGTAAAAGCTATATTATCATCAGTCTCTTCAATATCAATTCCTTCTTGGTTTAAATATCTTACCCAAAACAGATTATCACTTTTTAAATCTTTATTCTGCTCATAAACATAAATATGTTTTAAACCTGCTTGATCTTGTTCATCGATATCGGTTTGATCAAAATCAGGTTCTCCTGGATCCATAACATTGTTACATTCTGTCCCGTCAGAGTCCGGACCAGTCCAGCCATATTCGCTTGGTCCAATCCCATCGGATCCAACATCATTTCTTTCTGGCTCATAATCCAATCTGTCATTTTCATTAATATCTTCGCCAAGATCTAAAGCACCATTTAAATTAATATCTTCGGTATCCCACTGCCCATTATTTTCTGAACCATCTTCATCTGGAGCAATATATAAAGAGTCATTTGGGCCGACTCTATCCAACCCAACATCTGCAAAAGGAAACCAATCACCGTCATTATCAATTCCATCAGACATTGATTCATCAATAAGGCCATCTGCATCGTCATCAATACCATTATAAGCTACACCAGGACTTTCTAAAAACCCAAATCCAAAAACTCCAATTTTTTGATAAGTATCTAATTGTTCAGGGAATGCATACCATTGGTACATAATATCAAATTCAAGTCGGCCTCCTTCACCTTCATGATCATATTCTGCAATAATATAATCTGCACGATTATATTCTGATTGCCCACCAATATTTGCATCAGCATATGTACCTGCAATCAATCGAGGTAATTCATAATCACTGTAATTATGAATTTTATATACTGATACAATCAAATCTTCTGCCAATGGGTGAAACCAGGCATACGTTCTAGCTTCTATTTCAAGACCTGCTCCTTGTATACCACCATCAGTCCAAGATGTGATATTCGGTGTCCCATCGTCATTTTTCATTGGCCAATATTTTTCTGATTTATAATCATTCCAATGATCATTCTCATGATCATCCATCATATAATATGATTCCTGATCTGCAATTGTTTTTGTTCCATATTCACCGTTCCATAATCCTGCCCGAAGACCAGCATTTGTTGTTCGTGGAGGTCGATTAAAATATGGTCTTGTATCTCCAGGATATGTCCCACCTGGCCAATATTCAGGCCAGGTACGCTTATCTGTACTCATGGCTATACTTTTTATTATACTTTCTGGCGGGTCTAGATGATAATCTAATTGTCCATTAAAATTTAAATCTTCAGCAGGTGCTAATTCTCCATCACCATTAATATCTTCATTAATACCCCAAATAAAACCATTTATACCACCATTATAGAATCCGGGAATCGGTGACCAGATTTGCTGGTGAGTTCGATCTGATGATAATTGAGCAACTGAATGCTGGCTAATATGCGGTAAATAAGCATCACTAAGAATTGGGAACTGTTCGCCATCCCACTGTTCGGGTACAACTTGACCTTCAAATTGTGACATGTCAGTAACTAAAGTTCCAATATAAAAATTAAAGTAGCTTCCATAAGATAGTCCTTCACTTCCTGGCCATTTCATTGGAACCCCTGGAGATATATTAGAATCGGTTATATTCCCTATATTCCAAACGGGAGAATAAATAAGGTTACGATTAAAAACACCTCTTGCCCAAAAACGAGCCCAATGCATAGGATGAGTATCATACTGTGTATCATCCAATCCTTGAGGTAAAATGGATTGATTTATTAAAATCAAACATAAAATAAATTTGAAATTAATCCGTTTTTTTAATTTAACAATGTTTTTAATCAATTTGAACTTATCCCTATTGTAACACGACTGACAGATGATAAAATTGTCCAATCAGAATATGAGTAATCTACTGTAACTGCCATAGCGTGATATAATTTATATTTTAAACCGCAGCCTAAAGTAAGACCATCAGCCGCATAGTCTGCACCCAAAGAATGATATCCCGCTCTCAAATAATAGGACTTCATTATTTTTGCTTCTATTCCTATATCAACAGTTTCTACATCATTACTTGGGTGATTAAAATTTATTGCAGTTTGCACTGAATTATTCACACCCATTTCCAGTTCATATGCTAAACCAAATCGGAACAAGACTGGTAATAGATATTTTTCTGTTTTTAATTGAATCGGTACATTATCAATATTAAAGTAATCGTCTTGTCGTCCATCAACATCCATACTTCGAGTTAAATCTCTCCCATCTAACTTAAATTCCGGGCCAAGATTATTAATAACCCCTCCAAGGCGTAACCCTTTTATTGGCGTTTGAAAAAAGATAGAAACATCAACAACATTTGTTGAACCGGACTCATGCCAAATCCTTTGGCTAAAATATTTTGCTCCTAATCCGACTGAAATATTAGGTGTAATTAAATATGCCCAATAAAGACCAACACATAAATCCATTGCAGAATACGATTCACCTGTCCCTTCTGGCCTAAATACTGTTCTAACCGGATTTTCCCCATAATCCAATGCTGCTAAATGTAGTCCAATTGTTGATCGTGTCGGACGAATGGGTATAACTAAATCCACTACATTAAAATAAGTATCAACAAACCAATTTGTTTTGGTTGTTTGTAGCGAAAGTGATTTTATTCTTGAAATACCAGCGGGATTCCAATATAAAGCCGATGGATCTTCTGATATGGCTACAAAAGCTCCTCCAAGTCCTTCCGCACGAGCACCAACACCAATTTCCAACATGGCTCCGGCAGTTGAACCTCTTCTAGTCACATCCGTTTCATAAGCAATATCTTCCGGATCGGTCTGACAAAAAACCATATTTAATGTACAAATTATTCCTATTAATATAATTCTTAACCTATAAATATTTTTTACAAAATTATACATCAAAATTGTACCATAATTCCAAATTGGATTAACCGTGGACGAGAGTAATTACTTGGATTATAGTTTGCTTCATCTAACGAGAATTCATCTATTTTTAAAATTCTATTATTTCTTAAGCGATTTATTTCCGGTAAATAAGCATTAGGCCCAGCTCTTCCAGTAATACTTCTCACAGAATTTTCATTTAATTGATTAAATATATTAAATACATTTATTATAAACCTGCTATTATATCCAAATAATACGGAAGATCTTACTAGCTTCAGGTCTACTCCCCAGCGAACTGGCTTACGTCCCACATTATCCCACTCACCCCCTGGTAATGAAATTGATGGATCCAATGTTGAAGGTGAATACGGTAATCCTGAACCTAGTTGATTAACTAAACTAATATTCCATTTTTTATTGGGACGATACGACATTGTTACATTTAAAGAATGACGCTGATCCCAATCTAAATACTTTATTTTCCTTACTGAAATTGTATATGAACCCATTCCTGGACCAGAGAGAATACTTATATTTCTCAACATTTCAGGACTCGACGCACTACCTTTTGCCAACATATAAGTATAATCTACACCCGTATTAAATTTTCTATCAGGTGACTGATAATTAAATGAGAGTGTTGCGCCAGTGGAATTGCCATATTCTTTATTTACATATCTGTAAAATGTAGCCGCATTACTTAGGGTTAATATTTCTATACCCAACAAATCTTTAATATCTTTATGAAATATAACAAGCTCCATCGCCAAGTTACTGGTTATTTCTTGTTGATATCCCACTTCGTATTGGACTGTATTTTCAGGTTTTAAATTGGGGTTCCCAATTCTAGACCCAATAATACTAAACTGATTATAGTGTGAAAGAACCGGATTTTGATACATTTTTTCATAGCTTGGTATTTGGAAAAAATGCCCATATGATAATCTTAACGCACCACTTGTAGATATTGGGAACGATAATCCAAAACGAGGACTAAATTTAAATTTACTTTTTGCTTGTTCATAATAACCATCTGCCCCAACAAATTCCGGGTATACTATCGAATAGTCAGGTGCCCAACGATCCTTTGGATTAAAATAATCTAATCTTAGCCCAGCATTTAAAATAATTTTACCAAGTTCCAATGATGTTTGAGTAAAACCTGATGCTTCCAATGGTTTTCGTGTATAATCTATATAGAATAAGTGATCAAATGCACTATCAGGGTGAGTCTCTCGTAACTGTAAATTACCAAATTCATAATTGGCAGTAGAATCACGAAATACATTATAGGGTATTTCAAACTCAAAAATTTCTGATCTCGACCACGGAAACTGCATAGTTTCATATCCTAATTTTTCGCGCATGGGCGAATTCAAATAATGCAATGCATGTTTTTTTATTTCAAAACCGCTTTTAATTTGAATGATATTATTAATTTGCCACGTTATATCTCCATTTGTTAAATGAATCAGTTGTTCATCATAATTTCGGTTCCAACTACTAATACCACCAAAATCATAACCTGTTAATTTCGCAGGGTCCCAAGCATTGACTGCTGTTGTTTGATATCGAGGGTCATTAGAATCCTTAAAAGTATATCGTTGGGAATTAGATTTTTGTAATGAGTACCTTAAATTATAAAATATATTTATAGATGGGCTATGTGTCATAACCAGCATATATGACAAATTTTGATCAGCCCAGAATGAATTCCCATCTGGGCAAAATCGCCAAGAGGAACTATACCCTTTTCCATGAGAATCATTATAAAATGAATTGAGTGAAAATGTTAAATTTGATGATGGTTTGTATACAAGTTTTAAATTTATATTAACTGTTTTTTCCCAATCCATGGGAATTATTTTGCCATCACCAGTATGTAATGAATCCGGAATAGGAATAACAATAGGATCTTTTGGATCAAAACTTGCTGAATACCATTCTCGATAAACTTCAATTTCCCAACCATCTTCAGGCATATACCTTCTTTCGCCATTTAGCCAACCATTTGAATCAACTATCCGGCCATTCAAAAAAAATCCAATCTTACCAATTTTTTTTATGTTTAATAATGGTCCTGATACGGAAATTTTCATTTCTTTTTCTGACATAGGTTGAAACGTATCCAATGCTATATATTGAGGCTTATTAGAAGAATAGAATCCACCTATTAATTGTTCTATACTACCTTCATATTTTGCCCCGGGCATTTTAGTGACCACGTTAACTACACCCGATTGAGCAGAGCCATATTCGGCATTGAATGTTCCAGTAATTACTTGGAGTTCTTCAATAAAATTATTCTCAATTTCAACCATAGACCCACCGGACTGACTGTAATTATCGGTCACAGGAATTCCATCAATCATATATGATATTTCTCTAGATCTTCCGCCTCTGATATGTAGATTACCACTCGCATCAGAAACAACACCTGCTTGTAATTGAATTATATCTTCCAAAGAAGTAACAGGCAACAATTCAATTTCACTTCGATTAATATAAGATGCTGAATTTGTGCGATCTAATTCAACAACTTTTCTTTTTGCAACAACGGTTATTTCTTCTCCTTCAATGATTGTTTCTCTTAAATAGAATTCTAATCTAGTCGTACGATCTACCGATACATTTACATCTATAATGGTATATTTTTTATATCCAATCATTGATGCACTAACAGAGTATTCACCCGGTGGTATATTGATAATCATAAAACTTCCTTCTGTGCTGGAAGCAGCACCAAGCATAGTTTCACCAATTATAACATTAACGCCTGGAAGTGGTAAACCCGTTTTTTCATCTAAAACTATCCCACCGATTTTACCCGTTGACCCTGCAATTAAATATCCAAAAAATATTATTGAACTAAACAGAATTTTCATTATTTTTTTCAGCATGGAATTAGTCTATTATATTAACTTTATTTTGCAAATTCTTTTTTTCTAAAGCAACTTTAAGGGCTCGATCTAATTGATGACTATTTAATTTATATCTATATTTAGATTTTAATTCTGATTCTAGTATTTGTTTAAACTCTTTTTCGGTATCCAAATGTAATCGTCTAAGTTCAAATCGAGTTAATTCTTTTATATTTTTGGTAGCTATAGAATTAATTTTTTCATCTGATTTTAATTTCACTTCCTGATAAAAAAGTTCATTTTTCAAAAGAGTTTCATAGATACTCTGAAGTTCATTATCTATATCATTCTCTTTATGAAGATTCAATTTCCGTGCATGTAAAGAAAATAGGTTTTCCTGAGCAATCGCGTCAACGCGAAGCCTGAAATCAAACATATCAGTTGGTCGTTTCTTTTTATTTTCATAAATATCTTTTAAATAAAGTGTATCGTCATTAAAAGTTGCAACGATTTCATTTAATAATTGATCTGATATGTTTTTCAATAAAAATGCCTTATCATCTGTAATATTTAAATTTTGATTTATAATCATATCAGTTATCTTTTCATTTTCCTGATAACTAAACATAGGAGCCATTTGAATAAATCTTAACTTTGCTTTTTCTTTAATATAGTGCCGTCTTGTTCTATAAAGAGTTTTCCATATTTTGTTTTTGATTTCTTCAAAAGGCGGGGTGGATACAACTCGTTTTTCGCCTTTAAATAATATATAATAACCTGCTACACCTAAAAATGGCTTGGAATAGGAATAATCCTTTAATGTATCCATTACAGCACGAATAATTTCATCACCAATAGATTCTCTTATTAGATAACCTAAATCTCCGCCTTTTTTATTCGATGCTATATCCTGAGAAAACTTTTTGGCCACTTCATGAAATGAATCACCATCTTCAAGTAAAGTATAAATAAAGTAAATAGAATCTTTTTGAGATTTTTTAAATTCTTGTTTTGACTTTTCAAAAAACGGCCTAAGAATATATTTCATATTATATTGAAGACTATACTCCGAATAAAATCTATCTATAAGGCTATCAGTTATAACTGCATCAATAATTTCTGTCCTCATATATCGATAAAATAAAACTTTATTTTGACTATGGTTTAATTTTTTTATAAAACTTGGATTATTATATATTTTTTTATCCGTTGCATCTATTAAAGCAATTTTCTCAATTGCTTTATCGGAAACGATTTTAATTAAATTTTCTTCAGTTGGTAATTCATTAAGTTTTTGTTTAGTACTAAGTAAATAATGATCTACGTATTCCGTTACTGAAACATCACCTCCATTAAATGATACCAAAATATCTTCATTTTGTTCTTTTGAGCAGTTCGTTAATAAAAAAACGAAAGCTATAATTAATAAAATTTGATTATACATTTGATTAGATTATATTTTATAATAAAGAAAATAAAATGGGTTTATCATAATGATAAACCCATTTTATTATTATTTTTAAGAAGCGCTAATTACTTTAATAAAACCATAGACTTAGTAATTGTACTGGCATCCATTTTCAATGAATAAAAATAGATTCCACTAGAGACTTGGTTGCCACTCCCATCCAATCCATTCCACTTTACATTATGTTCACCACTGTGCTGATATCCATCAACTAAAGTAGCAACTCTTTGTCCTGTAATATTATAAACAGTTAGATTAATGCTCCCACTAATTGGGATATTAAATGAAATGTTTGTTTGTGGATTAAACGGATTTGGAAAATTATCATTTAAAATAAATTCCCTTGGCAATGAAGACGAATCATCATTACCAAGAACGACCACTTCACCGCGAGGAGAAACATCGGTACCCCAATCATCGATAGGTGTTTCTGTCATCCCCACCACTGCGAAATTTGACAAATCGTCCATATCATCAAATCCCATTGCTGACCAATAATTACGTAGAGTTCTTAATGATATCCCAACTTGAAGGTAATCATCCCCCCAACGACTTGCAAACCAATCGGGAAAACCGTCAATTAAATCTGCACTTCCATCACCATCAGCATCAAGATCAGAGCTATTATTTAGAAGCGAGCCATCGTAATCAAACACAGTTTCAAGTGAAGGATTAGTAATGTCATAATTGAAAATTTCATAATCATCACCATCGTCCGTTTGTCCATCATAACCATGATAATCTGCAGCCCAATAACTAATATAGTCATATTCTGTACTATCAGCATTTGCATGATAATTAGTGCTGGTACCCCACTCGAGCAACATTTCAGTACCTATAGCATCAGTATCTGCCATACCTTGGCTATTTAAATAACCAACTGGTGTATAATGACCTTCATAATAATGGCTATTCCAACCAGTGGTTACATCATTATCTATATCAATTAGTAACTTGTAATAACCTCTATTTTTATATTCACCATCGTCATTTGTATATGCCATGTTTGGCCAAGCCGGCCCACCATGGAATTTCAAACTCCAATATAAAGCATCATCGGCGACATTTACAAAAGCTTTAACTTCAGCAATATCTACAATATCTGTAACAGCAGCACCCACTTCTGATGGATAGGCACCATCAAGGTTATCAACTGCCGTTGCTAAAGCAGATTGAGCAGCAAATTCAGCTTCGCTTGGAAAGGTAGGACGTGATGGTTGGTCACTAAGAGTAAATGAGCCTCCAGAAGACATATCTGTACCCCAATCATCAATAGGCGTTTCTACCATACCCGCAAATCCAATAACATCGCCTGCATTAAAATAATCAAGTCCAAGGTCAGCATAATAATCTTTAAGTGGCTCAATTTCAACAGCAAATTCTAAAAAATCACTTCCCCAACCATGTCCATTCCAAAAATGTCTATTATCTGCACTAAGTGCATCACTATCAGTAGAGCCAATTTGTAGGGCACCTTCCCATAATAGCGATGTGGCAACATCAATATCTTCTACACTCATATCATAGATTTCATAATCATCACCGTCATCAGTTTGCCCATCATAGCCACTATAATCAGCAGCCCAATAACTAAAATATTCTATTGGTGTACTATCAGCAACAGCATGATATTCAGAACTAGCACCCCACTCGAGAAGCATTTCAGTTCCAATAGCATCTGTATCTGTCATCCCTTGGCTATTTAAATAACCGACTGGTGTATAATGACCTTCATAATAATGGCTATTCCAACCAGTGGAAGCATCATTATCTACATCTAGAAGGATTTTATAATACCCTCTATTTTTGTATTCACCTTGATCATTTGTATATGCCATGTTTGGCCAAGCTGGCCCAGCCTGAAACTTGAGATATGCATAAAGAACATTTCCCACAACAGTAGCCTTTACTTCTGCAAGATCAACAATATCAGTTACAGCAGCACCAACTTCAGATGGATAAGCACCATCAAGGTTGTCCGATGCTGTTACACCTGATATATTCACCCAGTCTGAATCGTCTCCATCCATTACCATTTGAGCAACTGATGTATTTAAACATAGGCTAAATAGTACTAGAGGAAGAACTTTCATTATCGTTTGGTTCATAGTTACTTTCCTTTTTTTGTTCACTTGTTATTTTGCGCTTCATTTTGATTCAAGCACTCAAAAAAGTACTAAATTATACAATAACATCCTAATAATAATGTAATATCATTTTTTTTTCTATCTAGTTTTTCTTAAACTAAAGAATGTTTATTATAAATTATTTGTTATAAACCTATTGAAATGAGAGCGTTAAATACGATTTTGAACTTTTTTATTGCCCTAATTACACTTTTTTACTTTATCGACTGTACTAATGTTGAAGATAAATTTGAAGTTACCCAACTAACATTTAACACTTACAATCATAGCCTTGATAATAATGATAATTTTTCACCAAATGGACAATGGCTGGTTTACGATACACGAATGGAAAATGGTGGAATTCGAATGGGACAAACCATTGAACGAGTTCATCTTGGATCGGGGGAAATAGATACAATATATATGGCTCCGAATAAGAGTGAATATGGCCCGGGTCTGGGTGCTGTCAGTTATAACCCCACCAAAGATCAAGTTGTTTTTATTCACGGATTGTTAAATCCAACCAAAGATGAGCCCTACACATTTACCCGACGATTTGGCGCTATCGTAAATATAGGTCAGCCAAATGATATGGTCGCTTTAGATGCACGAGATGTAACCTTCCCATTTACCAAAGGAGCTTTACGGGGTGGAACCCACCGCCATGAATTCAGTGGAGATGGGAAATGGGTTGGATATACGTATAATGATGCATTAATGGCGATTAATTTTCCAGAAAAGAATCTGCGTACAATTGGCGTTTCAAAAATTGGAAATTCAATTTCTGTAAAGTCAATAAATCGGAAAAATTTCAACGGTATATCAGAAACAGTAGTAGCTGTTTCTGTAACGCCTAATCCTGAATCCGGTTCAGATGACATATCTCATGCCGCTGATGATAGTTGGGTTGGTACATCTGGCTATATCAATAAAAATGGAATACGGCAAAGAGCACGAGCCTTTTTGGGGGAAGTCAGATCAAAAACAAACCAAAAAGTGAAAGAATTATTTATTGTTGATATACCTGAGAATCTAGACTTAACACATGAATCAATTGAAATTGCTGGCACGCTCTCTAATTTACCTACACCGCCAAAAAAAATTTTACAAAGGCGGTTAACATGGACAGCTGAAACAGAATTTCCAGGGTGCAGTGGAATTGTAAGATCTTCTCCTGATGGGAACAAAATAGCTTATCTTTCACGAGATGAGAATGGCATTCAGCAAGTTTTTCTCATGTCACCATTGGATGGTAAACCAACACAGTTGACATCCTTTGACTCATCGGTTCAATCAGGTGTTCGTTGGAACTCAACAGGAACCCATGTCATTTTTTCATTAAATAATTCAATAACTCTTTTCAATTCTAAATCAAAAAAATGGATATCCATTACACGTAAATTCGAGCAACAACCATCTGGTATTGTATGGTCTCATGATGATAAAACAATTGCATTTAATCTTAGAGATCAGAACCAAAATCAACAAATTTTCATAATAAATTCCATTGATTTAAATTAACTCATTTATTCTCGACAAAAGCTTCATAATATCCCTACCCAATTTCAAGGTAAAATGAATCTTTTCAAAAATTTAATCATCAGTTTTATTGCTACATTTGCAGCTCTTTTTTCAGATACAAGGGAATTAACAATTTCCCCTACATTAACATCTCCCGTTATTGATGGGGTCATTAACGATTCTGCTTGGGAAAAAATAAATCCAACATCACATTTTATTCAATCAAGCCCTAACCCAGGCAAACCCATGACCGAAAAGACAGAAGTCAGGGTGACATATTCCGAAGACTCACTATATGTTTTTGCCATGCTTTACGATTCGAGTCCAGATAGTATAATGACTCAAATGACGGGTAGAGAAGGCATTGGAAATTCAGAATACTTTTCACTAACCATTGATACATTTAAAGATAAAATGAATGGATATCGATTTGGTGTTTCTTCAGCAAACTCTCGTAGCGAAGGTCGAATTTCAAATGAAAGATATAATGGGCAATGGAATGCCATTTGGAATAGCCAAGTTACATTTAATGATAGCGGATGGGCTCTAGAGTTATCTATCCCCTTTTCTATATTAAGATTTTCTAATGAGAATAAACAAGGTTGGCGAATAAACTTCAATCGCACCATTCGGAGAAAAAATGAATCAGGATCGTGGAATGAAGTGAAACCAACAATTGCAGGTTCCATGACACAGATGGGGGAATTATTTGGAATACGCGGAGTAAAATCTCATTCTCAACTTGTATTAACTCCCTATTTATCATCTGCTGTACAATTTGGAGAATCATTTCGAGCTGGATCTGCCCAAGCATATCGAGGTGGAATCGATCTGCATTTCACCCCAAATAAAACAACAATTCTTGATATGATATTATTGCCTGACTATGGTCAAGTCACTTCTGATAATAAAGTACTAAATTTAAGTTACTCAGAAATTGTATATGGAGAACAAAGACCATTTTTCAGCGAGGGAATGAATTTATTTAATAAAGGTGGTTTATTTCTTTCTCGTAGAATTGGTGGGAAACCATCTAAAATAGAATCTATATATAACGAAATGAATGATACAGATTCTATTGTTTCAAACCCCGCGGAAAGTGCACTATTAAATGCAACTAAATATGTCAAACATTTGAATGACAATGCCAGTTACGGTATTTTTAACGCATCAACAGAAAAAACATATGCAATTATAGAAGATTCTAATCACGTACAACGATCTGTATTGACCGAACCATTTGTGAATTATAATGTATTTGTTTACGATAAAATTATTCGAAATAATTCAACTGTTACCTATACAAATACAAATGTATATCGTGCGAATGTGTCATTTAATAACGCTTCTGTAAATGGAATTACATTCCAACTTAAAAACCCTTCAAACACTTATGCTATAGCTGGAAATTCTAAATATTCTTCCGTTAGCCAAGATGATTCAATAGGAACTGGATATCAATATAAGATACAGGCACTAAAGACGAGTGGGAAAACTCGATTTACTCTATCACATTATGCCGAAAGTGATACGTATAATCCAAATGACCTAGGCTATTTACATGCAAATAATGAATTTTCTTATCATGGTCGAGTGAGTTATTCTCTATATGACCCAATTGGCCCATTCCTAAGAAGCTCAATATCAGCATCTGCAAAATATCGCCAATTATTTAAGCCGAGAACTTATACAGACTCTCGTCTATCTTTTAATAGTTCTGCCACATTTACAAATTATATAAGTAGCTCATTTGGTGTGACTTTTCAACCTGGGAATGCATATGATTATTTAGAACCACGAAGAAAACTATTTGATAAGAAATTACTTCTCCCTTCCTATTACCAGATGCATGGACATATAAGTACGGATGGACGAAAAAAAATTGGAATGTCTGGAGGAATATACTGGATAGATCGAAAAGGGTTTTCTGAAACAGGGCTTTCACTATGGAGTTCTATTTGGTATAGATTTAATGACCAATCATCTATGAGTTATAGTATTAGTACAAATAACGAGTTCAATGATCATGGATGGGTCACTGAAGTAAATGATTCAACAATCTTTGGCGCACGGAATATTGAAAAAATTGAAAATAATTTTTCATTGGGTCATCGATTTTCAAAAGATCTTTCAATGGGAATGAGAGTCCGTCATTATTGGACACAGGGACATTATGTAGATTTTTTCAATTTAGAAAATAATGGAGAACTCAGTTCAATTCCCTGGGGAATAAATAATGACTTTAATTATAATACCTTTAATATTGACTTTAACCTGTCCTGGCAGTTTTTACCATTAAGCCAATTATCATTATCTATCAAGGATTCCTTTTCAAACTATACATCAGATATAACTGGAAACTATGTTTCAAATTTCAATGATATTATCCAACAACCAAGGTCAAAACAAATCTCATTAAAAATGATTTATTATTTTGACTCATCACCTTACCTATTACGATAATTTATTATCTAAAATCTCTTTCACCTGTTCTGTGTTTTGAATACTTGTTGTAGCTTGAACGACTTTACCATTTTTGTAATAAACAGTGAATGGTAAACCCATAAAATTTGAGCATTCGGGTAAATCTCTTATGATATTCGCAAAAGATGCATCAAATGCCATATCATAAAATTTAACTTTATTATAGTCTGGTTTTAATTTTTCCATAGCTGTAAAAACAGGAACGCACATAGGCCCCATCCTCCCACAACAAATCATAACATTTTCATTATCAGTAATAATTTTATGATGATCTTCTTTAGAAACAACATGATCTAAACTAGTTTGTAATAACATTATTTATCCTCTCAATAGTTATATTTTTGATGAACTATATATTAGATGGTACTTTTTTCGTTAGGTTACAATTAATTAGGATAGATTTAAATCATTTTGATTCTAGGTTTACTTTTTACTATCTAAAATATTAAAAAACATAATAATTTATATTTATTTTGCATAATTCTTCTTTTTTTATTTGATAATGGATTTAAAAATGAACTATGATACCAAAAGTTCCTTTTGGTGATTGTATTTAGCATTCATTAGAATTAATATTCGGCTTTAATTATTAAAAAATGAAAAAGTTTTCCACTTATTATATTCTATTATTTATAGGATTATCTTCAACACTTTTTGCCGGCACAACCGGGAAGATATCTGGACAAATTGTAAGCGCAACTTCGAATGAAGGTCTAATTAGTGCAAATGTTATGCTTCTAGGGACCAATTTAGGCTCATCGACGGATATAAATGGATATTATAGTATCATTAATGTTCCACCTGGGACTTTTGAAATGCAGGTGCATTACATGGGATATGCAACGCATCGAATACAAAATATCAAAGTTCATATAGATCGAACAACAACTCAAAATGTAAGCCTTTTGGAAGAATCTGTTGAGTTGAATGAAATAATTGTAAAAGCTGAACGCCCAATTATTGAAAAAGATCGAACTCATTCATCTACCAAAGTAACATCAGACATGGTTGATCAAATGCCCGTTACAGAAATATCTGAAATCATCTCTCTACAACCAGGAGTTGTAAACTCAGGAGGTTTGCATTTTCGTGGTGGGCGAAGTAGAGAAGTTGCCTATTTGATTGATGGTGTTCCTGTCACCAATTCATTTAGTCAGGGAGGTGGAAATAATATTCCCATTGAAAATGCAATGGTGGAAGAATTAGAAGTAATTAGCGGAACATTTAACGCTGAATATGGGTCTGCTCAATCAGGAATTGTAAATATTGTTACTAAGCGAATTGAGCATGAATTCCACGGAACCGTCAAAGCATATATGGGTGATTGGTTTAGTAACCAGTCAGATATTTTTCTTGGGATTGATGATTATAATCCTCTTGGTGAATTAGATAAGCAATTCACATTATCCGGTCCTTTTCTACATAAAAATATGGGATTCTTCATTTCAGGGAGATTCAATAATTGGGAGAGCAAGGAATGGTATGAACGAAGATATAATATAATTGATGGGTGGAAAATTTCGGCTTATGAACGCTGGTTCCGAGAGCATAATCCGTCAGAATACGCCGCCTCGCAAGGGATTCTAATTCCAGATTCATTAAAAACAGGTGACGGGGCTAGAGGCCCACTCCGAACTGGAAAACAAAATTCGATGACGGCAAAATTATCGTGGCTACCTACAGAAAAAATTAATTTTATTTACCAATTCTTTGGATCAAATTCTAACAGCAACGGTGGTGGAAGTTCGCGACGATATCAGCCGGATGGTTCTTCAAAGAGTATTAACTGGTCAGGGTCTCACATTATTTCATTCAAACATTTTCCCGCCCAAAACTTTTTTTACAACATTACCCTTTCCTATCAACATAATAATAGTGAATCTTATTATCGGAAAGATAATAAAGTTGCTCTTTTTCCAGGAGATACAGGCATTCAACTCATTAATGCAAATGTAAGTGGATTTTCTTTAGGTAGCACCGATGGATTTTATACAGGAAAAGACGGGAAAGGATATCGAGATCTTTACTTAGTTAAAGGTGATTTTAATTGGCAAATTAATCGAAGAAACTTTATAAAAGCAGGATTTGAATTTAAACAACATGACGTAAATACCTACTCTTGGGGTGTTCGGCAAACTAATGTTTGGAAAAATTCACAATGGCCAAATCAATCAGATTTAAATGGTGTTAACCACACATTTGACGCCTATTGGGATTCTCTTGAAACATATTGGCAAGATTGGGAATCTATTTATGACACTGTTCGTTTTGTCGCAATTGCTGATTCTGAATACACACTTTGGCGTGATTATACTATTAAGCCAAAGGAAGCAGCACTATATGTTCAAGATAAAATTGAATTAGGAGAAATCATAATAAATGCAGGTATTAGGCTAGATGCTTTTTTCCCTAATGAAGTTTATCCTATCCAACTACGCACAGAAGCACGAAATCTAGGTTCACCCCAAAATCTAAAACCAGCATCCACAAAATTACAATTCAGTCCAAGGATTGGACTATCATTTCCCATCTCTGATAGAGGTGCTTTTCATGCATCTTACGGACATTTTTTCCAAATGCCAGCATTTCAATATATGTACAATGAGCCATTATATATATTAAATAAACTTCAATTAGAAGGCCGAACTTTAGGGAATGCCGATTTAAAAGCTGAAAAAACAATTGCTTATGAAATTGGAATTCAACAAGGAATTACAAAATCTGTTTCTATTGATATTACAGCCTATTATAAAGATTTTAGGAATCTTCTGGGTATTGAGCGTATTTCAACTATTGATGCTGTAGGATATAATCGGTTTATTAATCGTGATCATGGGAATACAAAAGGAGTATCAATTGGGTTAATGAGTCAAGGCAATGATTTTATCACTGGTGGACTCAATTATACCTTATCGTATGCAAATGGAAGTTCATCTGATCCTAATTCGTTATTTCTAATTCAATCATCCACGCAATTAGGCGGAGAAGATGATGCATATGTTGAAAGGAAAATCCTACCACTTAATTGGGATCAACGACATACTCTAAATCTGTTTGTCAATATTGGACGACCAAATGATTGGAGCGTTGGTCTTATTTCCTATCTAAATAGCGGAACACCCTATAGCCCTTCTTTTGTAGAACGATTTGATATAGCAAGTCGGGAATATAGAAATCTAGGTCGTAAACCTTTAAGGTGGAGTGGAGACATTCAAGGTAAAAAACATTTTAAAATTTTAAAATATCATTCAATCATTTTTATTAAAACAGATAATTTATTAGATCATCTTAACCATGAATCCGTGTTTTCTTCAACGGGAAAAGCCGATCAAATTGCTAGGCTACCTGAAAATGAACTTCTCGATAAAGAGAAGCTCGAACAAGAAGGGCATTTCACAATGAATGAAATTGATATTCGCCCCGGTTACTTTTCAGCCCCTAGAAATATTCAAATTGGACTTGAAATAAAATTCTAATCACAATGAAAAATAAAATAATATTTCTTTTATTAGTGTTTACAACTGTCGGATCTTCCTTTTCTCAAGATATTGAAAAGGATAAATATTTATCAAATCTACAGAATGGAACTCGTAGTCAAATTCGATCCTTCACAACAAATAAAACTACAATAAGTGAAGAAGGCAATGATCGCTTTTTGCGATTTTCAATTCACGATGGAAACCTGATTACGGGTGGTGTTACAAATTCGGGATTAATGTCCCACCATTACGTTTCAGGAAATCCTGAAATTTCATGGCCTAAAGGACCAAAAAAGATATCCTATATACATGGTGCAGTCTTTTATGTCGCTGCCGAAGTCGTAGATGCGAATGGAGATACAATCCATATTGTATCTGATAATTATCGTCGATCATCAATCGAAACTTCCGATGATTTATCACATTTTTATGCTTTTATGCCTCTTCCAAAATATTTCAACATGGACCAACCTGAAGCCTATGAAACTCCAGAAATATATGGTATTTCTGAAGATGTAGGTGAAGATGGAATCCCCAATACAAATGACTTTGGCGAAGGGGATGGCTTACTTCAATTTGCTGAAGATTTTAATGGAAATAATATTTTAGACATCAGCATGCAAAATGAAGTGGGATGGTTTGCAATTAGTCATAGAAAAGAAACATGGCCACAGTATTGGCCTCCTCAATCCTATCCTGGAGATGATCGAGAAATCGGTGATGAAATACCCGGAGTACGTGCTGGGCGTTGGAATGGTGAATACGGTGCGTATATGCGTGCAGATCAAGAATCTTTTTATGCCATGGATGATAGTGAAAATGATGAATTTGAATATTATCCTATTGAAGGAGACTCTCTCGATTTCCCTGAAGGGAAAAGAGGACTTGGAATAAAAGTGGATGTGCGTTCTTATCAATGGAGCGCTCGTTTAGCGGAAGATATTTTTATCAGTATTTACGATATTACCAATGAAGGTAAAGATTTAAATAATTGTATAGTTGGAATGTATATTGATCCTGACATGGGCGGGTCAAGTAATGGCGATGATGCAGATTTTGATAATATCGCTGATATTACCTATTCATGGAATAGAACTGGTATCTCAAATAATGGACTTCCAACTGGCTATTTTGGATTTGGTTTTTTTGAAAGCCCCGGACTTGCAAATGATGGAATCGACAATGATGACGATGGGCTAATCGATGAAAGTCAAAATAATGGTATTGATGATGATGGAGACTGGGTTGGCTGGGAAGATGAAAATGAAAATGGTGTTTGGGACAGTGAAGACTTGAACTTCAATTTAATTCTTGATTCAGATGAAGATATTAATGAAAATGGCCTATTAGATATTGAACCATTAAATGATGATTTAGGAGCAGATGGTCTAGGTCCAAATTATGATGGTTATACAGGACCTGACCAAGGTGAAGCCAATGGAGTCCCTGATTTAGGCGAACCAAATTTTGATTTTACGGACAATGATGAATCTGACCAAGTTGGGTTAACATCATGGTATTTAAGAGATGTTGATAATACCATGGCAGATGATGAGCAGTATTGGGACGTAGAGATTCAACCTGGAACATACATCATTCGTCCTGGTTATCAGCGAGATATTGCTTGGACATATGGAAGTGGATTTGTAGAGTTCGCCGGTGAAGAAAAAACACACCGATATGCAATCGCACTTTTATTTGGAAATGATCAAGATGACATTCTCCGAAATAAAAGGACCATGCAAGTTATTTACGATAATGATTATAGTTTTGCTAAACCACCTCGTACACCAATTGTAAAAGCCACTGCTTATGATAAAAGAGTTGTTTTAACATGGGACGATAATGCAGAAAATTCTCGTGACCCTATTTATGGAAAAGATTTTGAAGCTTACTACGTTTATAAAAGTACTGATCCTACTTTTTCAGAAATAAAAACCATTACAGATGCTTATGCTAATCCACTTCTTTTCAAGCCTGAAGCTATTTATGACATCAAAAATGGTCTTGGCGGAATTCACCCAGTAAATATTGGCGGTGAAATGGGATCGGATAGTGATTTAGGCGTTTCTTATAACATGGGGTCTGATAGTGATTTGAAACATTTTTATGTGGATTCAACTGTTACAAATGGAAGAACATATTACTACGCAATTGTTTCGGTGGATCGCGGACATCATTATTCCTTTTATCCAAGCCTTACCAATTTAGAAAATATCAGTGATATATCTCCTACAGAATGTAGTGCAAATATTCAAATTGACATTTTAGGACGCGCAATTGCTTTTGATCGAAATACAATAGCCATCACTCCTGAAGAAACTTCCGCTGGATGGATTTTCCCAACAGTTCAAATAGAAAAAGTTAATGGTGTTGGGACGGGAACAGTCGAAATACAAATCCTTGATCCTACTAAAATAAATCATGGAACTTCCTATAGATTAGAATTTGACGATGATGGAAGTTTTGAACAATTTGATTCAACTCATTTTACAGGACTCACTTCCCAAATGGTTTTGTATTCAAATACAGAAGAAAAGTTAATGGGATCTGTTACTGATCCTAACTCAAATCCCTTGGCTCAAGAATTTATATATGATGGATTTCAAGTCATTTTACATAATGATGGGACAGGAATGAATGAAGCTGGATGGATTTCGGGATTATCATCATTAACTGCTCATGACATTACAAGTGGCTTTGGTGGTTTACAATTAAGAAGAGATTACGAAATACGAGTGAGTACAGTTGGAGCCGATACATCTGTCGTATCTTTGCCTGTCAGTACAAATTTTCAAATTTGGGATGTGACAAAATCAGATAATGAATTCCAAGTAGATTATATGTATACACCTAATATTTGGCCAAATGACCCAACAAGACGATATTTGAAAAATGGTGACCAAATAAAAATCGTTAATAATATTGACGACCAGATTTTTTTATGGCAATGGCTTATGGCTTTTCCGGAAAATGCTGATTCAACATCCATGACCATGCCTGATAGTGGTGATGTTTACTCTATCACAACCTATAAACCTTTTGATAGATATGATGCATTTGAGATTTCTGTCACTGGAAATTATATATCACAAGATCTTGCAAAGAGTGAAATGGATAATATTTATGTTGTGCCGGATCCATATATATCAGTTAATCCATTAGAAAGAAAAGTCATAAATCAAGAAGAAGGACGTGGCGATCGTCGAATTGACTTTGTTAATTTACCCCAGGAATGTGATATTTTTATTTTTACCTCATCGGGTAAATTGGTGCGAACACTTCAACATTCTACATCCGAAAATAATTCTCGTAAAAGTTGGGATTTAAGAACAAAAGATGGCTTAGAGATATCCCATGGTATTTATTTCTATATTGTTGAATCTTCAAAATTTGGTTCAAAAAAAGGTCGTTTTGCAGTTATTAAATAAATCTACCAATCCATTGCATTCGCTAGGTCTCGTTGTTTTATTGCTAATCAATTTTGAACCACTCTCTGCCCAGTTTGATTCAAATGTATCAGGTGTAGGAACAACATCTGCTTCATTTCTCGAAATTGGAGTAAGTGCTCGAGCCATGGGAATGGGTGGTGCATATACTTCTGTCATTGATGGTCCAGCTGCTCTCTCTTATAACCCTGCAAATATAGTTTGGTTAAATGGCACTCAAGTTGAATTCATGCATAACCAATGGTTTATTGACGCATATCATGATTTTGTTGGTGTTGTCATACCTTTATCCGGGTTAAGGTCTTCCATTGGATTTCAATATGTTGGTTTAAATTATGGTGATCAACCTGTAAGGACTATAAATCGTCCTGAAGGTACTGGAGAGTTATATTCTGCAGGAGATTATTCATTAGGAATAACATTAGCAAAAGCACTTACAGATCGGTTTTCATTTGGATTATCACTAAAATATATTGAAGAACGTATTTGGAATACTCGAGGTAGCGCTCAAGCAATTGATATGGGAATTTTTTACAGATCCCAGTTAGAAGGTCTTCAAGTGGGTATGAGTATCAGCAACTTTGGCTCTGAAATAAAACTAATTGGGCGAGATTTAGATACCACAGTTGACCCCGAAGATGACAATGAGAATGTAGACAATGTGCCTACAACATATCAAACAGATTCATACCCTCTCCCTATATTATTTCGTGCTGGCTTATCCTATAAAATGAAATTGGGCTCAGTTGGGAATTTATTAACAACCATAGATGTTTTACATCCATCTAATACAACAGAAAGTATAAACATTGGCTCTGAATTTGGATTTCAAAATATGTTTTATATTCGAGCTGGTTATAATAATCTATTTGAAGAAAATGCAGAAAACGGAGTAACAATTGGTGGTGGTTTGGATATGTTTTTCCAAAACGACTCCTGGGGGTTACGATTAGATTATGCCTATGCTGATTGGGGAATGTTAGGCTATAGCTCCCGTATTTCTTTAGGATTAGTGTTTTGATCTAAATGTTTTATCTCCCCTTTTACCTTTTATTTTTATCTTTTACATCTCTACAATGCACCAACTCTAAACCTGAGTTAGATCAGCAAGATAATATTGTAGCAACCATTGGAAATACTTTTATTACTTCTGATGAGTTTATTACCAATTATGAGTTTGGATTTGCTCACTTAAAATCGCCTATCAATCCAAAATTAAGTTATCTGAATACCATGATTAACGAAAAATTATTATCATTAGATGGATATGAAAACAATGTTCATTTAAAAAATATTATTCAAAATAAAAAAAATGATTTATCTAGAGACTTACTCATTGAATATCTTATAAAAGAAGAAGTTAAAGAATCAATTACTATCACAGATAGTGAAATAAAAGATGCAATTAATAAAAGTAAAGTATCATTTAATATGCGTTACTGGGCTCATAATAACTTAGAAATTGTCAATCAAACTTATGATAAAATAAGAGAAGTTGGATTTGAACGCTTTATACAAAATATAATTGAATCTAATCAAGATCTTAATCTTTCACAGGAACAATTTGAAACAGGTTATGTCACATGGTTAACCATTCCACCGGAATTAGTTGAAAAAATACAGGATCTGCCCATTAAAAAAATCTCAGAACCAGTCCAATTTGGTGGAAAATACTGGATATTTGAAATAATTGATATTCGAAGAGAAGGAATTCTAGATTCTGAATACTTTTCAAGAGCTGAATCTTTTCGAAAAATATTATTCCAAAATAAATTATCTGATGCAACTACAAATTATGTATCAAGTTTAATGACACAAAAAGACGTGCGAACTAAAATGGAATCTTTCAAGTATTTATCTAATATTGTATGGAAATGGTTAACAAGTGATTCTGAAGGTAAACTAAAATTTGAACAATATTTACACACCCATCTTAACGTAAATTTTGAAAATATGAAAAACAATCTACTTATTTCAACAACAGATTCACAAATTTCAATAAATGACTTTATCCAATCCTTTGATTTTTTTCTATTAGGGAAGGACTTTTCTAATAAAAATGCAATGATGCAACAACTGAATTTAGAGATCGCTTGGTTTATTAGAGATAAATATCTAGTTAAGACAGCATTGGATAAACAAATAAATACGTCACCTGACTTTAAAAGAGAGCTAGAACTTTGGATTGATAAATGGGTTTATGAAGAATCTCGGCGATCTTTTTCTCCACGAGAATTATCACTAAAGCTAAACGAATTGAAGACTACTTATCCTGTAAAAATAGATACAACTCTTTTAAATTCTTTAGAAGTGACTGGAAGCATTAAATCGAGATGGTTAACGGTACATAACTACAAAATGGGAACAAATCGAATGGCAATTCCTATTGCTGATGGATCCTGGAAACTAAGTCATAATTAAATATAGGGACTTAATTGATTTTATCCATCATCATTCCAGTTTACAACGAAGCTAAAAAAATCAGCAATGATATTATAGCTCTCTCCGACTATTTAACAAAATATCAAATTAATAGTGAAATTATTATTTCAGATGATGGCAGTATCGATAACACAGTCAAAATTGCATCAGACACACCCGTAAATGAAACTATTCCAGTATCTGTCATTTCAGATGGGTGCCATTCGGGAAAAGGCTCTGCAGTTCGAAAAGGTATTCTACATTCCAAAGGTAAATTTGTTATGTTTTTGGATAGTGGCAATACAGTTGCATTAGATGCTATTTCCCAAGGATTAAAAATGCTTCAAGTTGGAAACTGTCAAATGGTTTTAGGCTCTCGGCATTTACCTGAGAGTATTATAACAAAACAATTATCTTTTCTCCGACGAATTGTATCCACAGTATTTCGTTTTATTATTAAACTTATATTTCCATCACTTTGGGGAATCAGCGATACTCAATGCGGATTTAAAATGATGGATGGAGACCTTGCTCGAACCCTTTATAATAACAGTCATATTAATGGATTCTTATTTGATATTGAGATTCTGAAAAAAGCAAAAAAGGAACAAGTGGTTATTCAAGAAATTCCCATTGAATGGACCTGCGATCGAGATAGTCGACTTTTATTTTTTCCAACAATCTGGGAAGTGTTTCGGGATAGTTATAAATTGAAAATGCATTAAGCTAAATAACATTTTTAGTATTCTTTATCTCCATGCCCCAACTTTTATAACTCTGTTATTGTTATCTATGATAATGGCGCCAAATTTAGATTTATTCAAAATATAATCCTTTATTTCTGATTCAACCATAATCATAAAAGATGTTGAAAGCCCATCAGCTTCGGCCCCAGTTTTTGCAAATGACCATGCGCCCAATCGATTTTGAATAGGTTCAAAATTCGCAGGAGAAATAATATGATTTCCTTTTTCCAGCCCTGACCCGGCCATGGAATTATTTACCAGATCCACCTGCTCAATGTACTCATTGGTTTCCGGATGATAAATGGTCAAGGGCCAACCTGCTGTGCCATTTGGAGCATTAACAGCTAAAAAGGTACTCTTTCCACTATTGAGTAAAATAGTTTCAATCTCCCATTCCAAAAAAGTATCCATGAGTTTATCCAAAGCAAATCCTTTCCCAATCCCGCCCAAGTCAATGGAAATGGGGTTATCCATCAATGTGACTGTAAATGATTCTGCGTCCATTAATAAATTGCCAATTTTATCCTTTGAATCAATTCCCGATTCTGTTTCATCTTTCCAATGGGTAATAATTTTGCCAATGGTGGGATTAAAAGCGCCTTTTGTTTTAGCTTGAAGTTTTTGAGCAATGATCAAACATTCCATAGTGTCAACGCCGATGATGGTGGATTCGCCTGGCTTTAAATGATTGATTCGTGATATATCACTATTTTCAACAAACCGACTTAAATCCTGTTCTAATAAATCCAATTGAATAAACGCTTCAGTTACTGCTTGAGATGCATATGCTTTATCTGAATGCTGAATAAATACATCAAATACGGTTGCCATAGCTTTGTGAGAAAATTGATGGATACCATGTTTTAATAACCAATCTGAATCCATTTGTTGTTTCTCTCTATTGAACCAAATCATAAATATCTTTTTTGATAAAACTCTTTATTTCTACACCATGACGTAATTCCATTTTTGTATCAAATAATGGAAGAAATAAAGATGCTTCTCCGGGCTTTGGATCTTCATAAAGCACTTTCACCAAATCCGATTCCAAATCGGGAGATAACAAAATAATTGAAGCATCGCCTACATTTTTCGGTACATGATTCCAATAGCCTACATTCTCCATATGGCGTAAATACCAAGGGAAAGGCCAATAATCATCGTTAGACGCGATGATAAATATGGGAGCATCCACTTGATCTGCAATGTCATAAATTTTGGATTTAATGGTAATAACATCCATTGTGGGATGAGCATATATATTTGGATTATTTTGATCTGATTCATGAATAAAATTGAAGGAATAGGAATGCAAAAACATGAATCCAAATAATAGTCCAATAACGCCATTACGTATTATTGGCTTTTCTAATCCATGATAAATGGTATAGGATGCCACCAAAATTACGCCTGGCATTACGCCTAATACATTCCAAGGCGTTTTATATGGTATGATGGACAAAATTGCCAATAGGATTATCGAATACCAAAATAGGAAACTCACAATTGTTGGTTGCTTCTTAATTCGAAGGTTCAGTAAAAAGGCAATAAATAGCATTCCTTCTCCCCAATGTAAACTATTTCCTGAATATCCAAATGGAAATAAAATATTCAAATAATAATACCAGGGTTGGTTATGAATTCTTTCTGAAGACACTCTGTCTATATATGGCGAAAAGGCAGAAATGAAATCGGTGCTGTTGGGTATGTCCTGAAGAAAATCAGAGAAAAAGATAAAAGCCAATCCAAATGCAATTCCAATGACGAATAGAATTTTCTTCAATGGAATTTTAATCCTTAATCCAATTTTATAATGGAGAATTACGTAAGATGCTAACATAGAGAACACAATAATAGGCCATGTCTCCTTTGCAGCCATCATTCCGCCCAAAGCAAGCCCGGATAGTATGAGCCATGATTGTTTTTTTGATTTATGAAATTGATAGATACCAACCATGAACTCAAATGTCATCGTGACTACAAATATTTCATGTATAAAATATCGACTGTAAAAAACCAACGATGGTGAAATGGCCATGAGCCCGGCCGCAAAGAGCACAACATCATTTTTGAGAGATTTCCGGAATCCAAAGGCAAGCCAAATTAGTATTAACCCTACAAACGCTGTAATTCCCCGGAGAAAGGATTCATGAAACTCTTGAATATCCCATAGCCCATGGACAGCAGCAAAAAGAGCAGATGTATAATAAAATATGGGGCCGTGATGTTGGTGTGGATTGTAGTCGAAACGACCTGCGTCCATCACTTCAGCAAGTTTTACTGCATTGATGGCTTCATCCCCATGCATGGGACGATCAGATAATTGTGTAAAGCGGAAGATTCCCGCTAATATAAATATGAATAAAATTGGATAGCGTATTTTATAAAAGTGCATCTGCTATGTATCTCAATAACAAGTGAAAGAATTTTCCATTTTTGACAATCCTTTTAGTCCCCCTATCATAGGGTTTTGGAATCCCGAACTTGTTTCGGGGGGATAATGGGGGTTTATAGAATCGCGAAAACATACGTTTTTACTCTAATTCTTTGCATTTTGAAGAAATGATTTCTAAAACTTCATTAAGATTATCATCAATTTCATTATTAAAAAATCGAATTAAGGTATAGCCCCAACTTTCTAAATCATTCGATCTTCCTTTGTCTATCATTTGCTGTTTTGGGTGCAAATGCCCACTTCCATCCAACTCTATAACTAATTTCAAATCCAAACAGCAGAAATCGACAACATAATTATCAATACTTACTTGTCTCCGAAATTTGTAGCCATCCATTTTTGTCTCTTTTAAATACTGCCATAATTTTAATTCCCAAGGAGTCGGTTGATTTCGGTTTAACCGCCTTATAGTTTTTAATTTTTGTTTATTGACTTCTTTGGCATTTTTCATAGGATTTAATCGATTTGTTGACCCCACCCCGACAAATAAATCGGGATTTCCAACTTCAATTCTCCCCTATTACAGGGGAGAAAATATAAGGAAATTATAAATAATATATTTGCAATCCTTTCGAATCCCACTGTAACAGGGGGATAATGGGGGTTTATAAAATCGGGAAAGCATACGTTTTTACTTTAATCCTTTGCATTTTCTATTAGGATTTAACCATTATTTCTAACCCCTTTGTGTTTCCCCTATGACAGGGGAAATTAATCGACTTTCAAGTTATAATTCATTACCTAAACCAATTAAAATCCCAATATACTTCCGATTAGTCTTTTACTAAAAATTGACAGAACAAGTGTTGTCCTGGTACGATTGAATGTCATTTTACCGGAAGTCCGTAAACGGCCACTTCAATATAATGATTCAAATCGTTATTGGTATTTCCCTTACTGTAAAATTTCACAAAACGACCCATTACACCTTTCGCATCAATGAGTTTCCCTTCAGATGTTTCCACATAATGCATATCCTTCCCTACGCCAAATCCAGCAGAATTATCAATATCATTATTGAAAAGTGTTGTCACATTTTCCGTCATATCTTTATCATCTGCTGTTTGAATCACCACATCAAAATACACCCGCGCCTGTTTATGGAAATGCCAGAGAACAATGGCATACATTTTATAATTCTCACCCAAATCAACAGTTACATCCTGCAGGAATGGACCTAATTCCACAAAGCTTCCTTCCGCTGCATTTTTATCTCCATCCGTAATCATTTCGACTTCACCAATAACGGGATAATCATCGGAACTGTACACCGTTTTGCCTAATGCTACATTTTCTGTTCCAGCTGGCGCTAAAAAAGCCGGACGCGGTTTACCCAATGGTTTTTGGAGATTTTTTACATTTAAATTCTGGGGTGTACCAATAAACATAGGCTTGGGTAATTCCAATTTAATAGGAACCAATTTCCCATCCTGTGAAAATAATAATGATACCACCCAAATGGCGGCAATGAATAAAATTCTAATTGTTTTTAAGTTACGTTTCATAAATGTATTCCTGATTACGATTTTATTTTAATAAGACCATCTTGTTGGATTTTGTAAATATCTTCCCAGTTTCATTCGATTTTGCTGTAAGAATATAAAGGTAAACACCTGATGATACCTGCCTGCCCTTATTGTCTTTTCCATTCCAAATAGTTTGATGTTTACCGGCGGTGATGTTATGGTTCATCAGTTCCGTTACAACTCTTCCCGATAAATCAATGACAGTCACTTTTATATGACTGTTTTCAGGAATATCAATCTTAATATTCGTAATCGGGTTAAATGGATTTGGATAATTGGAATACAAAGCAAAGTCCATTGGCAGAACTTCAGATTGACTTGCAACCGTTTTACCCATCATAGCTGATAAAGCATGATTTACTTTTTCTTCATAATCAGCAAAATCATCAGGTTCATATTCCGGCATAGTGCCAATAGCTGCTTTTCTTCCCAATCCATTGCCACCGGCTACGGAACTTGCAAGATAAACCTGTCCAATATCTATAACAGCATACACAGAATCTTCTAAACTGGGTGGATTTTGCAGTATAGTTTCATACTTGCCAATAGCAACAGCAAACGCCTGTAAAGCAACATCACAGAGTATGGCGTATTGTTCAGCTGTTTTTGAAAGAATTGTTTCAGGAAAAGCATTAAGCAATAGATTGTAATAATCCTGTAATTCTTGAAAATCACCATCTGTAATTTTTGTGATTGCATACAATCTAATAACAGAGCCTGATGCTTCCTTACTTTCTGGATAGCTTGTTATAATGCTGTGGTAGGTACTAATTGCATTATCCCAATCTTCATCTTCTGCGCATTGCAAGCCTTGATCAAACAAAGCTGGGGCATCTGCGAAAAATCCATTAGGCGGTGTACCATTCGGTTCTGTGTCATAAGGGCGAAATAAATATCCTTCGATAGGATAGAACCGATTCTCTAATGTAGGTTCAAATTCTGCCCAATAATTATGGCGAACTCGTACAACAGGATTAAATGGGGAATAATTACCATAAATAAGATAACCCCCATCCTCATCCATAATATCATTATGCCCATAATCCAAATGGGGGATGGATTGGTCGAACCATCGGATTTCTGCATCAAAGACTGCTGGATCATAAGGGTCACCATTATTATTTATCTGATTGAGTGCTCTTTCTCTATAATTTAAGATAGGACGACTTCCGTTCATTTCGGTAATACCGTGAAGTTTGTTATTCTGTATAATATTATTCGTTATGGTGGGAGAACTGGCGTGTAGGAAAATACCACCGGTTATTCTGTCTGTTTGCCACTCTGCTTCATTACCATTACCAGAGATTACGTTACCCTCAATTATTCCCCCCGAACTGTTTCTGACAACAAGCCCGGCTTTACTATTTAATACAATATCATTTCCAAATATTTTAAAAGACCTGCCTTGCTCGATTAATATGCCTGTAATATTATTTTCAATTTGATTATTATTTGTTATATCTATAGTTCCACCGAAAGCATGAATACCCACATCACACCCTGAAACAGATGAACTTTGTACAGTGAAAGAACTGGTCGGTGTGAAAACGGGGGGTGGTACGTATTCAATCCCTGTATTACAATTTATTATGTGAGAATTCTGTATAACGCCTGTACCGGCACCATTAAACTGAACACCTACATCCGCATAAGAAATATCACAGTAGTTCATTTCTAAATTGCCAGATTCGATAATGATACCATACCAGTCTCCAACTAATGGATTTGCTGAATTGGATGTAAAAACTACAGGATTAGATTCTGTTCCATTGATTATAAGGTCACCATTTGCTATTAAAAAGGTACTGCTTTCAAAAAATATCGCAGTACCTGGTTCAATCGTTAAAACAACCCCATCGGTTACACTTACATTTCCGGTGACTAATTTGTAACCAGACCATGTTGTATTTTCTGTTATTATTCCGCTGACAGTATTATCAATAATATCAACATAAGCCTGATAGATACCAGTTCGATTGTCCATCCAGGATGCATAGGCTTTTCCGGGTTTTGAAGTAATTCCGATATAGTCTCCCATATAACCCGTCCCTGTTCCTGGAATGGGTAAAGGTGTAAAAGCAATGTCACTTACAGGAAAATCCCTGAATGATTCTCCGCCATTTATTGATTGTGCTACCCATACTTCCGTTAATTGGTTATTGGGATCATTTCTGCTATCGTAAAAAACGATATGAATAATGCCCAATTCATCTACAGATATCCAAGGAAACCATTGATCATTGTTTGTATTATCGTTGTGTATTTTTAACGGGGTACTCCATGTTGATCCTTCATCAATTGATCTGCTGAAATATATATTTGCCCTATCTAGAGCATTTCCTTTAGCACCCCAAACCATGTAAATGGTTCCATTCCAATCCCTGCCGCTTTTATCAACCACAATGCAAGGAAAATCATTCATCCTTATAGGGTAATTAGCACCTCCTGGATTTTTATCGTACCAATAACCTCTGCTGCCATCAATATCAAAAATTCTTGAAGGTATCTGCCAGTTCGCTCCGCCATCTAACGATTTATTAAAACCAATGCCATCAGTTGGATGTGTACTTTCATCATCATAATCCCAGTCATCATCAATAGCCCATACAGCATATACTTGGTTATTATATCCAGATGCTAAATTTACTCCCATTGATAATTGGCTGGTAACAATACCACTAATATTCTCTGTATCAGAAAAAGACTCACCGCCATCTGTTGATCGAACAAACAAAACAGGTCTTGGAGTTAAACCAAAGTCTGTTAAAGCTATATAAATATTGGTGCCATCAATCGCCATGTGTCCCTTATCTGCATTGTCAAATCCGAGAATATTAACAGAATTTTGCCATGTAACACCACCGTCAGTAGATTTTTTTAAAAACGGCTTTTTCCGAGATAATGGATTTCTGCTGATATAATGAAAATACGCGTTACCTTCAATATCATAAGCGACTACAGGATCCGCCGATAAATTATTTATACCTGGAAGAACATCATCACCGCTCCAATTAGTTCCACCGTCCTGTGAATAATAATACCCTTGGTAAAAATTATTTCCAGTGTTTGTTTGTATAAATGTATTGGCACCAACCAATATTTTATCAGGGTCAACAGGACTAATAGCAATGGACATTTCTGATTGGTTATATTCACTTGGAAATATTCTTGAATCCACAGAATTTCGGGCCGTGGGATACATTACTATGGTTGGTTGAATATAAGTAACATCTATATCTGATCCTGGCTCGGGGAATGGATCAACCATTGCGCTTTCTTGCGCTAAAACCATTGTTGCACAAAGTAGGCATAGCGCGTGGTAATGATTGTATTTTGTGTTTTCATAATGGGCTCCTTGCGTTGAATTGATGAAGTTTATTTTAATAACAATGCTTTACGGGTTACCGTTTTATTACCTGATTTAACGCAATAAAAATAGATTCCACTGGTAAGATCTTCAGCATTAAAAATCACATTGTGTTCTCCAGTATTTTTAATTTCATTAACTAATATTTTTACCATTTTACCTGATATATCAAATACGGTCAATTTAACAAATGAATTTTTCGACAAACTGTAAGCAATCTTTGTCGAAGAATTAAACGGATTTGGATAATTTTGCTTGAGTGAAAAAGCACCTGGAACTTGACTGTCTTTGTTATCAATTGAAGTTAAATAGTAATCATTTACATATATACCATTTCCATTCCAAGCTAGTACTCCAACGTAAATTTTCTCATTTAATGTATCTATTTGTATACAACTAATACCACCTGAATCAGGAAGCCCAACATTAAATGGAAACCAACTTTCTGCCCCATTTATTGATTTAAATAATATAGGGTTTTGGGGTGGATAACTTGAAACTCCCAAAAAAAGTGTCTCTGATATTTTTGGATTAATTGTAACAACTTGAATCCAATCATTTGTCTGCAAGCTATCCAGACCATTATTCTTCAGTTCCCAATTTTGGCCACCATCAGTTGATTTATACACCCCTCGTGATTCCCCTGCAGACATTGCTGCATAAACGATATCGGGATTATCTGGATCTACTGCAAGAACAAGCACACCACCGTACATAGACGGAAACGGTAATTGACTCCATGTTTGACTGCGATCTGTGCTTTTAAATATATAATTTGGTGCAAAATACGCTGCATAGAGAATATTATTATTGGATGGTGCAATAGCGAGTGATGTTAAACCGGATGCATTAGGAGAAGGAATACTATCCCAAGTATTTCCCTGATCGGAACTTCTATAAAATGTGTTGGGTGCTACATCAATATAAATTGTATTTAGATCGCCTGGGTCAGTTTCTACAATAGGTTTATCAGGCCAGCCGTATTCTTCAAATATAGTCTCCCAGTTAATTCCGCCATCCGTGGTCATTAAGAACTCTGTACCATCAGAAGGAAGAATGTTGTGATTTAAATAAACCCTTCTTGAATCATACGGGTCAACTTCTATTACCGATGAAAAAGCCATTCCTGAAACACTAACCCAATTTTCTCCTCTGTCTGTGCTAATTAAAAACTGATTACCAGTGGCATACACTGTATCCGGGTTTTGGTGAAAAATATCTATATCGTTGATATAAATACCTGCAGTACCATTTGCAAGTTGCCATTGGTTTGGTTGGGCAAATATTAACCCAATTAATGAAATGGTAATGATAGTTTCCCTATGTTTCATTTATCATTTCTTGTTGTGTGAAAAATTTAAGTACAGTCCTGCCAACACGAACATAGCGATTGCGGTATAAAAATGGATGGATAATAATGAATATTGTGTGGCGGATGGAAACCAAGTATTCATACTGAATAAAATAGATAAAGTGTTGGGGATAAATAATATTAAAAAGACCCATACGATTTTTTTAGCACATTTACTTTCAGATCCATTATTAAAACCAAACCCCGTCGATTTTACCCAAAATAAAGCCCCTACGGCCAAGAAGATTGAGAATACGGGTGCAACAGTGGCATGAGAAATCATCCACCAACCAGATAGCACTTTTTCGCCCAAAATGAGTGGAAGAAATCCGGTGATGATCATAATGATAAAACTCATGAATCCAAAAATGTAACCCATATTCCTTTTAAAATTTCCTATCATGAAATTCCCTGAAAATAATCCATATTAATAACATTCGAATCTTTATTAATAAACCCCCATAGTCCCCCTATTACAGGGGGACTAAATGGATTTGTCCATTTAATAATCCTTTTGCTACCGATATTTTCCCCTGTCATAGGGAAATACAAAGGGGTTTAAGAGTCGTTCTTATCCAATTCCTTATCATGCCTTATTCCGCATTTTTATCACCAATCCAACACTGTAATCCATTAAAGAAAAATAAAATCACTAAAGACGCTACAATAAAGACAGAAAAATAAATGACCCCTTTCAACCAGGGTCGAAATACAAATGCATTGGCAAACACTTGAGCAGAAAACAGATTTTGACTTTGAAATTCTATCATTATTACATCATCTGTTTTAAACGGAGAATCCACAGTAATGCTACTGGTATAAAAGGGCGAATCAAGACGATGGCAATCATTGCACCCGCCACTTCCAAGCGCCATGGTTGCGGGCCGAACATTATGACCGATGGGCCAAGTGTACGCCTTCGCTTGCGAATGAGCTTCATCTTTTAATATTCCGGATTCAGTAAAATAAACTTTACCGCCAGAAACAAAAACGGGCGTTGATTCAATCTCTTGAGAAACCAATGATATCAAAATGTTATTAATCATTTCTTCATCAATATTAGGCCATGAGCCATTTAAGTTGATTGGCATTTCAGATAAAACGCTTTTTACAATTGATGTATAACTGTCTTTATTCATTGGCGAAATATTGTCACCATTTTTCCAGCCCCAATAAGATGGCCATACCATATTTACTGGAATGATTTTCCCGGTTTCATCTTCTTCAAATATCGGTGTTATAATATGGGGCAATGTACTGTCTGCTTTATTAATACCATGTGTACCCAACCCATGTCCCATGGATGTTTTTGTGAGAAAAGATTTTTCTTTTACCATTTCTCCCGAATGACAGGTCGTACAAGAAAATTTATCAAAATGAAGGGGCGGCAATCCTTTATGCTCCGGAATCGGCCCTTTATTATTATGCGAAACAGATAAACCATATTCATTGGATGCATGACATCCTGCACAAGTGAAGTCAGCTAACTCGGGAGACTTCTTTTCCACACTTTCATTTTCATAACCGCGAATTATTTGATGATCCAAGCCGTTGCGATGGCAATCCACGCAATTCATACCCCGCTGTAAATGAACATCTTGCCCATGCTGCCAAAATTCGGTTCGCTCATTGTCCACCACCATGGTAGAATGACAAAAGTAACAATTCTCATTGGGGATATTTCGCGTTACATCAAAAAAGACTTCATCTTTTTCATTAAATGCTATTTTATCATATTTCACTTGCGGTGGAATTGCTTTGGATTCGTCCGGCGCTAATCCATAATAAATATCATAATGGTCAGGCATATCCTTGGCTGAACCACTTACATCTGCAATGGATGCCGTACTTGCAGCAGCCCAACGAAAATTTTCTTTTTGTAGTTGTTTGGCATAATGTGACCGATCGTTTGCCGGATTAACATCATGACAGACCAAACAATTCACGTCTACGTTTCCGGATACATTCCACCGAAATGCATTTTCAGATTGCCAACGATCTTCTTGTTCCCCTACGCTTCCACCCGGATGATGACGACCAAACGTTTTAACAAATTCAAATACGGACATGCCAATATCTTCCGGATTTATAACACCCTTCCAGTCTCGATAACTCAATGGAATTTGAGTTAATGTATTTGGGTCGGAGTAGATCCAGGGTTGACCGTTACGTCCCGGTTTAGTTTCACTCCCTGCATTAAAATGCCAACCAGAACTAATTACATTATAATCATGACATGAGCCACATGTAGTCTCCGTAGAGAAAGGCAATAATGGTGTTTTAAACAATCGAATGGCTGAACTGTCATGATCCATTAGCTTTATGCGATGAACAGCGGGAGAACGACTACCAGCTGGGGAATCACCTAATTTGGGTTGCCCTGACAAGAATTGTCCTATTAGGATACATACTAACAATGGGAAAAGATAGGAAATAGAACGATTATTCATAATTTAATTTGAATAACAAAATTAAATAACAAATTCACTTTTGTCATACTTAACCGGAGATGCATTTTCAACTGCTTCGTTCACTTTAAGAACGGCCACCGCTGTTTCATAGCCCACTTCAGCCGGGCAGTTCAGTGTATCTGTGCCACGAATAGAATTGAAGAAATTTTCTAAATGGGGTTTATGATATGGATCATTGAAAGTAATAGGTAATTCATATTTTGGTGGCGCAAGCGTTTCTCTTACATCCAAAACGGCACCATTGGTCGGTGTTGCCGCTTCTTCAACCGGTGAGTTGATAAATCCTTTATCTACCCATTTGTCCCATAAGGGTGCAGACTGTTCTCTAAAAATACCCGCTCGTCCTGCGGATTCAGAAATTTGCAATGTTCCCTGATCTCCCATAAAATTTTCAAAGTAACCTAAATTGCTGTTTGTGGTAATCGTTTGGTATGATGCACGAACCTTGCCTTCCGGTGTATCAAATTCGAATAATGCCATAACTGTATCATACCATTCATGTGTTTTTTTATCATAATAATCGGTTCCACCAGAAGCCATGACTGATGACGGTACCGTTTCCAAAAACCAAGTATAAATATCAATTTGATGTGACCCCAAATCAACAACAGGACCTCCACCCAATCCTTTATACCAACGCCAATTCCGGAATTGTGCCATGGATTTAAATCCATATTTTTCTAATCTTTCATCTGGAATAGCATATTTCTCCGGCCAGCCTAAGTCAGGCTGTATCGCACGATTCCATTGGCCATTAATGGTGGTAATGCGGCCCAGCATTTTTGATTCTTTAATAATATTTTCGTAACAATGGATATAACGCGGATTACTTCGACGCTGATGCCCCACTTGAAGTAATTTCCCGCTTTTTTGTGTAGCTTTAACAATTTGCCGCGCCCCTTCTAATGTATTGGACATTTCCTTTTCGCAATACACATGAAGTCCCGCTTCCAAACAGGCTGTAGCATGTTCGGCATGCCAAAAGTCCGGAGTGGCAATAATGACAGCATCCAAATCTTTTTCAGTAGCCAGCATTTCTTTATAATCTTCATACTTGTTGAGTTCATGGCCATATTTTCTCAAAAGCCGATAAACCCGTTTTTGACTGTATTCTGACCAAATGTCACACACAGCTTTAAAGCGAATGCCCGGAATTTTCAGGCAAGCATTCATAAGTACTTGTCCTTCGGCACCGGCACCTAATAAAGCTACATTAATATCACTCACACCAAACGTTTTTGCTCCAGTAAGAACATGGGGCGCCAAAATGAGACTGGCGCCTACAGCTGCACTGGTTTTAATGAATTGTCGTCTATCTATATTTTTGTCATTATTACTCATATTTTCAAACCTTATTTCAACAAAACCATCTTGTTGGATTTTGTAAATATCTTCCCAGTTTCATTCGATTTTGCTGTAAGAATATAAAGGTAAACACCTGATGATACCTGCCTGCCCTTATTGTCTTTTCCATTCCAAATAGTTTGATGTTTACCGGCGGTGATGTTATGGTTCATCAGTTCCGTTACAACTCTTCCCGATAAATCAATGACAGTCACTTTTATATGACTGTTTTCAGGAATATCAATCTTAATATTCGTAATCGGGTTAAATGGATTTGGATAATTGGAATACAAAGCAAAGTCCATTGGCAGAACTTCAGATTGACTTGCAACCGTTTTACCCATCATAGCTGATAAAGCATGATTTACTTTTTCTTCATAATCAGCAAAATCATCAGGTTCATATTCCGGCATAGTGCCAATAGCTGCTTTTCTTCCCAATCCATTGCCACCGGCTACGGAACTTGCAAGATAAACCTGTCCAATATCTATAACAGCATACACAGAATCTTCTAAACTGGGTGGATTTTGCAGTATAGTTTCATACTTGCCAATAGCAACAGCAAACGCCTGTAAAGCAACATCACAGAGTATGGCGTATTGTTCAGCTGTTTTTGAAAGAATTGTTTCAGGAAAAGCATTAAGCAATAGATTGTAATAATCCTGTAATTCTTGAAAATCACCATCTGTAATTTTTGTGATTGCATACAATCTAATAACAGAGCCTGATGCTTCCTTACTTTCTGGATAGCTTGTTATAATGCTGTGGTAGGTACTAATTGCATTATCCCAATCTTCATCTTCTGCGCATTGCAAGCCTTGATCAAACAAAGCTGGGGCATCTGCGAAAAATCCATTAGGCGGTGTACCATTCGGTTCTGTGTCATAAGGGCGAAATAAATATCCTTCGATAGGATAGAACCGATTCTCTAATGTAGGTTCAAATTCTGCCCAATAATTATGGCGAACTCGTACAACAGGATTAAATGGGGAATAATTACCATAAATAAGATAACCCCCATCCTCATCCATAATATCATTATGCCCATAATCCAAATGGGGGATGGATTGGTCGAACCATCGGATTTCTGCATCAAAGACTGCTGGATCATAAGGGTCACCATTATTATTTATCTGATTGAGTGCTCTTTCTCTATAATTTAAGATAGGACGACTTCCGTTCATTTCGGTAATACCGTGAAGTTTGTTATTCTGTATAATATTATTCGTTATGGTGGGAGAACTGGCGTGTAGGAAAATACCACCGGTTATTCTGTCTGTTTGCCACTCTGCTTCATTACCATTACCAGAGATTACGTTACCCTCAATTATTCCCCCCGAACTGTTTCTGACCACAAGCCCTGCTTTATGATTTAATACAATATCATTACCGGTAATTTTATAAGACCTGCTTTGTTCAATTAATACGCCTGTATTATTATCGCCAATAAGACAATTTTCAACAATAGCTATATTCCCTCCAAAGCCGTGAATACCTACATCACAACCGGAGATGGATGAGTTCTCTACCGACAAAGAACTATTTGGTGTAATAAAAGGAGACGGGACGTATTCAATCCCAGTATTACAAAATGTTATTTCTGAATTTTGAATTATGCCTGTCCCGGCGCCATTAAAACGAACCCCTACATCCGCATAAGAAATATCGCAGTAATTCATTTCCAAATTACCAGATTCGACGATGATGCCTTGCCAATTGCCAGGAGTGGGAGTATCTAAACCGGATGTAAAGTTTACTCTTTCTTCCGCTGTTCCTTCTATGATTAAATCTCCACCATCCATTAGAATAAAATTGGTATTAGTAAACTTTATTTCAGTCCCTTTATAAATATGCAAATCGGCACCATTCTGCACATCCAGATTGCCGACAAGATTGATATTCCCCGCCAATAATGTATTTTCTGTAAAAGCTCCTAATACATCCCCTGTCCTGATTGCTGTTATATTATTATTGACCATGTATTGTGCCATTAATACCGCTTCGTAGGCATTTAGCAGACCATTCCCACTCCAAGTATTACTAGTGTCTGTATCTATTAATTCCCGAGCTGTTAAATACAATATATCATCTATTTCATTTTTATCCAATTCGGGTAAAATAGATAAAAGTAAACCAACGACACCGGAAACTAATGGACAAGCAGATGATGTTCCACCAAAATCAAATGTATAGTTTTCATCAGAATATCCCAATGCTCCCATGCGGTCCATAGTAACAATACCACCTATATTGGAAGACTGCATTGCAGGAGCAACAATATCAATCTCATTACTGAATGGAGAACCCGACATTTTTTCACCATTATGATCCATTCCTCCAACAGTAATTACGCCTTCAACATTTGATGGGAAAAGCACATTTCCCATATTTCCCGCTGCAAAAACAACCGGACATCCTAATCCATTTCGTCCGTCAGTCATTGCAGATAATATGGCATCCTCAATTACAGCGTCATAAAAATTAAAGTTTAAATAGCCCCAACTATTACTTAATACATCAGCACCATTTTGCCAAGCTGAATCAATTGCACCAGCAATATCTATATTAAGTTCTTCAAGTGATTTAATATTTATAGGTAGGATTTTACAATTTGGACAAACACCTCTCACACCGATTTCATTATGCTGAGCAGCAATTAAACCAGCAACAGCTTGACCATGTTTATCAGAATCACTATCCGGCCTTCCACAGCAACCGACTTCTCCAGTTTCAATTCCAATCGTATAACCGTCTAATAATTGCCAATCCTCAAAATCTTCATGTTCTTCCATGCCTTCATCAATAACCGAAACTACAATTTCATTGTAGCCTATTGTAATATCCCAAGCGAGTTCAGCATTAATATCATATCCTATTTCTCCGCCACTTTGCCCAATATTATTTAAATGCCATTGATCTGGATAATATTCGTCTATTAGATAAGTTATCATAGCCACATTTATGATTTGAGCCCATCTTGTTCTCGAATCATAATCAATCAACATTGCTAATTCTAATGGACTAAAAGTATTGGTAGTATTCATTTTGAAAACACACCTTCTTGTTGATGCATTTCCCTTTACTAATTGCAAATCATATTCAGTTGCAAATTGGCCAATTGAATTATCTGTCATCCCCAAGTTAAATTTAACAGAAATACGGTCAGTAATTAAAAATTCAGAATTTATCGAGAAAGCTGCATCCAGATAAAACGCAGGCATCCAGCGAATCGGTATAAAACTATTTTGAATGTTTGACTTAATATTCTCCCAGTTTACCTGATTTTCTATTTCTAATAATAATAAATGTGAATGTGTTCCAATAGTCTTAATAAATTGAATACCAGAAATAGAAGCTATATAATCAGTAAATTGCAATCTATCAATATCATCTGCTAATTGTATGATTTGTTGATTTGGATTTTCAAATAACAGCATTTCATGATTATTGGCTCTATATATTACATTTTGAGCAAACAACATTTTTATATTGACTATCAATATTGTAATGATAATAAATAGTTTTTTATTATTATTTGGCATAGCACTCTCCTTTTCTATCATATTTTTCTAACCGTTTAAAATGGATAATTTCCCATTATAAATGGTCCTTTAACAAGTTGTGTTTGATACCCCGGCATAGTGGTGGTCGGCATATAAATTCCCTCCAAAAATTCCATATTCTCTAAATCTAATTTTAAAATATAATTATTAGGGTCCCACAAAGAATCATCCTGACAAAAACTGGCTGTAAAAATGATTCCCGTTTCATTGTCAGGTAATACTGACATAACAATTGAACCAAAATACGAAATCTCACCACATTCATAACCCAGATCATTTAATGATTCTATTGTTTGTTCCATGATATTATTCTGAATATCGTATCGTGCTATTCCGCCATTCCCAGCGAGCGTAAAGAAATCCAAATAATTTTGATTATGAGTCAGATATAAATATTGATTATTTTTCGTTGGCATTAATTGATTATAGCCATAAACGTAATTTTCAGATATAATAGCCCCATTGTGTGCATTAATATCCCAAAATTTTGAATTTCCCCAATTATCAGCTCCACGTAAAAAAACATGCTCACCATCGTAAGATACAGTCATATCAGCATTATCATTATAAATATACATATTATCACTTGTATCGTAAGGTAGCAACCAAAGCAAACTATCAATTTCTAAATCCCACGCCCCAAGCCGCATTCCTCCTCCATCCCTTAACCAGCCCCAAATAAAAATTATATTTTCAGTTTTAGAAGCTCTGACTAATTTGACATGCAAGGTTGTGTCTCTTCCCCCTAGAAAATCTCCTGTGTCACTATTATATACGCTGAATGTATATGTTGGATTCCAATCATAAGCTATTATAATATTTCTATCATAAGATAATTCAAGTGACATATTCTTATTACTACCTTCGATAGTTTGAAAAACTTCTTTAGTTTCAACATCAATCCAATCAATATGAGTATCAACTATATTTTGACCTGGATGGTGTATGTTTCTTATTGCATACCAAGTATCACCTACTTCATTTGGAATTATGTCTCTATAACTTATCGTGTCTTGTGTCATGAAGCTATCCACATAAGTCATTGTATAGGGGTTTAACACATAAATACCTTTTGGATCTCCATCCGTAATAAAAAAGATATGCGTATTATCCATTTGAACCTGAATGAAACTTCCGATACTCAATTCAGTATCCTCATCATCATTTGCAAGAATATCTGAAACAATAATACTATCCAAAACAACACACCATAAGATTGTATCCTGAACAATCTGAAAATACTGTGTATTGCTTATCTGATATAACGATTGCCCATCATCATAAACATATTCATTCAGGTTTAGAATTAAAGTATCACCCTCTGGTAAATATGGATTAGGTAAATCAAATAACCAATAAGGCCCCCGATTCACTTCTTGGGTTATATTTGTATCTTCCGTGTATCCAATTTCGCCCAAGTCAATTTCAAAATCTGTAATATGGTCGGCAGTAAAAGTAATTGTATGATTTTCACATTCAGTATTTCTTCTTGTTTGCCTTTGCTGGGTTACACCCGTACTCCCGGAAATAGAAAGTCCGGTATTTCCACCGCCATCCATGAGTATCATTTTTCCTGTTAATCTATTTTCATCTGTTTGGAATGAATAAAAGTAAATCCCTGCGGGAGCAGGAAGACCACTATTGAGTTTTCCACCCCATGTTATCTTAAAATCACCTACAACCTTTATGGCAATGGATTGAATCTGTCTTCCCAATAAATCGTGAATTAGAAAAAGTCCCGGTTTGTTTGTGCTTAATGGAATAACTGTTCCCGGGTTAAACGGATTGGGATAGTTTGCTCCCAAGTTGATGGAATTGGGTAAAGTGTTATCGTCAATGCCTAATTGCTCAAAAGTAAATTCAAAGTATCCCGTGCTATCTGTCTGAACCGGAGTAATAATATCCGTTCCATCACATAAATACGATACGCTTACTTCTTCAACAGGATTCCCGATTTTATCATTCACGGTTCCGGTGATTGTTATGGTTTGCGCATTTAGAACACACATTATGAATAGAGTTGTTGTTATTTGAGTTGTCATTTTCATTTTTAGTTTCCTATTTTAGCAGAATCATTTTTTTTCAAAATAAACCCTGATCATTTTTCAAAACATAAAAATAAACTCCAGATGGAACGGATTTATTATTTAAATCTGTTCCGTCCCACATTACTGAATGTTCTCCAGTGTTTTTTATTTCATTAACTAATCTCTTAATTTTTTTACCGGAAATATCAAATACGGTCAATTTAACAAATGAATTTTTAGACAAACTGTAAGCAATCTTTGTTGAAGAATTAAACGGATTTGGATAATTTTGCTTGAGTGAAATTAATATTGGAATTTGAAAATCGTATTCATCAACAGAAAGTTCAAAATCAAGGGTATATATTCCATTTCTGGCCCCTGCATACATTCTACTATTCATTGTATCTACCGATAATGTCTGAACTGTACCATATTCAGGCATTCCAACAGAAAATGAATGCCAACTATTTGCACCATCATTCGATTCATAAAGCATTGGATTTTGATCATTTGTATAAGAGCTTGTTACTCCCAAATAAAGTGTCTCTGACTCTTTGGGGTTTATAACAATAGTTTGTATCCAATCATAACCATCCAAATTTTCTATTCCATTATTCTTCAGTTCCCAATTTTGGCCACCATCAATTGATTTATACACCCCTCGTGATTCCCCTGCAGACATTGTTGTATAAACGATATCGGGAGTATCTGGATCTACTGCAAGAACAAGCACACCACCGTACATAGACGGAAACGGTAGTTGACTCCATGTTTGGCTGCGATCTGTGCTTTTATATATATAATTTGGACCAAAATACGCTGCATAGAGAATATTTATATTGGATGGTGCAATAGCGAGTGATGTTAAACCAGATGCATTAGGAGAAGGAATACTATCCCAAGTATTTCCCTGATCGGAACTTCTATAAAATGTGTTGGGTACTACATCAATATAAATTGTATTTAGATCGCCTGGGTCAGTTTCTACTATAGGTAAATCAGGCCAGCCGTATTCTTCAAATATAGTATCCCAGTTAATTCCGCCATCCGCGGTTATTAAAACCTCATTTCCATCTGAAGGAAGAACATTATGACTTAAATAAATCCTTTTTGAATCAAACGGGTCAACTTCAATAACCGATGAAAAAGCCATTCCTGAAACACTAACCCAATTTTCTCCTCTGTCTGTGCTAATTAAAAACTGATTACCAGTGGCATACACTGTGTCAGGGTTTTGGTGAAAAATATCTATATCGTTGATATAAATACCTTCAGTACCATTTGCAAGTTCCCATTGGTTTGGTTGGGCTAATATGAACCCAATTAATGAAATAGTAACGATAACTGTCTTATATATCATAAATCTCTGCACAAATCAATTAATGTTTAGGTTATTAAGTTACCCATCAGTGGTTTCCTTATAATGTCCAACCGTCTCGATATTCTTTATGAATAAAAGCATTCGCTTCATCGTAATTAGTAAACTGACCCTTTTTTCCGTCCCATTCTAAAATCATATTATTGTCTTTCACACGCAATGCGATACAACCCAACAACATAGTTTCTGTCAATTTGGATGCATAGCCAAAATGAGATGTTGTGGGAGAGCCACCCTTGATTGCTTCAATCCATTCTTCCCGAATCCCCGGAGAACGTGGAATTGTTTTCTTGGGTCGTTGATATGCTTTCATCGCTGTTTCTGGAATAATGCGTGGATTACCACCATAGGTCGAACACATCATTTTCCCTTTAGTACCATAGAATAAAACACCGCCGCCGCCATCTCCCATTCTTCGGCCTGCTTCTAACTCTTTGGGTCTTGGTGGCATAAGTCCACCGTCGTACCAAATCATTTTGACCGGTACCATCCCTTCCCGAGCTGGAAATTCATAGGTTACCATGGATGCATTTGGATATGTTTCATCATTAATTGGGCTTGAACTCGCTTGCACTGTATCAGGATATTCCATTTTCAATGCCCAATATGGATGATCAATTAAATGCGCACCCATATCACCTAAAGCACCTGTACCATAATCCAACCAACCACGCCATGCAAAAGGTACATAAGCCGGATGATAAGGTCGCCATTTTGCAGGTCCTAACCATTGATTCCAATCTAACGTTTTCGGTACGGATGGTAATGTTCCCGGCCTTCCAATACCTTGCGGCCATACTGGACGATTTGTCCATACATGAACTTCCGTTACATCGCCAATGGCTCCATCCCAAATCCATTCATTAATTAAACGTCCGCCTTCACCTGCATGACCTTGATTACCCATCTGGGTGACCACACCCATTTCTTTAGCTTTTTTCGCCAACATCCGCGCTTCATGAACCGTATGGGTTAATGGTTTTTGCACATAAACATGTTTACCTAAATCCATGGCTGCCATAGCAACGACTGCATGATTGTGGTCTGGAGTAGATACAGTGACAGCATCAATGTTTTTTTCTTTTTCCAACATGACACGAAAATCTGTGTATCGTTTAGCATTTGGAAAATCATTAAATGTTTTAGCGGCTTTCAATTCGTCCACATCACATAAGGCAACAATATTTTCAGACGCTACACCGTGTGTATCAGAATACCCTTTTCCACCCACGCCCACACAAGCAATATTCAATTTATCGCTGGGCGCAATAAATCCCGTTCCACCTAACACATATCGTGGAACAATGGTAAATGCTGCCGCTACTGCAGTGGATTTTTTAATAAAATCTCTACGGTTAATAGTTTTAATATTTTTCTTCATAGTTTTCCCTTTTTCGTAGGTTAATTATTTTCAACAATCCAAATATTTCTATATTGCACAGGATTCCCATGATCTTGCAACAATAAAACGCCCGGTTTATCTGTATTCATATTTACAGCTCCACCCGTAGGTTTTGGAATAACAACATTATCATGAATAATCACTCCATTATGATTCACGGTTACTCGAGCATCGATAATCTTTTTTCCGGTTTTATTAAATATTGGTGCAGTAAAATCAATATCATAGGATTGCCATTGCATAGGTGGCGCACACATATTCACTGCCGGCGCACCCACTTTATAGATACCACCGCATTCATTATCCTTGCCTTCCAAGCCATAACTATCTAAAACTTGAACTTCATACCGACCTTGAAGATAAACACCACTATTTCCACGGCCTTGCCCATTCGAATTTGGCATGAAGGGTAAGCGAAATTCAATATGTAATGTGAAGTTTCTGAATTTCTGTCGCGTGAGCATTCCCGATGTACCCGGTTTTATTTCAACTGCTTCATTTTTTATAATCCATTGAGCGGCATCACCTAATTTATGAATATCTAATTTTGTCCATTCTACATTTGAATCATTTTTTTCCGGTGGAAATGGATGGTCGAAAATTTCTCGACCATTTTTTCCTTTAATTCTATAAGGACCAGCCATATCCCAAAGTGTTAAATAATTATCATTTTTAGTCAGAAAATCTCTTGATTGAACACCATCCACATATTCAGAAATAGTACTTAATGGATTGCCATCATCATCTGTCAACCGAGCAAACATACCCCAACCGCCACCTGCATTCACAATTTTCATTAAGAATTGATTCCATCCGGATTTAAGTGAAACTCTAACCGCTTCTTCCCCAGCACTTGCTCGTCTTAATACATTTTCAGAAATGATTTTTTCACCATTCAACCAGCCTGCAATACCATCATTACTTCCCAATTCTAAAATAGCGTCTTGATCTATATAGGACCAAACTTTAGCTTTTAAGTATTCAGCGCATTCACTCCCGCCTACATGTTTGGATAAATCAATATAACCAGGAACACTGGATTCGTGGGTCCATGCATCCAAATTGGAACCATTAAATAATACAATAGCTCCTTCTGGTGCTTCTTTTCCCAAATTTGGAGATAATCGGGTTACTCTCTTCAAGGCAAATGTGCCATGACTCTGTCCATGATATGTACCATTGAAAGATGAATCTGTCACAATGCCTTTCCACCGTGATCCATATTTGTAGGAACCAATGAGCTGAATCTCATTTCCTTTTACCTTACCACTGATGGTGGCCAAATGATTATCTTTTTTATCGAACTCTGTTAAAAGGTTTGCCGTAAACCGACCATTTTTATAAGCGATCAATTGAGCTGCCATGGGTACTTCTCTACCTTCTTTATTTATTCGAGTTCCTGCCCAATCACCCATGCGTTGATCTGCTTCAATTTCTACATATAGTTCCGGAGCGCAAGAAAACCCAATAAGCCCAATAACGAATAACAATAAAGTTTTGGTGAATACCCACATGAATTAATCCAGCTCCCTAACCATAATATTTCTATATCGCACCATACTTTTTGGGTCGTGGGCTTGAATAGCAAAAGATCCCTTATCAATTCTTCGGCCCGCCGTCACACCTTCCAATTCATTATAATCCACTACAACGTTGCTGTTAACTTTGGTCACCACATGTTTGCCTTCGACTTTTAGGCTCAAAGTAAACCATTCATTATCTTTTGCCATTGGTTCAAATGATCTAACCACACCCCAAAGACTTCCATTTTTCACGGGATCGCCATGGGATGTATTTACCTGCACTTCGTATCCACGACTGGGCCAGGATTCTTCATATTGTGTATGAAAATACAAGCCTGAATTACTGTTGGGACTTGTCATTATTTCACATTTAAATTCAAAATTTGTGAATTCTCGATCAGAAAATAAATGAGCTCGATTTCCCCGAACAACTATGGCGCCATCTTCTACACGGAAATCACCATTTTCACTGGCACGCCAGCCCGTAAGATCTTTACCGTTGAATAATGATTCCCACCCTTTTTCAGATGGATTGCTCATCATTGTTGTAGCAAAAACAACAGCAATTATTGTAACCAAACCAATTATATATTTTTTATTCATAATTATCTCCTAATAATAATTTACAGACTCCAGCCATCTCTATATTTACGACCAAGATATTCATTCGCTTCATCCATATTTGTGAATTTACCTTCTTTGCCATCCCATTCTAATTTGGTACTTCGTGGCGCCATTCGAATAGCTACATTTCCCAATAACATCGTGCTGGTCAACATAGCTGCATATTCAAAGTTGGAAGTACCATCGGTACCATCTTTGATAGCTTGCACCCACTCTTGATGAATTCCAGGTGATCGTTTCAATGTTTTAGCAGGTCGTTTATACGCCTTCATACTTGTTTCTGGAATCAGTCTTGGTTGTCTTCCATAACAGCCACACATAATCATTCCTTTATCACCATAAAACATAATTCCGCCATCACCATCGCCCATCCGTCTTCCCGGTTCGATTCCTTCTGGCCTTGGTGGCATAATGCCCCCATCGAACCAAGTCAATTTGACAGGTGGAAGTTTTCCCCGTTGTGGAAATTCATAATAAATAGTGGATGCCACCGGCCAAGATTCTCCATTGAATTTGGATGAACTGGCAAAAACAGAAGTAGGATGATCCATTTTTAATGTATGGTAAGGAATGTCAAAAATATGCGCACCCATATCACCCAATGCACCGGTTCCGAAATCACACCATGCACGCCAACTCCATGGCGCATAATCTGGGTGATAAGGTCTGTAAGGCGCTGGCCCGATCCACTGATTCCAATCCAACGTAGGTGGTACAGATGGAATTGTCGAAGGACGAGGCATACCTGTTTCCCATACGGGGCGGTTTGTCCAACAATGCACTTCACGAACATCACCGATGGCACCGTCTTCAAGCCATTCACTGATTAACCTAATACCTTCTCCCGCATGACCTTGGTTTCCCATTTGAGTCACTACGCCAGCCTTTTTAGCGGCGACACTTAATTTTCGCGCTTCATCCACAGAATGTGTAAGTGGTTTTTGCACAAAAGCATGTTTCCCTTGTTTAATGGCCGTTATGGCTGCAACAGCATGGAAGTGATCTGGGGTACTCACTGTAACTGCATCTATATCTTTTTGCTTATCCAACATAACTCGAAAATCTTTGTATCTTGGCACCTTTGCTAAAGGGTTTTCCGAAAGTCCATTTTCGGCTGCCCATTCACCTGCTTTATCAATAGTTTTAAACATATTCACATCATCTACATCACAGAGCGCTACAATATTTTCTGTGGCAACACCTGCAATATCAGATCTTCCTTTTCCACCTACCCCAATAGCCGCAATATTTAATTTATCACTTGGTGAAGTATAACCAACACCGCCCAATACATGACGAGGTACAATCATGAAAGCAGCAGCAGCTACCGAAGATTTTGCAATAAAATCTCTCCTTGAAATCGTTTTATTTGTTTCTTTTTTAACAGACTCTTTCATACTGGCTCCTATGGTGTTACCATTGATTTTAATGGCGTTGTTTCAGATTCTTCAATTATTCGTTTAAGACGATTGGCCGTTTCGCACATTCCACGAACGGTGTGGTATAATGTTTTCCAACTGGTTCCCATATAATCCCATGTAACATCCCCTTTTTTATCCAAAAGAGCAAACCATTCACCTACATCCCAGTTAATCATTTTCGTAAAAACAAAATCATGCAAATTTTTGAAGGCATCTAAATATTTCTCATCTTTGGTTAGTAAATAAGCATCTAAAAACCCAACCATACCTTCCGCCTGTTGCCAAAATTCTTTATTGGTTTCAGTCACATCACCTTCTCGTTCGCCTTCCACATATAATCCACCATTTGCCCAATCAATACCATTATAATATGTATGCTCATATATTTTAGTCATTTCAATAAAACTTTGGTTTCGGGGTATGTTTAAGGCATCCTGTGACAATAAATATAACCACGCAAATTCAATATTATGTCCATAGGATGTGATGGATGTGGATTTCCCGTCTTCATCAAATCGATCTGCACCCCAAACTGTATCCAATTCAACATTAGCGATAGGAGTCCAATCTTGTGTAAACATAGATATGCCTGTCCCAGTGTCTGGATGAATCATTTTATCAAAAATCAATTGGTTTATTTCATTTAATGCTTTTTTATGAGAATCATCACCTGTCAATTCTACCAATGTTGTGAATGCTTCCATGAGATGCATATGGACATCTAATGATTTAAAGACACCAATATCATTCCGTGCTTTTATCGGCTCAAATGTTCGATTAAAATGTTCAAAATAACCGCCATATTCATTGTCTTTTATTCGATTTTGTAAAAAATCAAATAATCGAATGGCTTCATTTTTTGCAGATTCATCGCCTGTTAATAATGAATATTCTGATAATCCATAAATCAAAAATGCATGACCATAAATAATTTTATTATCATCTAAAACTGACCCACCTTCATCTACAATCCAATAATAACCATCATTCTCTTTATCTATGTAATGCTTAAATAAAAAATCAACACCTTGCTCCAATACTTGCTTCCCATTTGGCCAATCATATCCACATCGGATGGCATGTGAAATGGTAAATAAGCTTCGTCCTTGAGCTAAAAAGGATTTTTCAGTAACAGAAGTTGGTTTTCCATCCCGATCAAAGTTTGTTTGAAATCCACCAAATTGTTTATCCACGACTCGATCCGCCCAAAAGGGAATCAAATGATTTTGTAAATAATTTTCAGTTTTTTCTAAATAGGATTTCAAAGTATGATCTAAATTGTATTAATCTGATGATGCCAATATTTTTTGTTCGTACCCACCACGACTTTTAAAATAGAAGTTGAGACCCACATAACTCAACAACATAATGAATGGGAAAATCGCCATATAGGCCAAAGCTCCATGACGAGCGTCTTCCGTAACATTAGAAATAGTTGCTTGTTCTTCATCAGATAATTTATTCGCCTTATCCAAGTCAATTGCACTGTATTCACCCAATACACCATCTTTTTCTACTACAACTTGTTCATAAATAGCTTGATTTTTTTTCTGTAATAATTCGGAAGATGCGTTATCCTGCAACATCCCAATAAATGGGAAACCAAGTACACCTACAGCTAACATTCCCATTCCGCCTATAGCATTTAATGTTAATGCACCCCCTTTTGGTGATTGTTCAGACACCACACCTAACATAGTTGGCCAAAGAAAGGATTTACCCAAAGCATAAAGTGTTGCGACAACTAAAATCATTATCCCCGTACTTTGAGATAAAAGCAGAAGACCAATGGCAGCAATTGCTGCGCTAATAGTTAATAACCCTAAAGGTTTAAATCTATGGATAATAGGTCCGGCATAAAATCGAAGAACCATCATGATAGCTGATGTATAAACCAATACCGTAACAGCAGGCAATCCAATATCACCCATAGCTTTTTCCATTAAAGCTGTAATCCAACCATCCGTTCCAATTTCTGTTGTTGCTAATGGCATCATTATGAGCATTAAAATGAAAAGCATGGGACTACCTAATACAATAGATAATTTGGATCCTTTAATTGATTCACTTTTAGGCCAAATGGTATAGCCAAAAGCTAAAAATAAAACAATATCCAAAAGAATTTCTGTTGAAAGAGCTAAACCAAACACAACAGCAATCTGACGAATTATAATCGGAATTACCAATAATGACGCCAATAATCCAAATTCTCTCAACATATCCATGTAGGAAACGCCAGCGGCCACACGCTCTTGAACTGGCCATTTTTGTTTAAACATCATAACACCATAAATAACAGCAGGAATAAAAATAAGTCCCACTTTATAACGCCAATCTGCACCACCCATGGCCATAGTCATAAGACCTGCACCAACGAGACCCGCAGGCCATCCCGCATGTAAAATATTCAACCATTTGGTTTTATCACGATCGAACATAGTAGCAACCACAGGGTTAATTACTGCTTCTACCGTTCCGTTCCCAAGTGCCAAAATCACACTGGCCCAAAATAATATGGTATATGCTTGCTCAGGATTTGCGTTGGGCGCCCAAAAAACTGCCATCAATCCATAAGTTATATGACAGACGAAGGCAAACACCATGGCCGTGCCATAACCGATTTTATCAATCACAAGACTAAATAAAATAATGCTAATAGCAAATGGCCACACACCTGCACCGCCAATTTCACCCATCTGTGTGCTACTCAAATTGAATTGCCGCCCCCAATCTGCCAACACAGCAAAACGAGTTACAAATGCAAATGATGTTGCAATCAGCGCAATAAAACTGGCTTTAAAAAGCCACTTTGAATTTATTTTTTGATTTGAGTTCATTTAATAATCCTATTCTTCAAAGGCAGAATCAAATGCTCTGCCTGACCGTTTAAAATCCAATTGACGCACGAAATTACATGCTTCTTCTGCGCCTTGTTCCCGTTCCATGCCCATATCTTCCCATTCTACCGATAATGGACCATTGTATTCAATATGGTTGAACGCGCGGATAATTTCTTCAAAATCAATATCACCACGTCCCAGGGATCTAAAATCCCAACCACGCTGGGAATCACCAAAGTCTAAATGAGATCCAAGAATACCCGTTCGCCCATCTAATTGAAATGCAGCATCTTTCATATGACAATGATAAATCCTATCTTTGAATTCGTAAATAAATCTAACCGGATCCACCATTTGCCAATGAAGATGACTTGGGTCAAAATTAAACCCAAATGCCTTTCGTCCATTTACAGCTTGAATTGCACGCTCAGCTGTTACAATATCAAATGCAATTTCTGTTGGATGTACTTCTAAAGCAAACTTAACTCCACACTCGTCAAAAACATCTAAAATGGGATTCCACATTTTCGCAAAATATTCATAACCTTCATCCAATGTTTTTTGAGTAACCGATGGAAAACTATAAAAATAATGCCAAATAGAAGAACCCGTAAACCCGTTTACAACATCAATTCCTAAGTTTTTTGCAGCTTGGGCTGATAATTTCATTTGCTCTACGCCCCAAGCTCTTTTCTTCTCCGGATCGCCGGCACATTCATCCGGTGCAAATGAATTGGAACGGGCATCATTTAAATCGCAAACAAGCTGTCCAGCTAAATGATTGCTAATGGCATGTACTTTTAAATTATGTTTTTCCAGTTTCGCAAGATGTACTTCACAATAGTCCAAATCAACAGCTGCTCTATTTACATCTAGATGATCCCCCCAACAAGCAAGCTCAAGCCCTTCATATCCCCATGATGCAGCTTTTTCAGCAAGAACATCGATAGGTAAATCCGCCCATTGCCCGGTAAAAAGTGTTATTGGTCTTGACATGAATGTATCCTTTTAATTATGCGTTACAATTTTGGTCCATTTCCGATCGCTCTTTGTACTTTTTAGTACAGTATCAATAAAAAGCATTCCCCGAAGACCATCATCCACATTCGGAAAATCGAGCATTTCTTTTGATGGTTTTTCATTTAAATATCGAGCACGAATCGTATCGGTGAAATTCACATAGATATTCGCAAATCCTTCCAAAAACCCTTCTGGATGCCCCGATGGTAGCCGTGTAGCTCGTGCTGCAGCTGGGCTCACTTTGGCCACATATTCATTTCCCCTGCGCCATAGTTGGTTTGGGCCATCACCATCTAAAATAATGAGCTCATTTGGATTTTCCTGATGCCATTCTAAACTTTTCTTTTCGCCATAAATCCAGATGGCCAAATTATTTTCTTCACCACAAGCAATTTGACTTATATGAATAAGACCTTTTGCACCATTGTCAAATATCAATAAGCAATTCCCATCATCATCCAATTGCCGGCCTTCCACCATTATAGATAAATCTGCACAAACATGAGTTATTTCCAATCCTGTAATATAATTGGATAAATTTTCCGCATGAGTTCCTATGTCTCCTATGCTTCCCGCTCCACCACTTTTAGATGGGTCTGTTCTCCATCCAGCCTGGACGTGACCTGTTTCTTCCAAAGGAGTTGCAAGCCAGCCTTGCGGATACTGAACTACAATTTTCCGTATATTCCCCAACTCATTTTTTCTCACCAAATCACGGGCAAGTTTCACCATGGGATAGCCAGAATAATTATGCATCAATCCAAATACCAATCCTGTTTCATTAACCATTGCTCGCAAAGAGATTGCTTCTTTTGCATTAAATGTCATGGGCTTTTCACACATAACATTAAATCCGGCATCTAAAAAATCCATAGCAATTTGATAGTGAGAATTATTGGGTGTAGTAATCGCAACAAAATCAATCCGGTCTTTTTTAGACAAAGATATTTCATATTGAATCATGTCTTTATAATCATTAAACACACGATCCTGGTCTATATAATAACATTCTCCAGCTAATCCTGATTTTTTAATATCCCGGCTAAAGGTACCGGAGACTAATTCAACTCCCCCATCAAGAATAGCGGCTTTTCGATGAATATCTCCAATAAATGCATCTGGGCCACCACCAATTAACCCCATTTTCAATTTTCTACTTAATTTCATTAATCCAACTTACTTCTATTTATTTGATGTGTTATAATGCAATTCAAAAGAGTCCATAACTCCACCATAAGACCCATCGCCATTCATTTTTTGTGTAGTAACTTTTAATTCATCACCATCAATATCAATCACAATATAATGATATTCATAATATTTGCCTTCATCCGATTCATTACTCTCAGGACGAGCCGGGTGATCTGGTATGTCAATTTGTTCCCATTCTTTATATTTATGATTATCTAAAAATGAACCGGCACCGCCCGTTACAATATAAGCCGCATTATTTCCTGAACCCGTTTCTGGGTCATAAGGCGGATGAGGAAGGCCTCTTTCATAATCGTGCGTATGTCCACTAAAAACAATATCAACTCCATTAAGCTCCATCAACGGTACAATTTCTTTTCGAAGATAATATTCACCGTCATAATACCCACCTGACCAACATTCAGAATATGGAGGCTGATGAAAAAAGACAAATGTCCATTTAGCCGTTTTTCGCGCAGCTTCTAAATCATTTTTCAACCATTCATATTGTTGGCTTCCTGGGGGAATTCTATGACCTTTTGGACCATCTCCTTTATTGGGATCAATGAAAACAAAATGAGCATTTCCATAATCAAATGAATACCAATATTCGGTACTCCCTGTGGATGTAGTAGGATGATTCACACGTTGTTCAAACGGATAAACCTCACCCAATGCCCAATAACCTCCATATTCATGATTACCAATTGAAATATATGACGGGATTTGTCCACCAATCCAACGTAAAGGATACAAATATTCATCCACCCATTCAGATAAATTAATTCCACGTGTAACCACATCGCCAACACTGCAAATGAAATCAATATTTTCTCGTGTCATCATTTTCACTACATTTTCGGCGACTTTTGGATAACTTCTATTGTCTCCATATACAGAAAATGAAAATGGCGCATCATCCAGTTTTTTTGTCCTAAATTTTTGTTTTGGACTTGCCATTTCACCTGAAATAGCTCTGTAATTATAATGCGTATTTTTATCCAAACCCACTAACGTAATTTCATGAATTGTGGATGGAGAATATTGTCCATGTATAACTTGATTAATTTCGGTTTCACCAAAAATAACCGCCCCCAAAGAAGGAAGAGCTGTCTCCCACATAATAGTAATCCCATCATCTTGAACATTTTGTAAATATGGTGGAACAACAAAAGTAGGTTGGGAAATCAATTGTTTATTTAATGAATTCATCTTTATTTCTAATTGACTCAACTTAACCTCAAGTATATGATCAGATTGAACGGTGGTTTTCAAAATTTGCGTTGCTTCTGATAACCATTTTGTATTTGGGCTGGGGTGCCTTTGAAAATACCGATCCCATCTTTCAAGTTTTTTTGTCATCGCATTAAATAATTCTGTTAATTTGATTGCTTCTCCCGAAACAATCCTAACATATCTTAATTCACCTACATTTCTTTCATTAATGGCTTTAATAGCAAAAGACACCGTTTCACCAGGCCTGCCATTCACTTCAAATAATACATTTCCAGAACTATCTCTAAATTCATGAAGTTTTTCGCCTTTATACCAAATTTCACCTTTATCATTTGTATAAGCATTGATAAATAATCGACTATTAATAACTTCAACATTATCAATAATATCAGGAATTACAAAATTCATTCGGTACCAGACATGCTTATACTCCCCTTTCCATGACCCTGAAATATTCCTGAATTCCCATTTTGAATCATCAAAACTGGGTTGACTAGCAGTATCTGTAGCCATCATTTTCCATTTTGCTTGTGTGATGGAAATACCATTTGAAGATGGTTTTAAAATTTGAATATTTTGAAATGCTTTATAAAACTCAGCATAGCCACGAGGATAAGCCAGAAGGTCTGCATGATAAAACTGGCCATAATAACCTGTATGTTGACCACGGACAACCAATGAAAAGGTTTCATTTCCCTTTGCGTTTTTAATGATCAAAATTTTTCCGGATTTCTGAGATACATCCATCAATTTTTCACCATTATAATAAACTGTCCCACGATCATCTACATTTAATTCTAGAAAAACATCCTTTCCTTTAAATGATTTTGGAATTGAAACAGTTCTGCGCCACCATTTTACTTTAAACTCATCTTTTAAATCTAATCTAGACCACCATTTTGTATTGAGTGTCCAAGCATCCCACCCGTTATTATCTTTAAAATTATTGGCTTTTTCAAGTTCAACTTCACCATCAAAAATTTCCCAATCGGTCAACTCCATTATGGGATGGGTTTCCATGGGTTGTTCTAATGCCCATTCAGGGAATCCTTGACATAACACAATGGAAAAATATAAAATAAAAAATAAAAATCGTTTCATTATTCTGCCTTTTATTTAATTGAATTTAATACAGTTCGACAATAAATAGTAAATAGAACTGCCAAAAAAGAAATAAGTGTTATTGGAAATAAAAAACCAGGCCATGAATTAGGTTCTGTCCACCCTTTTATGCCAATGGGTAACACATGAATTCCCCCAATTATAAGTCCAATATAGCTAGCGTTTAATGATAAAAAAAATATTTTAGATTTGAATTTCAAGAGTTTAGGGAAGGATGTTGCAAATGCAAACCCAATTAATAATAAAGATAAAATTCCACTTATTAAAATAAAATTTCCTACCAAATTTAATTTATTTAAAGTAAAAAAAATGGAAAATGAAGTGGGACTTAAAAAGAAAAAAGAAATTACTGAATGAGCAAAAACTAAACCAAATCCCCAAATTCCAAAAAACCGTTTTCCAGATAAAAATTGTTTAAATATATCCGGGAATTTTCTTGCTAAAGGGCCAACTACAAATGCTGATGAAAGCAGTAAGATTCCGGCAAGAGAAATCCCTTTATTAAAAACAATCATAAAAAATGAAAAATTTAATCCCTTAAATAAGTGATATCTAATTATCGCATAAGAAATTGATAATACAGAAGTCCAAATGATAAATGTGATTGATTTTCTGTCCATAAAAGAATCTGAAAAATAGGGAATGAAATACTTTGAAGAAATATATTAATTATTTTTTTTACAGCAACTCAACGTTTTATTCCATATTTTCTATTAATACATTTACAAATGTTTTTATCTTTAGAGTACTAATATATTGAAAGAGCATCCACAAACAAATTGGCGTTATCGAATTTTCGCATCGACTTGGCTCTCTTATGCAGGATTCTATTTTTGTAGAAAACCTTTTTTTATTGCCAAACCAGCATTGGCAGAAGAACTATCTTGGGATCCATCATTATTGGGAATTATTGGAACAGCCTATCTTATAGCCTATACCATTGGTCAATTCATAATGGGATGGTCCGGGACAAAATGGGGACCGCGAATATTATTATTAAGTGGAATGGCGCTTTCAGTTATCGTGAATTTCATGTTTGGCATTACAAATTCTTGGATAACATTTACACTATTAATGGTGATAAACGGTTTTGCCCAATCTACTGGTTGGTCCAATAATGTAGCAGCCATGGCACCATGGTTTACACGTAAAGAGCGTGGAACTGTTATGGGGTTTTGGGCCACGAATTATCAAATTGGTGGTGTTTTAGCTAGCGCTCTTTCAGCTTGGGCATTAGCGAAATATGGTATTCAATGGTCTTTCTGGGCTGGTTCAATTGTTTTATTAGGTATTTGGATCTTCTTTTTGTTCAATCAGCGAAATAAGCCCGAAGATGTTGGACTCCAAGCAATTGATCAAATTGACGATGAACGCCCGAATAATAATAAATTTGGAATCGGTTGGAGTTCTGAAGTTTGGACGAATATTCTCTTAGTAGGCGGTTTTTATTTTTTTGTGAAATTTATTCGATATGCCCTTTGGTCTTGGACACCATTCCTTTTATATCGTGATTATGGACTTGCATTGGATGATGCCGGTTATCTTTCAACAGCATTTGACTTAGCCGGTGCCTTCGGTGTAATTGCAGCTGGATATATTTCAGATAAATATTTTTCTGGTCGTCGCGCGAAAATCAGTTTTTACTTTATAATAGGTATGGCAGGGTCCACAGCACTTCTTTATATGCTTGGACCAACCAGCTTGATTTATTTCGGTATCAGTTTAGCTCTGGTCGGCTTCACATTATACGGTCCGGATGCACTCATGACTGGAGCGGGTGCTATTGAAGTCGGCACCTTACGTAGTGCAGCTTTAGCTGCCGGAATAATTAATGGATTGGGTGCAATTGGATCCGTTGTTCAAGAATTATTATTAGGGTCTATTTTAGACTCATCCGGTGCAGGAACCGTTTTTGCAATTCTTTTAGCATCAGCCATTTTTGCTGCATTTTTTTTATATTTAGTATTGTTAAGAAATACAAGCGGAAAAGCAAATTTATAATGTCAAATAATATTCTTCAAGTCGTTTCTCCAGTGGATGGTAGTAAATACGTTGAACGTCCTTATCATACAAATAATCAAATTGATTCTATCTTAACCCAAGCAGTCACAGCACAAAGAGATTGGCGACAAACATCTTTAGATGATCGTAAAACAATTATGAAATTATTTGTCAAATTATTTACGGATAATTCTGAAACCATATCAAAAGAATTATCCTGGCAAATGGGTCGCCCCATTCAATATGCTCCAGGAGAAATCAGTGGAACAGAAGAACGAGCATTGGGTATGATCGATTTAGCTGAAAATGCACTCCAAGATATTCAAATTGAAAAAAAAGGTGGATTTAATCGATTTATCCGTCGAGAACCATTGGGTATAATTTTTGTGGTTCCGGCATGGAATTACCCATATTTGATAGCGGCAAATACTGTTGTGCCTGCTTTATTGGCAGGGAATGCCGTTATCCTAAAACATTCAGCCCAAACACCTTTATGCGCAGAACGTTTTTATGAAGCCTTTAAAAAGGCGGGACTCCCAGATGGATTATTTCAATTTTTGCACCTAACACATGATTCTACAGCTAAAGTTGTAAAAGATAATCGAATTGATTTTGTTGCATTTACAGGTTCTGTTTCCGGGGGACATACGATTCAAAAAATTGCATCTGAAAGATTCATTGGCGTGGGACTTGAACTTGGTGGGAAAGACCCTGCTTATGTTAGGTCAGATGCCAATTTAGATTTCGCTATTGAAAATTTAGTGGATGGTGCATTCTTCAATTCGGGGCAATCCTGCTGTGGAATTGAGCGCATTTATGTTCACGAAAACCATTTTTCTTCTTTTGTTGATGGCTTTGTTGACTTAACAAATCAATATATATTGGGAAATCCATTAGAACAGGCAACAACGTTGGGCCCCATGGCAAAATTAAGTGGCGTCAATTTGGTGAAAAACCATATAGAACAAGCCAAGTCTTCTGGCGCAAAAACATTAATCGATTGGGACCAATTTGAAGGACAAGAATTAGGACCCCATTATATTCCCCCGCAAGTTTTAATCAATGTAAATCATAATATGGGTGTCATGATGGAAGAATCATTTGGCCCTGTTGTGGGTATAATGCCTGTAAAAAATGATGCAGAAGCTATTCACCTTATGAATGACAGTCCTTTTGGGTTGACTGCATCCATTTGGTCAGAAAATGAAGATGAATCCATAACCATAGCAAATCAAATTGAAACGGGAACATGTTTCATGAATCGATGCGATTATTTGGATCCATATTTATCTTGGGTTGGCGTGAAAGATTCTGGTCGTGGTTGCTCCTTATCTCAAGTTGGGTTTGAACAATTAACTCGCCCCAAATCGTATCACTTAAGAAATAACACTAAATGAAAAAATCAGCCACAAAGAGCGCCAAGAAACACGAAGATAAAATAAAAACAATATCTTTTGTCAGTTTTAGCGAAGCACACTTTATATGGCGATGATATAATATTATGCCAAATCAACGACACAGCTATTTTTACCCCACCCGTGTAGAATATGGACCGGGTGTGGCGCAGGAATTACCACTCATGGTAAAAGAAACTGGATTTACGAAAGGACTTTTAGTAACAGACCAAGGATTGGAATCCACTGGAATACCAAAAAAAATTCGACAAGTATTCTATGAATCTGGAATTGAGCTGATTACCTTTAACGATGTGAAATCAAACCCAACCTGTAACAATGTGTATAATGGAACTAATTTATATAAAGCAAGTGGCGCCCAGTTCATTGTTGCTCTTGGTGGTGGCTCCCCTATGGATGTAGGAAAAACAATTAAGGTAATGGCAACCCATGACGGACCCTTAGAACAATATGATGATACCTTAGGTGGAGATAAACTTATACAAAATACCATGCCGCCTTTTTATGCGATACCAACAACGGCAGGCACGGGTAGTGAAGTGGGACGAAGTAGCGTAATTACAGTGAAAGCTACAAACAAAAAGACCATCATATTTTCTCCATATATGCTGCCTGATATTGCCATTCTTGATCCAGAATTAACTGTTGGTTTACCGCCAGGATTAACAGCAGCCACGGGTGTAGATGCATTTGTTCATAATTTAGAAGCATATTGGGTTGATGCATTTCATCCTTTTGCTGATGGTATTGCGTTAAAAGGGATGGCCTTATGTTTTGAAAACCTTGAAAAAGCTGTCGAAAATGGCCAAGATATTTCAGCTCGAGGGAATATGCTTATGGGTTCATCCATCGGAGCAACTGCTTTTCAAAAAGGTCTGGGTGTAAATCATTCCATCGCCCATGCGTTAGGTGTTTATTATGATATTCATCATGGACTTGCAAATGCGGCTTTATTAATTGGAACAACAAAATACAATATTGAAGATAATAAATCTAGAAAACGATTTGAATCTCTCGGCTCAATTTTTGGAGTTAAGAATGATGCTGGCATCATTCTTGATATAATAGAAAGTTGGCTAAATAGACTAAAACTCCCGACCGACCTAAAATCATTTAATATAGATAAAACTGATTTGGAGAAAATTGAGACATATGCTTTATCTGATCCTACGTGTCCTACCAATTCAAGAAAAGTACAGAGTGGTGATATTGTTCGTATTTTAGAAAGACTTATTTAAAAATGAGCCACCAAGTACACCAAGGAACACGAAGAATAAGATGACATATTTTTTCTTTGTGGATCTCCGTGCTCTTTGTGGCTAAAATGAGAAATGGAAAATGATTAAAGGCATTACATTTGATTTATGGGATACTGTATTTATTGATGATTCAGATGAGACCAAACGTGCAAAAGCAGGCCGACCTTCAAAAGCCATTGAGAGGCGACAGTTGATACATTCATTCGTGTCAAAACAAACGAATCTGTCTTTAGAAATAATTAGTCAATCCTATGACAATGCGGATAAAGAGTTTAAGGAAGTATGGCATAATGAACATATTACATGGCCCGTACATCATCGGTTGAGTCGTATTTTAAATAAATTAAATGTGAACCTTTCTGAACAGGACATGAATGAATTGGTTCGTGCTCATGAAGAAATGGAATTAGAGTTTAGACCTGATTTTATTCCTGGAATTCATGATGCAATAACGAAATTATCAAAAGTTTATCAATTAGGCGTTATTTCTGATGCTATTTTTAGTCCTGGCCGTGTACTACGTCAATTATTGAAAGATGAAGGAATTCTAAATTATTTTGAAATATTTGCATTTTCTGATGAAGTAGGTCATTCAAAGCCACACAAATCTATGTTCCAACATGCATGGAATGGTCTTAACCTTCTACCCAAGGAAATAGTTCACATTGGGGATCGTGAGCACAATGATATTACCGGTCCACATGCATTTGGTATGAAGGCTATTTTATGTACGGCTGCAGTTGATCGAGATAGCACAAATACAAAAGCAGACGACAAATTTAATGATTATTCTGAATTGCCAAATATATTAGAGGAGTTGAAAAACACATAAATGAAATTTCTCATTTTAGACGGATATTCAAAAGAAAGTCGTGATCAATTTGATGGCGTTGGTATGATGTTAGCCGGAAAACTATACCAAAAAATGCTTCATTCTCATTTACCCAATGCGGAATCAAATATTTTATACACAAGTGACGAAGGCACAGTTTTACCTACATTAGAAGAATTAAAACTTTATGATGGTATCCTATGGCCTGGATGTAATTTGACTGTGTATCATGAACAAGATGAACGCGTTCAACGTATGATTACCCTTGCGGATTTAGGATTTGAATCAGGCACTCCCCAATTCGGAAGTTGTTGGGCAGCACAAATAGCTGTACATGTAGCAGGGGGAAAGGTGGAAAAACATCCAAAAGGACGAGAAATGGGTGTCGCAAGAAAAATCTATTTAACGGAAGCAGGGAAGAGCCATCCAATGTATAATAACAAACCACCAGTTTTTGATGGATTTATCAGCCATGATGATGAAATTACAGAAATGCCAAAAGGGGCGGTGGTATTAGCTTCCAACGATTTTACTTCTGTCCAGGCTGTGGAAGTGAACTATAAGAATGGATCATTTTGGGCAGTTCAATACCATCCAGAATATGATTTAAAAGAGATGGCAAGACTCATTGTCGCTCGTGAAGAAAAACTCACATCCGAAGGTTATTTTAATTCTCATGATGATATGGTGAGTTATACCAATACACTCGAATTAATTGCGAATGACCCATCTCGTAAAGATTTACGTTGGATGGCTGGGATCGATGATGATTTAATAAAAAGTGATATTCGTCAATGTGAATTTGTAAACTGGTTAAGTTTTGAAGTACTGAAAAACAATTAAATGGAGTAAAAAGTGATGCTAAAGAAACTATCATTAATTGCAATATTAATACCTGGATTCGTTTACTCTTCCCAGTTGCCGGATGAATCAATCCATAATAATAATTTATTTAATGGATTAAACCTAGAAGGATGGGAAGTCCACGGCACAGAAAACTGGTATGTTGAAATGGGTGAATTAGTGTGTGAAAGTGGTCCAGATCATGAATACGGTTATCTTTCCACTATCAAACAATACAAAGACTTTGATTTATCGCTTCTTTTTAAACAGGAATCAGATGGAAACAGCGGTGTATTTTTTCGGTCCACATTTGAAGGTACAAAAGTAACCGGTTGGCAAGTTGAAGTGGCACCTAAAGGAAAAGATACAGGCGGTATTTATGAATCATACGGCCGCGGTTGGCTAGAAAAAATCCCAGAGAGCAAAGAATCGGTTTTAGCTCAAGGCAGCTGGAATAAACTTCGCATAAAAGTAATTGGTGACCGCGTTCAAACGTGGCTCAATGGTATTAAAATGGTTGATATGAACGATCCGAAAATTGGTAAAGGTGTAGGTTCCATTGCACTTCAAATCCATTCAGGTGATAATGTTCGTGTACGCTGGCGGGATATTCAATTGACGGAATTTGTCAATGTAGCTTCTTCCATAATCGATTTTCATTCTCTTTCCGATCCTGAACAAATTCAATTATTATCATCCCTGCATCCTTACGCTAATGAACCAAACGTCAAAAAAGTTATTCTTTCTTCAATCAATAATAAGAATCAAAATATTCGACTTGTTGCCTTGGATTTAGCAGGACAAATACCAGACCCAAAAGTTGTGAAAATTTTGGCATCCCATGCTGCTAAAAGTAATGGTGAAGAAAAAATAGTTGCACAAAATAGTTTATATAATTTGAATGGGTCAAAAATAGATAGCGCCATTCAATCCGGCCTATCCAATCGAAATTCCGATATAAAGGTTGAATTTATTCGTGCTGTTGGTGAAAGGCGGATTAATAACAGCATCAAAACCATTCTAAAATTAGCGACAAATAAAAATGGTAATGTTCGTTTAGAAGCGGTAAAAACTTTGAAAGTCATAGCATCAAAACCTTATTTGGAAGATTGCATTCAGTTATTGGTTAGCGCAAAAACCGATTCAGAACGGACTGAATTAGAAGGAACCATCAATGGGTTAATGATGACAAGTTCTTCAAAAATAGATATCAAATTAATGGTAGATGCTCTCAAGAAAACCAAAGAACAGAAAGCGCGTTTATCTTTTATTCGTATTCTTGGGAAACACAAAGATAGTGAAACGTTAAAAACACTAACAACATTATTAAACGACCCATCTTCAGATGTTCAAATAGCGGCCATCATTGCTTTATCAGGCTGGAACGACGACCAGCCCCTTTCTTCCATAATGGATATCTTGGCATCTTCTAATGATCCCGATCAACGAATATTGGCTGCCGAAGGTGCCGTAAAACTGATTGGCGTGGAACTTTATCGTCCTGTTGATGAAGCTATCAAATTGTATGGAAAAGTATTTTCTTCTTGCCAAAATGAAAATGAGACTAAAGCAGCATTGCGTGGATTACACGGTATTAAAACTATCGAAGCATTTTATACAGCAGAGGATTTTCTTAAAGATAATGCATTAATCGAACATGCAGAAGCAGCTTGTCTCGCAATTGCCAATAATATTCAATCCCTTTACCCCAATGAATGTGGCGCCGTTATTGAAAATATTATAACCGATTCATCTAACGATCAACATAGCCAACTTGCACAGGCTGTGCTTAATAATATTCAAAAGTTGGAAGATTATATTACAGAATGGGTCATGTCTGAACCTTTTATGATATCGGGACAAAGTATGTATGCCACAGAATTTGCACCTGAAAAGGATAGGGATGCTTATTCTTTATGGCGAAAAGTACCTGCTTTTTCAGATCCAAATAATTATTGGCATGTAGATTTGACTGGACTGAAAACAAGTTTGGTTGCTGTGGTATATCTTAAAACAAAAGTTTGGTCGGAAATTGATCAGACGGTTCGGCTGGAAATGGGAAGTAATGACGGAATCAAAGCATGGATGAATGATGATATGGTTCATTTACATTCCGTAGCTCGTGGTGTTACGCCAGGCGATGATGTAGTTGAAGCACAATTAAACAAAGGCTGGAATACACTTCTACTTAAAATTATCAATGAAGGCGGTGGCGGATGGGGCGCTTGTGCTCGATTACGAAGAATAGACGGTGGACATCTTGCTAATGTAAAATATGAACGATAAAAAAATAAACAGACGGCAATTTATTAAATCATCCAGCGCTTTAATAGGCGCTGCAGCAATACCCATGTTTATTTCTGCACGAGCTTTAGGACGAGATGGCCATACTGCCCCAAGCGACCGAATCATTATGGCATCCATTGGCTTGGGTGGCCAAGGTCGTGTGGATCTTCGCAATCTTATCCATAAAGATGGTGTTCACTTCGTGGCCGTTTGTGATGTAGATCGTGCAAACTTAATGCGAGGAAAAAGTATAGTAGATGCTACGAACGATAATGAAGATTGTGCTTTGTATTCTGATTTCAGGGAATTACTCCAACGAACAGATTTAGATGCTGTTCATATTGCGACGCCCGATCATTGGCACGCCACTGCGGCTATTGCTGCTGCAAAATCTGGCTTGGATATTTATAGTCAAAAGCCACTGACACGAACCATTCAAGAAGGTCGAGCTTTATGCAATGCGGTGGAGCAATATAATGTTATTTTTCAAACGGGGACCCAACAGCGTTCTGATGAGCGGTTTCGATTGGCTTGTGAATTAGTCCAAAATGGACGCATAGGAAAAGTACATCATGTAACCGTAGGCATTCCTGCAGGAAAAGCAGCCATGGAACCCCACCCTATCGTTCCAGTACCAGACGGATTGGACTGGAATTTCTGGCTGGGACCGGCACCGAAAGTTCCTTATCGGAAAATTGCCCATTATAGCTGGCGCTACATTCAGGATTATAGTTTTGGCGGACTGACCGATTGGGGTGTCCATCATATTGATATCGCCCAGTGGGGCTTGGGAGAAGATCGTTCTGGTCCTGTGGAAGTGGAAGGCACGGGCACGATTCCAAAAGAAGGCATGTTTAATGTGCCAATCGATTTTAATCTGAATTATAAATATAAAAATGGAATTCATTTGAATGTTGCTAATCGTGGCAATAAAGGCGGTGCTACTTGGTATGGAGATAAAGGTTGGGTGAATGTAAGTCGGGGACAGATTTCAGCAGAACCGTCCAGCATATTACAAGAATGGATTGCTCCCAACGAGATTCATCTGTACGACAGCAAAGATCATTACCAAAATTTTGCAGATTGCATCCGATCTCGAAAAGAAACGATTACGCCATGTGAAGTTGGGCATCGGTCCACTTCTGTTCCCAATTTGGGTGAAATCGCTATCACGACTGGACGAAAACTCACTTGGGATCCGGACAAAGAAATTTTCCCTAACGATCCAGAAGCAAATCGACTTTTATCCAGACCCATGAGAGCACCATGGACTATTTGACCCGAAATAGAATCGCCATATGGATTTTTTCCATATCCCTTCTCTTGGCAGTAAAGCCACCACACAAAGTCTTAATAGTAACCGGGCATAATAATCATAAATGGGAAGTCAGTTCCGTTGTCTTTAAACAGATTTTGGAGCAAACTGAATTATTTTCTGTGGACATGGCTATTCGTCCACCTTTGAGTCAAGAAATAGAAATATTTCATCCAAACTTCAATAAATATGATGTGGTATTTTTAGATTATAATGGTGCATCATGGCCCAAAGAAACTCAAGATGCCTTTGTGGATTATGTGAAATCCGGTGGCGGTGTTGTATTAGTCCATGCAGCCAATAATTCTTTTGGAGACTGGCCCGAATATTTAGACATCATTGGCCTTGGTGCTTGGGGTGATCGGGATGAAAAGGATGGCCCCTATATATATTGGCAGGATGGAAAATTCATTCGGGACATGACTCCCGGGGAAGCCGGTGGACACGGTCCCCAACATGAATTTCAGGTCATTAACCGTGATATGGATCATCCCATTACAAAGGGATTACCAGAAAAATGGATGCGCGGCAGAGATGAGTTGTACAGCCATCTGCGTGGGCTCGGAAAAAATATGCAGATTTTGGCAACTGCTTATTCAAATCCCGCAGATCGAAACGGCAGTGGCCGACACGAGCCCGTAATGATGACTATAGATTATGGAAAGGGGCGTGTCTTTCATACGCCATTGGGTCATGTAACCGGCACTGTACCCTATCGTTCTTTAGAATGTGGTGGATTTATTACTGTAATTCAGCGTGGTACAGAATGGGCTGCTACGGGGAATGTAACTCAAGAAATTCCATTGGATTTCCCTGATGCTGTGACGGTTCGGAGTTGGGAAAAATATTTTGAACCAAATTTTGACGCTGTACTGGAAAGCATAAAGAATTATAATTACGGAGATAACCGTAAAAACCTAACGGTTATTGAAGATATGATTCGGGTTGCACATCGAAATCCGAATTATCTGTCCCGAATTGAAAAATCATTGGTTTCATTTTTACTGTCGGATGCATCCACTCCTGCCAAGCAGGTGATTGGGAAATATTACAGTCTTATTGCTGATCCTTCTTCAGCCGAATCAATCGCAAAATTATTCAATGACCCTAATCTTTATGAAACGGCTTTATATATTTTAAAAAGAATCCCCGGTGAATCTACAAATGCTCTTCTACGGGGAAAATTATCAGTTGTGAATGATAATGTAAAAATAAGCATTATTAATACGCTTGGCGCAAGACAAGATAGGAATGCTGTTTCAATATTGAAAAAATATATCTGGTCAAATAATATTGATATCGCTACTGCTTCCGCTACTGCGTTGGGAAATATCGGCACTTGGAAAGCAGCAAAAATATTAAAGAAATCACTCAAAAGAGTCGCCGAAACTCAACGGGAAACTCTAGTGAATGCGTACCTTGAATGTGGAAATCAATTGCTCAAATCCGGAGAAATTAAAAAGGCAAAAAAAATATTCACTCAATTAAGCCGCCCCAATGAAAATCCTGTTATCCGATCGGCTGCCATTCGTGGATTGATCCAATCATCACCGGGAAAGGCAGGATTCATCATTCTGAAGGCATTAAAGGAATCGGAACCAAAAATAATTTCCACAGCTATTTCGTCCATTTCACTACTTACAAACTCCGATGATATTTCAATCGTTGCCAAAAGTGTAAATCACTTGCCTGTGAATGGACAGATACAACTTATTTCTGCTCTTTCACCATTTTGGGGTTACCCCACAGTCTTCTTAACCATCAAGTTAGCCACAGAAAGTGAAAATGATGCTGTTCGTTTGGCAGCATTAGATGCATTGGGAGATATTAATTTAGAATCGTCCGTTACCTTGCTTGCAGATGTCTCCGCTCATGGGAAAGGCAAAGAACATACTATCGCACGAAACAGTTTATACAGACTTAATGGCAACAATATTAATGATATAATTCTATCCAATATTCCAAATGCCAAAGAAAAAGTGAAAATAGAACTCATACGAGCCGTTCAAAAAAGGCGAATTATTAAAGGTGCTGATTTAATGTTGAATTTGGCAAATAATACCAACGCTTCACTTCGGGTTGAATCTGTAAAAGCACTTCGTTTTATTGCAAGTAAACCACACATTTTTGAAATGGTAAATCTGCTGAAACATTCAAAATCAGATAGAGATCGAGATGAATTGGAAAAAGCAATTGTCATCATGGCAGAACGAAATAACCTAAATGATTCTGTAGGTTTAGAAATTATGAATCAATTGGATGCTATTTCATTCATGCCAAAACAAACGGCCATTCATATCTTAGGCCAACTGGGATACGAACCAGCTTACGAATCTCTACTTGGGTTTTTAAATCATGACGAAAAAAACATTCGAAAATCTGCTATTAAAGCTTTATCCGAATGGAAAAATGATTCACCACTTCCCATATTATTTGATGTGACGGAAAATGCCAAAATCCAAGGTCATAAAACATTAGCACTTCGTGGAATAATCAGGCTCATCGAATTAGAAAGTGACCGCACTACAGAAACAACGAATGAATTATATAAACGGGCCATGGCTTTGGCAACTAATATTCAAGAGAAAAAAGCCGTTTTATCTGGACTATCGAAGGTCATGTCCATAACAGCATTTCAAATGGCCGAAACCTACTTACTTTTGGCAGATATAAAAGCAGAAGCTGCTTCATCCTGCATTAGTATTGCCAATGGAATTCACACCGAACATCCTATCGAATGCAAATCTGTCTTGATAAACATCATTTCGGATATATCTAATGAATCGATTCAAGAGAATGCACAGTTAGTTTTAAATCAGATTGAGATCTTTGATGATTATATAACAGAATGGCGCATGTCTGAACCCTTTATGGCTACGGATAAAAGTATTTTTAATACGAAATTTGGCCCAGAGTTAGCTATTTATAGAAACTGGACAATCGCGCCTAAACTTTCTGATCCAAACCGGTATTGGTATGTGGATTTTGCTAAAATAATTAAAAGTATGGTGGCAGCTATTTATATGGAAACAGAGTTTTGGTCCGATGAAGAACAAACGGTTCGCTTGGAAATGGGTAGCAATGATGGCATTAAAACTTGGCTGAACGGTCAAGTAGTTCACGTAAATGATGCAAGTCGTGGTGTTACCGCAGGGGAAGATGTAAAAGAAGTCACTTTGCAAAAAGGTAAAAATACTTTATTAATGAAAATAGTGAATGAAGGTGGTGGCTGGGGCGGATGCGCCAGATTAAGGCGATTGGATGGTGGGCACTTATCCAATATAAAGATAAATATGCTTAAAGAATAAATTCTCAATTAGGGCCTAAATCTTATGAAACAACAATTCAAATATCTATATCCATTCATCCTTTTTTTAAATCTGTTTCACTTTGTATTTGGTGCCAATATTAAATATCCCATTGGAATACCGGGGACACATGTTACTTATACCGTAAAGAACAATAGCCTGCCAAAATCAGTTGTAAAACAAATTTATATCACCCTGGGTGAAGTGGAAAATCACAATAATAATGATTATCAATGGTTACAAATAGTCGGTACGAAAAATAATAACCACTCCTACTCAATTTGGGCTCTTTCATCTGAATATCCATCATTATCAAGGGATATTGCTCAAGAGCATATGTTGCGCTACATTATTCAAAAAAGAAATGAAAAACCCATCGAATTTTCTGACGAAAGCCGAGGCAATCCTATCTTGCCTACCACGGGTGCTTGGGAATATTTATTGCCCAGATCGCCAGACAGCGAGAATCCATTTACATCCAATAGTGAAATAGTCTCTCTACTTGGACATGATTATAGACTTACATCATCAGACACTGACCATTCAGTAAAAGAACCAAAATCGCCCCATCTTATAGAACTAACCCCAGACCTGATCATTGGCGTGCCCCACAATCAAAAGATTAAAGATGAAGCGCGTCGCTGGAACGAAACAGATTATGAATATGTTCAGCTGACCAAAGCGAATTATATGGAAATGGTTGCCCATGGAATGAATTATTTCAACGTGAATTCGAAACAGGTGAAATGGGTCGAAAATGAAAATGTTTATTTCTGGGGTATTGGTGGCAAAGATATTTCCTACCCAGAATCCCTTTATCGAAGTAATTATATTGGTCCCGTCATTTTCTTTGATGAACCCATGGTTGTTACGCGAGACCATTCCATGCGCCCCATGTTTCAAGAAAATCCTGATTCTCGCAAGACAGTCACCGTTAACGACTTTTTTGAAGCATTTAAAAAGGTATACCGTAAAAAGAAATATGTTCATGGTCCTACTTCTCTCATCAATGGATTATCCCAACGAGAAGATGTGGATGTGGGTAATATGAAATTTTTACAACAAAATATTTATTCTTGGGAGACCATGCCAGCGTCCGCATTATATCAATTATCAGAAGGAAATACTTCTCCACCCTATGCCATGGTTTTTGAAACACCTGGACGATTTGGTACAAAACGTATTTTACCCGAACTGAATATGTGCTTCGATTGTCAAATTCCTGTAGATAATCCAAAAAATCTCATTAGCATGATGAATGGATTTTTACGGGGCGCCGCTCGAATGACAGACAAAGAATGGGGCATGAGTATTTACGGTCAAGTAAATCGAGCAGATGCACCATGGTATTTAACCCATGCTTATGATCAGGGCGCTACAATTTTTATGTATTGGGACAGTTACCAAATGGCAGCCGTCCCTTACCCCGAATACTTATCCATGAGCAAACATTTGAGAGAACATGCGGAACGGTATCTCAATCGCAATTTGGATAAACTGAAACAAGCAGCAGATGTGGCAATTTTGATTCCCCCGGGCTACAATATGGGGCACGTGAAAATGGGAATCGGCCATATTAGTGGATTAGGAGAATTAAACCGTGAACGCTTAAATACCAAAAGTGTAAAACATGGGACCGTCATGAGCAATTTTTATATAGAAGTTGAACGTTGCCTACGATTGGGAATTGAATTTGATGCATTCTGGAATTTGGATGGATTTGATTTCAGTGAATACAGTGAGATTATCAATATACGTAAAGATGGGAAAGTTGGGGTTATGAAAAATGGAAAAACCACCATTCTTAATTCAGTACGAACTCCAACCCGTTCTGAAGGTAATCCACCAAAATTAGATGTTAATATTCTTGGTGGAAATGTCCAAACGGCAGGAGCTATCACTGTTACAGTGAATGTCGTGGAAGGATCTGCCCCGGTTTATTTTACCCGCGGTGTGAATCATGATGGAATAAACGTAAATCAATATATTCTATGGGAATTATTCGGGCCTGAAGATGAAGATTACACTGCTTTTTGGGATGAACGATTTAATTACACTGTGACAGAAAAGAATAATTCTGTAGATGTGGAATTTAAATTCACGGTCAATCAACCGGGAGAATATCGTTTGCGAGTTGCCACTACCGATTTAGCGGGAAGAAGTAAAGTCGTTTGGAAAAATTTAACAATACGAGGATAAAAGTGAAATTAAAAATCCTACCATTTCTACTATTAATAACTTTTAACGGCTGCCAGCCGCCCATATCCGAAGCAGAAATAATGCATCAAAATATGGAAGAAAATATTGATGCTATCCTACAAAAAATGACATTAGATGAAAAAGTCGAACTCATTGGTGGTGCAGGGTTTAAGACAAAAAGGAATGAAAGACTAAATATTCCAGAACTCATTATGACTGATGGGCCTTTGGGACCCAATTCTGGCGGACCATCTACCAATTATTCATCCATGATAAATTTGGCTGCCAGCTTTGATACCGACCTTATGAGTCGTGTGGCAAACAATATTGGCGAAGAAACTCGTATCAAAGGGTTCAATATGTTGTTAGGCCCTTGTTTAGATATTGCACGCGCACCCCATGGTGGACGTACCTTCGAAAGTTTTGGCGAAGATCCATTCCTTGCATCTCGCATGACAGTAGAATTTGTGAAAGGTGTTCAGTCCAAAAGTGTGGTTACTTGCGCTAAACATTTCGTAGGAAACAATCAGGAATGGAATCGCTTCGATGTAGACTCAAGAATCAGCGATCGCGCATTGCAGGAAATCTATTTTCCACCCTTCAAAGCTGCAGTTAAAGAAGCAGGTGGACTGGCAATTATGACCGCCTATAATCAAATTTTAGGCGATTATGCTTCCGAAAGTAATGCCATGATTAATGATGTACTCAAAGATGAATGGGGATTCACAGGTGCAGTTGTGTCTGATTGGGGTGCGTCGCGTTCATTAGTCAAAATGGCCAACGCAGGATTAGATCTGGAAATGCCCACCGGAAAATATTATAACAAAACTATGATTCCTTCAATTGATTCTGGAATTATTTCTCAAGATAATATTAATGATAAAGTTAGACGAATTTTAAGAGTCATGATGAAAATAGGATTATTTGATTCAAATGATAATCCATATGCTGATGATATTTCCAACACGCCAGAACGACAACAATTAGCATTGGAGACAGCTCAAAAAAGTATCGTATTATTGAAAAATGAAAACAATTTTCTACCTTTAGATAAAGAAAACATTAAGTCCATCGCCGTTGTAGGGCCCAATGGCAATGTGGCTCAAATGCATGCTGGTGGAAGTGGTGCATTAACTGGCCATTACGGCATTTCTCCGTTCGATGGTCTAAAAAATAAATTGGAAGATACTGTTGATATTCAGTTTGAGCGGGGTGTGGCTGTGGACAGCAAAGAATTACCCATCGCGGGACCGGAATATTTTCAATTAGACGATGGTAGTCCAGGTATTTATGCTGAATATTTTAACAATAAAGAACAAGAAGGCGATCCCGTTTTAACACGTGTTGAAAAAGATATTAATAATGATTGGGGCTATGGTGGGAGCCGCGACCCAAATAATATGGGATCTCCCGACCCAGATATTGTAAACATGGATAAATGGTCTGCACGATGGACAGGAAAATTCGTCTCTCCTGGGGAAGGGTGGTACGAAATCGGACTCCGCTCTGATAATGGTGTACGGATGTATTTGGATGGGAAAAAAGTATTAGACTATTGGATTGATTCCAAACCAGGTCAATTCAAAATTATTCGATTCAAATTTGAAAAAGACCATTTATATGATCTGCAGGTGGACTTCTATGAAAATATTGGTAGTTGCCGTTGCAAACTGGGGTTTGCGCCATTTAATCCGGGGAATGTTCAAGACAAGGCAATTGCCATTGCAAAAAATGCTGATGTAGTGATCATGGCAATGGGACTCGATATGTTCATGGAAGGCGAAGCCGTAGATCGAGATCAGCTGGGATTACCCATCGACCAAGTGAATCTAATCAAAGCTGTGACGAAGGTAAATCCCAATGTTGTAGTGGTACTCAATAATGCCACTCCTATTTTGATGAATGATTGGCTGAATGAAATTCCAGCTGTAGTGGATGCATTTTATCCGGGGCAAGAAGGCGGAAACGCATTGGCGGATATTTTATTTGGAGATGTAAATCCTTCAGGGCGCCTTCCACTCACCTTTCCTAATAGATGGGAAGATACACCTGTGATAAACACCTATCCCGGTGTCAAAGCATTCGCAGAATACTCTGAAGGCATTTTTATGGGGTACCGCCATTATGATAAAAATAATGTAATACCATTATTCTCTTTTGGTCATGGACTTTCATACACGCAATTTGAATATAGTGATTTAGTCATTGATAATGTCCGAGCTAACCCCGGTGGTCAAATGTATATTATTTCAGCAACTATAAAAAATACGGGGAAAACTTTTGGTGAAGAAGTGGTTCAAGTTTATGTGAGTGATGTAGAATCAAGTGTTGAACGAGAACCAAAAGCATTGAAAGGATTTCAACGTGTAGCTTTAAATCCGGGAGAATCAAAAACAATCGCAATAACATTAAATCGCGACGCATTTACATTTTATCATCCGGAACAAAAGAAATGGGTCATAGAATCAGGAAAATTTGACATCTTGGTTGGCAGTTCATCCCGTGATATTCGAATGAGTTCTCCATTTACATTTTCAGAATAATTTTTTAAAGAGAAATAAAATGACTAATAAACTTACAAAGCTATTATTGACAATAGCGCTTTTTCCAGTTTTATCCATAGCAGAAGAACCATCCGTTGCTAAAAATATAATTGTACTTAAAGAAAAAGATCGTTTTGGTGGCTGGCCTGCCAACCACGGCATCTGGAATTGGGGAGATGAAATTGTGGTCGGATTTGCTTGGGGCCATCATGATGATAGTAATGAAGGTGGGCACCCTATAAAAGGACCTACATCCAATCGTCAAGCTCGAAGTATGGATGGTGGCGAAACCTGGGTTATTGAAGAACTTTTGGTCATTGGCCCTGATGGTTCAACAGGTGGAGATGCTTTTGATTGCGAAGGTGGCATTAATTTCAATCACCCCGATTTTGCATTCAAGTTTTCTCCGGGGAATGCTCGATTTTATTATAGTACCGATCGTGCAAAAAATTGGATCGGACCTTTTAAATTCCCATTATTTGGCCGAACAGAAATTATGGCACGCACCGATTATATTATAAATGGAAAACATGATATGAATGTGTTTCTCACGTCACCAAAAGATGATGGAGTTCAAGGATGGCCGTTTTGTGCTCGCACTATTGATGGTGGCAAAACATGGGAGTTGATAGGATGGATTGGTCCACAGCCACCAATAGAATCATATGGGTATGCCATTATGCCTTCCACTCTGCGATTAAATAGTGGTGCATTCTTAAGTATCATTCGCCGGGGTGGATTTTTTGATGGAACCAAGCGCTGGTGGCTTGAAGCATTTCTATCAGCAGATGATGGAAAAAGCTGGCATGCGTTGAAAGAACCATATATTGATAACTTTGGAAATCCGGCTCATATGATTCGCCTGAAAGATGGTAGAATTGCTCTTACCTATGGCTGGAGAAAACCTTCATTTTTTGGTGTTCGTGCTAAAATAAGTAATGATGACGGCGTCACTTGGGGGGATGAGTTTGTTGTTCGTGGAGATGGAGATGTGTGGGATTTAGGTTATCCACGAACGGTGCAACGACCGGACGGAATGTGTGTGTCTGTTTATTATTTTAAAGATAAATCTGGCAAGGAACGGCACATTGCTGCCACTATTTGGAACCCAGGATTAAAAGAATAAGAAACAGGGATTAGATTCGACAATAAAGGAGAAACTTATGTCAGACACAAAAAGAAGTAAACCCATTTCACGTAGAAACTTTATCGCCACCACCGGCGTGCTGGCTACTGGCTCAATTTTAGCAAACCCTATACATTCATTTATGGAAGGTTCATCCAGCAAAAAAATTCGTCTTGCTCTTGTCGGAACTGGAAAACGCGGAACAGGTATGTTTGGGGAAACGCTAAAAAACCAATATTCGGATTATGTCGAATTTGTTGGCTTAAGTGATAAAAATATCGGTCGACTAAAATATGCTCAAAAATATATTGGCACTGATTGTCCCATCTTTACAGATTTCGAAGAAATGATGCGAACCACAAAACCAGATGTTTTGGTGGTAACCACAACGGATTCTACTCATGATACATTTATCATCAAAGGTATGGAAATGGGGGCCGATATCATCAGTGAGAAACCTATGACAACGGATGAGCATAAATGCCAAGCTATATTAGATGCCGAAAAGAGAACCGGGAAAAAAGTTACAGTTACTTTTAATTATCGGTATGCACCCTATAAAATGAAAATTAAAGAATTAATGATGGAAAAAAGAGTCGGCGATATTGTATCTGTAGATTTCCATTGGTATCTCAACACGTACCACGGTGCATCATATTTTCGCAGATGGCATGGTGAACGAAAGAATTCGGGAACACTTTTGGTCCATAAATCAACGCACCATTTTGACCTTTTAAACTGGTGGCTCGACTCTGAACCTGAGATGGTTTTCGCTTTGGGCGATTTGGAATTCTACGGTAAAAACAATTCTTTTCGTGGTAATAGATGCCTTGATTGTGAGTTTAAAACAGAATGCGGGGATTACTATTATGACATTAAAACAAGATCCCATAATATGAAATTATATGTTGAGAATGAAAAGTATGATGGCTACATCCATGATGGTTGCATATGGCGCAAAAATATTGATATTTACGATAAAATGAGTTTACAGATTAAACATGCAAATAAGGTTTTAACTAATTATTCTCTCACAACCTATTCACCCTATGAAGGATTTCGTATTTCCTTTAATGGAACGAAAGGTCGCATCGAAGCTTGGGAAGGGATTCCTTGGCAAAATAATAATAGAGATCAACGTAATGTGTATGCTACAGAAATGAGTCAGAAAAAGGACGCCAAGACTAAAAAATATGATCCAATTATGGTTATGGATAATTTTGGAGAGTATGAAGAAATTCGGGTTCCCCATTATTCAGGTGGCCACGGTGGCGGAGATAGTCGATTACTTAATTATCTGTTCATTAATCCTGATGCACCAGACCCACTGGGTCTTAATGCAGGAACACGTGATGGATCCATGTCAATATTAACAGGTATAGCAGCTCGAAATAGTATTGAAAGTAAAAAACCTATCTTTGTAAATGATTTAACAGATTTAACTCCAAGGGCGAAAAAAAGATAGTTTAACTGCTTTAGTCATGACAATAATCATTTAATCAAATAGAGAGACAAAAAATGAACCATAGATTGAATATCTTTTGTGTGAATTACTTTCGTAGCCCGAAGGTGAAATAAAATGAAATTGAAAATATTCATATTAACTTTTTCTGCTTTTGCCACAATAATATTGACGAGTTGTAATAAGACCCAACCCCAAAAAGTATCTGATAGCCCTTTTTATAATGTACTTGATTACGGAGCAGTTGGGGACGGACAAACGAATAATACCAAAGCAATAAACACTGCAATTGAAACGGCTGTGAAGAACGGTGGCGGAACAGTATTTTTTCCAGCCGGAGATTATCTTTCATTTACCATTCATTTAAAAAGTAAAATTACACTCCATCTCGATCAAGGTGCAGTGCTGATTGGAGATAAAGAAGTAAATGGTGTAGGATATGATTTACCAGAAAAAGAAACTTGGTATTCAAAATTTCAGGACTTTGGGCACAACTATTGGAAGAATAGTTTGATTTATGGCGATAGTTTGCGAGATATTGCTATCACAGGTGAAGGAATGATTTGGGGAAAAGGATTACAAACACACGATAAGCCAGAGCTCATTGGATCCGGAAATAAAGCCATTGCCCTAAAAAATTGCGTTAATGTTACCATTAAGGATATTTCTATACTTCATGGCGGTCATTTCTGTATTTTAGCCACAGGCGTCGATAATTTAACTATTGATAATGTACGGGTCGATGCCGACAGGGATGGATTTGACATTGATGCATGTAAAAATGTTCGAATTTCAAACTGTATTATTAATTCCCCCACAGATGATGGCCTATGTTTAAAATCTTCTTTTGCATTGGGCTATGCCCGTGATACAGAAAATGTGACTATTACCAACTGCCAAATATTTGGCTATGATGAAGGGTCATTACTCGATGGCACATGTACGACTAATTTTATCGATGAAGCACCCGGGGTTAATCATTGCATTACAGGTCGTTTGAAATTCGGTACAGAGTCCAACGGTGGATTTAAAAATATCACGGTTTCTAATTGTGTTTTTGAGCACTCACGTGGCATCGCAATTGAAACGGCTGACGGTGGATCTATAGAAGATATTTTAATCAATAATGTTACCATGCGCGATATAACCGAAACACCCCTTTTCATCCGGCTCAATGCCCGAATGCGTGGTCCAGATGGGATACCCGTAGGTACGATTAAACGTGTGACAATTAGTAATTTCAATGTGTACGATGTAGGCGGACGTCCAAAACAACCTGGGTTGGGTGCAGCGATGATTATGGGAATTCCTGGACATTATATTGAAGATTTAACCTTAAGCAATATTCGTATATATTTCCGTGGCGGCGGGACAAAGGATTTGATAAATAAAGAAGTTCCGCAAAATATTGATACGTATCCAGACCCTTATCGATGGGATTCCATGCCAGCTTACGGATTCTATTTCCGGTATGTAAAAGGATTGAGAGTAAACAATATCGTATTACGCACTTTGAATAAAGATGAACGGCCTGCCTTTATTTTAGATGATGTACACGATGCCACCTTTTTTAACATTGATGCTCAACAAGATGAGAATGCACCACAATTCATTCTCAAGAATTCAAGCAACATTTCTATCCACGATGTGAACGGCGTTCAGGATTTAAAAACAGAGAAAATAAGAAAAAAAATCCTTTAATGAAGGTGCACAATCGCAATATCTATCGTGTTCATATCCTTGAAAATTAAATATCTGGAGAAGTAAAATAATGAATCAATTACTTAAGGGCGGAACCCTATTTATTTTATTCACATTAATGAGTTGCATCCCCCAAAAAAGGACCCATCAGATTCAAGAAAAACCTTTAGCACTTATTCCTAAACCAAACTCAATTCAATTATTGGACGAAAGTTTTGACTTAATGGGGTTACGTGGAATTGCAACATTACATGGCTCTGATATAGAAAAAAATATAGGTAAACTTTTTATAAACTTATTAAAACCAATAAAACTGTTAGAAAGTAACAAAGATTTTGGGCTTAATAAAATTCTTATAAACTACGACCCTGAATATGATATCCCCGATGAAGGATATGAATTAACAGTTGAAAATCATTCTATTACATTAAAAGCAAGTACACCTTCTGGGCTTTTTTATGGATTTCAAACATTTCGTCAACTCTGTCCACCTGAATTGGAGAAAAATGAATTTCCAATTACTACAAAAATTCAAAATTGTAAAATAGTTGATGAGCCACGATTCAAGTGGCGTGGAATGCATTTGGATGTGGGGCGCCATTTATTTCCATTAGACTTCATAAAAAAGTACATCGATTATTTAGCCATGCATAAAATGAATACCTTCCATTGGCATTTAACAGAAGATCAAGGATGGAGAATTGAAATTAAAAAATACCCACGATTAACAGAAGTAGGTGCCTATCGTGACGAAACATTGATTGGACATATTGGAGATCGACCGGCACAATATGACGGGAAACAGTATGGCGGTTTTTATTCCCAAGATCAAATTAAAGAAATTGTAAGTTATGCCGAAGAACGATTCATTACGGTAGTCCCGGAAATCGAACTTCCGGGGCATTCAGTTGCTGCCTTGGCATCCTATCCTTATCTGGCATGTAACGATGGTGATTTTGAAGTAAAAAAACTATGGGGTATATCGGAAAATATTTATTGTGCAGGGAATGATACAGTATTCACATTTTTAGAAGATGTACTGACAGAAGTTATGGATCTATTCCCTTCCAAGTATATTCATATTGGTGGAGATGAAGCACCCAAAAAGCATTGGAAATCTTGTCCAAAATGCCAAAACCGAATAAAGCTGGAAGGATTGAAAGACGAACATGAACTCCAAAGCTATTTCATTAAACAAATTGAGAAATTCGTCAATAGCAAAGGCAGAAACATTATTGGTTGGGATGAAATTTTAGAAGGCGGGTTGGCACCAAATGCGGCAGTGATGTCTTGGCGTGGAACAAAAGGTGGAATTGAAGCTGCCAAATTAAAACATCCGGTCGTCATGACACCTACCACCTATTGCTATTTTGATTATTATCAAGGAGAGCCAAATCAAGAACCATTAGCAATCGGCGGATTACTTCCGGTAGAAAAAGTGTATGAATATAATCCGATTCCAAAAGAATTAAACCCAGAAGAAGCTAAATATATTTTGGGTGTCCAAGCAAATGTATGGACAGAATATATGCCTACAGGTGACCATGTGGAATATATGCTATTTCCCAGAATATCTGCTTTATCTGAAGTGGCTTGGACGTCGCAAAACAATCGCGATTACAATGATTTTTTCCAACGATTGTCCAACTTTTATTTCCGTTTAGATGCCATGGGAGTTCATTATCGACATCCATCCATTCGCGGCTTTAATAAAAGGAATGTATTTATTGGGAGTAAAGAAATCACTATCCAGAAACCACGACCCCATTTAAATGTTCATTATACTCTCAATGGCGATACTCCGACTAAAAACTCACCCATATATGATAGACCATTTACGATTAATGAAAGCGTTTTACTCAAAACGGCTGAAGTACTTCCGGATGGATCTGTTGGTAAAATTTATGAAGGAGAATTTATCAAACAATCTCCACAACAACCTGTTACACTCCAAAATCCTAAACCCGGATTGGATTATAACTATTACACATCGGGCAGGAAGATTTATGCAACGATAGAATTGGACAATTTACCTATTAAGAATTCGGGTATAGCGGCTTCCATTTCATTATTCGAAGATGATTATCCAACTATTTTTGGATACACATTTTCGGGATATGTTCTGGTTCCGACAGACGGATTATATACATTTTATGCTTTATCAAATGATGGAAGTATATTATTAATTAATAACGCTTTATTGATAGACAATGATAATCCCCATGGTGCTGAAGAGCGGTCAGCCGAAATTGCTTTAATGGCTGGGTATCATAAAATTGATGTAAAATATTTTCAACAAGGTGGTGGGTTGGATTTAAATATTTTTTTGGAAGGTCCCGGAATAGAAAAACATGAAATTGAATCAACAGCTTATTATACAAACTGATTTCCCGTTATTATTTTAAATTTATTCAAAAAATATAAATGAAAAAAATATCTAAATATTTAACTATTATATTGATAATCTTAGCGTTCTCTCTATTTTCATGTGATAGTAATAAACTACCCAATAAAAAAAATGATTTAGAATTACAGAATTTGCCAGGAATGACATTCCTACAACATGAAAATCCGCAATTTCGTAAAGGATTACAAAAACATCGATTGCTCAACAATACAGGATATCGATTATTAAATACGGGAATGCATCAACACCAGTTCGGTGATCAATGGGAGCATTCTGAAAAATTATCCATAGCACAGAACTCTGGTCTTCCCTATTACATTGACCGAATTTCCGGTGGAATGCCATTTCAATCATTGAAAGGAATTGAGACCGTTTCGGCTAAACTAAGTGATGACCCAAATTTCCTTGGATTTCAAGTACATGAATGGGGTAATTCCCCTATACATGATTATCACTTCTTGAAAAAACTTGAATCTAAAACAGGGAATAGATTAGAATATCAAGATTTCGCCGCTTATGAAGGCAGAACTGAATATCCTTACTTTTCAGCAGGGGATTATCAAACTTACAAAGATCTTTATCGCTCACTATCTAATTTATCTGATGTTGAACACTATATAGAAAAATATTTCAAACAAATACTAAATCGAGCTTCAAACCAAGTTATGTCCGTCACCGGGTTCATTCAACTTCAACATAGCGCTTTGCGATTAGGCGCGAAGAATATTATGGCTGAAATTGGAAACCAAGTACCGCTAACCGCTTTACAAATTGCTTTCTCAAGGGGAGCTGGAAAAGAATTTAATAAACCATTCGGCGTTTATTATGAGTCATGGGGCGGATTCCCATTTGGTGGTCTATGTTCAACTAACTTTACACCATGGTACCCAGAAGCAGTCGATATATTAAACTATAACTCTAAAAGGGAAAACCCTATTGGAGCCAATTACGGAAGTAGTCGATCTCTCCAACGCCGATTATTGTATTATTCATGGCTTTCAGGTTCTTCATATTGGAGTGAAGAATGGGGTGCTGAAAATTATTTTAGTAATTGGGATAACTATCCGTTAACTGAATACGGATCTATTAATAAAGACTTTCAAAAAATCAATAATCAATATTCTAAGCCAAATCCTATTGTTCCTATAGCTTTAATAATGCCGCCAAATACTTTTGGGGTCGATATTCGCTTTATAGCTGGAAATATTTCTAAATTGTATCAAATTGCTGAACCAAATATTTTTCATAAACGACTATCAGCATTTGCAAAAGATGTGCTTGATGCAGATCATCCAAAAGGATTAGGCAAAGAATCTGGTAACCTGACTCCGTCTCCCTGGATTAGTAGTTTTGATGTTTTATCGGCCAATGCGCCTAAAGAGTTATTAGATCAATATCAATTTTTTGTCTATTTTAACGAGAATCAGGCTAACGCTTCACCAATGCCGCAAGAAAAAGTTCAGATCTACAAAGGGAAAAAACGTGATGCAGATTATTTTATTCAAATAGCTAATAATCTTTTCCCCTATCAGGTGGAGGGTAAAGTAGGTACAGCACATGCACGATCAAATGATAAATATTTATTAGGGATATTTAATAATCTGGGTATAACAAAAACTGTAGACGGTGAAGTCAAAGATTTCGATGCTAACCAAACTGCAATTATAAAAGGTAACTGTCGGAATATTAAATTTTTAATTGGGAAAGAATATATGGTCTCCCATTCTGACACAGAGATAAAGCTAAATATTCCTGCCGGAATGTTATCTGTGATGTCTTTTCCAGAAGATAAAAAAAATAATATTGTTATGTTTGATTTTTCATCGATTGTAACCGCTCCTTATATTTCAGAAGGTGACAATCTTTTTCTAAACAAAACCCCTATTTCAATTCTCTGTGACACTGATAATGCTTCTATTTATTATACCCTAAATGGTGATAAACCTGATCGCACATCCCATTTGTATACTGGCTCGTTCAATATTTCAAAATCGGCTCACATCAAATTACGAGCTTACCTTGATGATAGATTTAGCCCGATCACGAACTATTTATTTGAAAAAACTGAATTTGATAATTCAATAGAACTTTCACATTATGAACCTGGTCTCATTTTCAATTATTTCAAAGGAGAGTTCAATACAATCGACAAGTTTAGTCTGACAACGCCCCAGAATGTCGGAACTTGTACTAATTTTACTATTATTGACCGCGACAGAGAAAAATATTTTTCCTTTGATTTTAAGGGATATATCAAAATTCCTTCTGACGATTTATACACTTTTTATTTATCGTCCAATGATGGATCCGCATTATACATTAACAATAATATATTAATTGATAATGATGGTCTACATGCAATTAAAGAGAAAAATAATACTATAGCCTTAAGAGAAGGAATGCATAAAATTGGTGTCAAATATTTTCAAAATGGTGGCTCCCATAATATTAAGGTTAGCTGGCAAAGCAACAATATAAATAAATCAGAAATTCCACCAGCAGTGTTATTCCATTCCACACAATAACAAATTTACTCGCCATAAGAAATACTCATGAACAGACTACTAATAATAACTATAGCCACTTTAACTATTCTATTAAATACTTCCTGCAATACCCGATTTAATAACTATGACATTATTGTTTATGGCGGGACATCTGCAGGTGTTATAGCAGCTGTTCAATCTGCCCGAATGGGATATTCTGTATTGTTAATTGAACCGAGCAATCATTTAGGTGGGTTAAGTGCGGGTGGATTAGGGGCTACTGATATTGGAAATAAAGATGCCATTGGTGGTTTATCTCGGGAATTTTATCAACGGGTTTATGCGCACTATAACAATACTCCCATCTCGGACAAAACCATGTGGACATTCGAGCCCCATGTAGCAGAAAATATTTTTAATGATTTTATTTTAGAAAATAATATTCCTGTAAGTTATAATGAACGAATCGACTTAAACAAAAATATGAAAAAAAATGATAGTCATATTTTAGAAATTCAAATGGAGTCCGGTAAAACATTCCGTGGTAAAATGTTCATTGATGCTACTTACGAAGGGGACTTGATGGCTAAGGCCGGTGTATCATATACGTTCGGTAGAGAGTCTAATGAAGTCTATGATGAAACACTCAATGGCGTTCAAACCAAACGTGCAGTGTATCATAATTTTAAACATCCTGTCGATCCATACATTATTCCCGGCGATCCTAATAGTGGGTTATTACCCGGTATTCAAAATGATGGTGGCCCCGGAAATGAAGGCAGCGGCGATCATAGAATCCAAGGGTATTGTTTTCGTATGTGTTTGACCAATATACCAGAAAATAGACTTCCTTTCCCTAAACCTAACCATTATGATCCTATGCGATACGAGTTACTTCTTCGTTATCTGAATACAGGTGTATTTGATGTTCTAAAGCTTTCAACACCTATGCCAAACGGAAAAACAGATACAAATAATAAAGGTGGATTTGCCACAGACAATATTGGGATGAATTATGATTATCCCGATGGTGATTATGTCACACGGGAAGCAATTATTCAGGAACATGAAGATTATCAAAAAGGACTTATGTGGTTTTTGGCTAATGATTCCAGAGTCCCTAAATCGGTTCAAGATGAAGTGAATCAATGGGGATTACCTAAAGATGAATTTGTGGACAATGGTCATTGGTCCCATCAATTATATATCCGTGAAGCACGCCGTATGGTTTCTGATTATGTTATGACACAGCACAATTGCCAGAGATATGAAATATCCAAAGATGGTGTTGGCATGGCTGCGTATAGTATGGATTCTCACCATGTACAGCGATATGTCGATAGTAGCGGACATGTAAGGAATGAAGGCGATGTACAATTAGGTGGTTTTTCTCCCTACCCTATCGCTTACCGATCCATTATCCCTAAAATAAGTGAATGTACAAACTTGCTCGTTCCTGTGTGCTTATCTGCATCTCACATTGCCTTTGGCTCTATCAGGATGGAACCGGTCTTTATGGTATTAGGACAATCCGCTGCTACCGCAGCAGTTTTAGCCATACAAGACAATATTAATATCCAGGATGTAGATTATACATTACTTAAAAAACAACTCATTAATGATAAGCAAGTGCTGAATCTAACAGAGCAATATGAAGGTCATATTATCAATTGGCGAATGTCTCAACCATTCACAGATAAAGGAGACTCTTTGTTTGACACAGCCTTCGAGCCAGAATTAAGAGCATATGCACATTGGCAACCTGTTCCCCACGATTCTGATCCAAACCGTTATTGGTATGTAGATTTAGCCAAAGTAATTAATCCAATGGTTGCTGTGGTATACTTAGAAACTGATATTTGGTCAAATAAAACACAAACTGTTCGATTAGAAATGGGAAGCAATGACGGAATTAAAACTTGGCTAAACGGTCAATTGATTCATGAGAATGACGCCAGTCGAACAGTGACGGCTGGTGAAGATGTACAAGAAGTCATATTGCAAAAAGGTCATAATACTTTATTAATGAAAATTGTAAACAAAGGTGGTGGTTGGGGCGCCTGTGCCCGCTTTAGACGATTGGATGGTGGACAGTTAAAAAATATTAATTATGAATAAATTTCTCCTTATCGCTTTAATGCTGCTTGCCTTTTTAGTTTTTAATAAGCAATCAATTAATAAATCAAATCCACTGCGGATAATTACTTACAATGTGTGGAAAGGATTTGAAGATGCTCCAGATCGGTACGCTGCTTTTATTGAATGGATGAAAGAACAGAATCCGGATATTGTTGCTCTGCAGGAACTCAACGGATATACCAAAAAAAAACTTAAAACAGATGCCGAACAATGGGGACATACATATTCAGCTTTATATCAAACAAAAACAGGGTATCATTTGGGACTAACGTCTGCAAAACCTATCGAAACAATTGAAATAAATCAGAATAAAATGGCTCATGGCTTACAACACTGTCGAACTGCTGGAATTGATTTTTTCAATACACACCTTTCTCCATTCACCTATAAAGAACGTCAAACAGAAATTTTATTTATCATGGATGAAATCAACCAAACACAAAATAAAAATATAATTTTATTGGGCGATCTAAATGCCCTTTCCTCAAAAGATAGTATCCAATATAAAGCTACAACCGTTCATCAATATTTTATTGAAAGGGATTCTATCTATAACAGTAATTTTAATCTAAATAATGGAGAACTTGATTATTCAGTCATATCAGTGCTGGATAAAAGTAAAATGAAAGACCTAATGAAAAACTATCATCCAACTTTTCCAACTCAAAGAAAATTCACTTCTAATTCATTTTCAAAACATAGTCAGGAAGCTATCAAAAATATTTCTCGACGGATTGATTATATTTATGCATCACCGGCTATGTCTCAAAATTTCAAAAAAGCGTACATCATTGATACAGAACAAACTAACATGATTTCAGACCATTTTCCCTTAATTGCAGAGTTTAACACCCATGATTAAAATAACTTTTTACACAATTCTGATCGCTTCTACGTTATTTATTTTTAATAGATGGATTAGAAATATACCCACCCAACCAACTCTTGCATCAAACATTCAACTTCCTGCCCTTTTCAGTGACAATATGGTTTTACAACGCAATATCGATGTTCCCATTTGGGGAGCAGCAACGCCAAATTCTCAATTAAATATTTACATAAATGGCCAATCCAAAAATGTAAACGTGTCCCCAAAAGGTGATTGGATGGTTCGCTTATCTCCCCTTTCTGCCGGAGGACCTTATGAATTAAAAATTGTGGGTCAAGATACGATCACGTTTAAAAATGTCATGATTGGTGAAGTCTGGGTAGCTTCAGGACAATCAAATATGGAAATGCCAGTTCACCATAATTGGGGGCATATCAATAATTATGAAGAAGAAATTATTAATTCTAATTATTCAGATATTAGGCTCTTTCATGTAGAACAGACAACGTCCCTTAGATTAAGCCAAAAAGTCAATAGTAACGGGTGGAAAATATGTTCACCAAATACGCTTCCACCCTTTTCAGCAACAGCTTATTTCTTTGGGCGTGATTTACATGAAAAATTAAAAGTACCAATCGGATTAATAAGTTCATCCTGGGGTGGAACAGTTATAGAAGCTTGGACAGATCGAAAATCATTAAAAAAACTATCTTTGTTCGATAATCAAATAGATATGATAGATAATGAATCCAAATATCCTGAATTAGCAGAAGGGAATTACCAAAAACAGTTACATAAATGGAAAGATGAACTGACGTCTACAATTGCTAATTCACCTAATGGCGAAGACGATATACAAAATGTAGATTATGATATTTCTGATTGGAATTCAATGAAAATTCCAACAGTGTGGCAAGATGCCGGCCTTGATTATAACGGTATAGTGTGGTTTCGAAAGGAAGTTCAAATCCCAACCGATTGGGATGGCGAAGATTTGATTCTGAATTTGGGACCGATTAATGATTATGACTTTACCTATTTCAACGGAACATTTGTAGGATGTGAAACACATGTCACTAAAGTTCGATCCTATTCTATTCCTGCGGAATTGGTGAAACCCGGAGAAGAGAATATTATCGCAGTGCAAGTAATTGACATCGGAAATGTAGGTGGTATCTTTGGTAAACCTGAACAACTCAATTTAGAGAGTAAAACACATGGGACTATCTCTATTGCAGGAACATGGAAATATAAAATTGATCCTGCAAAAATTGACATATTTGATTTTCCTATGACACCTGCAGAACCCTACGGTCCAAATAGACCAACGGTTTTATTTAATGGAATGATTAACCCTTTAATTCCTTTTGGTATTCGCGGGGTCATTTGGTACCAAGGGGAAAGTAATGTGAGTAGAGCACACCAATACCAGACACTATTCCCAACTCTCATCAATAATTGGCGTTCCAATTGGGACCAAGGTGACTTTCCATTCCTTTTTGTACAACTTGCTAATTATGAAACATTGCAAATAGAACTTCTTGAAGATGATTGGGCAGAACTCCGGGAAGCGCAACTCATGACGTTAGCATTGCCAAATACCGGAATGGCTGTAGCAATCGACATTGGAGATGCTGAAGATATTCATCCAAGGAATAAGCAAGATGTTGGGCAACGATTATCCTTAAATGCTATGAACATTGTTTACGGTAAATCCATTGTACATTCGGGACCTATTTATGAATCCATGGAAATCGAAGAAAATAAAATTAGACTATCTTTTAAACACATTGGTAGTGGACTTGTATCAAAGTCAGGTGGAAAACTAACCGGTTTTTCCATTGCCGGCGATAACCAGAAATTTCATTGGGCCAATGCAGTTATCGAAGGAGAAACCATAACCGTTTTTTCTGACAAAGTACAAAATCCCATTTCAGTTCGCTATGCTTGGGCGACTAATCCCATTTTTAATTTGTATAATAAAGAAGGACTTCCTGCATCACCATTTAGAACCGATTCCTGGAAAGGAATCACAGAATAGAAAATCTATTATGAAAAACATGAAACCAATTTATCTCATTCTATTTTACACATTTCTAACCCAAACCCTATTTGCTGACGGGAAATTTCTCCGTAACGAAACGGGGTCTGAATTTTCCATCCAAAGTTCTGAAGCGGATTTTTATGTTGCTGTAAATGGAAATGATAAATGGAGTGGTACCTTACCGGAACCCAATTTAGCAAAAACGGATGGACCTTTTGCTACGATTGAAAGTGCTCAACAGGCGATTCGACACTTGAAAAAGAAAGTATATGAAAAGAAAGAACCGCCCATTGAAACGCGTTTTATTGGATCTCCCCATATCTATGGCAATGGAAGAGATATTCTGGTACTTATCCGTGGCGGAATCTATCCTGTCAGTCAGCCCATAAAATTTGAAGCAAAAGACGGTGGTGAACGGGTAGAAACCAATCTCCCTACCGGTGCTTTTGAATATCATAAATTAAAAGATTATTATGTGACTTATGCTGCCTATCCTTACGAAATACCCATAATTACTGGCGGCAAGCCCGTCACAAATTGGACAAAAAAACAAAATGGCGTTTGGGAAACACATTTTCCTGGCGAATCAGTCAATTCTCTTTATGTAAAGGGTGAAAGACAAACATTAGCACGGACGCCCAATAAAGGCTACTTCCCTGTTGCAGTCATGCCCACGGATCCCGACTATTTTCAATTTAATAATGGAGATATTCAGACATGGCCAAATATGGAAAATAATCGAATTCATTTAGTCGTTCGATGGTCTACGATTCATAGTTCCATCAAATCAATTGATAATAATAACCGTGCTTATTTAGAATCATCTCACAATGGACTCATGGATGTGCCACCCAAATATTATGTAGAAAATGTGAAAGCACTCATGGATTCCCCCGGTGAATGGTATTTTGATGAAAAGACAAAGGTCTTAAGTCTTATTCCACCGCAGGATGTATCCAATCCAAATGATGCCGTTATTACCGTTCCCCATGCTCAAGGATTGATTTCTATAAAAGGGAGTCAAGATCAACCGGTTCGCAATCTGCGGTTCTATGGATTATCCTTTCAAGAAACAGCAGAAGGTGGTACAGCAACTTTGGATTATTCTTATGCCAAAAACTGTGAAATCCTAAAAAATACCATCCAAAATGTGGGACAAACGGCTGTTCATTTGGGTATTGGTTCTTATCATAATCGTGTGGCTCATAATGTTATTTCCCATGTAAAAGGAAACGGTGTTAATGCCACAGGCACCGTTCACCCAAACCATTTTGAAGATTGGGTGAACGATAATCAAATTACGTATAATTCCATCATGGATTGCTGGCCGGCGTCCCAAGGGATTTATACAGCCAATGCCCTGCGAACCACCATCGCACACAACCGTGTATCAAAAACTGGGAGTTATGGCATTGCCGTTGGCAGTTGGCCCAATGTGGAAGAAAATAGTGATGGGAATCATTTGGTGGAATTCAATCATGTGTCTGAAACGTGCTTGGTACGAGACGATGAAGGTGGCATTGCTGTGTACGGATTGAGCGAAGGCTCGGTGGTTCGAAATAACCTGATCCATGATGTGGCTCACGCGGAAACCAACGAAAATGTGGGACTATTTTTCCAGAATATGTCGTCTGGATGGACCGTCACCAACAATATTTATTACAATCTTCAGCAAGCAGAAATGAAACTCTGTGCCTGTTATTTGACCGACAATGTATATGAAAATAATTTCACCATTGAAGCACCAGTCACACCACCAGAAAGTATTATTGATGGCCTACCAAAATTCACAGTTTCTAATTTAAATTTCACCGGTCCAAAAAGATTAAAAACGGGTGAAGTATTAAAAATTTCTGCAGATGTAAAAAATGTAGGAAGTACCGGCATGCTTCCTGTGGAATTATATATAGATGGGAAGGTTATAGAATCAAAACTATTTCCCGTTATTGCTAACAATTCAAGAACGATTCATTTTGAGCATCAATTTTACGATCCCGGAAAACATACAATCGCGATTGGGAATACACCTTACAAATCTATTAGAATTTCCGGAAAATCATTATACACTCTTTACAGCGATTTATCCGTTTCCCAATTAGAAATACCAAATGGATCACCTATAAATATTTCCTGTTCTGTTCAAAATGTTCGCAATCAAGATCGGAATGAATCGGTCGATCTCAAAGTGGATGGGAAAATATGGGAAGCTCAAACGATCACTCTATCTCAAAAAGAAAATAGACGTGTTACCTTTTCTGCTGTGCTTTCCGTTGGAAAACACAAAGTGGCGATTGGTGATCTTCCACCTGTTCATGTGTCCGTTTGGGAAATGGAAACTGTAAATTTATCGGAAAATGATTTTCTTACGTATTGTTCCGGCACTGCTCAACCCTGCGAATTTGATTTAGGCAATGACTCCTTTGAAATCACAGCATCTGGAACGGATTTTCTCCATGCAGAAGATTCCTACGGTGCCATCTATTTAAAAAAAGCAATCCACGGAAATTTCATCGCCACGGTTAAAATAATTGGATTTGGTGAACGGGTTAGTGATTGGTTCAGAGCAGGGATTTTTCTTCGGAATGATATATCCAAAAGCCACGAAACAGAACCAGGAAGTTTGGGATCAGTCCTAATGTTTACGACTCCGGGGAGAGCCGGACTTCAATGGGATGAATACGGTGATGGTTCTATGCACAATGCCAAAAGTTATAATTATCCCGAAGGCTCCACTCTTCCCCCAGTTTGGCTGAAAATGGAACGGCATGGCGATAGCTTTTCTGGCTATTATAGTTTTGACGGCGAATATTGGGTTTTATCGCGTAGTTCCGGAGAAATCACAGGATTAGGCAAATCCATGGATATTGGTTTAGCCGCCGGCACTAATGATCAACGGCCTGCTTTGGTCCAATTCGAAAATTTTAAATTGGTCGTGGAGAAATAATGTCGAATATAATATCAGGTAGTTTTGGGCTAAAGCCCTACTTCTTTGGGGATACTTACCCCAAGCTAAAGCATGGGGTAAGTATAAACAGAATAGTTACCCCGTCCTTTAGGTCGGGGCTACTAAAAACTAAAAGGTGCAGGGGTTTTAACCCCATATAAATCTCATGATAAATAAAACATTCACATTTTTAGTACTTACACTCACACTTTCTTTTGGGCAGGACATTTCCTTAATGACTTACAATATCCGATTTGATAGTCGAAGTGATGGCGAAAACATTTGGGAGAATCGAAAAGAAACATTGGTAAATCAAATTCGCTTTCACGAACCAGATGTAATGGGAACGCAAGAAGGATTGGAACATCAAATCCAATTTATAGATGAGAAATTAAAATCATATTCCTATGTGGGCATTGCCAGAGCAGATGTAAAAGAAGGCGGGAAAGGTGAATATTCAGCTATTTTTTATAACACAAAGAAATTTACTGAAATTAAAAACGGAACTTTTTGGTTGTCTAAAACGCCTGATATTCCATCCCGCGGTTGGGATGCTTCACTCAATCGCATTTGCACGTATATATTACTAAAAAGCAAATCTAACGGTGAACAGTTTTGGGTTTTTAATACCCACTTTGACCATAAAGGGAAATTAGCACGGGAGAATTCCGCTAAATTAATTTTAGAAATAATAAATGAAATTAACCAACAACACTTTCCCGCATTTTTAATGGGTGATTTCAATCTGAAACCAGACGAGACCCCAATACAACATATTTTAAATGAGTTTTATGATTCACGAGATTTAACTCAAGAGCCACCTTTCGGGCCGGTGGGAACATTTAACGGATTTGATATCAATAGACCTGTTATAAATAGAATCGACTATATTTTTGTAAACGATAAAAATATCCAAATTAAAAAATATGGTGCATTAGCAAATGTGAAAGATTTAAAATATCCTTCGGATCATTTTCCAATAATCATAAATGTGGAGTTAAAATAAACTATGGTAAACGTAACAATCACCGATGGAATCGCCACTTTTGAATTAAAGGGGCTTCATAAACTTTGGGCATTTAAAAGAAAGATTCAAATTCCTGTTAGCTCCATAAAAAATGTTAAAAAAGATCCAACTGCCATGAAAGGAATTTGGAAAGGTCTGCGATTCCCCGGCACACATATCCCAGGAATTATTGTAGCGGGTACATTTCGAAGCAAAGGAGAAAAACACTTTTGGAATGTAACGAATAAAGAGAAAACTATCGTTATTGATATTGAAGGTGGACATTATGATAAAGTAATCGTGGATGTGAATAATCCAGAAACTGTCGTTTCTGATTTACTATCCGCTCAAAAATAATAAATCTTTAAATTAATCGAATGGTCTGAATCTCAAATGGTTTAAAAGGCACTGTAACCATGTTCGATTCAACGGCTAAATCTTCTATTTCTTCTTCAATCAAATTCGTAAGAGCCACGTGTTTAATATCAATTCCAAAAGATAAAGTCGCCTGTTTTTTATATCCGAATGCTTCGTATAGTCTCACAATAATTCCATTTCCATCTTCCGATTTCTTAACTGATGAGACAACCACATTATTACAATCTACTGATAAAAATGACCAATGAGGTGGTAATTCGCCACTTTGTGACTTTAATAAATGAGTCTTTAGTGGAACATTTAATTCATACGCATTTTTCACCACTTCACCTTGAATATGATCTCCACTGTGTGGAAATAAAGAATAAGTGAAATTATGCTCTGATCGGTCCGCCGTTGGATCAGGCCAATTTGGGCTACGAAGTAAATTTATATCCAGCACATTACCTTTTACATAATGCCCGTATTTGCAATCATTCATTAATGCCACACCATAATCCGGTTGTGAAAGATCCACCCATTTGTGAGCTGCGTTTTCAAACTGGCGGAACTCCCATTGGGTGTTGGAATGGGTTGGCCGCTTTACATGCCCGAATTGAATTTCCGATGTATATTCGGTTGCATAAATATCTACAGAAAATGATGTTCGAAGCATTTTATCATCTTCTTTCCAATCTACATGCGTTATAAAATCCAATTTCCGAGACCCTTCAATAAGTACAATATCTTGCGTTAATGTTGATGAACCAAATTCTCTTTCTTGGCGCATCACGACTTTTGGACCATCTGTATAGTAGTTAGATTTCTTTAATTCGAATTGCCCCGCAATATTTTCCCGATAATCCACTGGGAAATCCCAAGCATCTCCCCCATCTTCATATACAGTTAAATCATTTCCGACTTGATTTTCAGCTAACACTTCCCTGTTTTGTTCTTTATCAAAAATGGATATAATTGTTCCATTGCCATCAAAAATAACTTTCAGTAAATCATTCTCAATAGATGTTTGAGTCGCTTTTACAAAAAATTTAGATGAATCTATCAATCGACTTTCAATAACAGAATGTCCCATAGATGGAATGGTAACCTTTTTCCAATTTTCATCAAACTTTAACCATTCATGTCTTTCCCAGGATAATATATTTCTTACTAATACAGGGTTAGAAAATTCTACTGTATTGAGTGTAGTTGATAAGGAATCCCAAGCCGAATTTGTCAATTTACTCGTTTGTTTCATCATGGATTCATAACGGGGAAAAGATTCATCATACACGCGCTTTATGGACGAACCGGGAATAATATCATGGAATTGATACAGCAATACTTCCTTCCACATATCTTCGATTTCCTTACTTGGATAAACTGACCCTGAAAAAAGTTGACTTAAAATAGATGAATATTCCAGATCTCGAAAAGCAAATTCCAGTTTACGGTTATACCATTTACTTTTTCCTTGCGTAGTTAAGGTTCCCTGATGGTGCCCTAAATATAGCTCCCCCACCCAAGTTTGGAATTTGTCACCATCTTTTTCCAATCTTTCAAAGAAGTCAGAAATAAATGAATGTTTTACTTTAGATATTCCATCCAAATTTGCCGATCGCTCTAATCGTTCTAAATGATCTCGACTGGGGCCACCACCGCCATCCCCAACACCGTAAATCATAAGTGCATGTTTGGTGGCATCTTTATCTTGATAATTGGCTTCAATTTTTTTGATTGCTCTCGGAGCCGCTGGACCGTTATACGTTCCTTCCGGTGGCATATGAACCAATACATCTGTTCCATCTATCCCTTGCCAGAAAAATGTTTCATGGGGATATTTAACAAATTTATCCCAGGATAATTTTATGGTGGTAAAATAATCTACACCGGATTTTTTCATAATCTGGGGAATAGCGCCAGAATAGCCAAATACATCCGGTAAAAACAAATTTTTCAATTCGATATCAAATTCTTTTTTGAAGAATGCTTTTCCGTATAGAAATTGCCTGACCAAAGATTCGCCATTCGGAATATTGGTATCCGATTCCACCCACATACCACCCAATGGTTCCCATCGATTATTTTTAATAGCAACCTTTACACGATCATATAATTCAGGGTATTTATCTTTCATCCATTGATACAACTGGGGTTGACTGGCGCCAAAAATATAATCGTCATATTCTTCTATCAATTGTAATGCGTGCGAAAAAGTCCGTGCCCCTTTTCGAACGGTTTCCCGAATCGGCCATAGCCAAGCCAGATCAATATGGGCGTGTCCACTGGCAGATATGAGTAGTGTGTCTTCTAAATTCTTTTTGTTTAATTCGATGCCTAAAATATCGCGGGCAAATTGAACAGTTTCATCATTGAAATTCTCCAATATTTCTGAAGATTTTTTCAACGCAATATAAATTTCATTATATCTATCTGTTTTGGGTTCAATATGTTTACATAAGTCCAATAATACTTCATAGTCATAAAATAAATCAAATATATTTTTGTTCTGGATGGCAACATATGCTTCTTCAAGAATTCCATTATTTTGAAAATTGCCAAATAAATCATTATTCCCTGCTTCTATCCAAAAATTAAAGGATTCACCACCCACACATTTATCCAAAATAGGAACAGTCTTTTTTACAGGTCGTCCTTCATATTTCATGCTAATTGGACCGAAATTGGAATAGCGCGTTGTTAAACAGGATTTGGGATGACCATCTTCATCCACCACATTCGCTTCACCACTGATATCTATAATACAGACAATCTTTTCACCAAAAATATCGGCAGGAATTTCCCCGCTAAAGTTCATCCAGGCACAATCGAATAAATCACCCCATCGTTCCTTCAAAGATAATATTTTATAGTCTCCTGTTTTTCGATCAGCATAAGAAACAGGTTCGTCTGTTTTCCAAATATTTACATTTAAATCACCGATGGGAGTGTAAATCTGTTGATCAATATTGTTCAACATGGTTTCAAATGAATTAAATATTGTTAATGTTTTTTGGCTCATAAATTTTGAATTGTGTTCTGTATTCGTTTAAGTATTATCCTTAATTTAATCTCTTAAAGAAATTCTTATTTAGTTTATTTATGATGAAAAATAATAATCAAATGGGCGTTTGGCCTGTGATGCTTACTCCCTTCAATCATTCCAATGAAATAGATTGGCAAGGATTGGACTCCCTAATCCAATGGTATTTAAAATCGGATATTGGTGGCTTATTCGCCGTTTGTGGTTCCAGTGAAATGTTTGCCCTTTCTATAAAAGAAAGGCAGTCTCTGGCGCAATATGTTGTTCAAAAGGTTGATGGTAAAGTACCCGTGATTGTTAGTGGCACATTTGCTGATACTTTGAATAGACAAGTAGAATTGATAAAACAAATGACCGATTTAGGCGCAGATTTTGTGGTTTGTTTGGTTAATCAGTTTTCCCAAGAAAATGATTCATCTGATACATGGATTAAAAATGCGGAATACATTCTTAAGCACACGAAAGATATTCCATTAGGGCTGTATGAATGTCCAGCCCCCTATCATCGATTTCTGTCAGTTACAGAAACAAAATGGGCTGCAAAAACAGGTCGGTTTGTATGGATGAAAGAAACATCTGAAAGTTTGGAATTATTTTCTCAAAAAGTGAATGTTGCCAAAGAATCTCCGTTAAAAATCTTAAATGCAGATGCTCGTTTTTTATTGGAAAGTCAAAAAGCGGGTGGTGGTGGGTATTCAGGCATTTCTGCTAATTTTTACCCCCAACTCCTTTCTTGGATGTGTAAGCACTTTAATGATCATTCAGAAATCATAAATGAATTACAATCATTTCTCATAAAAAAACAATCTATCGTGAACCATAAATATTTACAAAATGCCAAAGTATTTTTAAAAATATCCGATGTGGATATTGAAACAGTTAGCCGCATTAATAATCATGAATTCACAATGGCTGAAGTAAAAGATTTGGTTGATTTAAAAGATGAAGCCCTTAAACTTGAAGACAAACTAAAATGAAACTTGATATTCAATCCATATTAAACAAAATAAAAAATGTCAAAATCGCAGTGTACGGTGACCTTTGTTTAGACGCCTATTGGATTTTAGATCCTAAAGGATCTGAAATTTCTCTCGAAACGGGAAAGCAAGCTCAAGCCGTTAAAGAGCAAAACTATCATTTGGGTGGTGGCGCAAACGTCATTGCAAATATTGCTGCACTCAATCCAGCAGAAATTGTGGCTATTGGTTCTGTGGGACACGATTTATTTGGACAAGAAATCATTCGTCAATTTGAAGCATTAAATGTGAACACAGACGATGTTGTTTTAAATGATGCTCCCTATCAAACTGTTACATTTTGCAAACGATATATTAATCAAGAAGAAGCACCACGAATTGATTTCGGTTTTTTAAATACATTACCAGAAAAAGCATCAGATCATATGCTGGCTTCTTTTGAATCTGCATTACAATCATGTGATGCTTTAATTATTAACCAACAAGTTCCTGGAAGTTTGGATCATAGTTCATTCTTACAAAAATTAAATCAATTGTTGAAAAAATATCCAGATAAATTGGTTCTAATCGATTCAAGGGATTATTCGGATCAATTAGAGAATGTAATTCTTAAAACGAATGAAGTTGAAGCAGCCCGATTAAATGGCGTAGATGCAACTCCTATCGATACCTTTTCCGAAGAAGAAATCATTCAATTTGGTAAATCACTATATTCAAAAAATAACAGACCCATTTTTATTAGCCGTGGAGAAAATGGGCTCATTTGTGTAGATGAAAATGGCGCACAGTCCATTCCTGGAATTCATATTGTGGATCAAATAGATCCCGTGGGTGCTGGAGATACAATGGTCAGCGCATTGGCGTGTTGTTTGGCTGCAGGACTTTCTCCAAAAGATGCAGCTCAATTCGCTAATTTAGCATCGGTAGTTACTGTGAAAAAACGATTCCAAACTGGGACTGCTTCTGGAGACGAAATTCTCACTTTAGCCGATGATGCGAGCTTTGTATATAACCCAGAATTAGCGGATAATATCATACACGCAAATTTGATTCCAGATTCATCCGTCGAAATATGTACAAATGATATCCCTGAAGGTAAAATTACACATGCGGTATTTGATCATGATGGTACCATCAGCATTTTGCGAGAAGGCTGGGAAGCAGTCATGGAACCGATCATGATGAATGCAATTCTTGGCGATAAAATTCATTCATTAGATTCACAATTTATCGAAGACACGCGACAACGCGCCTTGGAATTCATTGATAAAACGACCGGAATTCAAACCATTCTTCAGATGGAAGGATTGGTCAACATGGTTCGAGAATATGGATTCGTTCCAAAAGATCAAATCTTGGACAAATTCGGGTACAAAAAAATATACAATGATGCATTGTTAAAAATGGTGGATGACCGAGTTGAAAGATTGAAAAATGGCGATACAACTGTAAATGATTTTACTGTAAATGGCGCTGTTGATTTTCTTCATTCATTAAGCAATCAAGGTATTACTTTATATCTTGCTAGTGGAACTGATCAGGATGATGTAATCGCAGAAGCAAAGTTACTTGGATACGCAGACCTTTTCAATGGGGGTATTTTTGGTTCTGTAGGAGATATAAGCAAATATTCTAAAAAGAAATGTATTCGTGAAATCATGGAAAAGAATAATCTCCATGGACATGAATTGGTGGTCTTTGGGGACGGTCCAGTTGAAATTAAAGAATGTCGGCGTGTAGATGGCATTGCCGTTGGAATTGCCAGTGATGAAACAAACGGTAAGGGACTTAATCCTGAAAAAAGAAGTCGATTAATTAGAGCTGGAGCTCATTATATTTCCCCGGATTTTTCAGAGACAGATACGTTATTAAACTTATTATTTTAATAGCCACAGAGAACACACAGAGAAAAAATAAAGCAAATGGTACAGAGAGTAAATGGCAGATAAATTAACAGAATTAATTATTGGTGAAGGTAACGAGAGTAAGACATCTAAAATAATTATGAATAAAATTTTTATAATTGTAAGAGATTTATTATTGCACATATCTTCAATAACAAAACTGACCTATAACGAAATTAATATATTAATGTATTATTACATTGTTCCACTTTTTTATTTATCTCTTATTGATTATAAACTAAATACACATAACATTAAGATATTATTTATAAGTTTAATATTATTATCATTTCTATTAATAAAAGATTTCAAAAAAATTTCTGATTTTTTATTTTTGAAATCTGTAGCCTTTTTAAGGTGGTTTGAAATTATCGGATGGAATTATATTGTATCATCAGTCATAATTTGTGTATTTACTCCAATACTAATTTTGGTTTTAATATTTATAATTTAATAATGGATTCCAATTATGAAAATATTTGATATTTTTAAAAAAAATGGTGAGTATCTTAAATATTATGAGAATGGAAGCATTTATTCAAAATTAAATTATAAAAATGGAAAACTTCATGATAGATGTGTTTTCTATTTCAAAAATGGTAATAAATTTAAAGAAGAATTTTACAAAGAAGGGATATTGAACGGTAAATCAATTGGTTACTTTGAAAATGGAGTAATTGGTAGACAGGGTAATTATATAGATGGAAGAAAAGATGGTGAATTTATATATTATAATCTTGATGGTACATTAGATTACAAATGTATTCTCAATAATGGATTAGAGTGGAATGGTAAATTTATTTATAAAAACAGTCCTACTGGTATGGTAAATGAAGTATATACTACACATATTGGGAATTTTGTAAATGGTAATAAAAATGGGAAATGGACTTATTTCAACGAAAATGGAATTATAATAAAAGATGAAATATATAAGGATAATGAATTAATCCAATCCAAAGGGTATATAATAAAAAAAACTCTTAATAATTATAACGAAAAAGGATTGATTTAAATGAAAAATAAATTCAGGAGAAAATAACATGAGTATCATTGTAACAGGCGGTGCCGGCATGATCGGCAGTAATATTGTTCAAGGATTAAATCAATCCGGACGTAATGACATTATTGTGGTTGATGATTTAAAAGATGGAAAAAAGTTTTGGAATATTTCTGATTTAAATATTTCTGATTATTTAGATAAAGATGATTTTTTATCAATGGTCAAAGGTGGAAATGATCTCGGAAAAATTGATGCCATTTATCACGAAGGTGCCTGTTCAACCACTACTGAATGGGATGGCCAATATATGATGGCGAATAATTATGAATATTCGAAGGTACTTCTCCATTATTGTTTGGATAGAAAAATCCCCTATTTTTATGCTTCTTCAGCAGCAACATACGGCGATAGCACCATTTTTATCGAAAATCCAAAAAATGAAAATCCCATTAATGTGTATGGATATTCTAAATATTTATTCGATCAATATATTCGACAACACGAATCTACCTTTGAGAGCCAAGTGGTAGGCTTCCGATATTTTAATGTATATGGTCCAAGAGAGCAGCATAAAGGATCTATGGCCAGTGTGGCCTTTCATTTAAACAATCAAATTGAAGCAGGAGAAAACCCAAAATTATTCAAAGGTAGTGGTGGATATGATAATGGGGGACAACTACGAGACTTCATTTATATTGACGATGTTGTAAAAGTAAATCTATGGATGTTGGATCATCCTGAAGTATCAGGTATTTTCAATATTGGTACAGGAAAGTGCCAAACATTTAAAGAAGTAGCCGAATCTGTCATTGGTTATCACGGAAAAGGAGAAATAGAATACATCCCATTCCCTGATCATTTAAAAGGGAGCTATCAAAGTTTCACAGAAGCTGATTTAACCAAACTTCGAAATGCCGGTTATAATGCACCATTTAAAACAGTCCAAGAAGGTGTAGCAGAATATATGGAATGGCTCCATAAGAAATAGTAAGACTTGCAGAGTTTAATCAATTACAAAATTTAACAAGACTTGAGTTAGGGATGCGTAGCATAACTGACTTAAGAATTGTGGTCTTTAAATCGTACTTAACTCAACGGCTTCGCTTATAAGTCAAGTCCGATAAATAATTATGAGATGTAATAAAGAAGAATTTGTAGAAGGAGCAATCTTTCATATCTACAATCATTCCGTGGATGAAATTGATTTATTCAATGAGCGGGATGATTACATTTATTTTTTAAACAAGTTCAAAGCCAACTATTCACAAGATGAAATAGCCCTGTATGCTTATTGTTTAATGCCCAATCATTTTCACTTTTGTATTCAACAAAAAAACGAGCGCCCTGTTTATGAAGTTTTTAATCGATTTATTATATCCTATGCTTTGCATTTCAATGCTAAATATAATCGAAAAGGAAAAATGTTTGCCAATAAACTGCAGCATAAAAAAATTAATGATGAAGGATATCTAATAGATATTTGCCCATACATCCATCTAAATCCAAAAAGAGCAAATTTGGTGGAAAAATTGGAAGATTGGGAATTTTCTAATTATCCTGAATGGATTGGATCCCGAAATGGTATATTATTTGATAATCAATTATTAATAAATCAATTTGGTGATTCAAGGACTTATCAAAAATATATAGAAAATTTTGACAATCACGAAATTGTTAATTATCTATTCAACCACAAAACTTAACAAGACTTGAGTTAGGGATGCGTAGCATAACTGACTTAAGAATTGTGGTCTTTTTATTCGTTCTTAACTCAACGGCTTCGCCTGTTAAGTCAAGTCCGGCTAATTATAATTTAATTATTTTTTCTACAATACTGGATGTACTCTGTCCCGGTCGAAATGGGATCACTTTAACTTCACCGCCATTTTCAATAACTGTATCTGCACCAACAATCGTATCTGGTGTATAATCTCCACCTTTTGCCAATACATCAGGAATTAACATTTTAACAATGTCTGCAGGTGTATCTTCGTCAAAAACAACTACCATATCGATAGACGATAATGCATCCAAAATAGCCGCACGATCATCTTCATTTTGAATGGGTCGGGAATCGCCTTTTAATTCACGTACGGAACGGTCGCTATTCAGCGCCAAGACCAATCGGTCTCCACAATCTTTTGTATCAGCTAAATATTCCACATGTCCCCGATGAAGAATATCAAAACAGCCATTGGTAAATACAACTTTAAGGCCATCAGCTTTCCAAGTATCTACTTGGGCTTTTGCTTCATTCCAATCTTTTGCAATCATTTAATAATTTCCTTTTGCCACAAAGTCTCAAAGGCACAAAGTTTTAATTTTTCAACTTCGAGTCTTGGCACCTTCGTAGCTATTCTAATTCCTTTAGAAAAATGTTCCGATAAAATACCGCTGTTTCCCAATCATGGTTTTGCAAGCCAATAAAACCTTTATCTGAAAAATCACTAATTTTACCACGGGGTTCTGCCTTCCAATCTTGCACCTTTATGCCATTTAGATAAACGATAATTTTGTCACCCTTAAATGTGATGGAATAATGATTCCATTCTCCTGGGCCTTTCGTCGCATTAGCTAAAGGTGGTTCAGCGTCATAAATGGCGCCAGTACGATGAGTTCCATCTCCTGGATGATAAATTTGTACTTCGAATGAATGCCCCACATAAAAATTATCATGGGGTACACCAGGGATTCGTAAAAAAATACCAGAATTAGATCTTTCCTGGTCTACCATAAATTCCAAGTCTAATGTAAAATCTCCGAGCATTTTTTTAGCATACCAAAATAAACCCATTCCCAGTTTTGATTTTAAAACACCAGTTTTATGGTCTAATTCAAAATATCCTGGACCATAATGATTCCAGCCATGTTTGTTAAAACGGCCATTCCCACCTTGGTCTAATATTTCTTCCCAATCTTTATAATGGGTAATATCATCAACATACTTCTTCCCTTCCCGAATGGTTGGCACCGGGTTTTTCACAACAGATCCTTGTTCCAATTCAGTCGCCAATATGCCATAAAAATTTTGTCGCGACAATTCGGCCAACACATCATGAATATTTGCTTTTCCTGAACCAAATGGAACCGTATTGGCTTTTTTGGAACCAATCTCATCCAAATCTTCAAAATGAACATCCAATATCCGACCATCCAATAATCGCAAACTTTCTACTACATTTAGCCCACTTCTCATCCAATGGCCAATATCAGCACAAGCACCAATGCGCTCATCCAAACCACGAATATGATCTAAAACTGTTTGTGGAAAAGCATATTTTGATGGATAAGGATGATTATGAATCGCCACTTGTATATTATACTTCTTTACCATTTTTTCAATAATGGAAAAATCATCATATTTTGGCTCTGTTACAATGGTTCGAATGCCCATTTTTTTTGCAAACTCAAATACAACTTTTGTGCTTTCTTCATTATTCTCAAAACCAACCACGCCATAGGCATAAAGATGAACATTGTATTCTTTAAGTGCTTTTTTCACTTCTGCCATTTGACCGGTAGACATATTGTGGCTGAATCGCTCATCTGGATTCTCTTTGTCCAATACTTGTCCAGGATAGGCTTCAAGATAATGAAGATCCAAATCTTTCATCATATCCAACATTTCGTAAAAAGAAAATTTCCTAAATGTCCAAGCCTGCGTACCCAATTTTAAATCTTGGATTCGAGCATCTGAATAATCAGTTGTTACTGAAACAGGTTGTGCATTGATCGGCAACACAAAAAGCCCCGCCATTAAGATTAATAATATTTGTTTTTTCATCATTTCACCTATTTTATTTTTTTAAGAATTTTTACTATTTTTTGTAAAATTTTGTTTTAATCTGATATGTTTATGAAAATCATGTTTCATTATTTTTGACCCCATTGTGTTTCCCCTATGACAAGGGAAAAGAAAGGTTTTAAAAGTGGACTCCTTTTATTTTCTCCCCTGTAATAGGGGAGAATTATAGAGGGGTTTATAAAACAGATTATATTTCGATTATAATACATTAGATAAATAATTTATTGACACTTTTCATCGTTTTTTATTTGGGTTCCATTCGCCTTTTGCCACAGCAGGGATAAATGTATCCAGATTATCTGGTGGGAATTGGATCGTTTTCCCTTGTTCGGCACTCATGTAAGCCGTCATCAATAATTCTGTGACAGCAACGCCATCGCTAAAGTTTTCAGATGGACGTTTTCCAGCTAAAAACGATTCCACCATATGGCGATTTTCTGCAGTATAACCGTACACTTCTTCTTCACTGCTTACAACAGGCATAACGCCAGATTCTGCATTTTGTTTTTCTACCATATCTTCTCCCTGATTTCCAGAGACTTCACGACTAAAAAACAATTTTAAATCTGTATCCAACGTATTCATAAACATGGAATATTCCGGTCCAAACAATTCCATACTTAAACGTAAACCAGCGCCCACAAAACACCAAGATGTGGTTGTTTCTACCACAAGCTTTTGCCCATCTTCAGTTTCATATTCAATCAAAGAACGGGCAAAATCTTCAGACGGTCGATTTCTATAATCCAATTTACCGCCACTGGATTCAGCTAACTGATCTGCATATTTGGGTTGCTGCCATTTAAGGCAAGATGCATAAGCTTGAACACTAATTGGTTTCAATGATTCTCGTGGTGCCCCAGGTTCTGTAAGTACAAACCGTGCTTCTTCTACTGAATGACACATCATATCATTCAATACGCCACCGCCTTGTAATTCACCTTCCCAAAACCAAGGCATGTGTGGGCCGCTATGCTCTTCTGCTGTTCGTGCCAAATAAGGCCGTCCTGTTGATTTAACTGCTCGTTCCCAGATAATTTCCTTCCCGCGGGTTACCGGCGGTGAGAATACTTGATTCTCCAAATAACCATCTAATAAATTCACCCTTTGGGCTAATTCTAATACCTTTTTAGCTTCAGCAACATTTCGTCCTAAAGGCTTTTCACAGGCAATTCCAATTAATTCACCAACTCCATTTTCAATAGCATTTACAATTTCTTCCATTGTCTTGATTCGAGTGTAGTTAGGCGAACAAATCCAAAGAGCATTTATTTCTGGGTCTGCAATCATGTCCGTAATTGTATCATATGCTTTGGCATCGCCTACACCAATCTTTCGGGCTAAAGCAGCCGAGTCTTCCGCAGAACTTTTCGTCCGAGACATGACACCCAAAATATCCGCATTTCGCACACTGATAAATGATTGAATATGAAATTTGGTAATAAAACCACCCCCAATAAAACCAATCCCCAATCTTTTAATACTCATATTTCAATTCCTTTAAAAATTAATTTAATTTGATGTTTTTATATCTAATTCTTCTCGAAATGATGTAAAGAAGAATACAGTAGTTAGGATACTTAATCCTGCAATGGTATACCAAAAGTTTGAAAAATTGAATACACCATTAACGGTATAGTATTCTTGTAAAAAACCTGAAAGCCATCCGCCTATAACTGGCCCACCACCCAATATGATAATTCCAAAAACGGTTTGAGCAGAATGGCGAATATCTTTATCCGTAATACGATCCACATACATGAATGCAGCTGCAAAGAAAAAGGCAAAACATATACCATGCAATGCTTGGCTCACAACAATCAACCAAACCGGTAAGGATTCCGTTCCAAATACTGCATATCTCGCAAAATAGGCTACTGTTCCAATCGTTATGACTTTCCGAAACCCTAAATTTTTCAAGAAATATCCCAAGAATATCATGGTAATTATTTCAGCAAATTGACCAATTGTCATGGCAGGACCAATCTGGCTATCTTTCAATCCAATATGGGATAAAAACGGTCCCGCTTGAATAAAGTAAATTTGATGCACAATGCTTATCGCCAAACTGGCAATAACCAATGTTTTAAATGATGGTTTTTTAAATAATAAAAATGCTTTTTTAAATGCCAGTTTCTCCACCGCATCCGCTTTGGGGGGTGTATGTGGAAGAAGAAAACAATATCCCGCATAAAAAATAGAAATAATCCCTGAAAATTTTAATGCATCTGCCAACCGAGCTGTTACATCTGATACTTCTACACCAACAAAAAATGGTGGCATCCATTGAAATGACAAATTACTTTGAAGCCAAATCATTGGGAAAGCCCAACTGGCTACAATCCAACCAATCGTTCCCCATACTCGAATTTTGGGAAATTCATTATCTGGATCATCAATGTGAAAAAACGTAAGAGAATTAGTTAAGGCAATGGTTGGCATATAAACAATGCTATATGCGATAGAAAGAATGAGCCAAGCAGAATACGTCGTTTGCATGGATGTGTACCATTTAAGCACACCACCAACTAACATAAGCACTGCCAAGAATTTTTCTGTACTAAAATATCGATCAGCCAATTGGCCAGCTATAAATGGTGCAAATGCCGCACCCAATGATCCTGCTAATCCCAATATCATACCTATTTGCGTGCCTGTGAATCCCAATCCACCTTCGGTAACACTCGCAGATAAATATCGTGCTGTTAAGGGAAGCCATGCGCCCCATAAAGCATATTGCAGAAACATCATTCCGCTTAATCGTGTGGATTTATTCATTCTATCTCCTTATTCCATTACTTATTTCAGTCGCAGATGAACCCGGATAAACACAGAATAATTCATAATAATATTTCTCTGTGTTCACTGTGACAAATTCTTCTAAACTATTTTCCGATTAATCGGATCCCATTCCACAACACGCTTCTTGCGATAGGACTCTGTTGCCATATGGCACGTAATTGCTTCTTCGAATCCGCGATCAATGTTACAGCTGGTTTCAGTTCCATTTCGAATCGCATCTATCCATTCTTTCATGTGTAAATGAGATGTATTAAAACGCTTTCCTTCACGATACGTATAAACCAACCCTTTTTTCGCGAAATATTTTGATGTGGCGGAAGTAATTCCGTCAATTTCTTTGGACCCCGTTGTATACGAAAACAAAGGTAGAGATGAACTAATTGAGCCATCATCCATTTTATCTTTATACCGTGTAGAATTTGATTCCGGCGTTACAGTGAGTCCACGACCTACTTCCATATGGGCATCATGTCCCATGAAGGTTCGGCCTCGAGATTTTCCATTAGCAAGAGTTGCGCTATACATATAGGTCAGATTCCGATCGGGATATTCATACACAACTTGGAATACATCTGGAACATCTCGTCCATCTTTGTAAAAATACACACCACCAGACGCGACGGCAGTTTTTGGAATTCCTAAATTCATAATCTGATTAACAGCATCATATTCATGTGATAATAAATCTCCAGCTAAACCCGTCCCATAATCAAACCATTTTCTCCATCGAAAAAAACGTTCTGCATTAAAATCCATTTTGGTAGGCGATTGGCCTTGAAATTGCTCCCAATCAATTGTTTTGGGTGTGCCATCTTTGTGAATAGTATATTGCCACGCACCGCCTGGATCATTTCGGTTTGTTGTGGATTCAATTAACGTAATGGGTCCCAAGATGCCTTTATCAACAATTTCTTTTGCTTTTATGTGTGTTTCAATTTGGCGGTTTTGATGTCCTAATTGAAATTTTACATTTCCGCCTTTTACAACATCATATACATCAAATGCTTCATCGATGGTGCGAGTCATGCATTTTTCACAATACACATGCTTCTCTGCTTGCACAGCATCCATAATCATTTGAGCGTGCCAATGATCCGGTGTGGCAATAATCACCGCATCAATATCTTTTGCTTCAAGTAAATCTTGATAGTGGCGATATCGTTTTGCTGTGGATAATTTCCGTGTCCCTGAACCAGGACGATCATCATTTGTGGATGCGGCTAACGCTTCTTCTGCCCGTGTATCATAAATATCACAAATCCCATTTAATACAACATTTAAATCGGTCTGGTTCACAAAGGATTCATACCCTTTATCCATTTTATTTTCTTGGGCACGTTGTTTGGCATTCTCTGTCCACTCTGGTGTAGTAAAGCCTAGTGCACGTAATAAGGCATGACCACGACCCCCATAGCCAATAAGTCCCAGTCGAAGCAATTTTCCCGGAGATTTTGACGTAATGACTGCGGGTGCTTTTTTCAACTCACCCAATTCGGACATAGCCGCAGCTTCACGAATGGAATCAAACGCATGTTTCTTAAATAACTTGTAGAAAAAAACACCCAGGACAGGAATTGTCCCAAGTGCTTTCATAATTTCTCTTCTACCTACATTTTCAACTGGATTTTTTTCACTCATGATTTATTCCCCGAATTCTTATTGAAAATCAGTCGATCAATCCCAATAATTGTACTTGTTGGAAAAATGATTAATATATACAGTGCAGCCATTTCGATCAAATTTTTATTCACAATAAGATAACTCCCTTCAGTAGGCGCAGCATAATTCAGACCAATAAATGGTGGATTTACCATATAATAAAGGCCCAATAAAACCATACCTGCAATGCTGGCCCATCTGACAAAACACCCACAAATAAGTCCAAGACCTATAGCTGTCAATCCCCACATATTCAAAAAGTCCACTGCAGTCACTAATGCCGGGTCAGAAATAATGGTTTGTGCCCACCCAGAAAATATCCATTTCGATTCCATGAGAAAAGCTGCAGATGACCAGTAGGGATTGGTGATTTTTGAAATGCCTTCATATAAAAAATGCCAACCAATTAATATACGAAGTACAATAAGACCGTATAACTGGCATTGATTATATTTTAAAGATTTAGGGAATAATGATTTTATGTCCATTGGATAATATCTTATTTAGTGATTAGTTTATTTTAGAGTATTGAAAGTACAAAATCTATTCAATAACCTGTAGGTCTTATTTTCTCTTATCAACCGTAATGGTATCAATCTGATTTCCATTTATATCGATCACATTCAAAATAGCCGAATTTTTCTTCACATCCGCAAAAATGAAGTGTTCAGTTTTTATTGCCTTTACCGTTTCGGGCTGTAATGCATCAATATCATATAACCCAGCACCACCACCGGCAGTCGTAATATAATGGGTACCACCACTCATTGCATGATGGTAATGGTGATCATGACCGCTAAAGACAACTTGAACGCCATGTCGTTCAAAAATGTCTCCCCAGAATTTTCGTCTCATTTTCGCACCTTCGACTCTGCTCTTTTTTACGCTAATGAGCGGTTTGTGAAAAAAAACAAATATAAATCCTGCATCATTATGAAGATTTAATGTGTGTTCTAACCATTCTTTTTGTTCCGTAAAATAAGCGACTTCATGATTCTCCCAAAAATATTCCTTACTTTCCTTTTTTAAATATTCAGGAGTTTGGTATTCAATTCCTTCTAAATCCAAAGCAATAAACAAGGCATCGCCAACGCTAAAACTATAATACCGTTCGTTATTTGGCAGGTTAAAGAAATCATAATAATAGGGGGAATCTTTTTCGTGATTTCCCAAAGCTGGAAAATATGGAATTGATTTCATTAAATCTTTTGTCACATCAAAAAATGTTTCCCAATGATGAATATTCAGTCCATTTCCAACCATATCACCCGTATTTAAAACAAAGAGTGGATTTTTCTTAATAATACGATCCACATGTTTGCTATGAACATCATGTCTTGATCGCGTATCACCTAAAACTGCAAATTGGAATGGCTGTATTTCTTCAGGAAATGTTTTGAATTCTCCTAAATGTTCAGGTAATCCTTGGCCTCCGATATCATATGAATATTTCGTATTAGGTTTTAAACTTGATAAAATCATTTCGTGATTTTCATATTGTGGAATCGTTTGCTTTTTACCTGATTTCTCAATTGTAAATGAATTCAATTTTAATGTAGACCAACAAACCACAGCAGAATGATCCGTCACATTTTGAATATATGGTCCGATAGAAACATTTGATGAAGTTTGAGCTTGGATTGAAAAAAGTAAAGTAAAAATTATTAAAATTAGTCTCATTTTATTCTCGTTTTTATTTAATGTACATTATTTTTCGGACAATAACTTTCCCACCTGCTTCCATAGACACAAAATATATTCCAGAAGAAACAAACCTTGAATATTTATCTGTCCCATCCCAATTAATTTTATGACTACCCATTGAAGTAAATTCCCGAAAAAGACTATTTATTAATTTCCCACTTATATCCACAATGTCGATTTTAACCATACTATTATACGGCAGATTAAAGGGAATTATAGTATTGTTATTAAATGGATTTGGGTAATTTGGTAATATTTCAAATGCCCTTGGGACGAATGGAATTGTAAAATCAAATTTTTCCAAACACCTTATTGTATCTATTTTATCCGAAGCTTCAACAAACCATGAATAAGAAATATTTGAATCAATTAAATCTCCACGATTAAATGTTAAATGTGTACTTTTAATTTTATGAATAACAGTATCCAAGTTTTTACCCATTAAATAAAAATGGTATTCAATTGAATCATTTTCAATATCAAATGATTGATACCATTTAAACGTATAATGCAATGAGTCATCTTTTGAATAACTCAGTAATTCGAATGGCATCGGTGGATCATTTACAGATAATACAGATATAATTAAATCTGTTTTAACTTCAAACTCCCCGTCTGTAACTGACAAGGTCACGGTATCAATTCCATACCAATTATTTTCACCCGTAATGAATATTGAATCATTTTTTATTTCAAGGCTCAAATTAGATATTTCGTCATAGATTTTCCAATTGAGTTCATTGTCTCGGTTATCAATATCTTCGACAAATGGAAACCATATTGACAGTGGTTTTGAATAAGTTTCGTCTTCTTTAACAATAATTGGAGGAATAGTTTTAATAATTGGAGAATCATTAACTGAATTAATAGAAACATTAAACATTGCAACATCCATCCCACCATTTGGATCTATAAGCTGAGCAACAAATGATATATTTTCTGCGAAATAATTATGAGGTGGTTTTAATAATGCAATATAGCTTGAATCGTCAACGGTAATAAGAGAGCCTATTTTTTTATTTTCCTTAAATCGGATATTTTGATTACCACTAAATAAATTTGCACCCACAACATCATATTTATCTCGATTAAATATCTTTCGTTTAGTTGAAAAGTCAGACACAAATGACCAAGTTAAATCAATTAAATTATTATCTACATCCGACATATATGGCTTTAAGTCAAATTCCAATACTTCATCTTCATTAATATTAAAATCAGGAAAAACAGAAATCCTTGGTGGGTCATTCAATGGAATTGTGTGAATAGATATTTTGCTCGTATCAGATAAATACCCGTCAGTCACCTTTATTTGAATTTGGGCATACCCATTCCAATCTTTTCGAGGATTAATTGTCAATAAATTTGAATGTTGAATTATCTCAAAATTACTTGTAGGAATAATTTTCCAATTCAATTCCCAATCATCATGATCTACATCCGTAACATATGGAAACCATCTATCTATAGGGATTGTTAATTCATTATCTTCAAAAATAAATGTATCCGGTAACGTGAAAGAAAATACTGGCGGATCATTAATGGGTAGCACATTAATTGTAATTGATGACGAATCTGACAACTCACCATCTGTTACCCTTAAGTTGATATCTTCTTTCCCATGCCAATTTTTTTTGGGAAGAAAAACTATTTTTTCATTATAATGTTCTATATCAATATTGGATCCAGGTAAAACCAACCACTTTAATGCATTATCTGAATGATCGGGGTCATCTACAAAATCAAACCATTCACTCACAAAAACATGATGTTTGGAATCTTCATTTATAAATAACTCTGGCAATTTTTGGTTAAATATTGGTGAATCATTTTCCGGAATTATATTAATAAATAAATATGCTGTGTCTGAATAACCACTATCCGATGCAATAATTGTAACGGTGTCATAACCAAACCAATTTTCTTGTGGGACAAATTTTATTGAGTCAGGAACCATCAAACCATTCACTCTTGTTCCTGGTAGAATATTCCAATTTAACATAGATGAAGAATCATTGGTGTCTTCAACAATTAAGTTTAAAAATGATAATGGAATAGTTAATTGATTATCTTCTCTTAATGATAAATCCAATTCTGTATTAGCAAAAACCAGATCTTGGCTTTGTGGTGGATTTTTTTGAAATGAACTAATCGTTATTAAAGTCGAATCGTTTTTTTCATTAGGGCTATCGTTGTAGTGTTCGCTTGAATCCAAAACACTTATCGCTTTTAAGCCAGTATTTATTAAATCTTGTGAAAATATTAATTGAAATATTATTCCAATTAGCATTGTAAAAATTCCTATTTTTTTTAAATGAACAATCATTTAATACTGGCAATTAAAAATACACTTCCCACTAAAATCGCCACAAAAACCCAGCTAAAGCCAAACCCGAGTATCGATATTTTTGAAGGTTTTAATATTTCCAAATCTTTATGATTAAATAATTTATTTGCCTTCGGAATAATAGAATCTTTTGGCAGTTTGCACGGTTCATCATTCAGTATTTCACCTTTGGTCACAGGTGTTCGAGATAATGCATAAAAAGATTCGAGTTGTCCTTCGTCCACCGGTTTTGTAAATAAACTAACAACTACCCCAACAAAAATTCCCGTTGTCAGATAAAATACCATTTGCCAAGGAAGATAAATTTCCATAGACCCGGATTTCTCAAAAATGAATCGCATAGACTCTGCCATGGGAAGTCCAGCCACAAATGTTATGAATCCAGCTTGAGTCGTAATCCACCACATGAAAAATGCTGAAAATGTGGCTGCCCAAGCTGCAGTAACGGTCATTCGTCTCCAAAATAATCCAAGCCAAAAAACAATACCCATCATAGGAGAAATTTTCCAAAATATCTCTAATCCTTTCACCACACCTGGAAGCCAAAATGCAAAGGCTACGCCACCGGCCACAATAAATAAAGACGTAATTCGTCCGACCATTAAATAATGATTTGATGACTTTTTATTCATGAGCGGTCGATAAATATTTTCGGTGAAAAGCGCAGATGATGCGACCATAAATGAATCACAGGAGCTCATGACTGACGCCAACAAGGATGCTAAAAATATCCCTAAAAGTCCTGGCATAATTTGGGGAAGAAAATCTCTCGCCATTACACCATATACTTTATCAGGCTCAACATCATTTCCTATCAAATATGCTACAGCAGCTAATCCAGTTAAACTCCAGGCAATTGTACAAATTCGTTTAATAAAATTCCCAATGGTGAACCCAACTCGACCATCCATTTCTGTTCGGCCCGCTGCACAATTCCCCATGGTATGGGGTTGAGTTACGATGCCTATCAAACCATTAATCGCAATAATTACGATATAAAAAATACCAATTTCAGCAGGAGCTATGAGCGAAAACATATCAGGGTTTGTGATTGTTTCATGTAACCCTTTCATTCCACCCACCGCATTCATGACAAATGGAAGTAATAAGAATGAAAAGATAACAGTCAAGATACCTTGAATAAAATCTGTTACAATGGCTGCTGATAAACCGCCAGCAATCCCATAGACCAAAAAGAGAGCAGTCATAATAGTAATCACAGTAGTAGGAGAAATAGCATCTCCAAATGTAGCTGAAATAATGACACTACTTCCTTTTAACATAAGTCCAATATTTACCATCAATTGGAACATCCCAACCACAGCATACAACATACCAACGCTATTATCATATCGAGCAACAAATACATCTGCCATTGTGATGGCTCGAAATCGGCGAAGTACTGGTGCAATCAACCAATAAAATGGCGTTACAAATAACCATAGCCATTGATACCAAATCCCAGACAATCCACTAGAGAATGTTTTGGAAGCAACGCCAACCGCTTGATCTGAATGTGTTCCAGTGCCAAAAGCATGCATAATGAGTGCACTTTTTCCAAAGGATCGTGGCATAAAATAATCACCAACCGTTTTTACTTTTTTAGCAGACCAAATTCCGATGCCCGTTATACCAATAAAATATAAAATGAGAACGATAAAATCAGCGACATGAAACCCAAACATATTTACGCATCGCTCCTATTATTATACAACTCATTTGCCTTTTGATAGCTTTCCATATTTCCAATATCTAATCGTCCTTCTTCACTTTTAATTGCTTGTACTGTTTCCTTTTGGCATAAATAATCCACAAAATGCCCAGAAGCATCCATGGATTTTACATCATTCATATAATGAACCAGACGATTTTTAGCTGAAGATTTAAAAAGGTATAAAGGTGGACTGAAATACTGCGATGGCGGTTTTTTAGGTTTCTCGTGTAATCGAATAACTTGATTTAAATCCGACAATTCCAAGACACCTGTTCGTTGTAAACTATTTAATTTCTCTTCGTGTAATGCTGTAATCATATGGTGCTCCTGATCCAGAAATTTGTCCCAAAGTGGTTTCAGCGGAAATAAAAAAATATTATCTCCCCCAACAACCAATGTTTCCGAAAATGCACCTGTATTTTGGAATGCGAAATGTAAATCTCCCGCTGCTCCCAGACGATCTTCATTTGTTTTTGATCCATCATTTAAAATATGTATTTGTTTTGTTTCGTGATGGAATTCTGATTTCCACTTCTTAAAGTGAGTATAAAATTTATCATTAGAAATAATATATATATCCTTCAATTCCGATAATTCATTCAATGCATCCATTAAATAATCTAGAACAGACCGCCCACCCACTTTCAATAAAGGTTTTGGTGTATTTTTCGTTAACGGATACATTCTTGTTCCATATCCAGCACATAAAATAATGGCGATTTTCTTTTTCATTTTATCCTTATATACCCAAAATAATTATTAATCTGGTAGAGACTCAAAAGAAATAGTGGTATGTAATAAAATGGATGATATAGGTTACCCGTTGCATTCCCTATAAAAAATAGTATCCCAGGTAATAAGGCGGCACTAATTTTCTTCTTTTGATCTTCAAGATTAAATACTTTTCCATTTCTTGAAGCTTTGCTGCGACCCAACTCTGCCAATGCTTCAATAAGTTTTTCGTATAAAATTTTTAGAGTGCTCATGCTAAATCGCCCATAATGCTTGCTCCAGAAATCGGTACACAAATATGAGCATCAAAAGGGATATTATTTCGGGTATAATATTTTTGATTCAATTCAGTTAATACATCTTCCGCTGAATTTTCCTTAACCAATACAACAATATTACCACCCATCCCTGCACCCGCTAGTTGAGCCCCTATAACCCCTGGAATAGCATTCGCAATATCCACCATTTGATCTATATTCTCTGTGCTACAATCATAATTCCCCGGAATGTCCACCATTGGGACATTATACTCTATAAAATTTGTCAGATTTATTTTTGATTTATTTAAGCGATCACCATTATGGCTTACAGCAATGCACTTTCCTATTTTTTCTAAATCATAGGATTCGAGAATTTCATTAAAAAATTCACTTCTTGAACATTCTGAAATCCCAAAAAGCAATGTACCAATTAGGTCATATTGACCAGGATCATCGTGAGTTAAAAATAATTTTTTTAAAAATCCGTCATCAAATTCATTCAAATAATCCATTAACTCTTTACGTGTTGGTCCGATTGGTAAATTAGAAATTACAGTCAATAATTCAGCTGAAGAAACGTGTAATCTTTCCGGTGTTAAATCCCTGATATGACTTACTGACTTCGTTAGCTTCCAGCCATGCTGCAACATTTTCAATCCAATAGCATAACTCGCTACTCGTTGATTATATGTACTTTGTGCTCCTTCCCCTTTTTTTGAGGAAGATCCACTAAAAGCAATTACCAGTTTTAATTCTTCGGGGAAATGCGTTGTTTTATCTATATGAAATGGGAAAAAACCAATTTTATTAACCATCCCATTTTTTGCAGAAATAATGGCTGCTTGATCTCCTTTCCCGCCATGAAAACCCACAAATAATTCAGATTCACCCGTCAACTCAATCAGGTGTTTGTCTGTCAATGATATTTTATTTACGTGAAGCAAAGCTTTTGCAAATGCCACTCCTAAAGCCGAACTTGAAGATAAACCTGAACCAACAGGAATATTTCCACTCACAACACAATCTAATCCCTTGAATCCAATTTCATTGAAATGGATTTGTAAACGATAATAAATAGCCAAAATATAAAGGCTCCAATCACCTGAATTCAGTTTATTGAATTCTTTTACTTGAACGGATGTAGTAAAAGATTTCCAATCAGAATAGGATGAAACATCCAATATAGAAATTGGAGATAATTGATGAGATGGGAACTGGACTGATTCCAGATTATGAATTTGAATCTTATTATCATTTCTAGGTGAAAAAGCCAATAATATTTCTTTATTTATAGCAACAGTATTGATAAATCCACCTTGATGATCAATATGCCGCCCCATCAAATTCACACGGCCTGGAGCCCGAGAAATATAAACAATTCTGTCTTCGCTAAATATCTCAATAAAATTTTCCACTAATTGTGAAAGTGCTGATTTTCTTTCTCGAATTAATTCCAAATTATTTCCATAAATCACATCCCACTTTATCATATTGGAGCTGGATTCAGTGTTTAATTCGTTTTGCAATTTTATAGCGGAAAACATATATTTAATTTAGTCGTCAATATTAATTAATGTAAAAATGAATCGCAAATCTATGAAATCTAAATAGAAAATACGATATAGAAAATTTGATATAATTCACTCCATTTGATTTCATTGTTTAATTGGGTAAAATCTCTTACTAATTAATTATCCTTAACTATATGGTTCCCAAAATTCTAATGCCAAAAATACTCACATCCTTTTTATTAATTATTCTTTTTTCATGTTCATCGGTCCCAGAAAATGAATTTACAATCAATGGTAAAATCCGTGGATTAAAAAACGGGAAAGCCGTTTTATCCAAATTAGATTTAGAAACCAACCAAAAAATAAATGTAGATTCAACTCAAATCACCAATGGAATATTTTCTTTTTCCGGGATAGTTCAGAGTGCCTATCTCCATTCTATTTTTATCAATGATACTCTTGGGAAAATCCACTTATTTCTAGATAATTCCGATATTCAAATCACAGGATCTATTGACTCTTTAGACTTCGCAACCATTACCGGCTCACGAGAAGATAGTTTATTTCATTCTGTTTCTTTGGATGACATTTTTGAAAAAGAAACAGGAATGAATTTGATGTTAAATAAAAATGATTATACTTTTTCTGCATTTGTGGCTTATTACCAATTTCAAGTGAATCAAATTTCATTGGATTCTATGCAATTAATCATGAATGGGTTTTCCGATGAAGTTAAAAATTCAGATTACTATCGCCACGTATCTTCATTATATAAAAAACTAGAAGCAACTGCTTCATCAAAACCAGCGCCGGATTTTACACTACCGGACGTTAATGGGAATGATGTCAGTTTGAGTGATTTTCGTGGACAAACAATTTTACTAGATTTTTGGGCTTCTTGGTGTGGACCCTGTCGAGCCCAAAGCCCAGATTTGGTTCAACTACAAAATAAGTTTAAGGGCCGAAATTTCACCATTGTTGGACTTTCTGTGGATGAAGATCGTAATCGATGGTTAAAGGCCATTGAAGATGATGGTTTGAACTGGCCACATTTATCCAAACTCGATGGTTGGGGCGAAGTATCTAAACAATATGGTGTAATGGCAATCCCACAAAATTTTCTCATAAATCCCGATGGGATTATTCTAAATAAAAATTTGACGAATGAACAATTAACTAAACGATTAGAGCAATTATTGCCATGATCCAAAAAACAATCAAAACCCAAAAAATTATTTTATTCAATCAATTAATTAATTTTTTAAAATGCGATAAAAATGATATTTACTACTCTTTTTTTATTATTATATTATTATGTTTACCAATAAATAACCTTGATGCTCAATCCAATTTTGGAGGAAATTATTCCCACCTCGGGCAACTTACAATTCCTTCAAATAATAAAAGCAAAAGGGTATCAAGTACAGCATTAGATTATAATAGTAATGGTGATTCAAAAGAAATTATGCCAGGGGAAACACTTATACTGGCTGATTTAGAAGGTCCTGGGATTATAAAACATATTTGGAATACATCTGCATCTGTGAACCCATTTTCCACAAGGTCTCTTATATTGCGAATCTATTGGGATGAATCTGAAAAGCCCAGTGTAGAAGTTCCACTTGGAGATTTTTTTGGAGTAGGTCATGGTGCAAAAAAAGATTTTCAATCATTTCCTGTTAGCATATCGTCTCACGGCCGTTCTCGTACTTCTTTTTGGGAAATGCCATTTAATAAACATGCGAAAATAACAGTTACAAATGAAAGTTTAGAATTCGGTTTAGTCTTTTTCTATTATTACGTTGATTGGGAAAAAGTAGAAACACTCCCTGAAGAGACTCTTTATTTTCATGCAAGATATCACCAACAATCTCCCGCAAAACCTGGTGATCATGTCATACTTGACACTAAAGGAAAAGGAAATTATGTGGGTACAGTTTATTCTGTCCAGCAAGTAAAGGCCGGATGGTTTGGGGAAGGCGATGATCGGTTTTTCATTAATGATGAAAAAGTGCCCTCTATTCAAGGAACAGGTACTGAAGATTATTTTGGAGATGCTTGGGGTTTTAGAGAATTTTCAGGACCATTTCAAGGAGTTTCATTATACGAAGGATCATTAGCAGGAGATCGAGTCTCCGCTTATCGTTGGCATATCATGGATCCAATTCGATTTCAAAGTTCCTTAAAATTTAGCATGGAACATCGCGGTAGCATTATTGACGAAAAAGGTAATCAGATTTCAAGTTCTGGTGAAAGGAAAGATTGGATTAGCTCAGTTGCTTTTTGGTACCAAACACCAATCACCTTTTCGAAAAATGAGATTGTATCCGCTAAAAAAAGGATACCACCCTATCAAATTTTATTAGCTTCGAATTTAAAAGTTCATGCTACACCTAATAAATTAAAAACTGAATCGGTTGCAGTCTTCTTTGAGCCAGAAACTCCGAATGGCGAAATTACTTTTGAATTTGATGTGAGTACATCGGGTCAATACAAAATATCTGCTGTTCTTGTCGATGGAATTTTTGGGTGTCGCTACCAGCCATTTATTGACAATATCTCTGCCGGGCCTGAGTTAGACATGGTCAGTAAAAGTGAAAATTGGAAACCTTATAATTTTGGCTTATTTAATCTTAAACAAGGGAAACATGAATTAAAATTGGTGGGGAAAGGTCCATCACCCATGATAAGAGCATCCCTAACTAAAAAATTTGCAATTGGCATAAGTTCATTAATTCTTCTACGTATTGAAGATTTATGATATTATCTAATTAAAAAAAACAAAATAATAATAAAAATGGAGCAACTATTACCATGAATTGGATTAAACAAAACTTAATTGTGATTTTACCAGCTATTGCTATGGGCTATGGTTGGGGATGGCGCGGAGATTATGGGCATGAAACGGGCGCCATGATTCCAGGAATTTTAGTGGCATTGGCTGTTGCAATTGCATCCGGTAGGCAAGACTTTTGGAAACGACTTCCCATTTTTGGACTGTTTGGTGCCATCGGTTGGGGATTCGGCGGATCCATGAGTTATGGAATTGTTTTAGGATACACGCAACATACTGATTTTTGGAATGCAGCGTATGGATATGGAAATATTTTTATCATCGGTGGGCTTTGGGGGTTAGTTGGCGGTGCCTTTTTAGGCATGGCATTTTCATATTCCCGCTCTCGATTAAATGATTTTGTCTGGCCAGTTTTACTTATTGCAGCTACTTGGGGATTGATGGACTTCACCGGATTAACCGAAATGATGGAAGACTGGGAAGTCTTGACAAAATGGGACGTGGATTGGTACGCAGCTATATCAGCTTTATTGGTATCCGGGATTTATTATGGTATAAAAAAATCTGAAGCTGCAAAATTCTTCGCAATACTCTCTATTGGATGGATTTTAGGATTTGCAATATTAACATTAGGGCTTGGTTTACGTATGACACCGCCACGAAGCGATAATTGGTCTGGTATTGTTGGCTTAGCTGTTGCACTCATGATTTATCTTTATAATAAGAAAGATTGTACATCTATATACATGGGTTGGTCAGGTGCGCTTTTCGGTGGATTTGGTTTTTCCATTGGTGCATTTATTATGACGATTCAACAGGTGGCAGGTTGGCCAGTAGGCGGATGGCGTCTTATGGAAGAGTTTTTTGGTTTTCTCATGGGATTAGGAATCGGTTTAGCCATGAAACGCTATCTATCGGATAATCCCAGTGAAATCAAAGAAAATGCAAACACATTTCCATCCAATGCGTTGGGCTATGGCATGGTGCTTATTTGGTTACCATGGTTTGCCTTATTTGATGATCCCTATACTTGGATAACTGACAATATTCATTTAGTGGCTGGAAAAGCACCAACTACTACAACAGCTATTGGGCTTTTATTTGGCATACCAACTTGGATTTGGATTCATAGTGCCATTGCAGTTTATGCACTTATTTTAATTTGCTTGTACCGAAAACATCAGGAATCTCCTCTGCCTATTGTTCCAAACCATCCATTGGGTCGGGCGCAATTAGTCATGATTTATGCACTTTTATTTACGTTAGGAACCGCCAATGCTCAAATGCTTTCCGAAATCGGTGGTCACTCTTCTTTCTTTGCTTTCATGTCTCATATTGGATTAGCATTGGGTTCAGTCTGGCTTTTGTTGCTTGCACCAAATGATGGCACAATCCCATCAGGTGGGAAGCAAGTTCCAGATATTATTTTTAAGACAAATCCATTGAATCGCATCTTATGGATTTTGGTCCCGGCGATTATTTTGGGAATAACTTATTTGGCCACAACTATTCGAGATATGCCAAGTTCGGGGAGTCATTTACGGTTTTGATAGAAAATAACTCCACAAAAAGCACAGAATGCACAAAAGAGAACAAGAAAATGAATAAATACAGCTTAACATTTATATTTATACTTTTTTCATGGTTGGTGAAGTCTTGCGCACCAACTCCACAAACTCATCCTGTGATTCAGTTTCCACTTGATATAACGAATGCAACAATTATCATAAACGATGGCGAAATCCCACTGGTTGAGCAAACAGCAATTGCAGTTTTAATTGAAGAAGTAGAAAAACGAACGAGTGTAAAATTGAGGATACATACGAAAAAGTTTAATAAGGATTATTCAATCTTTATAAAAAACTTAAATGGTCAAGAAAATGAATCTTTATCCTTAAGTGAAAGCTTTCGAATAAGTATCGATTCATATTCTACACTTATTGAAGGATTTGACTCAAAAGGTGTCCTAAATGGTGTCGGCAAATTTCTTCGGACTATTGAAATGTCACCTGGAAAAATTATTCTTCCGCACCCAATTAACATATCATCATCACCAGACCATGCGATACGCGGACATCAATTAGGGTACCGAAATTTATCTAATTCCTACGATGCGTGGACGGTTGAACAGTATGACCAATATATTCGAGAATTGGCAATATTTGGGACCAATGCCATTGAAAATATTCCAATGTCAGCAAACGACAGTCCCCATATGCCAATCTCACCTGGTGAAATGAATCAAACCATGGGAAATATTTGCGCAAAATATGGCATGCAATACTGGGTTTGGACTCCAGCAACTGTTGACTTAAGTAATCCCAAGCAGAAGCAATCCCATTTATTAGAGCATGAAGCATTTTATAAAGAATGTACAAATCTGGATGCAGTCTTTTTCCCGGGCGGAGACCCTGGGCATAATCATCCCAGAGATGTTATGCCTTTTTTAGAAGAATTATCTGGGATTTTAGAAAAGCATCATCCAAAAGCCAAGATATGGATGTCATTGCAAGGATTTGAAGATGAAGGAATTGATTATTTTTTCAATTGGATTACCCAAAACCAGCCAGATTGGTTTGGTGGCGCGGTAGGTGGCCCATCAAGTCCACCTTTACCATTTATGCGTGAGCGACTTCCAGAAAAATATCAACTTCGGGATTACCCCGACATTACTCACACAATTCGTTGTCAGCATCCTGCCCCATGGATAGACCCAGCCATAGCCTTTACATCCGGCAGAGAAGGAACCAACCCATCACCTATTCAATACAGTACAATTTTTCGCCACAATCAAAAATACATCGACGGATTTATTACCTATTCTGATGGTAATCATGATGATGTAAATAAATTTATTTATAGCGGTTTAGGGTGGAATCATAACATGGATGTAAGTGGCATTCTTAAAGATTATAATCGTTTTTTCTTCGGACCCAAATATGTGAATGAAATCACAGAAGGGATATTTAGTCTTGAAAAAAACTGGGATGGACCGTTAGCTCATAATCCATACCTTATACCTTCCTTCAAATTATTTCAATATGTAAATCAAGAAAGCCCAGAGCTTCAATCCAATTGGAGATGGCAATTACTTCAGTTAAAAGCATATTATGATGCATATACTCAAGAAAGATTAATATTCGAAGAAAACTTGGAAAATGAAGTCAACTCAATTCTTGGAACAGCGGAATCCATTGGCGCTAATAATGCAACGGATAAGGCTTTAGCCATTTTTGCCAAAGCAGATGAAAAAAATGTCGCACCGGAATTAAGAAAAAATATTGTGAAGTTATGTGACGACCTATTTAAAAGTATCGGCTATCAAGCAAGTGTAAATAAATATCAAGCCAATGGCTATGAACGTAGTGCCGTTTTAGATTATTTAGATTACCCGCTTAATAATCGCTGGTGGGTAGAAGATCAATTTGCGGAAATCAGATTATTAGACTCCGAAAAAGAAAAAGTTGAGAGATTAGATATCATTCGAATGTGGGAGAACCCCGGTCCAGGCAGTTTTTATGATGACATTGGTAATGTGGCACAATCTGAGCACGTATTGCGGGGAAAACCATTTATTGAAGATCCGCTCATGGCAACGAACCCCAATCCGGATTTTATGTGGTGGGAAAATCAGATGTCTCGTGTGCGACAATCATGGATTAGTAAGATGGACTGGCCTGTGGGACTTGAATACAATGACCTTGACACAACTGCTACATATATATTACGCACTACTGGTTATGGACAATGTTTAGCCAAAATTAATGACGAAAGCATTTTTCCAACTATTGATGGAAAAGGAATTGGTGAAATCAAAGAATTCTCAATACCTAAAGCACTTTATGAAGATGGAGCGATAACTCTAACCTTTGATATTCCGCTAGAACCTGGCATCAATTGGCGGAGGCAATCTCGCCTAAGTGAAGTTTGGTTAATAAAACAATAATTGGAAATTTTAATTAATGAAAAAAACAATTTTCTATCCTGGATTAATTCTTCTTTTTGTATCATGTACAATGAATACTATAGATGTTCAAGGTCATCGAGGAGCACGCGGGCTTAGACCCGAAAATACATTAGAAGGATTTGAATTCGCAATGGATCTTGGTGTAAGCACTTTAGAATTAGATTTAGCGGTTACAAAAGATCGTCATGTTCTTGTAACACATAATCCCTATGTTTCTGCTCATTTATGCTTGAATGAAGATGGATCGATAATTCAAGCAGACTCGGGGGCTCAATTTTCAGGACCACTTATAAGAGATTTAACGCTGGAAGAAATTAAAAAATTTGATTGTGGAAGTATAAATCCAAATCCATCACAATTTCTTGAACCTCCTAGAATAAATATTCCAGGTGCCCAAATGCCAACATTAACAGAAGTATTTGATCTAATCAACAAAAAGAAGAGCAACGTTCATTTAAATATTGAAATGAAAATTGACCCCAGATATGATGTTACCATCCCTGAAGTTGAATTTGTAAATGCCGTGGTTAAAGTTATACAAGACAGTGGAATGAAGAATCGTATCAACTTACAATCCTTTAATTGGCATTCGTTGGCTTTAGTAAAAAAAATTGATCCAGAAATAAAAACAGCCGGGTTGTTAGGCTCGGGGTCTTTCTCAATGATCAATGATTCAATACCAAGCCCTTGGTTAAATGGGATTCGATATTCAAATGATGGTGGATCTGCTTTGAGTGTTCTGAGAGAAGCAGAATCATATATTGATATTTTTTCACCATCTTGGCGGTTAGTTTCACCAGAAGATTCTCTATTCCTTCATAGCACTGTTCAAGAAATTCAAAAAGCAGGCTTCCCTGTAATTCCTTGGACCGTAAACAAACGGAGTGAAATGGAATTATTAATCAATTTGGGTGTTGACGGAATTATTACAGATTATCCTGATAGTTTAAATTTGGTGCTAAAGGCACTAAACATTCGTCGGAAATAACAATTCCATCTGGGCAATTCTTTCTCTTATTGGAAAGGATTAATATAACTTTTCGACAAGAACTTCATGGTGAATTCTTTTCTTTTTAATAATGACACTCCCAGTTTCCTTATCCAATTGAATAGTTTTTCTTGAATCTTCAATAATCGAATCAATAATCAAATGAGAAGAATATAATCCGCCCAGCCAGCTGCGCTTATCACTTACATATATAAGGTCTCCGACTTTTGCTTTTAATTCATACGCGAGGGAATCAGAAATTGTTACGATTGGCAATTTTCCAGCACCTTTAATTTGTTTGGGATGATCTAAAATTATAGGAGATGCAAAAGCCGTACTTTGTGAGTTTTCGTCTCCAACCGAACCCTTATAATTGAAAATTGCATCTTTTATTGTGCCCCAAACCAATCCTTTTTGTTTAACATCTTCTTCAGGCTTTGTAAAAAACGTCACCAAAATTCCAATAAAGGCACTTACGACAATTCCATAGAATGCTCTCATAAATTTAAATTGCTTCATTCCAGATAAAAATCCATCATCTACTTCAATCATAGGAACTCCATGCGAAAATGGAATAATAACTTCCGGCACAAATAATGAAAATATGATAGCTCCCATTCCGCCCACTAATGTGTACAATGCGGCGGTCCGGGTAAATCGTTTCCAAAAAACGCTGAAGAGTAATGTAATAACTAAAGGAGGTGTCACTGCGGCAGTAAATGCACCATGCGCCGAATAAATAGTTTTAAATGACATAAATAGAGGAACAAGCATAATCCCCAAAAGAGTAACTGATATTGAACTTATACGTGCCATTTTCAATAACTGCTTCTCATTGGCTTTTGGATTAAAGTGGGGCTGGTAAATATCATTCACAACAATGGCAGCTACAGCCGTAATTAAAGTATCAACCGTTGACATTAGTGCTGCTGTTAATGTTGCAAGTATTAATCCAAAAACACCCGGTCGGCTTAAAAAGTCTGATGCTATAAAAAAAGCTTCATCGGGTTTAATATCCGGTGGTAGCACCCCTGCATGTACTAAAGATTTCGCAACCCAACCGCCAGAAGCAACGACAATAGCTGCAATTGGCATTAATACGAGCACCACTGTTACAATCGCCTTTCTACCATCCTGAAGTGATTTGGTCGATAAAAACCTCATAATCACTCCTTGATTCAGAAAATAAAACATGGCTGTATTAGCTATCCCATCTTGCCAAAAAATTCCAACACTAGGAAAAGATGGATCTTGGTTAAAATTGGGGAAAGCTAGTTTATGCGTTCTTGGAAGATGATGCCAAAATGAATCTAATCCTCCCAAATAATTAATTCCTAAAAATAAAATCATTATTCCCGATGCAAGTAACATAACGCCTTGAAAAAGGTCTGTCATTATTACACTCGTTTGTCCACCGGCCGTGACATAAATAGCTGATACAGTTGCAACTAAGATTGCTGAATAAAAGATAGGCCAATCGAGTAAAATATTTAACACTTTCCCCATGGTAAAAAGGTTTACGCCTACATAACCAATTAAATAAATTAAAATAAATGCCGTTACCCAGTTCCTGATTGTAGAATCAAATCGCCTTTCAAAATATTCTGGAATGGATGTTACTCTGGAAAAATATAAAATGGGAAGCCACCCGAAAAGTAAAAGCGGCAACCAAATCCAATCGTTCAAGTAAGTTTGGCTACTTCCTAACCCATAGGAATACGCAACGCGACTATATTTTACAAAACTATAAGATCCAATGGTGGTGGCTACTAAACTAAATGTAATTAACCACCACGAAAATCTTTGTCCTCCAAAGAAAAAGTCTTTTACTGTTTTTTGTTGACGCCCGAAATAAGTTCCTATCAATAAAATCATTAGAAAATAAAAAACCATAATCCCATAATCTAAAGGAGTTCCCATTCCTTGTTTATAGTCTACTGTACCTGTATAAGGACTCGGGCTAACAGATTCAAATTGCCCAAATTGTAAATATCCTTGAAGTACAACATAAAAAAACAAGGGAATTAGTACAAATAGAAGATTTCGAAGCCCGTGAGATGATTTAAAAAAATAACCTTGACGATAGGCAAAAAAGAGCCCAATTGAAAAAACAATACCACCTAATATAAATTGATAATAAAACATTCATCTAACTTATACAATTTTCATTAATTTGAATATTTTTTTCTATTGCTTAAAAATATTTATCATCTTAGGTTACAGTCCTAACATTTACAATATATATATAACAGTGATACATCGAATCAGTCCCGTTTACCAATTAGCATTATGCTTAATAATGATTCTTTCACTCCCTTCCTTAGCCAAGGCAAAACAATCTAATAATCAAAGTATCTCTTTTTATACTGGAACAGGTATTCCAATTATGGGATTAAATAGCTGGTATAACATTACACCTGTTATGGGGATTCAATATTCATATCATATAAATGATGATACGGAACTCATCTATGAATTTCATTATAAAAAATATAATCATGGCGATATTGAAAATCGCTCATTTCTTTGGGTCGTAGATTACGAATATTATAAAAGTGACCAAGCCAGTGCAAATATGAGTTGGAATGATTTTATATTTAAGGTACGTAAACATTTAAAAAACAAATCGACTCAACTATCTGGCAAAAGAATTATCCCATCTTTCTCTTATGGCTTTGGTTTTTATAATTATGCACATAAAGTAAAAGGTTTAATTTATCCTGGGCAATATATTGAATTAGATGAATCATTTTTAATGGAACCCATTATTGATCGGCGTGTGGCTTGGGGTGGAAACCTAGGTTTAGGCGCTACAACATCCTTTAATGAAAAAATGGATATCCGTATTGGGCTTAGTTACCATAATGCTCTTGGTTATGTAAGATCTTTCGAAGATTGGGAATTATTCGAAGTTGTTCCCCTACAGTTTTTAACTTTTGAACTGGGAATTAAATATAATTATTAATAAACTCAATAACACAAACAAAAGGAGTAAACAATGAAGAAAACGCTAACGATAATGACTTTCCTGTTTCTACAGACAAGTCTGTTTGGCTGGCATGAAAGCTTCAGTACCGATGCAACGCCAAACGACGATGGTATTTTTACCAGTGATATGTCTTGGGCTTGGTGGGGCTGGGGAGGTGTTGAAGTAGCCGATGGAGAGCTTATTATGTCTTTCCCAGAACCGGGTACAGATCCATTTGATATTGACAGTGATTGGATTCAAATCGATCAATCAATAGATGCAAATGCCGAAATAACTCCAACAAATGCTGAAATCTGGATTAAAATGAAATTTTTAAGAGAAGGTGGTACTGTAAATGGAGATCAATTCCATACATGTGTTGCTATTGACCCTGATTTCCTAACAAACTATGGAGTTTATACAGCTGCAATCCATCAAGAAGCAGGCGTTGGAGGGTACCATTTCGCTACAGATCAATTTAGTGGTCCAGCTGCAAGTGAAGCAGTCACATATAATTCTTGGTTTTGGGAAAAAATCACCGTAGTTGATGAAACAGTTTCAATTTGGACATTTACAGATGGTGGTTCTCCAGCTGAAACACCAGATCATGTTTTTACAACTGATGCTGTTACAGATCCTGCAGCAACATTGATTCTTGTGAGTGCCTTTGACGATGATTCTACAACATTACATATAAGTGATGTGTACTATAACGAGGCTCCCGTATTAGCTTTAGGGGACGATGCAATACTTCCAAGCGGTTATGGTTTAGGTCAGAATTATCCAAATCCATTTAATCCAACTACAAATATCAGTTACACTGTTCCTGAAGCAGGACAAGTTAATCTAACTATATTTAATGCATTGGGTGAAGAAGTTAGCACTCTAGTTAATAATGTTGTTACATCAGGTACGCATACTGCAACCTGGTCTGCTGGAAATAATCCATCAGGCGTGTATTTCTACCGCATTGTTGCTGGTAATTTTACACAGACAAGAAAACTATTGTTAATTAAGTAGTTATTTTTAGAAACCATCCTGATTTTTATCAGGATGGTTTCTTTATTTTAATTTTTAATCAAAAAAATATTGTGAAAAAAACATTTTTCTCTATCATCATTTTTTCTGTAATCACAGCCCAATTATTTGGTGGAACTACTGGAAAAATAAATGGACATGTTAAAGACCACAACGGCTTAGCACTCGCAGGAGCAAATATTGTTTTAGAAGGAACATCTCGAGGTGCCGTAGCTGATGAAAATGGCTATTATATAATTTTAAATGTCTCCGCAAAACAATATAATATTACCGCATCAATGATTGGATTTAAAAAAGTCACTATTTCGGGTGTTAATGTGAGCCCCGATAGAACAAGTCAAATTGATTTTTCATTGGCTGAAGAAGCAATTGCAGGTGAAGAAGTTATCGTAATGGCATCCAAACCCATGGTTCAAGTTGACAGAACTCATAGCGAATATATTATTACATCTGATGATATTCAGCGATCTGTTATGATGAAAGATGTTGGCGATTTGATATCATTGGAACCCGGAATGGATATTGATGGCCGAGGAATGATTCGTGGAGGCGATATGAATTCCATTTCTGCAGATGTTATTTATTATGTAGATGGAATCAAAATGATTAGTAACGACGGTCTAAGTTTGCATAACTATACAGGTGTTGGAAAATATGATATTGAATCAATTTCTATCATCACGGGTGGCTTAAGTGCCGAGTATGGAAATGCTCAAGCAGGTGTTGTTAATATTGTTACTAAAGAAGGTGCCGATGCATTTCATGGGAACCTTGAATACACCAATGAATTACCTGGACAACGCCATTGGGGTCCGAATTACACCAAAGATTATGACTTATTAGATAAAATGCAGTGGGACAACGATGAATGGGTAAATGAACAAGACAGTTTAACAGGTGAACTAGCCCACAAGGAAGCACCTGATTATGTAAACAACTGGGGCTATGCAGTTCAAGGAAATTTATCTGGTCCAATCACAAAAAATATTTCATTCTTTTTGGGCGGAAGATCTAGCAATGCATCAGTAAATGGTATTGGTCCACTCACCCATTCTGCAGACAACTTTGATGGAACTTGGAAATTTTCTTTTTTCTTACACCCAAAAATTAATTTTAAAATTGGGGGTATGTACTCCACAAGTTGGGGATTTAACTCTGGAGGCGGTACCGGCGGTATTCGTGGCGGAGGAAAAAGTTATTTTTTACCCATGGGATATGCAGCAGCTGGAAAAACAGTTAATCTAGACCAAATGCAATATCTCTCATTCACACATATGTTGAGTGAAAAAACATTTTATGAATTGCGAATTTCAAACTCAATTAATTCTCAAACGCCAGAAGGTGTACCTGATTCTACTACAGACATTCGAACCGATAAAGATGATTGGTTTTATCTTCCTCGGGATATCCATGCCTTTAATAGCGGAGAAAGAAAAAGATTTAGTGTGAAATTCGATTTCACAACTCAGATTACACCAAGCAACTTATTAAAAACTGGATTAGACTTTACAGATTATAACGTATGGGCCTTTAACTATAATGATGTTTTAAATCGCCGATCATTTTCATATATTGGAAATAATCATGAATTAGAATCGCCGATTAATCCCCAGCAACTAGCATGGTATATACAGGATAAGATGGAGTATAAAGGATTAGTCGTGAATGCGGGACTTAGAATGGATCGATTTGATCCCAATATTAAATACCCCGTGACAACTGCCATGGGTGCTTCTGATTTCTTTTTTAATACATTTACGAGATTTGAATATGATTCACTTGATGCATTTGGCCTCCTTAAACAAGTAGACCCAATTACAGTTTGGAGTCCGAGGGTTGGTGTGGCACATCCAATCACTGATCGGTCTATGATTCATTTCTTTTATGGCCATATTTACCAACAAGCAGGATTCTACACCCTCTATGGGGAATCATGGAAAAACGATGGTACAAAAGATAAAGACATCAACGAAAATGGCATAATTGATCCCACTGAAATTTATAATACAATCGAATTTGGCAATTTTGGAAATCCAAGACTTCAATATGAAAAAACCATTAGTTTTGAACTCGGTTTAGATTGGAATTTTTACTCCGATTATATTTTAGCAATTTCCACTTTTTATAAAAGCTCTAATAATCAAGTAACAAATCCAGGGGCAGTTCAATTGAATTGGTGGGACCCTGCAAAACAAATGTTTGATTTTCAATTTACTCACATGGCAGGAAATGGGATTCATGAAGATATTCAAGGATTTGAATTTAGCCTAAGAAAGAATTTTTCTGATAACTTTGGTTTTAACTTATCATATAATTTACAGTGGGCAGTTCAAGGAGAAGCTGGTCTTGGAAGCCAATTCTGGATTCCAGATTCAAACTTTATAGTCAATGGTAAATACTGGACACAATATATTGATAATGAAGATGGATCTGAAAGTGCAAAACCGTTGTTTCCAGCTTTTTTAGTAAGATCTTATGCTGCTAAAGCAAATTTATTTATTGACTCATTAAAAACATTAGGTTTAGATGTTCAACAATTAGATTCCACTGGGTTATGGGTAGTCGAGTTTTGGGGTGGAACGGAAGAAGCACCTAAACCCGAATCTGACATTCGTAGCTACGGAAAAGCACAATTATATCTTATTACGCCTGAAAATTTAGGACCTTGGGGCTTATTTGGAAATATTACAATCAATATGATTTATAAAATGTCCACAGGTACACCTTTTGCATATTCTCCTCCAACTCGGGCTATAGAATGGAGGAATGGTCCCTTAACAACTCGAACAGATTTAAGCTTAGAAAAAGTTTTCTTTACCGAAAAAAATTATCAGTCAACTATCTTTGTACAAGTCTCAAATTTATTTAATCAAAGAGATATTAAAGGTGGTGATAATGGGGCCGAGTTTATTCGATGGGGCATGAGTATGCCTCGACCCGATAATGAACAATATTTAGAATTTGGTGATTTCAATGCTCATTCAAGATATCGCGGTGCACCTCGAGAATTTAAAATTGGGATTCGTTCTTCATTCTAAGGATGAAATATTCACCAATGAATAAAACCAAGAATTATTTCTTATTTTTCACTTTTATGGTGGGAATGATATCATCGCTTTCAGCCCAAGCTGATCCCGTTACCGGATATTCTCCACGATTTTCCACAAGAGCAAAACTTTGGGAAATGTTTAGAAATAATGGACTTCAAGGTGGCGGAAATATTCCGAGATATCAAAGTGATGATCAAACTGCATTTCAATATCCCGGTAATGCCGGTCGATCATCTGATTTTATGGAATATTGGATGGATGTTGAAGCATACATTAATGGAGACCCAAATTTAATTGATGTTTCTCGTGCCACTATTCCCCAAAATGCCCGAGGAACTGGACTTTGGGTTTTGGCAGTGGCAGAAGATGATACCATGGTTTCTTATTCTGGACCTCGGGACGTAACCTATGATGTTGATGACAAACGATATACAATGAGTGGGTCTATAGAAGAAGCCGTGGGAGACTCTTCTTGGCCAAATAAGGAAAGAGCTAATTATTCTCCTTATCATAGTAACATTCAAGGGAATGAACCTATCGAAATTCATAATTTCGCACACGGGAGATACATACCCAATGATGAGTTCCCTGAAGAAATTATTATAAGTAATTGGGAAAATAAAATGGGATTAACAGTGACTCGAAAAGCTTACGCTTGGAGTTATCAAGATTATGATGATTTTATGATTCATGAAATTATTTATGAAAATACAGGTTCAAAAAATCTTACAGATACATATTTTGCATTTATGAATAGTTTTAGCGTTTCCAGTGCTGGACATCAATGGACAATTGGCTATGGTGCCGGATGGGGTGATTGGCGAGGAAATCAAGAATCAGTACAAGATGATATAATGCTATTTACCAAAGCACCAAATTTTGAAGCTGATATTCCAGAAAGTACTTCTGTTTATTCTGATTTAATTTTTTGTTACCAACGTGACGGTGATTGGATTGGATCACCCGAAGACGATACGGGTCAACCTTGGGACAAAGAAAAAGCAGATATGGGCCTCTCCAGTTATAATGAATACCAAGGGCAAGTTCAGGATCAAATAACAGCTTATCAATATGTTGGGTTTGGTCCACTAGACCTATACCCGCCTTTTGTAAATGACCCTGAAGAAAACTATGTTAGTCCTGAATCGTCAAATCAACCTTTTATTTATAGATGGTGGCATAATGGTGCTGGTCAAGATTGGACTGAGCCAAATCAAACAAGAGAAACCGAAGCAGAAATGTATAAAATGCTAACAGAAATCTCAGATACACTTCCAGCAATTGCGGATAACCCAGACTATTCAGGTTTAAATACTCATGCTTTGGTATTTGGCCCCTACTCTCTTGCCCCAGGAGAAAAAGCAAAAATTGTATTGGCATTTGTCGCTGGGTCTCCTGCTGACTGGCAAAATAAAGATGAGATAACATGGTCAAAAGAGCCTACTGCAAAATTTGACTTAAAACAGGGTGAGAATTCTATTTTTCGCAACTATAAAAAGGCACAGTTTATTTATGATATGGGATTTGATGTTCCTGATCCTCCACCTGATGTTGCAGTTACTTTTAATAATAGTGCCGCTGGAAATATGATCATTTCTTGGGAAGCTCGAGCGGATACTGCACGAGATCCTGATTATACTGGAGAGGAAGCTTATGACGTAGCTGGGTACCGAATTTATCGGTCAAATCCTCCTTCATTCGATTGGCACTATGGTCCATGGGAATTTGTAGCTGAGATTGAATTAAAAGATATTAATTATTATGAACCATCAACAAATAGATATACTTTTATTGATGATGATTCTTTTGCAGGATATAATTATTATTATAGTATTCGAACCTTTGATACAGGCCATGATCATTGGGTTGATAAATTTGGAATTGATCATGGACCAGTCCCATCTTTAGAAAGTGGATATACATCTCCAGAACAAAAAAACATGGTTGCTGAAACACCTTTTCAACCATCTTCTGCCTTGTATGATCAAATGACGGAAAAAATTCGAGTTGTACCAAACCCATACCGATTAGATTTCATGGATAATGCTCATATGTATCCAGATGTAGCTGACCCATACAAGATTCGTTTCATCAATCTTCCAAAACATTGTAACGTATTAATATATTCTGCATCCGGAGATCTTGTTTATGAAAAAGAGCATACTAAACAAACTGCTGCAGAAACATCATGGAGACAAAATACTATTTCCTTTTCTGGAAATGTTGTAAGTGGAATCTACTTTTGGGTAGTGGAATCTTTAGATCCAGCCAGCATGGGAAAAATTCAGAAAGGTACTTTAGCCATTGTTAAATAATATTGATTATGAAAAGAAATAATTATACTATACACCTTTATAAATTTTTCATTCTTGTTTTAATAAGCAGTTCTGTTCTATTCGGACAAAATGAATTCAAACGATTAGGTAAATCAGGGTTTTCCTTTTTGAAAATTAGTCCGTCTGCTCGGGCAGCAGGAATGGGTGATGCTTTCACTGCCGTCGCGGATGACGTTACAGCAATATTTTTCAACCCAGCAGGTCTAATTAATATCAATTCATTTAATTTTAGTTTTAATCATACAAACTGGATAGTTAACTCCAAACTAACATCTGCAGCTATTGGGTTTCCACTAGGCTCTAGAGGCGTTCTTGGACTCAGTGCAATACAGTTTGCAGTAGATGAATTTGAAGAAACAACTATTTTTGAACCGGAAGGCACAGGGCGTATGATTCATGCCGGGGACCTTGCTTTAGCAATGGCATATGCAATTCGGTTAACCGATGGGCTCTCATTTGGCCTTAAGGGACAGTACTTAGAAGAAAATATTGATAGTGATAAAGCAAAAGGATTTGCCTTTGATTTTTCAACATTTTACAAATCTGATTTTAGAAATTTAACTGTAGCTATGGTCATGAAAAATTTTGGCCCTGAAGCCAAATATCTTTCTAAAAAGTTTAAACTGCCCTTATACTTTAATATTAATACAGCCATGAATGTCATAGGTGAAAAAGGTAATCCAATTCATTTATTAGCATCAGTTGAAAGCGCATTTGCGACTGATTACCGAGATAGATACCATATTGGTACAGAACTTTGGATTGCAGATTTAGTCGCTTTACGTGGCGGTTATAAATTTTTTTATGATACTGAAGATTGGACAATTGGTGCTGGGCTTAATCTTAAAATAAGCCATCATATAGTAAAGCTAAATATTGCATATTCAAATTTCGCTAAGTATTTCACTCCTCCTTTACGTATTTCAATTGGTGGCTCTTTCTAGTTTAAACTGATTTTTATTAGTTAATTAGGGCGCAGTTACCAACCAAAATATTTATAGAAAACTAATTAATAACTTAAATTAATATAGGCTTTTACTATGACACTACACTGGATTGATTTAACTGTATTAATTGGGTATCTTAGTCTCGTTGCGGGAATGGGTTATTATTTCTCAAAGAAAAACATAACAACTGAAGAATATTTCGTAGGTGGGCGTTCATTCTCGGGGTGGGTGATTGGTCTAAGTCTTGTGGGTACATCCATTAGTTCTGTTACATTCCTTTCCTTCCCTGCTGATGCATATAAAACAACCTGGATTCGATTTATTACAACATGGTCCATGCCATTAGGTGTACTTATCGCAGCCTATATGTTTCTTCCATTCTTCAGGCGAAACAAAGTTACATCAGCCTATGAATATTTAGAAGATAGATTCGGACCATCCGTTCGAGTTTATGGTGGGGTTACTTTTATTTTTTCTCAACTTGTTCGTGTTAGCATCATACTTTACCTTGTATCTTTATTACTTCATGAAATAACAGGATTCTCTATTGTAACAAGTATATTAATTAGTGGTGTCTTTGTTGCATTTTATACTATTATTGGTGGAATTAATGCTGTTATTTGGACGGATGTAATTCAAACTATTGTTCTCGTCTTAGGCGGGTTATTAACACTTGGGGTAATAATCAATCATTTGCCTGGAGGATTGGGACAAATTTTTTCAGTGGCTATTGCAGATGGAAAATTATCCTTGTCCGAAATGACAAGCTCAGGGTTTAGATCTATTGGCTGGGGATTATCCATAACCAAAAAAACAGGAACAATGCTTTTTTTAGTTGGACTTACAAGTTGGTTGACAGAGTACAGCGCTAACCAAAATATTATTCAACGATACGCAGCTGCCAAAAGCACCTATGAAGCCCGTAAGGCAATGTTGGTCTGCGTACTATCCAGTATACCAATTTGGGCGTTTTATATGTTTCTTGGAACGTCTCTTTATGTTTTCTTTCAAATATTTCCAACTATTGAAGCAACTGAAATGCTAGATGGGACTCGGAAGGCTGAACAAATATTTCCTTATTTTATCTTAAACTTCTTACCACCCGGTTTAACCGGCTTGGTTATAGCAGCTGCTCTAGCGGCAGCCATGTCATCGTTAGACTCAAGTATTAATGCAATTTCTACTGTTGGTGTTGTAGATATTTACAGACGCCATTTAAAGAAAAATAAGAAAGATAGTCATTATTTACAGGTCGCATGGATAATTGCTGGGTGTGCAGCAATTTTTATGGTAGGCGGTGCACTTATTCTAAATGTATCTGAAACAAAAACACTCCAAGATACTGCTACAATCCTTGCTTCCATTACAGGAGGTGGATTACTCGGTTTATATTTATTAGGATTCTTTACAAAATACGGGAATGCAAAATCAGTTTGGATTGGACTTATTGCTACATCATTATTTACAACATGGACAATTTTATCTAGTCGAGGTTGGGTTCCCGATTGGATGCATGTTCCATTTGATTTGTATTACACAGGTCTTATTGGAAATATAATTATGTTTACTATTGCTATAATAGTAGCAATAATTCTTACGGATAAAAAGAAACTAATCTAGACTAACAATATGAAAAAAACTCTCGAGTTTTGGTTCATAAGTCATGGTCATATAGATCCTGTTTGGCGTTGGACAATTCAAGAGGGGATTTCAGAAATATTAGCAACATTTCGCGCAGCTGTAGATATTCTACATGATGAACCCGATTTATCATTTCATGCCAGTTCTGCTCAATTTTATGAATGGGTTGAACACATTGATTCTAATCTTTTTAATGAAATAAAAAATTTCATTAATCAAAAAAGATGGATTATCGTTGGAGGATGGTGGATTGAACCTGATTTAAACTGCCCCCTAGGAGAATCATTAATTAGACAGGGATTGTATGGGCAGCACTATTTTAAAAATACATTTGGTCTCTATGCCACTGTAGGATTTAACCCTGATGCATTTGGACACCCCGCATCTCTTCCTCAATTATTAAAAGGCCAAGGGCTTACGTCATATTTTTTCTTACGCCCAGGTCCACATGAAAATAATAAAATTCCAGGTCCACTTTTTAAATGGGAATCATTGGATGGATCATCAATTAATTCATTTAGAATTATTTCAGAATATAATACAACTGAATATGAACTAGAAAAACGATTAGAAATTCATCGCAAAACTGTGAAAGACTCTCAACTATCTTTAAATAATATTGGAATGATGATTGGATGGGGAAATCACGGTGGAGGTCCAACTCGAAAATTAATTGATGCGATTAAAAATACAAAATTTATGAAAGGAGAATCATTCCAATTTTCAACAGCAAATGATTATTCAGCTTCAATTAAATATATTCAATCTAAATTGCCAATCTATTCCGGTGAGCTTCAACATCATGCTCGTGGCTGTTATTCGTTACATGCAACTGTAAAAGAAATGAATCGTCAAGCTGAAATATCTTTACTTACTGCAGAATATATAGCTTCTTTTTCATTTATTTTTTTTCAATCACCATATCCAAAAACAGAATTAAAACAAGCTTGGAAAAAAGTTCTATTCAATCAATTCCATGATATATTAGCAGGGACGTCAATTGAATCCAGTTATGAAGATGTGAAAAATGATTATGGATTTTCACTCTCAATCTCTAGTCATATTATTACACAAAAAATGAGTATTCTTTGCTTATCAATCGACACATCATGGATAAACAAAGAGAGCGCACAACCCATCGTGATATTTAATCCTTTATCACATAAAAGAAATGAACTAATAGAATTAGAATGTGAACGAGTTATTCTAAATCATAATCCTATTGTAACAGATGAATTGGGGAATGATATACCCTATCAAATAATCAAAACTGATGCTATTGAAATTCCTGAACGCATCAAAATTTTATTTATAGCCAACCTTCCTTCTTTTTCAATTAAATCATATTCCATTGATTTTTTAAATAATAAACTCAAAAAAACATTAAAAACACCATCTACTTTTAATGGGATTTTGGAGAATAATCTGGTAGTAATTCGATTTAATCTTGAAACAGGGTATATGACTTCTTATATAAATAAACATACCAATCATGAATATTTATTATCGGACAGCGCCATACCAAAAGTATTTGATGATCCTGGGGATACTTGGGGTCACAAGATTGATTCCTATAATAAATATGATGGTCAATTTCGAAATGCTACTTTTACTATTTTAGAGTGGGGTAACTTAAGAAAACGAATTCAAATAAAATTAAATTATTCAGAGTCAACTATTTCTCAAACATTTTCATTAATCCACAATAAGTTATTTTTACATTGCCATACAAAAGTGAATTGGCATGAATCTTACAAAGTTCTTAAACTATGTTTTAATCCATCAACTAATTCAAAATCACATTTTGCTGGAATTCCAGCAGGAGCAATACGCCGTCTTAATTCAGGAAATGAAGAGCCCTTTCAATCTTGGGTTAGCCTTACAGATGAACCTCATGGTTTTTCTTGGATGACAAAAGGAAAGTCTAGCTATAGTTGTACCAATAACGAATTTAGATTAACGATTCTTAGGAGCCCTGCTTATAATCAACACGATCCTCAAAAATATATTGAAGGGCAAGGATATAATCTAATAGATCAAGGAATACATGAATTTGAATATCAAATTATTCCACACAATAATTCTTGGGAAAATATGGGTATTCCTCTGTTAGCTAAAGAATTTTTATTTCCATCTATAAAACATTTAACAACGGTACATACTGGAAAAGTTAAGCCACCCTATTCATTAATATCATGTGAACAAAACAACATTCACGTTGATGCAATAAAACAAGCCGAAAGTTCTGATTTATTAATTATTCGACTTTCAGAAACACACGGGCTTAATACACTTGGAGTAATTAAATTCCCCTATCTTAACAAAGAATTTTTATTGAATTTTAAAAAATTCGAAATAAAAACTATTCGATTTAATACGATATTAAAAACTATCACTGAAACAAACTTAATTGAAAA